>SXGQ01286786.1_pt1 | contig 11372 bp, 7 predicted proteins | sample 3178371 | NCBI WGS metagenome assembly SXGQ01 (sample SAMN11356859, study PRJNA531348) | freshwater metagenome | isolation source: freshwater sample F1-20 | place: China: Fuxian Lake, Yuxi | collected 2017-12-25 | reverse complement strand
AAGATGCGCCTGGTCGCGGTTTGATCGTGGCGCCTCTGGATGCCGATCATGTGGCCCACATCTATGAATTGCGGGCCGCCATAGAAGGAATGGCCTGCCGGTTGGCCTCTGGCCATATCACTGAGCAGACCTTGAAACAAGGCTCGGCCATCATTGCGTTGGGACGCAAAGCCGTTGCCAGTGGTGCCATCACCAAAATGATCGCAGCCGATATCAAGTTCCATGAATTTTTGTACAGCCTGTCCGGCAATCCGCTCATTGGTCCCGCCATGGCTACACACTTAACCTACACGCAGCGCGTGATGGGGGAGGTGTTGATCGAGGATCAAAAGCCTCGAGATATTTGGGACCAACACGCCAAGATCTTGGATGCCGTTGGCAAAGGAAAAGCAGACTTGGCCGAAAAGTTGGCCCAAGAGCATTTGATTCATGCTTCGCAATTTATGGTTTCACGGTTAAAGGCTTCTTAAAAACCCCAATGTGACTCTTTGCATTTCCACAAATCCGTTGAACGTCTTAGAGGTTTAGCGATTCGGAGAAATGCCATTCGCAAAATTTTCGAAGTGAAAATAAACGACGCTTGCCATCAGTTGAGCATTGTTCTGGCGATTTAAATGTCAATCAATTAATCCCCTTGAGAGTTCATCAGGTGAGCGTAAATCACACGCTATCTTGCGGCGCCCAACTCATAGGAAGAGGGTGCTCAATGGTAGCCATCAAAACTCTTTATACATTGCCTAGTGCCAACCAAAACTCCATACACATTGCCGGTCCGGGGCTTAAAACTTCATATACATTGAGCCTGCCCGAGCAAAAACTCTGCATACATTGAGCCATTTCTGAGCCACAATGGCGGTGTGTTGGGTGCTTAAAAAAACAGCACCGTAAAAAAAATGACACTGGTTTACAGCTTACGCCACAGAAGTAGATTTCAAATATCACTTTATAGTTACATGGGTATACTACAAGTATACTACTTTGAACCAGTCAAAAACAGCTAAGTTGTTGTTTTTAAAAGAGAAAAAGGTGATATGTTGGCGTTTTCACACTGCAAGGGTCGCAAGTTCGAAACTTGCATCGCCCACCAAAAATTCGGCTAAGCAAGCAAGGATTCTCGAGTCATCGCGGATCCCTTTTTTCGGGCTGTCTGGGCTGGCAAACGGAGTAATCAGGCCATGGACCAAGTCGAATGTGTGGTGGTAGGCGCCGGCGTAGTTGGCTTGGCGGTGGCGCGTGCACTGGCCTTGTCTGGGCGTGAGGTGCTGGTGCTCGAGGCCGCCTCAGGCATCGGCACTGGCATCAGTTCGCGCAATAGCGAAGTGATCCACGCTGGCTTGCACGGCGCTGCCGATTGGCTCAAGGTGCGCCTGTGCGTGCAGGGACGTGGGTTGCTGTACGACTATTGTCAGGCGCGAGGCGTCGATCACAGACGTTGCGGGAAGCTGCTGGTGGCCACCACTGCTTCAGAACTTCCGCAGCTGCAAGCCTTGGCGCAGCGGGCTGCGAGCAACGGCGTCGATGACCTGAAGCTGCTGACATCGGCCCAAGCGCGTGCAATGGAGCCAGCACTGCTGTGTGAGGCGGCCTTGTGGTCACCGAGCAGCGGCATCATTGACAGCCATGGCCTGATGCTGGCGTTTCAGGGCGACCTGGAGAACGCGGGGGGCCTCGTTGTGCTGAACTCGCCCGTGGCCAAGGCCGATTGCACTCGCAACCGCATCGACTTGCATATGGCCGATGGGACCTTACTGCGTACTGGCTTGCTGGTGAACTCTGCTGGTCTTCAAGCCAGCGAACTGGCCGCCAGCTTTTCTGGGTTGGCGCCGGACCTGTTGCCGCAAACCCGCTTTGCCAAAGGCAACTACTTTTTGCTGCAAGGCCGAGCGCCATTTTCCCGGCTGATTTACCCCATGCCGCAGGCCGGCGGCCTGGGCGTTCATTTGACGCTCGACCTGGCCGGTCAGGCCCGCTTTGGCCCCGATGTGCAGTGGGTCGACAGGGCTGACGATTGGCTGGTAGACCCGGCTCGGGGCGACGCTTTCTATGCTGAGGTGAGGCGTTACTGGCCAGGTTTGCCCGACGGCGCCTTGCAGCCTGGCTACGCTGGTATTCGACCCAAACTCAGCGCGCCCCATGAGGGTGCCCGGGACTTCATGATCCAGGGCCCAGCAGAGCATGGCGTGCCCGGCTTGGTTAACCTGTTTGGCATCGAGTCACCCGGCCTGACCAGCTCTTTGGCAATTGCCCAGCATGTGGTGCAGCGCCTTCCTTAGCGGCCATGCCGGCCCACACTTCAAGCAGAGCGGCAGGTTTTTTTGATCAACTCGGCCGACTCGCTCACCAGTTTCGGGCCCCGGTAGATCAGGCCGGTGTAGATTTGCACCAGGTTGGCTCCGGCCTGGATTTTGCTCACCGCGTCAGCTGCACGCAGGATGCCACCCACGCCAATGATGGGAAAGTCTGGTCCGAGCGCTGCACGCAACTGGCTTATCACGCGGTTGCTGGCCGCCAGCAACGGCGCCCCGGACAGGCCGCCGCTTTGCTCGGCATGCGGCAGGCCTTGCACGGCATCGCGCGCCAAAGTCGTATTGCTTGCAATCACGCCGTCCATACCATGCTTGCGCAAGGCTGCGGCGATGGCCTGCACCTGCCCAGCATCCAGGTCGGGCGCGATTTTGACGAACACCGGGCGGCGCTTGCTATGCTGCTGTGCTAGCGTCTCGCGCTCCCGTGCCAGGCTGCCCAGCAGATCGTCCAACGCCGCGTCGGTTTGTAGTGCCCTCAGGTTAGCGGTGTTGGGGCTGGATATGTTGACGGTGATGTAATCTGCAAACGGGTAAACGCCTGCCAGACCCAGCAAGTAATCATCGGCGGCCCGCTCGATCGGGGTGCTCGCATTTTTTCCGATATTGAGCCCCAGCAGCATGGCCGGGCCGCTCCCAAGGGCCAGGCCAACCTGCCGATGGTGTGCTGATTGCCTGATATTGGCCACAAAACTGGCCAACCCCTGGTTATTGAAACCCAGCCGATTGATCAGTGCCTGGGCTTGGGGTAGACGAAACATGCGCGGCTTGGGATTTCCCTCCTGTGGCAGCGGCGTGACCGTGCCAACTTCGACAAAACCAAAGCCCATGGCGCCCAGCGCGTCGATGCAGCGGGCATTTTTGTCCAGCCCTGCAGCCAAGCCGACCCGGTTGGGAAAGCGCAATCCAGCCAGCTCAATCGGGTCTTGCACCCGGGCATTGCCATAGGCCCACTGCAATGGCGTGCCCTGGGTGCGGGCCAGCGCGTCGAGCGTGAGGTCGTGCGCGGCTTCCGGATCGAGCTTGAACAAAAAGGGGCGGGTCAGCGTATAGGGCAGGAGAGACATTGGATAATTCCGGTCTAAAGCTCAGCATCAACTTGGTAAGCAGGCCGATTCTCCCAGATGGAAAACCCAGCAACCCGCATCCCACACGCCCTGTCGCAAGACCAGCTCAAGACCCTGGTTGGCGTGGCCGCTTTGGCTTATGTGCAGCCTGGCGAGATCATCGGTGTGGGCACCGGCTCAACCGTGAATAAATTTATCGAGGCCTTGGCCAGCATGCGCGGCGAGATCAAGGGGGCGGTGTCGAGCTCGCTGGCCAGTACCGAGCGCTTGAAGGCGTTGGGCATTGCGGTGTTTGACTGCAACGAGGTGGATGAGCTGGCTGTCTACATTGACGGCGCCGACGAGATCGACGAACGCGGCTACATGATCAAGGGCGGGGGTGCGGCCCTCACCCGGGAAAAAATTGTTGCTGCGCAGTCGCGTCGCTTTGTCTGTATTGCGGATGAATCCAAGCTGGTGCACAACCTTGGGCGGTTTGCCCTGCCAGTCGAGGTGATTCCGATGGCAGCTCGGCGCATTGCACAGCAATTTGCCCGGCTTGGCGGGCATGCACAGATACGCTTGAGCTGCGAGAAGCCCCTGCGCACCGACAACGGGCAAATTATCATGGACGTCACAGGCCTCAACATTCTCGACCCGCTGGCTTTTGAGTCTCAGGTGAGTCAGTGGCCTGGTGTGGTGACGGTGGGGGTGTTTGCCCACCAAAAGGCCCAGCTGTGTCTGCTTGGCTGCTCGGCCGGCGTGCGTACTCTGATTTTTTCGGACCCGGTCTAGAGCCCGGCACCTTGACGCGGGCTCATATCCCGTCCCAGAGATTTCTCTAGGACGGGGTATTGCCTTCCCGGGCTGCGTCCATGCCCTGGTGGCGCAACAGGGCGTCGAGTTGGGGCTCGCGGCCGCGAAAGGCCTTGAATGACTCCATGGCCGGACGGCTGCCGCCCACCTGCAAAATGGTTTGCAGGTAGCGCTGTCCGGTGGCGCGGTTGGGCAGGCCGTCGGCAGTGGCGCTTTCCTCAAACGCGGCATAGGCGTCGGCACTCAGTACCTCGGCCCACTTGTAGCTGTAATAGCCGGCCGCATAACCGCCAGAAAAGATGTGGCTGAAGGTGTGAGAGCTGCGGCTCCAGGCCGGCGGCTGCAGCACCGCGACCTCCGTGCGCACCCGCTGCTGCAGGGCCAACAGATCCTGGCCAGGGTCGTGTTCCGAGTGAAGCAGCATGTCAAACAGCGAGAACTCGATCTGGCGCAGGGTTTGCATACCGCTATGGAAGTTTTTGGCGGCCAGCATCTTGTCAAACAGGGCCCGCGGCAGGGGTTCGCCGGTTTCTACGTGGGCGGTCATGTGGCGCAGCACCGACCATTCCCAGCAAAAGTTTTCCATGAACTGGCTGGGCAGCTCTACGGCGTCCCATTCCACGCCGCTGATGCCCGAGACATCGCGCTCGTTGACCTGGGTCAGCAGGTGGTGCAGGCCGTGTCCGAACTCATGAAACAGGGTTGTCACATCGTCATGGGTGAGCAGCGGCGGCTTACCGTCCACGCCGCCGGCAAAGTTGCAGACCAGGTGCGCCACCGGGGTTTGCAGTTGCTGGGTGTCTGGGCGCAGCCAGCGCGCGCGCGCGTCGTCCATCCAGGCGCCGCCGCGTTTGCCAGCGCGAGCGCCTGGGTCGAGGTAGAAGTGGCCAAGCAACTGGCCGGCACGCTCGATGCGGTAAAAGCCCACGTCCAGATGCCAAAGCGGCGCGGTATCTGGGCCGATGCTGACATCAAACAAGGTTTCTATGATCTTAAACAGGCCGGCTAGCACTTTGGGGGCAGTGAAATAGGGTTTGACCTCCTGCTCGCTGAAAGCGTAGCGGGCCTCTTTGAGCTTCTCGCTGACATAGGGCCAGTCCCAGGCCTGTGGGTCGGCAAGGCCGAGTTTGGCGGCTGCAAATTCGCGCAGGTCGCGCAGGTCTTGCTCTGCGAAGGGTCGAGCCCGCTGGGACAGATCGCGCAAAAACCTGATCACCTGTTCGGGTGAATCGGCCATTTTGGGCGCCACCGACAGCTGGGCGAAATTATCAAACCCGAGCAGGCGGGCCTCTTCCTGGCGAAGCGCCAGTGTTTCGCCCATGAGTGGGGTGTTGTCAAACTTGCGGGTGGCCTCGTCCGCTTGGTCGGAGGCCCGCGTGACATAGGCCCGGTAGAGCTGCTGGCGCAGACTGCTGCTGTGGGCAAACTGCATCACTGGCAGGTAGCAGGGCATCTTCAGGGTCAGTTTATAGCCTTCCCGGCCATCGGCCTGGGCGGCAGCGCGGGCTGCTTGGCGCACATCATCTGGCACACCGTCGATTTCGGCGAGCGTCGCAAAATAGGCGAAGGCGTCAGTGGCATCCAGCGCGTTCTCGCTGAACTGCTGGCTCAGGGCCGCTTGCCGCTCTTGGATGTCAGCAAAGCGCTGGCGCGCCGGCCCTTGAAGTTCGGCGCCACCAAGCACAAAATTTCGAACCGCATTGCGATGCGCCTGGCGCTGCTCTGTATCAAGGCTGGCCGGGTCGATCGCTTTGTACTTGGCATAAAGGCGTTCGTCGGCACCCAGTCGGGTAAAAAAATCGGTGACTCGGGGCAGCACCTGGTTGTAAGCGGCGCGAAGGGCTGGGGTGTCGGCCACCGCATTCAGGTGGCTGACCGCGCCCCAGGCGCGGCCCAGGCGTTCGGTGGCAACATCCAAAACGCTGGCTATTGCGCCCCAGCGGGCTGGAAATTCTGGCGCGGCCACGGTTTCCAGGGCGCTACTGGCCAGGCCGAGCAACTCGTCTATGGCGGGAGCGACATGCGCGGGGCCGATCTGGTCAAACAGTGGTAGCTCGGCGTTTGAAAGCAGGGGGTTGTTCATGGTGTTTCAAATGGCGCCGCACTCGGCGGCTTCAAGGGTGTTGACCAGCAGCATGGTGATGGTCATCGGTCCGACCCCGCCGGGCACAGGCGTGATGTACGAGGCAATTTCGCGAACCGCCGCAAAGTCGACATCGCCACACAGCTTGCCGGCCTGGTTGCGGTTCATGCCCACATCAATCACAAGGGCGCCGGGCTTGACCATGTCGGCGGTCAGCACATTGGGTTTTCCAACTGCGGCCACGACAACATCGGCCTGGCGGGTGTGGTGGCCAATGTCAGCGCTGGCGCTGTGGCACAGGGTGACCGTGGCGTTGGCTTGCAGCAGCAGCAGTGCCATGGGCTTACCCACGGTGTTGCTGCGCCCGATGACAACAGCGTGTTTTCCGCGTAAATCGATGCCTGTGCTCTCGATGAGCTTCATGCAGCCATAGGGCGTGCAGGGCCGAAAGCCGGCCTGGCCGGTCATCAGCTCACCGGCGCTAAGCGTGGCATAGCCGTCGACATCCTTGGTCGCGGCGATGGCCTCAATCACCCGGTGCGGGTTGATTTGCTTGGGCAGGGGCATTTGCACCAGAATACCGTGCACCTTGGGGTCGAGGTTGAGGGCGCTGATGCGCGCAAGCAGGGCGGTTTCAGTCAGGGAAGATTCGTATTTTTCAAGGATCGAATGAACCCCCGTATCAGCGCAGGCTTTGACCTTGTTGCGCACATAAACAGCGCTGGCCGGATCATCGCCTACCAAGATCACTGCCAGGCCGGGGGTCAGGCCGCGCGCCTTCAGCGCCTGGGCCCGTACTGCCACCTCGGCCCGCAGGCGGCTGGAGAGGGCATTGCCATCAATGAGTTGGCCTCGAGGCGATGTGATCATGGTTGCTGTTGTGTACGTGAGAACGCCCGCTGATGCAGGCCAGGCGGGCGTTGATTGTTAAACCGCCAGGCTCAGGATTTGGCGGGTGACTGTCCCAAGGCGATTTTGAGAAGATCGGCCACGGTGTTGGCGCTGAGTTTTTCCATGATGTTGGCCCGGTGTGCCTCCACCGTTTTGATGCTGATACCCAGGTCGTCGGCAATCTGTTTGTTCAGGCGCCCGGCAACGATGCGCTCAAGCACCTGCGACTCGCGCATGGTCAGGCGCGCCATGAGCGCTTCGCGGCTGGCCGCTATCTCGGACTGGTCAAATGCACTTTTTGCCTGGTCCAGCATGCACTCGACCAAAGTTAGCAGTTGGCCTTCTTTGAACGGCTTTTGAATGAAGTCGGTGGCACCTTTTTTCATGGAGTCCACCGCCATGGGTACGTCGCCGTGGCCGGTGATGAAGACCAGTGGCAGCGGCGAGCCCAGTTCGTTGAGGCGGCTTTGCAACTCCAGGCCGGTCATGCCATCCATCCGGATGTCAACAATCAGGCATGCCAACTCGCGTGGGTCGTAGCGGCTCAGGAAGGACTCGGCAGAATCGAAGCAGCGCACCCAGTAGTCTTTGCCCTCAAGCAGCCACTGCAGTGAGTCACGCACCGCTTCGTCGTCGTCGACGACATAAACAGTGCCTTTTTTGGGTATCAAGCTCATGTTGTCAGCGGGAGTCTTTGGTGATCAGTTGGGGTTCGGAGTTGGTCTTGGGTGCCGTTTCAACGCAGGGCAGCCAGAACGAAAACACACAGCCACTTGCCTCGTCTCCATTGTAGAGGTTCTCGGCGGTCATACGGCCCAGGTGAGATTCCACAATCGAGCGGCAAAGGCTCAGACCAATACCCATGCCGTCGGCCTTGGTTGAATAAAAAGCCTCGTACAGCCGTGCCGATACTTCTGGCGGCAGTCCGCGCCCAGAATCAGTCACGCTGAACTCGATCACAGTGCGATCGTTCAGGCGCCTGGGCGCCACCCTGAGCCTGACATGACGCTGCTCCACCGGGCGTTGTGCCGCCTCTACCGCTTCGGCGGCATTCTTCAGCAGGTTCAGTAAAACCTGCTCGATCAATATCGGGTCTACCAATAAGTCTGGCATGTGCGGTGCCAAATAATGGCTCAAGCGCACATTGCGCCGGCGCAGTTCGATTTCGGCGAGCTCCAAGGCCTCGTCGACCATCACCGCCACTTCGGAGAGCGTACGATTGGGTTCGCTGCGTTTCACGAAGGATCGTATGCGTTGAATGATTTGACCGGCCCGCTGTGCCTGTTTGGCGGTTTTCTCCAGCGCACCGAGTAGTTCTTTCTCGTTAATCTGCTGAGCCTTGATGCGCGAGACCATACCGTTGCAGTAGTTGTTGATGGCGGTCAGGGGCTGGTTAAGTTCGTGAGCCACACTCGAGGCCATTTCGCCCATGGTGATCAAGCGGCTGGCATTCTGGGCGCGCTCGTTTTGCACTGCCGCCTGCTCCTCGGCGACTCGGCGGCTGGTGATGTCGGTCGCAATCACCATTTGCGCCAAGCGACCATCGACCCAACTCAGGTACCGGGTGCGCACCTCCAGCCACTTGTCCAGGGATTCGATGTACACCTCGGCGCTCTCAACCTCGCTCTCGGGCAGCAGGTTGGTGGGCAAGCCGGCAAAGACATCCACATCGCCTAAAGACTCCTGCGGCTGGGGCATCATGGGCACGCCCGCCTGGGCCACCAGACGCAGATGGCCGCCTGCGGGATTACCAAACCACAGTCGATACAGCTTGTTGGCAAACAGCAGCTCATCGCTGCCCAGTGGCGCCACGGAGATCGATGCGTCCAGCGCCTCAAGCACTGTGGTGAAGCGTTGGTGCGAGGCAGACAATTGTTCCCGGATGCGGTTGGGCTCTGTGATGTCGGTCATGGAGGTCATCCACCCGGTCTGTATGCCTTTGGCATCGATAAGCGGCGAGACATACAGGCGTGCATCAAACAGCGTGGTGTCGCGCCGCTTGACCTGCATCTGAATGCCGCCCGGAGTGTTTTTGCCGGCCATTTCTTCGCGCAGCCGCAGGCTTAAGTGTTCGGTGTCGGCATCTGGCCAATAGGGGAACGGTGCAGTTCGCCCCACCAGTTCAGGCTCGCTCCAACCGGTCATCTGGCAAAAGGCCGCGTTCACATAGGTGATGCGGCCCTGCAAATCGAGCGCTCGCATGCCAGTGAGTATGGAGTTTTCCATGGCCCGGCGAAAGCTGGTTTCTGACAACAGGGCTTGCTGGGCCTGCAGCCGGCGCCGGCTATGCCGCCAGTTGGCGATCAGCATCCAGGCTGTCATGGCGCTGAGCGCCGCAACCAGCCAAAACAGCGCACTGTCAATCAGTCCGAGCGAGGTGCGGTAGGCCTGGCCCCGTACCATCAGCCCATTGCCAACCGGCGACACTGGTACCTCGTAAGCGTTCGCCGGACTGGCCCATGGCATGAGGCCGGTGGCCGAACCGCGCGCCGTTGGCCGCGCGCCGGCCAGGAACTTGCCCCGCGCGTCATGCAGAGAGATGGCATACCTTGCCGATACCTCACTGGGCACGCCGTAGCGAAACAGGCCGTCGACCGAGTAATCGACAAACACAACGCCCAAAAAACGGGCTCGGTCGCGCAGTGGTACGTGGAGTTGCAGCACGGCCGGGTTTTCAAAGGTCTCGCCGATTTGGGCATAAATAGGCTGCTCTTGGCCGCGCGCCTTGTTGAAACTGTCTTCCCCCTCCGGCGCCCCCAGTGTGCTGCCGATGGCGCGCAGCTGGGTTGTTGACAGGCTGGCCGTACCCACACTGGCAGTGACCCGGCGGCGCTCGTCGACCCAACTCATGCCTAGGATGTCCGGGTATTGGCTTAGCATGGCTTCAGCACGGCCGGTGAAGTCTTCGGCATCGAGTTCGCGGTTCGAGATTTCGCGGCCCAAGTGCATCAATTGCTCTTGCCGTTCGAGCAATCTCAGGCGCAGGCGCTGCTGGGTGTATTCGATGTCCCGACGCACGGTTTCTTGTTCCCGCTCGATTTCTTCGAGTCGCAGGTAACTGAAGGCAGCGGCGATGGCCGCCAAGAACAACAGAACTGCGGCCAGGGGCGCGAGCACTGCGAAACGGTCTTGCCTTTGCGGCGTGAGACGTCGCCACCAGTGCTGAAACTTGGCCAGCGGCATTGTTTTCAACGGGTCTGCGGCGAGCCGCAAGGGCGGAGTCGGCATGTGGCGAGTGTAGGGCAGGGCTTTCTGGTTCTGCTAAGGTCAAAACTGCAGCGTACTCAAATTTTCATAATGCAGAATCAACAAGCATTATTTGAAATAATAAAGGTTGTGTGGGAGAATTCTGAAAAGCTAAAAGACCCCGGCCCCAGCCCCGGCCCCGGCCAGTACAGCACAGCACAAGCTAAAGGAGACAGTCATGTCAGCAGTTCCCAAGCACCTGTTCAGCAATGCGAGCGGTGACTCCGACCACCAGGAAACCCGTGAATGGATGGACGCTCTGTCCGCCGTGATCGAGAGCGAGGGCCCAGAGCGGGCGCACTTTCTGCTGGAGCAATTGCTGGAGCACGCTCGGCAAAACAGCATCGACATGCCGTTCTCAGCCAATACCGGCTACGTCAACACCATCGAGACTGTCCAGGAGGAGCGCTGCCCTGGCAACATCGAAATTGAGGAGCGCCTGCGCGCCTACATGCGCTGGAACGCCATGGCCATGGTGGTTAAAGCCAACCGGCATCATCCAGTCGATGGTGGTGACCTGGGTGGCCACATCGGCTCCTTTGCCTCGCTGGCCCATATGTTTGGCGCCGGTTTCAACCACTTTTGGCATGCCGAGAGCGCCGTGCCCGGCAAAGAGCATGGTGGCGACTGCATCTACATACAAGGGCACGTGTCGCCTGGCGTCTATGCCCGAGCCTATCTGGAGGGCCGCCTGAGCGAGGAGCAGTTGCTCAATTTCCGCCAAGAGGTCGGCGGCAAGGGCCTGTCCAGCTACCCGCACCCCAAGCTGATGCCTGAGTTCTGGCAGTTTCCCACCGTGTCCATGGGACTAGGTCCACTGATGGCGATCTACCAGGCCCGTTTTTTGAAGTACCTGCATGCGCGTGGCATCGCCAACACCGAGAACCGCAAGGTCTGGGTGTTTTGTGGCGATGGCGAGATGGACGAGGTGGAGTCGCTCGGCGCCATCGGCTTGGCCGCCCGGGAGAACCTTGACAACCTTATTTT
>SXGQ01663419.1_pt1 | contig 11373 bp, 10 predicted proteins | sample 3178371 | NCBI WGS metagenome assembly SXGQ01 (sample SAMN11356859, study PRJNA531348) | freshwater metagenome | isolation source: freshwater sample F1-20 | place: China: Fuxian Lake, Yuxi | collected 2017-12-25 | reverse complement strand
TCAATATTATTTTCCGTAAAGAAATTGATCAGTCCGATGACGCAGAAGGTCGGCGGGTCGAACTTATTGAGGAATACACCGACAAGTTTGCTAATCCGTATGTGGCCGCAGAGCGAGGATACGTCGACGATGTGATCGACCCCCGCGATACCCGACAAGTTTTAATTCGCTCGCTCAACATGTTGCGCACGAAGCGTGAGCAGTCTCCGGCACGTAAGCACGGAAACGTTCCTCTGTGAGCACTAGCGCGTTTGTGCTGGGCGAAATTACTCCTCGACCCACCGAACAAGAAGCGAGAGTTATCGAAATGGCGATGGGTGAAATAGTTAGGTCGGGAGGGTTTAGTCTTCGCTCCGACGAAGTTAACGACATGGCCCATCAGTGGGTTACGGCGGCTCGCTTAAGTGCTCGAGGGGGCGGCCGACGCCGAGGGCCGTGGCGACTTAACGAACGATCGGGCCGTCACTAACAAACGCCCAGGTCGATGACCTGGGCGTTTGCTAGTTATTTTTAGGTCAAACCTTCGCATTCGAGAACCGAGATTGTTCGAGAAACGCTGGAAGAATTTCCCAAGAAATCTATCGCAGTAAAATTAATCGTGATGCTGTTGCGAATAGCGGTTGATCCTCGATAAATCGATACACGGATTGTAAAATAGTTAGGGCCTTCTTCTGTCATTGATACTGTTTGCCCGACTCCGTAAGCGCTATCTCTGGTTGCGTAGATAAAGGCGATTCCCGTTTCGTCGGTAGGCCTAACACTAAAAGTAACTAAGACGGGTCCGTCGGATACGCTAGCAAAGGGGCAGCCGCGTGCAGCTCCATCTGTGTATAGGGTCGTGTAGATATAATCTTGGCTCCAAGCGGCGCTTGAAAGATCGGGCCCAGTGGTGTCCGCCGGGGTTGCCGGGGTTGCCGGGGAGCGCGAAGAAAGTGATCCTCTGGCCGGGGCGTCAGTACGCGAAGGCTGAGAGCTCCCCCGCCCGGGCCGAGTAGTGCTGGGAGATACTCCGGTGGGAGAAGTGGTCGATGGTGAGTCAACGGCCCGAGCGTGTTCGGTTGCCGAGACCTGGCTCGATGAATGCTGAGTAGAGCGAGCTTGGGCCCGCTCTTTGTTTTCATCTGAGCTCAAGATAAACACTGCGGCCGCAAGCAGCGCAATGACGGTAACGCTGGCGACGAGTCGAGCGGCCAGTGACGATTTTTTAATGAAGTGGATAGGGCTTTTCATAATCTCTCTCCTGGGTTAGTCAGACGCCTTGTTGGCCTGGTCTAGTTATGACGAACGGAAGGTGCAAACGCTTACTTACCTTTATTCATAAAGGTTTGAGGGTATTCCCAACGGAGGTGAAGTTCCCTCCTGCGGCTGCGTTTTCCTTAGGGTTATCCCCAAGTTATCCCCAAGTTATCCCCAGCCAAATCTCTAGTTAGATTGGGGCAGGAGTCTTGACCCTCCTTTTATCCGTGTAGGGTTCTGTCTCAAATAAAGGGGAAATAATGGCCACAAAAATACTGCCTAGTAACCAAGAAACCGTTGATACGGTGGCGGCACAATTTTGTGCCACGGTGCGCGATTATCCCGACCGAGTGGCGTTGCGCTGGAAAGACGGTGATGATTTTCGGCAACTCACTTGGGCCGAGTACTCCCAAAGCGCGGGACGCGCCGCGCAAGCGTTATCCGATTTAGGGCTAGAGAAAGGCCAGCGGGTAGTGCTGATGATGCGCAACCGGCCAGAATTTCACATCGCCGACATGGCCACAGTTTTATTGGGAGCTACTCCGGTTTCTATCTACAACTCTTCTTCGCCGGAACAAATCGAATATTTGGCCACGCACTGTGAAGCAACGGTGGCAATTGTAGAAGATGTTGAATTACTCGATCGCTTTATGTCCGTACGAAATAATATCCCCACTCTTAAATATGTAGTGGTCATTGACGACGATAAGAAAATTCCTGCCGAAGTATTGCGGTGGTCAACTTTTTTAGAAGGCGAATCGATTGACATTGTTGCTGCGGCGGCTAAAGTTTTGCCAACAGATTTAGTGACAGTTATTTACACTTCGGGAACCACTGGTCCGCCCAAAGGGGTAATGCTTGATCACGCCAATGTGGTGTGGACGGTAAACAGTCTGCTCAAATGTTGGCGCCACCAAGAGCCTTATTTCAGCCGAATGATCTCGTATCTTCCTATGGCTCATGTGGCTGAGCGGATGAATACCCACTATCAGGGCATTGCGGGAGTATTTGAAGTCACTACTTGTCCTGATGCGGCCGAAATCGGAAAGTATTTGGCCGAATCTCGACCCCAGATCCTCTTTGGCGTGCCTCGGGTCTGGGAGAAACTACAAGCCGGAGTGATGGCGATGGCCCGGGCAAACCCCGAGCAGTTAGCGATGCTGGAAGCAGCGTTGCCTATTGGCGAGCGGGTATCTGAGTACCGAGCTCGGGGCGAAGACTTGCCCGCCGCACTGGCCGCTGAACTTACGGGCGCTCAGCCGGTGTTTGATTTTGTTCTCAACTTGCTCGGGCTTGATCAAGTTATCTCGGCAATTAGCGGGGCGGCTCCTATACCAATGGACACGCTGAAGTTTTTTCGTTGTCTCGGATTAGAAATGTCAGAAGTCTATGGCCTGTCCGAAACTTCGGGGCCAATGACGTGGGAGCCGTTTCGAGTTCACCTGGGCACGGTCGGTCCGCCGATTCCGGGTTGTGAAGTCACTTTGGCCGACGACGGCGAAATTATGTCGCGCGGAGGGAACATATTTCGGGGTTATTTAAATGAGCCCGAGCGTACCGATGAGGTCCTTGACGCTGACGGCTGGTTTGCTTCGGGTGACATAGGTGAGTTTGATGCTGACGGCTACCTAAAAATTATTGACCGCAAAAAAGAACTGATCATCACTGCGGGCGGTAAGAACATTTCGCCGGCCAATCTTGAAGCGGCTCTGAAAGGCTTTCCGCTTATTGGTCAAGTGTGCGTGATCGGTGACCAGCGGCCATTCCTCTCGGCCCTTGTTGTCCTAGACGCTGAAGTCGCTCCGGCATGGGCAACTCAACACGGAATCGAAACTTCCGACTTGGCTTTACTGGCTCATGACCCCAAGGTGGTGGCTGAGATTGAAAGCAATGTCGCCGAAGTGAATAAAAAATATTCTCGGGCCGAGCAGATTAAAAAGTTCACCGTACTCGACTCCGAGTGGTTGCCTGATTCGGAAGAATTAACCCCGACTATGAAGTTGAAGCGCCGAGGGGTTCACTCTAAGTATTCCACCCAAATTGAAGCGATGTACGCCTAATCATTTTCTCCGGAGCCGGTTTTAGGCGCGATTGGCTTGTCGGCGGGTGATGGCGAGAGTAGCTATCTCGTCCATTATCTCGGCGATTTTGTAGTCTTTGGGAGTAAAGACTGCGGCCACTCCGGCGGCGGTCATTTCTTCGCTATCAGCATCGGGGATTATCCCCCCCACTATCACCGGAGCGTCGACGCCGGCTTCGTTGAGAAGGCGAACGACCGCGGGCACTAACTCACGGTGAGATCCGGAAAGAATCGAAAGACCAACGATGTCAACATCTTCGTCGCGGGCCACCGCCACGATTTGTTCGGGCGTGAGGCGGATGCCTTGATAGATAACCTCAAAGCCCACATCGCGTGCTGCGACCGCTATTTGTTCGGCTCCACTGGAATGGCCGTCAAGCCCAGGCTTCCCCACCAGTAGTCTCAGCGGGCCACCCAATCCTTTAGTGGCTTGAGCTATTCGTTCTCGTACCGCAGTTAGGTCACCGGCGGGGGCGCTAACTCCACTTACACCAGTCGGGGCGCGGTATTCACCAAAAACTGATCGCAAGGCTTGCGCCCACTCGCCCACAGTTCCCCCGGCTTGGGCTAAAGCAACACTGGCCGGCACCAAGTTTTCTTTCGTGGCCGCAATTTTAGTGAGCTCGCTAATTGCCGCCGCCACGCTCGTTTCGTCGCGCTGGGCGCGCCACTGCTCTAGCCGCTTAATTTGTTCGAGCTCGGCCTTCGGGTCAACGGTAACGATGGCTTTATCGGCCGCTATCTCGGTGAGCGGAGACAACGCAGTTTCGGTGAATGAGTTAACTCCTACTACAAGTTGTTCACCCGACTCAATTCTTCGCACTCGCTCGGCGTTACTTTGTACGAGTCGAGACTTCATGGAGTCGATCATTTCGAACGCTCCGCCGCCATCGAGCACCCAGTCAAGTTCGTTGCGAGCCGCGTCGGCGAGTTCAGTGGTTTTAGTTTCAATTACTGTCGATCCAGCGAAAATGTCGTCGTACTCCAAAAGGTCAGTTTCGTAAGCTAAAACTTGCTGCATTCGGAGCGACCATTGCTGGTCCCACGGCGTGGGCAGACCGAGGGCTTCGTTCCAGCAGGGCAATTGGACCGCGCGGGCGCGGGCGTCGCGCGAAAGAGTTACTCCTAACATTTCGAGAACGATCCGAGGCACATTATTTTCGGGCTGGTTCTCTGCTAGGCCTAACGAATTGACCTGCATTCCGTAGCGGAAGCGCCGTAGTTTGGGGTCAGTTACTCCGTAGCGCTCGGTACATATTTCTTCCCACAGCCTTGAAAAAGCTCGCATTTTGCACATTTCTTCGATAAAACGAATTCCGGCGTCAACGAAAAAAGAGATCCGACCGACGACTTCGGGGAATCTCTCTTCGCTGACCTGGCCTGAATCGCGCACTGCGTCGAGGATGCCGCAAGCAGTAGCCAAGCCATAAGCGATTTCTTGCACTGGAGTCGCGCCCACTTCTTGGTAGTGGTAAGGGCACACGTTTATGGGGTTCCAATTAGGAACATTCAAAACTGTGAAGCAAACCAAATCGACCGTAAGCCGCCGTGAGGCCTCCGGAGGGAAAATATACGTACCGCGCGATAAAAATTCTTTAACGATGTCGTTTTGCGTGGTACCGGAAAGTTTTTCCGGAGCGATTCCTTGCTCGGTTGCGATTGATAAGTACATACTAAATAGCCACATCGCGGTGGCATTAATAGTCATTGAGGTGTTCATTTCGTCCAGCGGTATTTGGTCGAAAAGTGCGCGCATCTCGCCTAAGTGAGGAACGGGAACGCCAACTTTTCCTACTTCACCGCGACTCAACTGGTGGTCGGGGTCGTAGCCGGTTTGGGTAGGTAGATCGAAGGCCACCGATAGCCCGGTTTGACCCTTGGCCAAGTTGGTCCGATAAAGGTCGTTAGATTCACGGGCCGAAGAATGCCCCGAGTAGGTCCGCATGAGCCAGGGGCGCTCCCGTTCGGTCATGACTTGATTATTTCTTGGAGTAGTCGTAGAAGCCCCGACCCGACTTGCGGCCTAAGCGGTTGGCGCTCACCATGCGCTGCAACAATGGCGCGGGGGCGTAATTGGGTTGACGGAACTCTTCGTAAAGCGCACCGATGATAGCCAAACTGGTGTCTAAACCTACGAGATCAAGTAACTCAAGTGGACCCATGGGGAAGTTGCAGCCTCCTTTCATGGCCGCGTCAATGTCGTCGCGACTAGCAACACCGCCGTCAAGCAAGTTGATGGCGTTGTTGAGATAAGGGAACAGCAAAGCGTTGACGATGAAACCGGCTTGATCTCGCACATCAACCACAGTTTTTCCGCAGGCTTCGGCAAAAGCGCGTGCGGCGGCTATTACTTCATCACTAGCAGTGATGGGTCGAACGATCTCGACTAGCGCCATCATCGGCGCGGGGTTGAAGAAATGGATTCCGCATATTTGTTCGGGGTGATCGGTAACCATCGCCATTTCAACTACGGGAAGGGTTGAAGTGTTAGTGGCCAAAATAGTTTTGTCCGAACATATCTTTGATAGCTGGCTAAACAGTTCCCGCTTGGCGGGGAGATCTTCGACTATTGACTCCAGTACTAAATCGCACTCTGACAACTCGGCGAGATCGGTTACCGCTCGTACTCGACCTCTAATTTCATCTCGAGTCGCTTCTTCGAGTTTGCCGCGCTCAACTTGTTTAGCGAGTGATTTATCAAGGCCGGCCAGCATGGCGTCGGCGGATGCTTGGGCTCTGCTGCGCAAGATGACATTGAATCCCGACTTCGCGGCTACTTCCGCAATTCCTGATCCCATAATTCCCGAACCAACTACACCGACAGTTTTAAGATTCGCGGTCAAAGAAGTGCTCACTTACGAACTCCCATCGTCTAAACGCCACTCCCGAGTACTTCTCGTGAAAGCCAAAATATTCTTCTCGGTAAAGGTTACCGCCCGCCGGTATCGCTGGGCCGAGCCGCTAAGCCCGCAAGGCTTCGTAGTCGCCACCAGCCCAACCCTGCGAAAATCCCGCCAGCAATAATGAGTTTGGCTACGACGAACCAAAGGGTGAAGTCACGCCCAAACGAATCAGCCACGGGCTCTAATCCGAAGATGATCGGAACAATCGCCAGTCCACCCCCGATGCAGGCGATTCCCGAAGCGAGCGCAATTTTTGCTCGCCGGGTAGTTGGGAGAACCATGGCGGTCCCAGTAATAAAAGTTATTGGGGGCGAAGGTGAAGATTTTGGCTGAACCCGAGGGGCAAAATGGTGGTCAGGTTTTTCTATCCGGCGTGCGTCGTAGGCCGCGCGTGCTCGCGGTCGACTCAAAGTGGCGTGCGCGCGCGAAATCGCTTTAAAGGCTTCGGTGGCTTGAACATCGTTAGGGGAGTGATCGGGATGTAACTCTTTAGCCAGCAGGCGAAACGCGATCGAAATTTCTTCGCTAGTGGCGTTGCTCGAAACACCAAGAGTCTCGTAGTAGTCCGGTGGGGCACTGGGGGCAGTTTTAGTCACGCTTCTATTGTGCTCACCCGACGCAGCCGACGACGACTCAGCCTCACTAGGCTGTTGTTTCTATGGGTAAAAAGGACGCCTCGGGAACTTTGGCCCTTATCGGTGGCGGTGAATGGTTGGGCGGCGGTGAAGATTTTGATCGTGAGTTGCTGACGCGGGTTGATAATTCTGAAGTCGTGGTGCTGCCGACGGCCGCGGCTTATGAGCATCCCGACCGAGTGGTTAAAAAGGCCGAGGATTATTTCGATCGTTTGGGAACAAAAGTAAAACCACTAATGGTTCTGAATCGCCGTGAAGCTGAAGACTCAGAAGTTGCTGAAGTAGTCAAGCGGACGCGCTTTATTTATTTGTCTGATGGGTCACCGCTTCACTTGCGCTCGGTGCTAAAGGATTCTCTGTTATGGGAATCAATAGTTGAGGTTTTGAATAACGGTGGGGTTTTAGCCGCTTCGGGAGCGGCCGCTACTTTGGTGTGCGATCCAATGGTTGACCCGCGCGGTGGGGCCTACACAGTCGGTCTGGGTTTAGTTTCCAATTTGGCGGTCTTTCCCTATCACGGGACTGCCGCCGACCACATGCGCGATCGATCGATCGATTTGTTAGCCCCCAAAGCGACATTGGTGGGAGTCGACGAGCAGACAGCACTCATTCGTGACGCAACCGGTTGGCGAGTAGCGGGCGCGGGAGCAGTAACTCTTTACGAAGGCACACAGGCAAAAATCTATTCGCCCGGTTCTGTATTACCCGATTTCGTTTAAGGAGTAGTTGCGGGGGGAATTGCCCCAGTCGTGACTGTTACTTTTTTCATCACTACTGGGCGGGTGAGGGCGCCGTCTCCCGATTTAGGCGCCAACTTCTCAATGTTACGAGCAACGTTTAAACCTTTGCTTACGGTTCCGATTACTGCGTAGTCGGCCGGCAGGGGCGCGTTACCAGTGACGATAAAGAACTGCGAACCGGCGGTGCCGGCGGGCTCGGCTCCGGATTTAGCCCATGCCACCGTTCCGGCAGGGTAATACGGTTCAACGGTAGGCACTTCCGCCGCCACCGAATAACCCGGTCCACCACTGCTGGTTTGAGTAGGGCTTCCGGTTTGGATAACAAAATTCTTGGCCGCCCGCACAACGGCAAGGTCGTCGTAAAATTTTTGGTTAGCTAGATAAACAAAGTTATTAACCGATACGGGATAACTTTGTGCGGCTAGTTCAACAGCAATAGTTCCGCAACTGGTGTCGATGGTGGCGGTATAACTCTGATTGACGTCGAGAGTATCGGTAGGAGCATCAAGGGAAACCTTCTTGGCCGGCGGAGTTTTTACTTCTGCGCAAGATTTACTATCCGACCCCGTCGACGTGTCGTCGCTGGAGTTATTGAGGTTCAGCACTACGCCAACTATTAGAACCGGAACTGCAATAATGGCGAAGGTTCGAGCGGTTTTCATCAAACGCTGACGGCGTTGAATCTTCCCTTCGAACTCTCGCCGCTTCTCGCGGTTTTCCCTCTGGCGCTCTCGCTTGTTGGCTTTAGACATAGCCAAACCCTAACGCGCCCGAGATATCGATTTCTAACGTCCAAATTGGCTCACGGATAAATCGGGCTGATAGGCAGCCCTCTCACCGGTACCATCGGGGTATGGGTCTCGTTGTACAAAAATTTGGGGGTACGTCGGTCGCAACGCCCGAGCGAGTTCGTGAGGTTGCCGCCCATATCGTTGCTACTAGGCGCGCGGGTAATGACGTAGTGGTTGTCGTTTCGGCTATGGGTGCGACCACGAATGATTTAGAAAAGTTGGCCTTTGATGTGGTGGCCAATCCGTCGGCGCGTGAAATGGACATGCTTTTAACCGCCGGTGAACGCATTTCTATGGCGTTGCTGTGTATGGCGATTATCGATCAGGGCGAAGAAGCAGTTAGTTTCACTGGCTCTCAGGCGGGGATACTTACCGATACTGATCACATGCGGGCGCGAATTTTAGAAGTGCGAGCAAATCGTATTCGTGAAGCACTCGAAGATGGAGTTATAGCGGTAGTCGCGGGTTTTCAGGGCGTGTCTACTGACTCTGATATTACGACTCTTGGGCGCGGTGGGTCTGATACCACCGCGGTCGCTTTAGCTGCCGCGCTCAAAGCTGAGTTTTGTGAGATTTATACCGACGTCGATGGAGTATTCACTGCCGATCCGCGTCTGGTTGTCAACGCGCGTCGTCTTGACCGGCTGTCTTACGAAGAAATGCTTGACTTGTCGGCCACCGGCGGGCGAGTTTTAGCCCTACGATCAGTTGAGTTCGCCCGCAACTACGCAGTGCCGGTGCACGTTCGTTCAAGTTTTACTTGGAAGCCAGGGACATGGATACGGGAGGAAGGAATGTCAATGGAGCAAGCCATTATCTCGGGGGTAACTCACGATGATTCGGAGGCCAAAATAACGGTGGTCGGTGTTCCTGACCGACCAGGAATAGCCGCGACCGTGTTTAGAGCGTTGGCCGATGCTCAGGTCAACGTAGACATGATTGTGCAGAACGTATCGACCCAAGGGCATACCGATATCTCTTTTACGGTTCCTAGCGATAATCTCGCTAACGCGCGTTCGGTAATTGAGCGCCTAGTAAAAGATGTTGAGGCGGCCGGCTTTAGTTCGGACGAAAATGTGGGTCGAGTTTCGCTCGTGGGGGCAGGAATGAAAACTAACCCTGGTGTCGCCGCGACGATGTTCGAAACTTTAGCCAACGCAGGCGTCAATATTGAGATGATTTCTACTTCTTCAATTCGTATTTCTTGTGTAGTGGCCGCCGGAGATCTAGAAAAAGCAGTCTTGGTGCTTCACGATGCGTTTGCATTGGCCGAGTCGCCGTGAACTTAGGCGTGTTGGGGGCCACTGGGGTAGTGGGCGAGGAGGTTCTTGCAATTCTCGCGGCCCGTTCGTTTTCGATTGACGAACTGCGAGTTTTTGCCTCGGAGCGTTCCGTGGGGCGCAAAATAAGCACCCCCGTGGGTGAAGTGGCCTGCATACTCCCGACCGCGGCGGCGTTTGCGGGTCTTGATCTAATCATCGTTGATGTTGAGGACGATCTCGCTCGCGAGTGGATCCCAGTGGCTGAGGCCGCGGGGGCGGTAGTGATTGATAATTCGGCCGCGTTCCGTATGGAACCCGGTGTTCCCCTCGTCGTGGCTGAGGTCAACCCTAAAGATGTTGGCGCCCGCAAACGCAATATCGTTTCTTGTCCTAATTGCACCACGATGGTTTTAATCACCGCTTTAGCCCCCCTGCACCGCATTATCCCGATTACCCGCATGGTGGTTTCGACCTATCAGGCGGTATCGGGAGCCGGGCGCGCCGGTATTGCTGAGTTGGCCCGTCAGTGGGAAGCCGGGGTGGGGCGAGAAGTCGGTCTCGGCCAAGCGGGTAAACACCCTGAATTAATTATTTCGGGTCAAGTATGGGATCGCCCTATTGCTGGGAACGTAATTCCCCGTGCGGGTTCGCTGGCTTCCGACGGAACTACTTCTGAAGAGGCGAAATTATTACACGAAAGCCGAAAAATACTGCACGCGCCCGAGTTGAGAGTTGCGGCTACTTGTGTACGGGTTCCGGTTTACGTGGGACACTCAATGAGCGTCAACGTAGAATTTTCTGGTCCACTTAGTGCCGCCGCCGCCGTGTCAGCCCTTTCGTCTGCCCCGGGAGTTTTGGTTAGCGATAACGGAACGGGCGCACCAACGGCGCTTGAAGGTGCGGGCATTGACCCAGTGCTGGTGGGACGGGTACGAGACGATCTTTCGCAAGCCAACACACTAAACCTTTGGGTAACCGGAGATAATTTGCGTAAAGGGGCCGCGCTTAATGCGGTGCAGTTAGCCGAGATTGTGGTCGCCGAATAAATCAGTTTCTTTGCGCTCGACCGATAAATGTGTAACCAAAGGGCTTAGGTTCTTTAGGCGAGTAGTACTCGGCATTCTCGACGATGGTGAAACCGGCTTTCGTAATCAAATCCGTGATTGGTCGAGTGAGATGACAGCCGCCAGCAATAATTTTCTGTACCGGTTCAATGCGCGATTGCCAGCGCGCGACTGGTTCATCGGGCGCGTGGCCGTGCTCTAGGTAGTGCAGTTCGCCGCCTGGCTTTAAGACTCGGTGTATTTCTTTAAGGGCCAAACTCACATCGGGAATTGAGCAAAGAGTCCAGGTGGAAAGGGCGCAGTCAAACTGTTCTTCCGTTAAGGCAAGTCGCTCTCCGTTGAGTCCACCCATCTCTATCGGAATAGACCGAGCGGCGATTCGTGGTTCGGCAATTTCCCACCCCAACTCCGAGGGTTCTATAGCGCATACTCGCTTCACCTCATCGGGATAATGAGAAATATTCAGTCCAGTACCAAATCCGATTTCTAAAACTTCACCGTAAAGACCGGCACAAACTTGATTACGCGCCACGTGTGATGACGGTCGGTCCATAATTTTATCGAGCAGACGGGGCAGTATGCGTTCTCGATAGATACTCATACCGCCCCTTTCGTGTGGTCGGGCTGCCGGGATTTGAACCCGGGACCTCTTCGTCCCGAAC
>SXGQ01645754.1_pt1 | contig 11373 bp, 4 predicted proteins | sample 3178371 | NCBI WGS metagenome assembly SXGQ01 (sample SAMN11356859, study PRJNA531348) | freshwater metagenome | isolation source: freshwater sample F1-20 | place: China: Fuxian Lake, Yuxi | collected 2017-12-25 | reverse complement strand
GCAGCGCATGGTACCGGGCATAGATGGGGGGATGGTGTTCCTTGGGGAACCCACCTCAGGCATGTCCAAGAAGGAGATGTCTGACCTGATCGAACTTGTCTGCGCTTTCGGGGCGGAACACGGGGTTGAATGGTCTGACCCCCCTTGATATTCTCACCCCGACAGCCTCCTCCTGTGTGCTGTCAACCGGTGAAGCCTCATCCCCCTAGAGGCATCACCCTTAGAGGGGAGAATCTCTCCCCTCCTTTTTGTCCATCTGGCGGACAGTCTCAGCCAACAGATCCATCTCAGACAGTTTGGCGATACGCATCAGGGACTTGGTTCCGTGGAAGCCATGGGTTCCCCGGTGGCAATCCTCACACAGGGCGACCGTCAGGAAGTCGCTGGCGCGGTCTCCCATGCCATGCCCTGTCCGGATATGGTGAGCCTCCGTTACGCCGCTCTGAGGCTGTCCTAGGAGGCTACAGAGGACACAGGGCAGGGACTTCACCCTACCCATGTAGTCACTGGCGTGTTTGGATCTGCTCAATCGCCAATCTTTATGCCAGCCCTAGACGCTGCCCTTCTGTAATTTCTGTCTGAACGCAAAATCATCTGATACTTCTCGGCAGGAAGATTAGTCCTAGCCCATCTCAGGAATCTCATGCGCTCGTCCCGACTAGGTGCGCTGCCACCAATCTGGATTGGCTGACGGTTCCTTACTGAAGCACGGATGCTTGCCTTAACGCGATCCCTTTCCTCACCACGAAGACCACTAATTGCCTCCCGGACCAACAAACGCGCACGAGCCGCATCACCTTGCTGAAGAGCATCGGCGATGGCTTTGTTGACTGGAGTCATCGGAGTTCTGACAATCGTACCCGGAGCAGTACGCCGTTTAAACTCTATCTCCATAGCCTCGCCGTATCGTCGTCCGTATTCCTGAACCTCGCGAATTTCTTTCTGGGCAGCAAAGCGCCTGACCTCACGGGCATCAGATCCCATTGCATCCATCGCGGCGAGACCGATGCGCTTATTGGCGCGATAGAAAGATAGCGTGGTCTCTGCAATCTCATCGAGATCACGGGCTGTAATCTTCTTTTGGTCGCGCAATCTGTTGAAGACATCGATTACAGCATCGACAGATGCAAGTCCCGGAGGGCTGAACGGATTCTTGACGCGCTGTTGGTCCTGCCAGTCCTTGGCAAATTGTGCGTAGTTTGCAAAGAATCCAAGACTTCCTGCGGTCATGATGTTCTGCCATGCGCGGGAGAAGATCAGACTCCATGCTCTTGCGGTGTCTTCTTTCTTAAAAGCCTTCTTGATTTCTTCATCATCCGGACCCGGATCTCCGTATCCAAATGCCTCACGGATAGCACTGATTGCTCCACCACCGATGATTGCCGAACCCACGAACCCAGCAACTCGCATAAAGTTCCTTGGGGTTGGATTGTCATAGAAGACCTTCAGGAAATGGTTGTAGAAGAACCGGTTTACCTGAGTTCCGAACTTCTGGTACTTCAACAAGAAACGACCAGCCGCGCTATCAATGAACACAGGAGTCATGTCAATGCTGTAAGAACCCTGAGGGACATTGACTGCACGGCGCATGAACCTTTCGGTCTCCTTTCCAGCACCGTCTTCAAGTATCAGCGCATCGACATCAAGGTTTTCTCGTTTAAACCATTCACGGAACCGCTTCACTGCATCATTTTCTGATCCGCTTCTTACATCGTTCAAGAACGAATTAAGCCTTGATCTAGCAGCCAGCATGGCTGACGATCTGACTATGTTTTCAGCGCCGTTGAATCCACCAATGGTGAGCATGAAGTTGGAGAATTTGGCAAGAGCCTGAGATATCTTCTGTTCTTTCGAGAAGTACTTGTCAGCATCCATCTCAACATGATCGTTGAGGATGTTCATGAAGTCCTTATTCAGAATGCCAAGAGTTGTTCCTTCATTTTGAACATTCTTCCAATCAAGAACCAAGTTTGCATAAGACTTGGCTATCTCCTTGATGCCAAACTCTTGGACATTCGTAATGGTTCCGCCAAGCAAGTTGAGGCTTGCGCTAACTGGGTTGCCCAACTGCGCTGCGGTAGCCAGAGAGTTTGCCCAATTCGACATGTTGGTCAAGGCGTTAAACTGCTCTATCTCGTAGATTCTTTCCTTGATTGAATTGAGATAGTTCTGGGTCTCCTGATCACGGACCTTTGGAATGTTTTTGTCGAACCATTCTTTCTGGAACTTTCCTATCGTTTGACCGAAGTTCTCAATCTGAGCAGTACGGCGCGACCATTTGCGTAGGTAACGGGTCGCCGCATCCCATGAATAGTCATAGAAGATTTCTGGAAGAGGCTCAGTACGAGCCTTCTCAACACCAGCGAAATAGTCCTGAGCAACTTCATTAGAGAACCACTCGCGAAGCAGATACTTTTCTGCACCTTGAGTCGTTTCTGCAAGCCCTGCTTCGACCAATGAGTCAAGCAAAGACTGCCAAAGAGCGGGATCAAGGTCAGGATTTTGCATGACCTCCATGACTTCCCTACGGAATGCGCGAGGGAAGAAGTTTCGGACAGACCTGATTGGTCTCCATTCGTTACGCTTTGCATCCCATACCCGCATAGGCTTGCCATCTGGGGTGCGGATACTGGTGTTAATTTCACCAGTCTGTCTGGCAATCTCGTTCCATGCATCAATCAACTGACGCTCACTGTCAGTTGCCATATCAAGGATGCTCTGAGCATCGTCTGTACGCCCGTTCTCACGAGCGCGGATGAACTCTTCGAATGTAGTCAGTGCTGCGGTTTTCCCACCAAAATCGATGCGCTTAAACGCATCACGGATGATGCCGTTTGCAACACCAAGTCTTGAGGCATAAGTGTCGTAATAGTTCTCGACCCTCTTTGCCAAGTCATCAAGCCCAAGCCCAGACCGCAACTTGTCAGGAGCAGACTGGATCATCTGCACTACAAGCCGTCTGGTAAGCGGAGCGATACGCGCACCGGAAATATCTACTGTGCCATCAGGCTCAGTATCGCTGATGGTAGGTCCGCTGGGGGTACCGATAGAATCTACAGGCTGACCACCGTTCAATGCTTCAGCAGCACTGGTGTTGTCAGTATCGTTTGTAGGACCGGGCTGGGTTGGACCTATCGGCGTACCGCGTCTACGAGCCTCACGCGCAACAGGGACTATCGCTTGAGTTTCGGCGGGAACATCTTGTGCAAACGCCGCACCCGTTCCTTGGGAGACAGCCCTACCAGCGCGTCCTCTATAGAAGCGTGGAGCGGATCGTTCGGGTCGATCAGCCTCTGCGGCTTTGAGGATTGCTTCTTCGTAACCGATATCATCGGTCGCTCTGCCCGTGAGTTTTCCATATAACCTCTTCTCATAATACCACAAAGCAGCCTGTATGTCTGCTAATGAAAGATTAACGCCTTTGTTTTTGAGGCTATCTTGAACAAGACGCGCAGTCTTAATCATGAAACTACGATCCGACGCACGGAACGGAGCCTCTTCAAGTTCAAGCCGCGCAGACTTGATCAGCGTGTTAGAAGATTTCTCAATGGGAGTGGTGTTCTTATATTTCTTTTTCTTGGCGGATTCCCAGAAAGGAACTGCTGCTTCGATGACATCTTCGTCAGTCGTAGCAATGATCCCCTGATCCGCCAGCAATCCACGAACTTTTTGGATCAGACTTGCAGTCGGCTTCGGTATCAAGGTTCCACGGATGCGATTAAACATCCGGCTCCACCACAGATCCATGGTGAGGTAGCCTTCAGAACCCATCAGGTTGGCGTAGAACGCGCCAAGTTTTGGTCCGAAGTACAGAGCAGATCTTGGCATTACCGTATCAACGGTGTAGTCAGACTGGTCTGGCAACCCAAGGCGACGAAGTTCTGCCTTGATCTCTTTGACAGTCATTTCTTCAAGAAGAAGACTAGATAAGCCATCTATGCCGTAGTCTTCTACAAGGCTATCCAGCATATCAAGATTGTTTTGAAGAGCATCAGACCTGCGAGTTCCGACAGACAAGGTTGATATTCTCTGTCCACTACGGGCTGCTTGGTACAAAGTGATCGCGTTCGCAATGTTCTGGTTGACATCCTCTCCATTGGAGGTGATTGCCACCAACGCCGTGAACAAAGATCTTGATCCCGGATCAGTGCTAAGTTCCGGGAACCGTCTGGAGAGAATGTCTAGTGCGCGTGGATAGTTATTAGAGTACCAGCCAATACCAGTTCCAGTTTCAGCCGTGACACCTAACTGATGCTCGACCTCGCTAACCATCGCGTTAGCAATCTTTCGAGCAGACTCATCGCTCAAGTCATCGTCAGCAATGCGTCCTTCAGTATCAATGGTGCGCTGATTAAGTCTCTCGCCAACAAGTCGGGTAAGGTTGCGACCCGGCGAAAGACCAAGTTCACGCTTCGCCCTTTCGTCAGGAATCGTAAAGATGCTGACAGTGGAGCGAGGAATGCGCCTCGCTTCACGAACAACAGGGGTTACTGCTGCGGCTTCTGCGGAACCGGCTGCTCTGCCTTGGGAAGAGATTCCTTGGAGTTCTCTTTGGACGGAGTCGGTCGCTTCTGCCCGAATATCACGAAGCCGTTGCCGAAGATTTGCTCTTTTTCCTGTTCCGTCATTTGCCGGACTGGCATAGTCGTAATCCTTTTTCTCTGGAAATGCAGAATAAACATCCGTTACAAGGACATTGTATCCGCCGTTAAGTTTTTTGTCTATAAGGTCTGCAAGTGCGTCGGTCTGAACATCTGAATAATTCAAGATGGTCATGAAACCGTTTGCAAAAGTTTGTCCACCAACAGGTTTGTTGCCATCAACTTCAATCTCTCTGAGAGAGTTATAGATTGATGCAACTTCTTGCGGAGACTTCTGCCCAAGGTTGACGGTGACAGACTGAACAACATCTCCGCCATTAAACTTGTTGGGTGCTACCACCATCATGGAGTCCTGAGACAATGCAAAGCCAATGGACTTTGCGATATCTAGCGGGTCTCCGCCCTGAAGCATTAACGCAAACGAAGGATTGGTATCGTCTAAGTAACTACCAACCTGACTAACGACAGTACCCCTAGCACCTGACGCATCAAGCACCATGGGAACAATGTTCTTGGCAACCTGTTCACTGATGGTTAAACGCACAGAAGGATCAAGACCGCGCCATGATTCTGTCAGCGACTGATTGTTCGGATCAGGTGCAACCTCAAACAGAATCTGTCTGGGCTTGGCTACACGCGACTCCCGGATGCTGGGGGTCAGGGGGCTGAAGTCACCGTTGTTGCCGATGGCAGACTTGATCTGACCGGGGTTGAAGACGGCGAGGTTCTTCTGACCGCCCTCTTCCACGAACATGCTGTCATAGCCAAGTTCCCGAATGGCATCAAGGATCGGGGAGTTACCATCTTTTCCTTCAATAGTTACCCAGTCGCCCTTTTTAAATTGCTCTATCTGTCCTGAATCAAGATCAATGGGGGAGATTTCCCTGACCTTCTTTAGGACTCTGTTGATATGTTCCTTGTTGTCGTAGTCAAACGAATTTTCTGCTTTGATGTAAACAGGCATGAGGTTTGCTCCAGAAGGAAGTCTCTTCTGGATGGCATCCAAGTATCGACTGCTACTACCTCCTGCTGCGGTGTCCTTGAAGATTTTAAGCAAGCCGGGGCGGATGGCTTTACCGGCAGACACTTCCGCTACTGCTTTGTCTCTCGCCTCAGCGACCCTGTCGTACAGGTTTGGGGTGAAAGCAGATGATCTTTGCAATGTCTCGTTCAGGACATCGATGACCTGCTCATCACTCATGAAGTCAGGGAAGTTTTCGACCATGTAGTCTTGAGACAGTGCTGAGAACTCTTCAGCGAATCTGGGACTACGGGTCAGGAACACAGACCCTGCTTGCTTGGGCTGGAACGCGGTGATGTCAGCAGCAGTTCCGTGGTAATAAACAAGCGGACGCTTGCTGTTATCTACAGCCTTGCTTTTGCCGAACCAGTTCCAGAAGTTCCGTAACCCATCCATGGTGGGACGAGTCGGGGTGTTGAACACCTCCAATCCTTCGGAGCCTGAGTAGATCAGGCGACCTTCAGAGTCCCTTGTCGGAACTTCCTGCTCGTCCACAGTGATCTTGGGCGGCACCGGATCAATGGTTGATCTAGATTCCCTTACTGCATTTAAACGCAAACTGTTGATAGCAGGGACAGCCACAGCAGGGGTTTCCTGCTGAACCTTCTGGACCGTTTCTTGCCGAAACTGGTTGCGATCTTGCGGGGTGGTAAAGAGCCTTTGAACGCGATCTGACAACTGACCCTGTTCCGCCAAGCGTTCTTCCGTAGCACGGAAGGTGCGAATACGACCGCGCTCTCTGGCTCCAATAGCGCCCTGCTCAAACCGACGAATGACATCTTCATAGGTCTGAAACCCTGCACCGGTCAGGGCATTCTTGGTCTTGTCGAAGAAGTTGATTGCCCGTTCAGACAGATTTCTAGGCTTACCGGCAACACGGGAAATGTTACCGGCTACATCCCGTATGAGATCTGCAACACTTTCTTCAACCTGAATGACCTTGTTCTGATCGGCATAGTTCTCTTGGGCAATCTGTAGGTAGGTCTTATCCGTACCCGGCTTCTTCAGATTGCTGGCAGCAGTTGAAATATTGTTCCACTCAGAACGCTTCCAAAGGTCTAGGTATCGCAGAGCATGCACTACCTCGTGACGGAGAACCCCTCTAAGGGCTTCCCGCCTCTGATTGGTATCTAGGTTACCCTGCGGATCTACAGCGTCTACAGCAAGGAATACGCGCCTTACAACGGGGTCGAAGAGACCTTCTGAGGTAAGAGCCTCGCCTCTACGGGTAAAGACCCTGTTGTTGATGCTAAGACCAACATCATTCAGACCGAACCCTTTCAGAGCATCAGAGAGAGATGATTGAAGAGGCTCAAGTTGCTTGATGACCTCCGCCCTTCCCCTTGTCGTATTGTTTAAACTTAACGATAGGGAGTCTGCCCTATCACGGCTATCAAGATCCTGTCCGTATTGGGTGCCAGTCTTGTCCGTGACAATGAACTTGGGCGCACCATCAATTGTCTTTTCCTCGACCTTGAACTCGGCATTGACAGGGATGTAATTGCCAATGGTGTCGTAGATTTTCTGTGCATAAGCATCGCCATACTGGACAGGAGTTGCTTCTGTCTGCCCTGCTCCAATAGGTATCTTGTTGAGTTCCGGTGCGGAAATGCTCTTAGCCTTTTCGAATGCCTGATTCCGGAGTTCATCGAGGATGTTGTTCTCAATCTGTGAACCCAACTCCTCGTTCCCACGGACACGCGCTTCAATGCGGCGTTGTGCAAAGTCTTGCGCCCCGGCAAATGTAAGACCAATTCCTCCGCCAGCAATGCCAGCCTCAAGTCCAATCAGACCGGCTGTGGTTGGATCAAACCCAGCCTTTGTGCCTGCCGTCTGGGCAACATACTGACCTATATCTTGGATTGCTTCAGTTCCGCTTTGGACGGCAGTCTCACCAAGAACGGTTTCTGCTCTACCAAACCTTGCAGTAGCGAACTTCTCAAGTTTTGATTCTAGTACAGCAGAAGCACCAGCAGCGGCAACATCAGTCACAGTGGCATCTTCGAAATTTCTGCCATCATTCTTTAGGCGTTCATTAAGATTTTTATTGGTCAACGAAACAATTAGTGCAGGTGCTGCGTAATATGATGCTGCCATATATGGAATGGACACAAAAAATCTTTCAAGCACAAACGGAATAACATTCAGCGGGTTATCAGCCAAATCCTTGAGTTGAGTTTCGACTGAAAAGTTGACCTTCTCAGATTCTTTCTTGAATCTTTCTGCTGCGCTTTGTAGTTCCGGAGCAACAGCAGTCACCCCAGCCTTTATGCCACCAAGTATTGGTGATGAGGTATATGCAGTTTCGGGGATTGCGGAAGGAATCCTGCTAGTTCCTTCAAGAAGATTACCAAGTATGTCCTGAGTTACTGATACGCCACCTACCAGAACATTGCTGGTTTTCCCTTCCTCTATTGCTTGTCTCTCAAGTTCGCCATATACGGCTTGCAAAGGAGGCTCGCTGACTGCCTTGTAAGAAGCAGCCAATTCAGGCGTAACAGGTGCGCCAAACAGATCTTGGAAAGACATTCCTGCGCCTTGACCGGGAGTGGTTGGCGCAGGACGAATTGGAGCAACCTCTGTTTTAGCAGGCTCCTGATCAGGCTCAACAATGCTGCCGCCAAATTGTTTAGCAAGTTCAGAAAGATCAATAGCCTGATCTTTGGTGTTTTCTAAAACTCCACCAAACTGACGCGCTAGTTCGGAGATGTTGACAGCCATTTACCTTATTCCGGCGGCAACTTTAAATTTATTTGCGGCTTCTTGATTTGGGAATGTGAATGTCTGTCCATTAAACTCAACAAAAAATTTAGTATTTGGATTGGGAATTCCATAACTTCTTATGGCTTCATTTGTTAGTCTAATCATTTCTTTATTAAGGTAATCAGGAGTTGGTGTCAATGCTACGCCATCTTTATCAACCAAAACTTCTCCAAAGTTTGGATTTGGCTTGCCATCAATTGTTTCTCTGCTATCAACCATTTCCTCAATTTTTTGGAGATTGACAGATACATCTCTATTAACGGCTATGACAACATCTGCGTACTTACGCCTATCAATATTTCCTTCACGAATATTATTATCTACTACATCCATAATGTGCTTATTAATTCCAAGAGACAATGTGAGAACATTGTTAAATGCCGCAGCCTGATCTCTACCAGCCTCGCGCTGCTGTGTAAACGCCCACTGAGCAAACTGATTCTGATCGCGGACGAACTCACGCTGCTTGTTTTCATCGTTCGTGATGTTCTGAGCCTGCATCATGAACGCTTGATCCGCTACAGACCTCTGACCACGAATTGCTTCGCGTTCCGCAGTCCGATAATCTTGACGAGCAGCACGGCGTTCCGCAGAGGCAACCTCACGAGCGCGACCAAGCGTTTGCTCTACAGCCTCAGTGGCAGATGCCAGACCTTCTGCTGGTTTTCCTGACGCAACACCCGCTCCAAGCCTCATAAGTGTTGAGGCAATAGCAGCCTTACGGGCTTCATCCTGAGCAGCCTGAATCGGAGATTCGGCTTCTTTAAGATATCTCTCAGCGGCAGCAATATCCTCAGCCTTTCTCGTTTCGCCCATAGCATTTAACTGAGCAAGAAGTTCAGTGCGACGAGCCTCTTGTTGAGGGTCGAAGTACTGCTCACGGGTAGGTCTAAGCCCCTGCAAACTTGCAGCAGAGACTCCGCCCACCTTGGGCATAAGATCACGGATCGTTTTAATCGTTTGAGGAAGACGAGCCATCATATTTGAATATATTTCTGCGCCGGGGTCTGCGCCCGGAGCCACGCCACCTACCTGCATGTAAGCAATACCGCCGGGAGTGATACCACCGCCTGCCATGCCCATCGGGGGAGGCATCTGAGGAGGCATCTGGGGTGGCATAGGCGCACCCTGAAGGGGCATAGGCGGTGCCATGGGGGGCGCACTGGTCATCTCAGGAGCCATGCCAGTGGAACCGATACCGCCCTGAAGGATCTGGTCCTTTACGGACGGCTTCTGTCCCTGCTGTGCAGCCTGAAAACGCTGACGCATGTCCTGACGGCGCTGTACTTCAGACACCGCAAGGAACTGAGGGATGCGACCAGAAGGAAACTGAGCCTCTTGGAACAGCGCCTGATCAGGAAGTCCTTTGACCAAGTCTTCTGCTTCGATGATGTTCATTGTTTAACCCTGCCTGCTTCTTCCGCCAAAGGCTTGGTACATGCCCAAGGCACCAAGTCCTGCACCTAGTGCCTGCTGTTCCGGTGACGGAACCCTGCCGAATGTCGAGACCGTGCTACCGGGCTGGATGGGGATACCCTGCAACAGGTTGCTAAGATAACCCAACTGCTCCCGTCCGTATGCCTGCTGACGCAGGAAGTCTTCGTAGCCGGTATCCAGACCACGCTGCATGAGACCACGACGCTCTGCGCCAACCCCACCCAGTGCGGCAAGGCGCTGAAGGTCCATCTCCTGCTGTCTTCCACCAAGATTGGACAGAAGTTCCGCCGAAGACAGTCGCTGTGCCTGACCAGCACGATCTGCGGACAGCCCCTCCAGACCCAGAAGCGCCCTCTGGCGCTGCTGTTCGATGTTGAACTGCTGCGACTGTGTACGGAACTCCTGCTCTGCACGACGAGAAGCATCGCTTTGCTGCTGTACAGTAAGACCAAGACGGGCGGCTTCCTGACGCGCCGCCTCTCCGGCTTGCTGCGCCTGCAACTGGAACTGCGCCTGCTGCTGACGAGCCGCCTCTTGGGCTTGGAACCCACTAAGTCCAAACTGAGCCTGTTGCTGTCGAGCAGCCTCCTGCGCTTGGAACGAACCTAAGCCAAACTGAGCCTGTTGGAGACGAGCAGCACGGTCAGCCTCAAACCCGGCACGAGCCTGCTCAAATGCAGCCTGAGAGCCTCTGGCTTGGATATCCCCCAACTGCTGACCCAACGCCCTCTGGCGCTCTGCCTCAAGGAGGGTTGCACGGGTTCCGCCCAATGCACCGGCACGAGCCGCCCCCGCGCCTACCTGAGGACGCTGTGCCTCAGAAGCACGGACAGCCTCGCGACTCTGAACATCGGTAACCGCCTGTTGATAAGGCGACATGTAAGCAGCGAGGGTTCCGGGAGCAGCCATGGAACCGGCTTCAAAACCCCCTTGCAATTGACCAGCCTGATAACCGGGACCAACCAGACCCGCTTGATATCCCGGAGTAAACTGCCCCGGTCCATATCCGCTCTGGAACTGAGTGGCACGATAATCAGGGCTGATAGCACCGGGCTGGAACTGACCAGCGATAGACATGCCCGAAGGCATTCCGCCGTAGCCAACCTGAGCAGCGATGTCAGATGCCATGCCCAACTGTTCAGGACGCTGAAGACCGGCAATGCCTCTCTGGGCAGCGGTCTCTTCAGGGGCGAACTGAGCCATCCGCTGACCGCCGAATGGCGTGTACGGACGCGCACTCTCAAACAGTCCTCGCTGGAGAACCTGTTCGAAGTACGGCTGGACATACGCCGGGAGGTTGCTCTGTGTAACCGTCGAGGTTACTTGCTGTTGACCACTACCACTGCCGCCGCCGCTGCTCATTGTGCTACCTCATCAAAATGCTTTTCGTAGACCACCGTCTTGACGGTGTACCCGCGCTTCTTGACATGCGGTTCCCAACCGGGGCGACCGAAAAACTCGATGCCATGACAGCCCATGTCCTTAGCGAACCCGTCTGCCATCTCATGCATCTTGTCTTCAATATGCTTCATGTGGTTCGGTGTCATAGCG
>SXGQ01294560.1_pt1 | contig 11373 bp, 9 predicted proteins | sample 3178371 | NCBI WGS metagenome assembly SXGQ01 (sample SAMN11356859, study PRJNA531348) | freshwater metagenome | isolation source: freshwater sample F1-20 | place: China: Fuxian Lake, Yuxi | collected 2017-12-25 | reverse complement strand
CGCCGGTGCAGTAGAGTAAAACTTTTTCGTCTTTCTTGTCGTCGAGTAGCTTAACGACTTCCTGGAGCTCGTCACCAAAAGTTTGTGAGCTCGGTGTCACAGCGTTCTCGAAGCGTCCAATGTCGCTTTCGTACTTGTTGCGCATGTCGACCACGAGCGCGCCGTGTTCGATGGCGGCGTTAAACTCTTTGGCGTTCAAGTGGGTGCCGACATTGGCGAGGTTGTACGAGCCGGCCTCCAGGCCATCGGCTACGATGTGCTCGCGAACTTTAACGATCAGTTTCCAAAAGGCCGTAGCTGGTTCTTCGATAGCAAATTTAAATTCGACGTTAGCGAAGAGTGGGGAAGCATCTATGAGTTTGCGGAAATGGTCGAGCTCAGGCTTGGGTACACTGATTTGAGCGTTGATGCCTTCGTGCGACAAGTAGACCCGACCCAAAACGTCGAGTTCGCTCCAGGTGCTGAAGAGCTCGTCACGCAAGCGCGCGGGCTCGTTGATGGGAACGTAACGATAAAACGAAATTGTCTGGCGCGAGAAAGTCTCGGCAGCCAGTCTTTTCAACGCTTGCTCGTGATTCAGCTTATTTGCCAATTGTGGCATGAAATACGAAAGATTAAACACTGAACATTGAACCTGAAATCGCACAAGAATACAAGGCCTAGACCACTTGTCCTTTTGCTACTGTTCGATGTTTAGTGTTTAATGTTCAAGACATTATGATTGGGATTTTTGATTCAGGTCTAGGTGGGTTAGTTATTTTCCGAGAGCTCGTCAAACAGCTGCCGGAGTATTCATATATTTATCTGGGTGACAATGCTCGCGCCCCTTACGGTCCGAGAACGCCGGATGAGATATACAGGTTTACCCTCCAAGCTGTCGAAAAACTTTTCGCCGAAGGTTGCGAGCTTGTTATTTTGGCTTGTAACACTGCCTCTGCCAATGCGCTGCGTCGTATCCAGCAAAATGACCTTGCCCAGCATCCTGGTAAAAAAGTTCTGGGTATTTTGGTGCCGACCATAGAGCAGATTACGGGGTTGCCATGGAGTGCTTTGCATCCCTATCCTCAAGCGATGCACATCGGCGTGTTTGCGACACAGGCGACGGTGAATTCTCACGCTTACAAAAAAGAAATTTTGCGACGCAATCCTCAAGCCGAGGTGGTCGAGGTCCCGTGCCCAGAGCTCGCGACCATGATCGAGGCAGGCGCAGACGAGTCGAGGTTGCAAGCCTACGTTGCCAAGTGTGTCGCGCAACTGAAAGTCGAGCTTGCCCAACCTGATGCCGTGCTTTTAGGCTGTACACACTATCCGCTCGCTCTCGAACACTTCGTCGCAGCGCTGCCAGACGTTCCGGTCTTTGATCAGGGACAAATCACAGCCGACGCCCTGCGCGTTTATTTGAGCAACCATCCGGAGATTGAAAAGAAATTACTGCGCGAAGGGGATTGGCGTTTCTTAACGACGGCTGAGCCCGAGACAATCGAGCCCATGGCGACGGCCTTCTTTGGTCAGCCGGTACAGTACGAGAAGGTCGTGTTATCATAGCGCAGCTTTTTAGCATTCAGTATTCAGTATTTAGTGTTAAGTTAATGTATGAAGGACCTGACAGACGTTTACAATCGTTTGAAATTAAAAAAGGCTCAGCGTAAGGATTTGAGAACGTCGTTTCAAGATGAATTGAAGAACAACGCTAAGTATCAGGAGCTCACGGAGAAACTAGCCGAGTTGCGCCAGGAGAAAAAGTCGATTGAAAATGAAATTTTATCCCGTGAATTAGACCGTGCCAAACTAGAAGAACTAAGTCTTGATATTAAAACCGACACCGAAATGCTTACGGACATCGCATTGAACATGTTTTTGGCCCAAGAACCGGTTGAAATTGTCGACGACGTCAACGTAAAGTGGACGCCGGTGTTTACTGTACGTTTTCGTAAAGGCTAACAATTCCTTCAGGTCTATTTTTCGACAGAACAGCGCATCCACTGGCTCGCTTGCTTAATTGGCCGCGGTTTTCTAGAATGCTTGCGACTATGAACAAATACGCTGCTAAAGCTGATTTTTCCAAAAAACAAATACGCCTGGGAGCTGTGTGCGTGTTAGTAACTTTACTTGTGGCCGTAGCCGTGGCCTACCCGTATCCTTGGAATCGAGCCATGCTGGCCATGGAAGCAACCATAGGTTTTCATTTTCCGTACTTGCCTGAATCAGCCTTTCGTTTAGGTCTTGATCTTCAAGGTGGGGCACATTTGGTTTACGAGGCTGATGTTTCGGCCATGGAAGAAAGTGACAAAGCTGAAGCCTTAGCCGGGGTACGCGACGTGGTTGAACGGCGGGTTAACGCCTTTGGGGTGAGTGAACCGATAGTGCAAACAACTTCTGGTGGCGGACATTTTAGGATAATTGTTGATTTGCCAGGAGTGCTTGATGTAGCTCAAGCAGTGCGCCAAATCGGTGAAACTCCAGTTCTGACTTTTCGAATACCAGATGAAGACATAGGCGTTGAGCCTACGGACGAACAAGCCGCGCAAATCGCCACGGCTCAGGAGAGCGAGCGGTCGGCAGCCCTGGTAATTTTGGATCAAGCCTTGAGTGGCCAAGACTTTGGTCAACTAGCCAGGGAAACTTCTATTGATACTGCCACCAAAGATACCAACGGTTATGTCGGGTTTGTATCTGCTGACGACCCAGAATATGGCGGTCTAGTAAATCGTATCGAAACAGATAAGCTTGGTCGAGGCGTTATTGATGGCCTGTATGAAGGTACATCTCGTCTCCACATTGTTAATTATCTGTCGCGCGAGGTTGCTAGTGAACCTCAGATTTCTCACCTGCTCGTTTGTTATAAGGGCGCTGCCAGCTGCGAACATTCGCGGACCAAGCTTGAGGCAGAGACCTTGGCGAATGATCTTGCTAAGCAGGCGACTACGGATAATTTTTCTGATCTAGTTCGCGCAAATTCTGATGACTCTGCCAATGCTGATTTGGGCGGCGATTTAGGTTATTTGCGCCCGGGCGATACGGTCGAGCCGTTCAACACAGTTGCTTTCGATTTGGCGGATGGCCAAATTTCCGAAGTTGTTGAAACTGAATTTGGTTACCACTTGCTGTACAGGTCGGAGTCGCGCCGCGTGAATACCTACGAAATCGCACACGTGGAAATGCCTTGGACGACCTTGTCAGACATCTTTGTGATTGATCCGTGGGTCGACACAGATTTGTCCGGTAAACATGTTAAACACGCGAATGTAGGCTTTGATCCAAACACCAACGCTCCGTACGTAGTGCTTGATTTTAATGAGGAAGGTGCGCAATTGTTCGCGGCGCTGACTGAAGAAAACGTTGGTCGGGCGATCGGCATTTTCCTTGACGGTGAGGCGATTACTACACCCGTTGTGCAACAAGCTATTTATGGTGGCCAGGCCACGATAAGTGGAGATTTTAACTTGCCAGAAGCTAAGTTATTGGCACAACGACTAAATGCTGGAGCCCTGCCTGTACCGATTGAAATTGTGAGTCAGCAGACCATTGGTCCGGCGCTCGGACAAGCTTCACTTGAACTTAGCATAAAGGCCGGTCTAATTGGTTTTCTGCTTATTGGTGTGTTCATGACAGTCTACTATCGACTTCCTGGAGTGCTTGCGGTGGTAGCCCTTGGGTTTTATGCGGTGGCGAATTTGGCCCTGTATAAATTGATGGGTGTAACGATTACATTAGCTGGACTAGCAGGTTTTATCTTGTCACTTGGGATTGCGGTCGATGCCAACGTGCTGATTTTTGAGCGTTTAAAGGAAGAGCTACGGAGCGGGCGTGATTTGCCAACCGCGACCGAAGAAGCTTTCAAACGGGCTTGGCCGTCTATTCGCGACGGCAACCTTACGACCTTAATCGCTACGGCGGTCTTATTCTGGCTTGGTGAAGGGTTTATCCGCGGATTCGCCTTAACGCTAACGCTTGGAGTCCTCATGTCGATGTTTAGCGCCATGATTGTGACGCGAGTGTTGTTGATGCTGATAGTGCACTATAAGTTTATACGTAAACCTGCACTTTTCCTTGGCCTTGATAGTAAGTAATTATGAAGACTTTGAATGTTATCGGGTACGCCAGGTTTTGGGTCGGGTTTTCGGTTTTACTCATGGTCACCTCGGTCATACTGGTGTTAGCCTTAAAACCAAATTTTGGGATCGACTTCACTGGCGGCAGTCTGCTTGAGATCGAGATAGCCGACACCTCAAACGAAGCTGTGCGTGTAGAGCTCATGGCGCTCGGTTACGAAGCTGTCGTGCAATCGGCCAGCCCGGGTAGCTATTTCGTGCGTACAGGTTTGCTGACAGAGACAGAGCACCAACAATTACTGACTGATTTACGGGCTACATATCCTCAGTTAGTCGAGCATAAATTTGACGCGGTTGGACCAGTGATTGGTGAGCAATTGCGTCGGGACGCGGTGCTGGCTGTGGTGGTGCTGTTGGCACTGATCGCGCTTTATATCGCTTGGGCCTTTCGTCGAGTTTCGGAACCCGTGGAGTCTTATAAATACGGATTGATTACCTTACTAGCTGCTTTCCATGACGTTCTGATTCCACTTGGGATCTTTGCAATTTTGGGTCGGACACTCGGCTATCAGATAGACATTGCCTTTGTGGCCGCGATGCTGACTATTCTAGGTTATTCGATTAACGACACGATTGTTGTACTTGATCGCACGCGTGAGAATTTAGTTCGCTATCGCCACGCCAACAAACCGTTTGGCGAGATCGTTAATCTGAGTATCGTACAAACCTTGGGCCGTTCACTAAATACCACGCTTACAACCTTATTACCGTTGATAGCAATTTTTGCGGTCGGGGGCATGACTACTCGACCCTTTGTATTAGCCTTGATCCTTGGGATTGTGGCTGGGGCGTATTCCTCGATCTTCCTAGCCAGCCCGCTCCTGGTTCTTTGGGATAAGTGGTCACGTCGCGGCCAGTAAAATGTTATACTCTGAGCATCTATGCTCGGACTGGTTCTGAACTTGCCACCCGTTGTTGACCACTACCTTGCCACCACACCTGTTGAAGCCATGGCTGCTCAGGCGCTTTTGTTAGTAGGTTGGATCCCAATTTTTGGTGTCTTGGTTTGGGGCATGGCTCATGTTTGGCTGGATTTTAAGCAAGAAAAGTACGCAGCTAGTTTGCATTGGGTCTTGCTTGAGATACGTGTACCTCAAGCCGCTGTCCAAACCCCGAAGGGCATGGATGTCTTTTTTACTAACTTGGGTGGTTCACGCAGTTCAATTACATGGAGAGAACACTGGTTGTTGGGTAAAGAGCAGCCAGTTTTTTCGTTTGAGATTGCAAGCAACGGCGGAAATATCAAATTCTTTATCCGTTGCGTTGATAAGTATCGTGATTTAGTTGAAGCTGATTTTTACGCACAATATCCTGAGGCACAAATTACCGAGGTTGAACATGATTACACCCAGGATATCCCACATAAGTATCCTAACGATGAGTGGGAAACTTTTGGAGCTGAATTTGTTTTGAAAAATCCACAGTATTTACCGGTTCGTACTTATTTGGATTTTGAGCACCAAGGGGAAAAAGATTTACGTTTTAAGGATCCATTGTTACCGATTTTAGAACTGATGGGTAAAATGCGTCCTGGTGAGAATTTTTGGTGGCAGTTACTAATTACCCAACCTGATGATCAAAATTGGGCTAAGGAAGGACTCAAGTTTGCTGCCAAAGTCATGGGCAAGGAGGAAAAACATGATCCCTCGATGTTGGAGCAGCTCGGTAGCCTAGCAGCTTCTTTGCCAATGGAGGCGGTTGGACAATTAACTGGTATTGCGGCTCCCGCTTCGACACATGAAAAGAAATCCGATGATTTTAGGATGTTTAAGTTAACGCCAGCTGAAAAAGCGCAAATCGAGGCAGTTACAGAAAAAATTTCAAAATTAGGTTGGAAGGTCAAAATCCGCGTGTGCTATTCAGCTAAGAAAAATTTATTTCGCAAGGGCATGATGGCTGCTGGTATGAAGGGCATGATGGGTGCTTACGCTAATGGCGTCAGTAACCAATTTGGCATGCATAACCCGTCCATTCCAAAAGATGATTATTTTTGGATGGAGTGGCAATACACTACTAAGCAAACGCGCATTGCCAAACGTTTTGCCAATCGTTCATTTGGTCCGGGCGCTAACATCTACATTCTGAATACCGAGGAATTGGCTACGTTATGGCATTTTCCAGCAGCCGATGCCAGGACGCCGGTTTTGGCAGCCATGGGCGCCAGACGAGCTGAAGCCCCCGAGGGCCTATATTTTGCAGATGATTTGAACGGAGATGGCATTCCTGATTGGAAGCAAGAACACGGACAGAGCGCGTTGGTCGACGACATGAATGCATCGACCCCTGCTGACATGCAATTACCAACTCCAGCTGCGCCTACTGGCGGCGTTGGGGACATGCCGGTTGCAGGACGACCGGCACCGTTACCACCCGGACTTGATGTGAGAGACGAACCTCTGGAAAAGCCAGGAGCTGCTCCTGACAATTTACCGGTTTAACAGAGAGGCTTGTTTTATGGCTAATCGCTATCCGCACGACCACGAACAAGATGTTGTTTATTTTGCTAAGACTAATTTTCGAAATCAGTTGCGGAAGTTCGGGATTAAAACCGATGACCGTCGCAGACATGTTTATGTGGTCGGCAAAACAGGCATGGGTAAAACCACTTTGCTTGAAAACATGATTTTGTCCGACATTTACGCCGGACACGGTTGTTGTTACGTGGACCCGCATGGCGATACAGTTGATAAGTTAATCGATCATATTCCTTCGTGGCGCATTAACGACGTAGTTTACTTTAATCCTTCTGATGTTGAGCACCCGATTGGCTTTAATATTTTAGAAGCAGTTGATCCCGGCATGAAGCATTTGGTGGCTTCGGCACTGATGTCAGTCTTTAAAAAGATCTGGGAGAACGTATGGTCAGCGCGCATGGAATATATTTTGAATAATACAATTTTGGCCTTGTTAGACACTCCAGGTTCTACCTTACTTGGAGTTAACCGCATGTTGTCGGACAAAGACTACCGCTTGGAAATCATAAAGAATGTTAAGGACCCGATAGTCAAACAGTTTTGGGTGACCGAATTCGCCGCTTATGACGCAAAATTTGCCACCGAGGCCGTGGCGCCGATTCAAAACAAGATCGGGCAGTTTTTATCGTCTTCGATTATTCGTAATATTGTGGCTCAGGCCAAGTCATCCATCAATATTCGTGAGATGATGGATAATCAGAAAATTTTCATCATCAATCTTTCCAAGGGCCGGATAGGTGAGGATGCCATGCGGCTGCTTGGCGGCATGCTGATTACCAAGATGCAAGTGGCGGCCATGGAACGCGTGAATATGTTAGAAGAAGACCGTGCAGATTTTTATTTGTATGTGGATGAATTTCAGAACTTTGCCGTGGAGTCGTTTGCGAGCATTTTGTCAGAGGCGCGTAAGTATCGATTAAACCTCATCATGGCTCACCAGTACATTACGCAGTTATCAGAAGAGGTACGTGATGCCGTGTTTGGTAACGTTGGCACCATGATTACCTTCCGAGTTGGTTCTCCGGATGCGGTCTTCATGGAAAACGAATTCATGCCACGATTTACACCGGAGGATATTATTAATTTGCCAAAAGCCGGCATTTACTTAAAGCTCATGATTGACGGCGTAGCTAGCCAACCGTTCTCGGCTACGACCTTGCCACCTATCGCTCAGCGCACACAAAGCATTGAGCGGGTCGTTGAACAGTCACGTGAACGTTACGCTGGTAATCGTCAAATGATCGAGGAACGGGTGTCGGTTTGGAGCGGCTTTGGTGAAGGATTGGACGTAGAAAAGGCAGTCGCTGAAGTAACCCAGGCAAAGAAGGATGCCAAAAAAGCCAGGTTCAGCCATGAATATACCTGCACACGGTGCGCAAAGTCATTTTTGTTACCGGTAGAGTTAGATCGCAATCGACCTATTTACTGTGAAGTGTGTAAGCCGCTCATAGATGCAGAACGTAAAAAACAAAAAGATCAGGCTGGACAAAAGCACAAAATTTCTGACGGTGAGGTGATTGTTAAGCCGGCCGTGGGCTCAACGTCGCTTGCTGCCCTGCATAACCCCAGCACGCCACCAGTTAATACTCATGCCGGTGTGGCTGTAGCCTCTGGCCAACGTTCAAAACGGAAGCGTAACCGCAAGCCTCAATCTAATCCTACGAGCCAACCAGTTGTTCAAAACGAAACCGCACTCGATCTACCGCGTCCGCAACCTCCTACCATATCAGCTGAAGTAACGCCAACCCCGACTCAGGTATTGCCTGGAGAAAGGATTAGTTTTGATACTTAATTTATGACGGTTTTACAAGCGGTGGTGCTTGGGGCCGTTCAGGGCATAACTGAATTTTTACCCATTTCAAGCTCAGGCCACTTGATTATTGTTCCGGAACTTTTAGGCTGGAAAGCTCAGGCAGATAGCTTTGATGTAATTTTGCACCTAGCCACCTTATTTGCAGTTATCTTGGCAATGCGAACCGATCTTGCCTGGCTGTTAGAGGGTCTGAGGCTGGGGGACAAGGTTAGAACCAACCTAGCGGTGAAATTATTAGTTGCTACGCTGCCGGCGGCGTTTGTCGGTTTTTTTTGGGCGGACTGGTTTGGTGAATTACGGACTGTTCAAACCATTGCGGTGTCATTAATCGTTTGGGGGTGTTTGTTAGGGGCGGCTGATAGTTTTTCGGCTTTGATGCGTGGACAACTCAAGGACCTGGGACGGACTCGTTGGTGGCAAGCTATGTTGATCGGTTGTATCCAAGTATTTTCATTGATACCCGGAACCTCTCGTTCGGGTGCAACTATGACAGCCGGTTTGTTTGTGGGACTTGATCGCGTTGCGGCTGCTCGTTTTTCATTTCTGCTTGCAATTCCGATTACCGCAGCCGCGGGCTTTTCTGCCTTGCTAGACGTTGTCAATCATGGACTTGATGTCACCTGGGGGCCAATGCTGGCAGGCTTTATTTCGGCTTTTTTATTTGGTGTTTTAGCGATTCGATTGCTGTTATTGGTGATTCGTAAGACTAGCTTTATGTGGTTTGCGCTTTACCGGGTAGCTTTGGGTATCTTTCTGCTTTTCTATCTCTAAGGTAAGGTGTCGTGCGTATGGATTTAAAGCGTGAACAAGCGGCCTGGCAGGACTACGAGCTTTTGGATTCCGGGGATTTTGAGAAGCTGGAACGATTTGGAGATATTTTTATGGTTCGCCCAGAGCCGCAGGCACTCTGGAGGAAGGGTGACGCGTCAAATTGGTCGAGCGCGCATTTGGTGTACTCACGTAAGGGACGTGAAGGTGAGTGGCAGAGCCAAAAGAACGCCCCTGAGTTTTGGGAAGTGTCTTGGGAGAATCTGAAGTTTTATATCCGACCAACGTCTTTCAAGCACACTGGTCTTTTCCCCGAGCAGGCGAGCAACTGGAAATATCTGCGCGCTCACCTCAAGCCAGGCCTGAAGCTGCTCAATCTTTTTGGTTATACGGGTGGTGCCTCAATTGCAGCTGCATCTATTGATGCTGATGTCACTCACTGTGATGCCAGCAAGCCTGTCGTAACTTGGGCCCGTGAGAACCTAGAGCTTTCGGGTCTGGCTGACAAAAAGTGTCGCTGGATTGTTGATGACGCTCAAAAGTTTGTGGCTCGCGAGGTTCGTCGCGGGAGTAAGTACGATGTTATAATTATGGATCCGCCAGCTTTTGGTCGCGGTCCCGAAGGCGAGGTTTGGCAGTTTGAAAATAATCTACCAGCCTTGCTTGATGAGTGTACGAAGATATTGAATACTGAGCAGGGTTTGCTATTAGTCAACGCCTACTCGCTTGGATTTCCAGGACTCGCGATTGAGAACATGGTGAAGACCGCCATCCCATTTGCGAAGAAATTCGAGACAGTCGAGCTCACGTTAAAAGAGAGCTCGCAACGAGGTTTTGAGCTTCCGACCGGTGTGGTTGTGCGCGCAACGTGGTAAGTATTTGCAGTGCTCGAATTCCTTTGCCATCCTGAGGCGAATGCCGAAGGATTAGGTCCCACTACTCATATGTATGCAGAAGGAGTGTCTCTCATCGCGCTTAAGAATTCTGACCGGCATGATTTGTTTCAAGTACTTATTGACTCGGCGTTGGGCAACTAATCCTTCGTCGAACTCAGGATGGTAACCGTTGCCGATGCCGGCCGTGACTAATGTTGTATGGAAATACTCTTCGAAGATAATCACCTAATCGCCGTAAACAAGCCCCATGGCCAGCTCGTGCAAGCTGACGAGGGCGGAGAATTATCTTTGCTCGACGAAGTTAAGGGCTTGATTAAAGAACGTGATCAGAAACCGGGCAACGTTTTTGTAGGACTTCTACATCGACTTGATCGGCCAGTTGGGGGTGTGGTGCTGTTTGCGAAGACGAGCAAAGCAGCTAGTCGTTTATCGAATCAGTTTCGTCAGCACACCATTCATAAAGTTTATTGGGCAGTGGTTGAAGGTTGTCCCACGAGCTTGGAAGGCGAGGTAGTTCAATGGCTCGTGAAGGACAAAGACGAGAACATCGTCACCGCTTTTGATCATGAGGTCGAAAATAGTCAGAAAGCCGAGCTTCGTTATAAAGTTTTAAAAGCGGGGGCTAACTCATTGGTTGAAATTTATCCCAAGACAGGCCGACCGCATCAGATCCGTGTAGCCATGGCCACGCTAGGGTGTTCGATCGTGGGGGATTTGAAGTACGGTGCGCAAACGAAGCTGAATCACAATATTGCCTTGTTAGCGCGATCGTTGTCGTTCGATCACCCAGTCAGTAAAGACCGCATTACAGTTACCGCTCAGCCGAGTCTGGAAATATTTCTTAACTTACAGTAAGCTGGCCATTTATGGCCAAAACCCGTGTTTTACTAGGCATGTCCGGTGGTGTCGACAGTTCGGTGTCGGCGGTTTTGTTGTTGGAGCAGGGGTATGAGGTGATTGGGGGCTTCATGAAAAACTGGTCGGATGGGGCGGACGATGTTGAGTGTTCCTGGAAGACTGAGCGGCGTGATGCCATGCGAGTAGCTGCTCAGCTAGGGATTGAGTTCCACACCTTCGATTTTGAGGCCGAGTATCGAAAGCACGTATACGAATACATGATCGCTGAGTACAAGGCCGGACGAACACCGAACCCAGACGTACTTTGCAATAAGTACATGAAGTTCGACTTGTTCATGCGCGAGGCTGATAAACTCGGCTGCGATTTGGTTGCGACCGGCCACTATGCTCGAGTCATCCGAGACGACGACAGTACGACCCATCTTTTAGCAGGTGTCGATCAGGATAAAGAT
>SXGQ01429368.1_pt1 | contig 11375 bp, 8 predicted proteins | sample 3178371 | NCBI WGS metagenome assembly SXGQ01 (sample SAMN11356859, study PRJNA531348) | freshwater metagenome | isolation source: freshwater sample F1-20 | place: China: Fuxian Lake, Yuxi | collected 2017-12-25 | reverse complement strand
GGCTCGAAGATGGTGATCTCGGGCGACATCACGCAGATCGACCTTCCACCGGACCGCTCGAGCGGCCTGATCGACGCGATGGAGCGGCTCCAAAACGTCGAAGGATGCGGCCAGGTGCGGCTTGGCGGAGCCGACATCGTCCGGCATCGGCTCGTGCAACGCATCGTCGAGGCCTACGACCGCTAGCCCCATGGCGCTCAACGCAAACCACAACCGTCGCCGAACCCGCCGCGGGAGTTCCGTCGACGCGCCCCAGGGCTTCTGGACGTCGCTCGGCGAACGAATCGCGCAGCCGCCCGTGCTTGCCCGCCTGAGCCTCTGTCTTGCGGCCGCGGCGGTCGTCGTCGTGATGCTCCGGGGATGGGAGGAACCGTTTCCCTTCCGTCTCGGCTGGGTGCCGCCCCGCGGGATCGTCTCGCGGGTCGCCTTCGAACGCCCCGATCCGGAAGCCACGCGCACGGCGCAGGAGCGGGCCGCGGCCAAGGTGCGTGTCGTCTACACCCAGGACAAGGCGCCCGTCGTCCGCCTTCGCGACGGCCTCAAGAATCGCGCTGCCGAGATCGCCGCCGCGGAGAAGCTCACCGGGGGCATCAAGGAGGCCTGGATCGAGTTCGCCCCCGAAGCTGCCGAGGCGCTCGCCACCCTTCCTCCCGACATCCCGGAAGACGCGACCGTCGCCCCGGACGCCCCGGACGCCGCGCCGCCCGCCGAGCAGCCGGCCACCGGGCAGATTGCCGACGCGGAGCGCGAGTTCCAGACGTTTCGCGGCCAGATCGACACCAAGGACAAACTCCTGCTCTTCGAGAAGTCGATCGACCTGGCGTTTCAGGACCTCGTCAACAGCGGCGTCCTGGAGAAGATCCAGCACGCCTACGACGAGGGGAGCCAGAACGAAATCGACGTCCATCCCGTGGGCAACGCCGCCGAGACGACGCGGGTGCAGGTCTCGGACGTCGTGCTGGTCGAGGCCAAGGCCCGGCTCAAGACTCGGCTCGAGGACGAACTCGGCGAGGGGCCGATCGTGGACCGGGTCTACGCCTGGGTCGAACCGCGGCTCTCGGGAACTCTCGAGATCGACCGCGACGGCACCGACCGTGCCAAGCGGGAGGCGATCGCCAAGACGCCTCCGCAGTTCGTGCGGTACGCCCTGGGAGACGTCCTGGCGGAGGCCAACGTGCCGGTCTCGACCGACGAGGTCGTGCTCCTCCGTCGCGAGCATGACGAATACCTCCGGCAGCGCGACGCACGGCAACGAATCGCCCGCACGCTCTCGATGCTCGGGCTCTGCGCGGCGATGTTCGCCCTTTCCGGTTTCTACATCCACCTCCACCATCGACACCTGCTCGACGACATCAGCGACGTCGTCACGCTGCTGGGTCTCTCGGTCGTGACCGTGGTGCTCTGCATGCTCTCCGCCCACGACGCCTGGCAGGCGGAAATCGTGCCCTTGCTCGTGTTCGCCATGACGGTGGCGATCGCCTACGACGAGGACCTGGCGCTCCTGTTCACGGCGGAGGTCGCGCTGGTCGTGGTCGTGGGCCTCGGCTGGGGCCTGGCCTCCTACATCACGCTCACCTCCGCGGCGGCGGCGATGATCTTCTGGATGGGCCGCATCCGCAGCCGCAGCAAGCTCATCTACGTCGGGCTCTGGGCCGGGGCGGTGGCCATGTTCACGCAGCTGGGCACGGGCCTCCTCGACGAGAGGTCGCTCGACGCCCAGATGCTCTACGAGGCGGGCCGCACCGGCATCTGGACGCTGCTGGCCGGCTTCCTGATGACGGGCCTGCTCCCCTTCATCGAGCGAACCTTCGGCGTGCTCACCGACCTGAGCCTGCTGGAGGTGGGCGACGTCGCCCATCCGCTCCTCCAGGAACTCGTCCGCCGCGCGCCCGGCACCTACAACCACTCCATCAACGTCGCCAGCCTCGCCGAGTCGGCCGCCGAGGCGATCGGTGCCCGCGGCCTGCTCGTCCGCGTGGGCGCCTACTTCCACGACGTCGGCAAGATGCTCAAGCCGGCCTACTTCATCGAGAACCAGGGGAAGGAAAACCGGCACGAGTCGCTGGTCCCGGCGATGAGCACGCTGATCATCGTCGCGCACGTCAAAGAGGGCGTGGAACTCGCCCGGCAATACAACCTCCCGCAGCCCATCATCGACCTGATCGCGGAGCACCACGGCACCACGCTCGTCGAGTATTTCTTCCGCCGCGCCGAAGAGCGGTCGCAGTCCGACCCGAATGGGGAGGAGGTCGATGAACAGACCTACCGCTACCCGGGCCCGAAACCGACCACGCGGGAGTCGGCGGTGATGATGCTCTCCGACGCGGTCGAGAGCGCCAGCCGCACGCTGACCGAGCCGACCCCCGCACGGATCGCGAGCCTCGTGCACGAACTGGCGATGAAGCGGCTGCTCGACGGCCAGTTCGACGAATGCGGCCTGACGCTCGAAGAACTCGGCATCGTCGAGCAGAGCCTCGTCAAGAGTCTGACGGCCGTCTACCACGGCCGCGTCAAGTATCCCGACCAGAGGACTGCCTCGTGAGCGGCAGCCGGTCAGGCACCGGACGCCCGACGGGCAGGCGGGCGTCGAGCATCACCGTCGAGATCGTCGACAAGCAGCGACTGCTCCGCGTTGACCGCGGCTGGCTCCGCCGCGTGGTCGCCGACGCGCTTGCCGCCGCCGACGTCGCGGAGGCCGAGATCGGCCTGATGCTGCTCGACGACGCCGGCATCGCCGAGCTTCACGAGCGCTGGCTCGCGCTGCCCGGGCCGACCGATGTGATCACGTTCGACCTCTCCGATGGCGGGCCGCCGGGAGCCATGCGGGGCGACATCGCCGTGAGCGTCGAAACCGCCCGCCGGATGGCCCGTGAGTTGGGCTGGCAGCCGAAGCACGAACTGGCCTATTACGTGGTGCATGGGCTGCTGCATCTGGCCGGCGAGGACGATCATGAGCCGGCCGACCGCCGCCGGATGCGGGCCCGCGAGCAGACGCTGATGGCGGCAGCGGGGCTTCCGCGCCCGCCGTCGTCGGGCCGCCGCGGCCGCCCACAACGAGGTGCCAGATGAGCGAATCGGCCCTGCTCGGCGTCGAGTCGGCGATCGTGCTGCTCATGCTCGCGAGCATGGCGGCCGTGCAGTCCCGCGCCGTCCGCGGCGCCCAGCGAACCACGATCCAGGAACTCTGCGAACGCCGTGGCCGCCCCGAGCGGTATGGCGAGATCATCGCCGGCAGCGAGACCATCGCCTTCATCGCGGCGTCGGTCGTCGCGATGGCGGCCGTGGGCGCCACACTGCTGGCGTTTCCGGGGTTGCGTGCGGCGGGAGACCGCTCGCTCGCCCTGGAGATTTCGGCGGTCACCAGCTGGATCGGCATGGTGTGGCTCGCCCTGGTGGTCCTGCCAATGCTGCTGGTCCGCTTTGCCGGCCCGTGGATCGTGGTCGCCACCTGGCCGATCTGGCGACCGATCGTCGGATTCATCGCGCCGGTCGTGGGCCACCTCGGCAGGCTGGCATCGACCTTCGGCCGTCGCGGCGGAGGGGCGACCGACGAGCGGCCGCGGGACGAGTTTCGGCTCGTCGTCGACGAGGCGCACCGCGAGGGCCGGCTGGCCGGCACCACCCGCGACATGATCAAGGGAATCATCGGCCTCGACGAGGTTCGGGTCTCCACGATCATGACGCCCCGCACGAAGACGATCGCGATCCCGCTCGAGACATCGTGGGAGGCGGCCGTACGGCTGGCCGCGGAAAGCGGTCACACCCGGCTGCCCGTCTGGGATCGTTCACCCGACGATGTGGTCGGGATTCTCCACACCCGTGACGTGCTCACCAGGCTCGCCGATGCGTTCGCGGCCCCGACCGCCGACCGCCCCGCCCCGAGCCTGCGGCCCCTCCTCCGTCCTCCCTGGTTCGTGCCGGAATCGATGAGCGTGCAGAAGCTGCTCCTCGAGTTTCAGCGGGGCAACACCCACATGGCGATCGTGACGGATGAGTTCGGCGGCGTCTCCGGCCTGGTAACGATCGAGGACGCGCTCGAGGAGATCGTCGGCGAGATCGCCGATGAGCACGACGAGGCCTTCACCGACGGCATCCGCATGACCTCCCCGACCGCCTGCGAGGCGCTGGCCCACGTCCGGATCGCGACGGTCAACGACCGGCTCGGCATCCACCTTCCCGAGGAGGAGGATTTCGAGTCGATTGGCGGGTTCGTCTTCCACCAACTCGGCCGTATCGCCGAGGTCGGCGACCGGATCGAATCGCACGGCGCGGCGGTGGAGGTGCTGGCGGCCACCCGGCGACGGATCGACCTCGTGCGGGTGGAGCAACTCCGGACACCGTCCGACGATGGCCGCTGAAAAGTCACGGGCGATCGTGATCCGCACCTCGCCGTTTGGCGAGACGAGCAGCGTCGTCACGATCTACTGCCGGGAGTTTGGGAAGCTGCGGGCCCTGGCAAAGGGGGCGTGGCGTCCAAAAAGCGGCTTTGATGGCGGTCTTGACCTGCTTTCGACCTGTCAGGTACTCGTCCTCCGGAAATCGTCGGGCGGACTCGATCTGCTCACGGAGGCCGGGCTGGAAAGCCGGTTTCGCGTGGGCACGAGCCTGTCGGCGGTGCTCGGCGGCATGCACGTCGCCGAACTGCTCGACGCCCTGACTGCCGACGCTGATCCGCAACCGGAATTGTTCGAGGTGGCCCATGCGACATTGCGAAGGCTCTCGGACTGGCAAGGCGGCGACGCCCCGGTCCACGCCCTGCTCGCGGCGCTCCAGCTCACGGTGCTTCGCATCGTGGGCCATGCCCCCGTGCTCTCGCGGTGTGCCGAGTGCCACGGCCGCCTGTCCGACAAGGCTCGCACCCCCTTCGGCATGCTCGACGGTGGCACGCTCTGCGACCGCTGCCGCGGCGGCCGCCGCGGGGTCGTCTCCGTCTCGGCGCCGGCCCTGGCCGCGCTCCGCCTGCTCGCCGACGGTCGCGTGGCCGCCGATGACGTCCCCCTGCCGCCCGCCGTGTGCGGGGAGGTGCGGGGCATCATGACCACCCTCCTCTCGCACCTGCTCGAACGCCCCCTGCGCGTGCCGTCCCGCCTGACCCACCGCGGCCGCCGCACTTCCTGACCGACCACCACCGGAAACCGCCCACGATGACATCGGCCAAGCCCGCCGCCTGCCGCCTCGCCTCCGCGCTGGCGGCCTGCGCCGTGGTCGCATCGGGCTGTGCGACGCTCCAGAAGCCGACCTGGCCCTGGGCGAAGAACTCGGCCGCCGAGACCGAGAAAGACATCGATCGTCAGCTCGGCGAGGATGCCGATTCGGAGGTGATTTCCTCCGAATACACCCCCGCCTCCGACGACGTCGGCTGGGACTACCTCAAGGGGGACAACGTCAAGAAGCGCTGGAAGAAGATGGTGGGCCGCGGCCCGAACGAGCCCGTCGCCCGCAAGGCGCTCGCCGAGGCCGACAAGCTCTATCGGGAAGGGGACTACAAGGCGGCGATCACGAAATACAAGGTGGCGATCGACCGGTGGCCCGATTCGGTGATCGAGGAAGACGCCCTCTGGCAGCTCGCCGAGAGCTACTTCTTCACCGACCAGTATCCGAAGGCCGAGGACCAGTACGACGAACTGGTCAAGAAGTATGCGAACACGAAATACCTCGACCGGATCGCACAGCGGCAGTTCGTGATCGCCCAATACTGGATCGCGATCGACCAGAAGTCGCACCTTCCGGTGATCGTTCCGAACCTCTCTGACCGCAGCCGGCCCCTTTTCGACACCCGGGGCCGGGCGCTCAAGACCTACGACCACGTCCGCATCAACGATCCCCGCGGGCCGCTCGCCGACGACAGCATCATGGCCCAGGCCAACGCCCACTTCCTCGACCGGCAGTGGCTCGATGCCGACTACTTTTACGGGCTGCTCCGCAGTGAATACCCCGACAGCGACTTCCTGCTCCAGGCTCATCTGCTCGGCCTGCAGTCGAAGCTCCGGGCCTATCAGGGCCCCGGTTATGAAGGGGGCATCCTCGACGAGGCGGAGCTCCTCGCCGACCAGGTGCTCGTGCAGTTCCCCGATCAGCTCGCCCACGACGAGGAGGATCGCGTCCAGCAGACACGTGCCGAGATCGCGGCCCAGCAGGCGCAGCGACACTGGAACCGCGCGGAGTTTTACGCCAAGGGCAAACATTACTCGTCGGCCCGCATCTACTACGCCCTCATCGCCCGCGACTATCCGAAGACGCAGCTCGCACAGCAGGCCCGGGAAAAATACCTCGGCATCAAGGACAAGGCCGACGTCTCCGACGATCCGCTGCCGCTCTTGTCCCGCGTGCTCAACCCCGACTCGCTCAAGGAGGCGGAACTCGACGCCATGGCGGAGGCGGAGACGCAGATCGCCCGTCAGGACGAGTCGGGCATCGCCCCGCCCCGCTTTTGAGCAGGCCCGGCAAGGAGGCGACATGAACGACCGCGCCGTCCGCCGGCTCGCCGGCCCGCTCGGCTTGGCGCTGCTCACGATCGCCGGCTGCGCCGGCTACCGCTTCGGCAACAACACGCTCTACGCACCCAACGTCCGCACGGTCTACGTGCCGATGGTCCAGAGCGACAGCTTCCGCACCACGCCCGCCGTGGACATCGGCGAGCGGCTGACGGAGGCGATCTGCAAGGAGATTGAGAAACGGACTCCCTTCAAGGTGGTGGGCAGCGACGGGGCGGCCGACAGCGTGCTCACCGCGCGGATCGTGGCCGACACCAAGCGGATGCTCGTCGAAAGTCCGACCGACCAGTCGCGGTCGGTGCAGATGAACTACCAGACGCTCGTGACCTGGGCCGACCGTGGCGGGACGGTGATCGCTTCGGGCGAGGTCCCGATGCCGGCGGCGACGGTGGACGTCGGCCAGTCCGCCAGTCTCGTGCCCGAATACGGCCGATCGGTCGTGAGCACGCAGCAGGAGGCGATCATCAAGCTCGCGCAGCAGATCGTGGGGCTGATGGAGGAGCCCTGGTGAACGGGGTTGAACGGGGTTGAACGGGCGGGAACGGGCCGGGGCGGAGAATGCCCTCCCCGGGCTCGCGCTCGGGGCTCCCTGACGGAGGGCCGGGTCCGCGGCCTGTAGACTCTTCCCATGGCCATCCATCCCCCGCTCACGCACTGGCGACTCCGCACGCGGGCGATCGAGGTGCCGCATCCCGGCGGCCGCCTCGGAAGGCCGCTCGTGATGGGGATCGTCAACGTCACGCCCGACAGTTTCTCGGACGGTGGGCGTCACGCCGACGTCGATGCGGCCGTCGCGCATGGGCTGCGACTCGTGGGCGAGGGGGCCGACATCCTGGACGTCGGCGGCGAGAGCACTCGGCCCTTCTCGGAACCCGTGGCCGCCGCCGAGGAACTGCGTCGCGTGGCCGAGGTGGTGCGGCGGTTGGCGACCGAGACGGGCGTGCCGGTGTCGATCGACACATCGAAAGCGGTCGTCGCGGCACGCGCGCTCGACCTCGGCGCCGAGATCATCAACGACGTCACGGGGCTCGAGGGCGACCCCGACATGGCCGGCGTGGCCCGCGAGAGCGGGGCCGGGATCTGCGCGATGCACATGCAGGGCACGCCCCTGACGATGCAGCTCGACCCTCGCTACGACGACGTCGTCGCCGACGTCCACGGTTATCTGGCGGGCCGCCGCGACACGCTCGTCGCCGCGGGAATCCCCCTCGACCGGATCTGCCTCGACCCGGGGATCGGCTTCGGCAAGACCCACGAGCACAACCTCGCCCTCATGGCCCATGCGGGCCGGTTCCTCGACCTCGGCGTGCCGATCCTCGTCGGGCATTCGCGGAAAGGCTTCATCGGCCGATCGATCGAAAGGGCCCTGGGCCGGCCGGCGACCGAGGCCGAGCGGGACGGCGGCACGGCCGGCGCCGCCTGCGGACTCGCCTCCCAGGGCGTTCACATCGTCCGTGTTCACGCGGTGGGCCTGGTGCGTGCGGCGCTCGCACTCTTCCAGCCGACGGCGTGATGCCGACGATCGGCAACGGCTCCGGGGGACGGCCGCCTCCCGTTTTTCCGGCGTGGAGACGAGCAGACTCTGGAAGCAGTCCGCCTGGGCAGGATGCGAAGATCGTCGGACCGTTAGGATGGGGGCCCTCAGGACCCACGTCAGGAACCCATCGATGTCCACGACTCCCGCCTCATCGCCCGCCCGCTCCTTGAAAGACCACTGCCGTGCGATCGCCGAACGGGCCCGCCATGCCGCGACCGACCTGGCCGACGTGCCCGGTGACAGGAAGGCCGACTGCCTGAGGAGGGCGGCCGCCCGGATCCGCGACGATCTGCCGGCCATCCTCGCCGCGAATGCCGCCGATGTGGCGGCCGCACCGGGCTATGGCCTGACACCCGCGCAGATCGACAGGCTCCTGCTCGACGCCCGCCGGGTCGAGGGAATCGCGGCGGGCATCGAGGCCGTGGCGGCCCAGAGTGATCCCATCGGCGAGGTGATCGAGGAATCGATCCGTCCCAACGGCCTCGTCGTCCGCAAGGTTCGCGTGCCGCTCGGGGTGGTGTTTTTCGTCTACGAATCAAGGCCCAACGTGACCGCCGATGCCGCCGCCGTGGCGATCGGCTCCGGCAACGCGATCATCCTCCGTGGTGGCAAGGAGGCGGCGCACTCGAGCCGACGGATCGTCGAGAGCATCCGTGCCGCCGTGGCGGAAAGCGGGCTCCCGGCTGATTGCGTGCAGTTGGTCGATGTCGCCGATCGCCAGGCCGTGGGGGAGTTTCTCACGATGGACGACCTCATCGACGTGGCGATCCCGCGGGGCGGCGAGGCCCTGATCAGGCTCGTCTGTTCCGAGGCCAGGATGCCGGTGCTCAAGCACTTCACGGGCAACTGCCATGTCTACGTGGACAGGGCCGCCGATCTTGGGATGGCTGAAACGATCACGATCAACGCGAAGTGCCAGCGGATGGGCGTCTGCAATGCCGCCGAGTCGCTCCTCGTTCATCGCGACGTGGCCGAAGCCTTCCTCCCGAGGATCGCCGCGGCCCTTGCCGCGCAGGGCGTCGAGATCGTGGGCGACCGGGCCACGCGGACCCTTGTCCCCGGCGCGACCGCGGCGACCGAGGCCGACTGGTCCACCGAGTATCTCGGGCCGAGGATATCGGTCGCGGTCGTCGATTCGCTCGACGCGGCGATCGATCATGTCAACCGCTACGGCTCCCGGCACACCGACGCCATCATCACCGCCGACACAGCGGCGGCCCGGCGGTTTGCGTCGCGGGTGGACACCGCCTGCGCCATGATCAACGCCAGCACGCGGTTCAACGACGGCGGTGAACTCGGGCTCGGCGCCGAGATCGGCATCTCCACCGACACGCTCCACGCCCGAGGGCCCTGCGGCACCCGGGAACTCACCACCTATAAATACGTCGTCACGGGCACCGGACACGTCCGCACATGAAGGCATTCCTCTGCTTCTCCCTGATTTTTCTCATGACCTCCACGCCCGCCGCTTCGCCTGACGAAGCCCCCGACGACCCGCACCTCTGGCTCGAGGATGTGACGGGCGACAAGCAGCTCGCCTGGGTCCGCGAGCAAAACACCGAGAGCCTGCGGTCCCTGACGACTGGCCCCGGGTTTCCCGGGCTCGAACGGCGGATTCTCTCGATCCTCGACTCCAAGGAGCGGATTCCCTCGGTCACGAAGATCGGCGACCGCTTGTACAACTTCTGGCGCGACGCCGCGAATCCGAAGGGCCTCTGGCGGCGGACAACGCTCGACGAATACCGCCGGCCCGAGCCGGTCTGGGAAATCGTGATCGACGTGGACGCCCTTGCGGAGTCCGAGGGTGAAAACTGGGTCTGGCACGGGGCGACGGTGCTCGAGCCCGAGGACCGGCTGTGTCTCGTCTCGCTCTCCCGCGGCGGCGCCGACGCGGACGTCGTCCGTGAGTTCGACCTCGAGCGGAAGGCGTTCGTCGACGGCGGCTTCGCACTGCCGGAGGCCAAGAGCCGCGTCGCCTGGCGGGACGGCGGCAGCCTGTTCGTGGCCACCGACCTCGGACCGGGATCGCTCACGACCTCCGGATACCCGCGAACCGTGCGGGAGTGGGCCCGCGGCACACCGTTGGCGGCGGCGACGCTCGTGTACGAGGGCCAGGCCGACGACATGGCGGTCGGGGCCTATCGCGATCTCACGCCGGGATTCGAGCGGGACTTCGTCTCCCGGCAGATCACGTTCTGGACCAGCGAACTCTTCCTCCGCCGCGACGGCGGGCTCATCAAGATCGCCAAGCCCGACGATGCGAATGCCTCCGTCCATCGCGAGTGGCTCCTGATCGAGCTGCGGTCGCCATGGACGGTGGGCGAGAGGACCTATCCCGCCGGAGCCCTGCTCGCCGGCGACTTCGAGGCTTTCCTGAAGGGTGATCGCAGGCTCCACGTGCTCTTCGAGCCGACGGACCGTTCGTCGCTCGCGGGTTGGGCGGGCACGCGGCACCACGTCCTGCTGACCACGCTCGACAATGTCCGCAGCCGCGTCGCGGTGCTCACGTTCGCCGACGGCTCGTGGCAGAGCACGCCGCTCGCCGGCGTGCCCGAGTTCGGCACGGCCTCGGTCTCGCCCGTCGACGAGCTGGAGTCGGACGACTATTGGCTGGTGACCTCGAGCCCCGTCGAGCCCTCCACGCTCGCGCTGGGGTCGGCGACGCAGCCCGCCACCGCCGCCGAGAAGCTCAAGCACACCCCCGCGTTCTTCGATGCGAAGGATGTCCGGGTGGACCAGTTCGAGGCGGTTTCAAAAGACGGCACGCGGATCCCCTACTTCCAGATCGCGAAGCCCTTTCGGGCCTGCGGCGAGATGCCGACCCTGCTCTACGGATACGGGGGCTTCGAAATCCCGCTCGTACCGGGCTACAACCCCGTTTCGGGTGTCGCCTGGCTCGAGCAGGGCCACGCCTACGTGATCGCGAACATCCGGGGCGGTGGCGAGTTCGGTCCGCGGTGGCACCAGGCGGCGCTCAAGGAAAATCGTCACCGGGCCTACGAGGATTTCATCGCGGTGGCCGAGGATCTCGTTCATCGCGGGGTCACGTCGCCGAAACACCTCGGCATCATGGGGGGCAGCAACGGCGGCCTCTTGATGGGCAACATGTTGACGATGCGGCCCGATCTTTTCGGGGCGGTCGTCTGCCAGGTGCCGCTGCTCGACATGCGGCGGTTCAACAAACTCCTCGCCGGCGCCAGTTGGATGGGCGAGTATGGCGACCCCGACAAGCCGGAGGAGTGGGGCTTCATTCGCGGGTTTTCCCCCTATCACAACCTGACGCGGGACGGCGGCTATCCGCCGATCCTGATCACGACCTCGACCCGCGACGACCGCGTGCATCC
>SXGQ01348382.1_pt1 | contig 11375 bp, 11 predicted proteins | sample 3178371 | NCBI WGS metagenome assembly SXGQ01 (sample SAMN11356859, study PRJNA531348) | freshwater metagenome | isolation source: freshwater sample F1-20 | place: China: Fuxian Lake, Yuxi | collected 2017-12-25 | reverse complement strand
GAGTCGATCGCCACGCCGGCCTTGCCCACATCGCCGGTCACGCGCGGGTGGTCGCTGTCGTAACCCCGGTGGGTGGCCAGATCAAAGGCCACGCTGACCCCCTGAGCGCCGCCGGCCAGCGCCTTGCGGTAAAAAGCATTCGACTCCTCGGCAGTAGAAAAACCGGCGTACTGCCGAATCGTCCAGGGCCGCACCGCGTACATGCTGGCCTGCGGCCCACGCAAGTAGGGCTCGAAACCCGGCAGTGTGTCGGTGTACGGCAAGTCAGCCGTATCGGCCGCGGTGTACAAAGGCTTGACGGTGATGCCATCCGGAGTGAGCCAGTGCAGGGCCTGGATCTGCCCGCCCGGCGCTGACTTGGACGCGGCCTGAGCCCATTGCGCAAGGCTGGGAATCTGAAATTCATCTGGATTGGACGGCATCATGCACCTGAGTTTACTTGATTTTTATTATTTATAATTATTTATTCAATATCTGGTCGCCAGCTTACAATCACCAGCATGTCAGCACTGTCTTTGTCACCCCGCCCACTTTACGAAGAGGTGGCGGAATTATTACGCCAGCGCATCTTCGCGCGCGAGCTCCCGCCCGGCAGCTGGATCGACGAACTGAAAATCGCCGAAGCCTATGGCATCAGCCGCACCCCGCTACGCGAGGCGCTCAAGGTACTGGCCACCGAGGGACTCATCACCATGAAGCTGCGCCGCGGCGCCTACGTCACCGAGGTCTCTGACCGCGACCTCGCAGACGTCTACCACCTGCTGGGCCTGCTGGAATCAGACGCCGCCGCCGCAGTGGCAGAACGGGCCACGCCTGCCCAATTGCTCGAACTCCAGGCCTTGCACGCAGAGCTCGAGGCCTCTGGCCTGCCTGAGCAAGCCGATAAAGATCGCTTTTTCGACGTCAACGAACACTTTCATATGTGCCTGCTCGACCTCGCCGACAACCGCTGGCGCAGGCAAATGGTGCTTGACCTGCGCAAGGTCATGAAGCTCAACCGCCACAACTCCCTGCTCAAAACCGGCCGGATTCAGGAGTCACTGGCAGAGCACCGAGCCCTGATGGCCGCCCTCGCCGCCCATGACTCCGAAACCACCCGCCAACGGATGCAGCAGCATTTCAAAAATGGGCTAGAAGCAACTGGCTGAGCGGGCTGCTTGGGTAAGCCGGTCAACCTTGCATCGCGGCCAACAGCATCTCGTGTGGCAAGGCGTACACGGTACGGCCGTCTCGGCCGGTCATGGTTTGGGCGGCGCACAGGGCGTTCAAAATAGCTTCCTCGGTGGCCTCGGCAGCAGCCAAAAAAAGTGAAGACATGGCGCTTGGCGCAAGCATCTGCACCGCGCTGACGGCGTCAGCTTGTCGAATCCGGTTGGCCGTGGAGAAGGCAATAAACAAATCACCGCTGCCATTGGCGCCGTGCCCGCCCACCCAGGCCAGGCCAGTGGTGGCGCGGCGGGCCAGGCGCTGGCATTGAATCGGCAACAGCGGCGCATCGGTGGCGAGCACCACAATAATCGATCCGGCCTCACGCGGTATGGTGCGGTGGCTGGGCACACGATCTGGCCCAATAGCGCGCCCAACCGGTACACCGTCCACCCGTAAATGGCTGCGCGAGCCGTAATTGGCCTGCACCAGTGCGCCCACGGTGTAGGTGGCGCCAGCTTCCACCACTTGTCGCGAGGCGGTACCTGTTCCGCCCTTGAACTCATGGCAAATCATGCCGGTGCCACCGCCCACATTGCCCTCGGCGATGGGTCCGGAGGTGGCGCTGTCCAGGGCTGCCAGAGCCAGCGCAGTGCTGACTGGAAAACGCTCGCTCTCAGACAACCAGCCGTCATAGGTTTCTGCGGCCACCGGCAAATGAAAGGGCTGAGTCGCTCCCTCGCGAACCGCCAAGGCGCAAATCGCATCTCGAACCAGACCCGTCGAATAGGTGTTGGTGATACAAATCGGCGCACCCAACAGCCCCTGTTCAGCAAGCCAGGCCATGCCCGTCATCTCGCCGCAGCCATTGAAGCTGTGAACACCTGCAAAACAATACTCACCCCAGAGCTCGGTGCCCCGCGGCCACACCGCTGTCACACCGGTACGCACCACGTAGGGGGTGTTTTGCACCAGGCTGGCATAGCCCACCCGCACGCCCGGCACGTCGGTGATGGCGTTCCAGAGACCGGTAGGCAGCGTGCCGGTGGTGATGCCCAAATCACGCAGGCGTTTGGCTGGCAGCGGCTTATTCATACACCAATATTAGTCGCCGGCCAAAAGCCGAGTTGCCAGGCTAGGTTTGGCCCAGACTCCGCGCGTCGTGCAAAATGCAGCCGTGCGATCATGCATCCACGCTGGCCATGGGTTCCACAGACCAGCGAGACAGGCAGACCCAAGCCAATGACACTCAGCAAAAGCCGACTTTCAAACTTAGTGCAGATAGCCTGTGCCGCCAGCTTTTTGACCACGCCAGCATGGGCCTGGAATCCGTTTGCCAGGACAAAGATCTTCCAAGAGGTAGAACTGTCAGCCGCCGAGTGGCAGAAGGTTGAATTGAGGGCCGGCTGGGCCGCCGACTCCGACAACAACCTGCTCATTGAGATCGGCAACCGGCTGCCCGGCCCGCTGGCCTGCCACGGTGCGCTGGTCACCCTGCAAAGCGGCGACATCATTCGGCGGGCCTTTACCCCCTACCTCTACATTCCCCCTGCCGCGACCAAGCAAGCCAGCGTCAATGGCGTCAAAAAAGGCCTCATGAAAGCCTACGCCTTGACCTGCAGCTGCTGGAAAAAAGAAGGCGAGACGGCTTGCGTTGACCCTGGGAAAAAATGAAACACGGGCAGGCAAGTCAGCGGCATCAGACCGGGCAGCCCACGGCAACTGACGCAGCGCTTGGCGGTAGCCGAGCATGAGCACCGGGGTGCTCTCCAGCCCGGACCTCAGGCGCCTGCTCGTGGTGGGCTTTGTCGCCTCCACTGTGCGCTGGCTGGAGATGCTGGCGGCCGCCCTGTTTGCCTACCGGGTGACGGAGTCGGCCTTTGTGGTGGCCATGCTGGGCATGTTGCGCCTGCTGCCCATGGGCCTGTTTGGTGCCTTCATCGGCGGCGCGGCTGACCGCTTCGCGCTGCGCAGCGTGCTCGTGCTGATGGTCGCCTGCTCCACGGTCGGCACTCTGCTGCTTGCGGTTTTGGCGAGCCTTGATGCGCTGGCGGTTTGGCATTTGGGGGTGGCAGCCTTTGTCAACGGCGTCTGCTGGGCCGCCGATAACCCGGTGCGCCGCATGATGATAGGTATCGCGGTGGGTGCCGAGCGCATGCGCTCGGCACTTTCTTATGACGTGGCCTCCAACAATGTCAGCCGTATCCTGGGGCCAATGCTGGCGGGCCTGCTGCTGTCCCACTCCGGCGTTGCGAGTGTGTTTTGGCTCAGTGCAGTGCTGTTTGCCCTTGGCCTGGTAGCGGCCCTGCAAACCTCGCAGGGCAAGGTCAGCATACTGCCCCACCACACCAACTTGGTGACCAGCATTACCGAGGTGTTGGTTTGGCTGCGAGGTGACCCGCGCCTGCTTGGTGTGCTGGTGATCACCGTGATCTTCAATGTCTTTGGCTGGCCCTGCACCAGCATGGTTCCGGTGATCGGCACTGACTTTTTCCGCCTCAGCCCGGGCAATATCGGCCTGCTGGCGTCTTGCGAGGGTGTTGGTGGTCTGGTCGGCGCCCTGCTGCTTGCACGCTCGGCCGCCACGGCTTACGGACGCATTTACGTGGGCGCAGTCACCACTTATTTTGTAACCATGGCTGCCTTCGCCTGTGCGCCGCTGGCGCAGTTGGCAGCTGTCGCCTTGCTGCTCAATGGCGCCGGAGCAGTTGGTTTTTCGGTCATGCAGGCCACCCTGATTTACCGCGACTCGCCGGTCGAAATGCGCGCTCGCTTGCTTGGGGTGTTGACGGTCTGCATCGGCACCGGACCCATCGGGTTTACCTACCTGGGCCTGCTGGCTGAAGCACTGACGCCACGCATGGCCACCGCCGCGCTGGCGGCGCAGGGCGTATTGGCGCTGCTTTTGACCAAGCGCTACTGGGCACCATTGGTGAGACCTGCTCCGTTCCGCTCGGCTTGAAGCTGCCCCTCAGGCCTGGCCGCGGAACATCAAGCTTCAAACACCGATCGATTGTTCTTGATCGCCAGCGTTTCAAAATAGGGCTTGAATGAGGCCTCGTTCATTCCAAAAGCCGCCAAGGCGCGATGAAACAAGTGCTGCTCCGCATCGTCAGCACGGCCGTCAGACAGCAATGAGTCGGCCATATTGATCAGCAAACAAAGTTTTTGTAACAGACCCATGGTGATCTCCCTTTAAAGTGATTAAAAAATCCAGACTACTTCCATGAATTTTTTTTAGAAAGCCAGCTTAAAACTGCTATCTTGGACCTCAATGCTCTCCAAATGCCTGCCAATCATATCGGGCACATGGTAGACCGTGGTCCCATCAAGCAATGTGAGCAAGGTGCTGTTCAAGGTGCCGGAAATACTGGCTGAGAGTTCCTTCGCATCGCCAGCAGTCAACTTCAAAATGTTGATCTTTGAAATTTCAATTTCGCCTTTCGCCCTGTTCCAGCTGGGTTGAAAATCAACACAGAAATCGCCGCTGTGCTTTGGTAATTTACTGGCCCACACGCCACAAACTTCAATTTTTTGACGATCCTTGCTGAACTTGCTCACCGGCTTGTCAAGCGTGATCGTCAATTTTTCCTTTGGGAATTTTTTAGCTAAGGCGATGTCGAAAAGCGCCTTGGGAACATTCAGGGAAAGTGCCTGCGCGAATTGACATGCAAGGGCGAGCAGTGCGCTTAAAAGAAGTTTCGAAGTCATGGCGTATTGCCTTTTTTTGGCTTGGGCTACTTGATAACAGTTTGATTGCTTGGTAGGGCGCCATGTCGACTCGTATTGAACCGCCGCAATCAGCGACACCACAGCAGACTCTCAATCGACCGCCAGTGCCAAGCGGAAAAAACGGTGCCTGCAGTCGCAGGTGCATGATAGACGCGGTTTGAGCACCGGGAGAATTTTTCTTGGCGGCTTTAATCTGGCGGCGATTTTTGGCCTGCTTCGAGCAAATATGCTGCCGATGATTTACATTTTTTTTGAGGGCCTTGTAAATTGAACAACAAACCAAGCGTGGTCTGGGTCCCCGGGCTGATGTGCGACCGAACAGTGTGGGCGCCGATTTTGCCCGCCTTTGAGCCGCATTTTGTTAACTCTGTAGCAGATCATCGCCAGGCGGACAGCCTGGTGCGCATGGCTGAACAAATTTTGGAGGCTGCGCCAACGCGCTTTGCCCTGGTCGGGCATTCGATGGGCGGTCGGGTCGGCCTGGAGATTTGTCGACTTGCGCCCGAGCGGGTCAGCAGCCTGGTCTTGATGTGCACCGGTTGTTTGCCCCTGCCCCCGGACCAAGCGGGGCAAGCTGAGGTCGACAAACGCATGGGTCTGGTCGCACTTGCGCGCAGCCAAGGCGTTCGGGCGATGGCGCTGGAATGGGTCAAGGGCATGGTCAAGCCAGACCGCCTAGATGACCAGGCTTTGATTGAGACCATTGTGGCGATGATGGCGCGTCAAAGTGCGCAGATCTTCGAACACCAGATCAGCGCTTTGATTGGGCGGCGCGACAGCAGCCCCGTGCTGACTGGCCTGCGCATACCCTGCCAAATCGTCTGTGCCCGCTTTGACAGTTGGGCCAGCGTGGCCCAGCACGAGCACATGGCCTCGTTGTTGCCCGGCAATACAACCGTTGAGGTAGTCCCAGACGCGGGCCACATGGTGAGTCTGGAAAATCCGGGCGCAACCATCAAGCTGCTGCTGCCATTTTTGCTTCAAGCCTTGCACCAGGGCCCAAATGACGCGCTCCATGAACCTGCCCCCTGAACACCACCCTGAAACCCATGTCACTGGCGCCGCCTCGCCGGACAAGCAGTGCGGCCACCGGCCCTGACAGTCTGAAAAGTGCGAAACTAGGCTGCCAATAAAATGCCTGCCGAGCAACATGCAAGGCGGCGCGGGACGCATCGGGACTTCGCAAGCCAGAACAGGCCGCCTTGTACAAAAAAATTTTGGAGCCTGATTTGAAACACATGGATGCATCTGCCACCGGGGTTTACCTGATTACCGTCACCCCCTTCACAGAAAGCGGCGAACTCGACCTGATGAGCACCGATCGCATGGTGGATTTTTCTTTGAACTGCGGCGTAACCGGCTTGACTGTGTTGGGCATCATGGGCGAGGCCACCAAGCTCAGCGCCGAAGAATCCCGCGTCTTTGTGCTGCGGGTTCTCAAGCGCGTGAGCGGTCGCGTGCCGGTGGTGGTGGGCGCATCGGCGCCTGGCTTTGCGCCGATGGGCGAGCTCACCAGCAGCGTGATGGCGATGGGCGCTGCCGGCGTCATGGTGGCACCCCCGGCTAGCCTGCGCACCGATGATCAGATCGTCGCCTACTTTGACATGGTGAGCGAAACCCTGGGTCCTGATGTGCCCTGGGTTTTACAAGACCATCCGGTGGCCACGGGCGTGCAAATGTCGACCTCAGTCATCCTGCGCATTCTTAAAAACGCGGCCAATTGCATGATGCTCAAAGCTGAGGACTGCCCGGGCCTGGCCAAGTTGAGCGCGATTCGCGCAGCCAGCGAACGCGGCGAGGCCAGGCGCGTCTCGATTTTGACGGGCAACGGTGGCGGCCTGTTTTTGCCTGAAGAGCTCAGCCGCGGCGCCGACGGCGCAATGACCGGTTTTGCATACCCTGAAATGATGGTTGATGTCTGCCGCGCCCATGCAGCCGGCCAAATTGAAAAAGCGCACGATATTTTTGATGCCTATTTGCCCTTGGCCCGCTACGAACAGCAGGCTGGCATTGGCCTGGCCGTCCGCAAGCACCTCTTGGCCCAACGCGGCGTGATAGCCAGCGCCGCCACTCGCAAGCCCGGCCCCAAACTCTCAGCGCCCGACATAGCCGACATAGCGCGCCTGGTCTCCCGCCAAAGCCAACGCCTCGCCCAGCTGGGCTAGGTAAGGGCTTTAGGCAACCCACTCTCTCCACCTTCGATGAAACCCTCCAAATGATCCAAACTCCTGAGATGCAACTCGACCCCGGCATTGTCGAAATATTGTCCCAAGTCACCACCGCAACGCTGACCACCATCTTGCTTAAAAAAGGGCTACGCAATGTCTGGCTACGTGGGCCGCGACCCCTGCGCGCCGGGCAAAGCCGCGTGGTAGGCCGGGCCTTCACCGTGCGCTTTGTGCCCGCCCGCGAAGACCTGGCAACGCCAGAATCCTGGTCCTCCCCGATCTCTAGCCGGGCCGCCATTGAGGCTATGCCGGCCGGCTGCGTTGCTGTTGTCGACGCCATGGGGGTCACCGACGCTGGCATTTTTGGCGACATTTTGTGCGCCCGAATGGCCAAACGGGGGGTAGCCGCGCTTGTCACCGACGGGGTGGTGCGCGATGTCTCGGGCGTGCTGGGCACGGGGCTTGCCGTTTGGTGCAGCGGCGCGGCCGCACCCCCGTCTGTGGCGGGCCTGACCTTTGTCGACTGGCAGCAGCCGATCGGCTGTGGCGGTGTGGCCGTTTTTCCGGGTGATGTGGTGGTGGTCGACGACGACGGCGCGGTATTGATCCCCGCGGCCCTATTGGCAGATGTGCTGAAACTAGCCCCCGAGCAAGAACGCATGGAAGCCTGGATCATGACCGAAGTGCTCAAAGGCGCCGTATTGCCTGGCCTGTACCCCATGAACACCGAAACCAAAGCACGTTATGAAGCGCAGTCTTGAAATGAACCTTCGTTTGACCACCCGCCCAAGTAAATCCGCCCTCGTTAAGCAGGAATATCTCGCATGAAAATCGATACTGGCCGGCCTGTAAGCATGGGTCCCAACGGCATGGTTACCTCACCGCACACCTTGGCATCTCAGGCTGGTGCCGATGTTCTTCGTGCGGGCGGGTCAGCAGTGGACGCCGCGATTGCAGCCAGTGCGGTGCTGTCGGTGGTCTATCCGCACATGACCAGCCTTGGCGGCGACGCCTTCTGGCTGATCCATGACGCAAACACCGGGGCGGTGCGCTACCTCGACGGCGGTGGACGCGCCGCCGCCAGCGCCAGCATAGACGGCTTCTCAAAGCGCGGGCTCGCCGAGATTCCCTTCCGCGGCATCTTGCCAGCGACCCTGACCACGCCCGGTGCGGTAGCAAGTTGGGACCAGGCCCATCGCGCTTACGGCCGACTGCCGCTGTCACGCAACCTCGAAAGTGCGATCGGCTATGCCCGAAACGGCTTTCCGGTGACCGCACGCCTGGCCGGCTGGATCGAACAGGTCCAATCCGACCTGCAGCCCCATGCCCAGACGATGGCCATCTTCTTGCCCGATGGCAGGCCGCCAAAAACCGGCTCCAAACTCACCAATACAGATCTGGCCAACACCCTTGCCGCGATTGCGGCCGGCGGCGCCGACGGGTTCTACCGCGGCGAAATCGGACGGGCGCTCGCCCAATTTTCTGCCGAACAGGGTGGCTTCTTCAATGCCGCCGATCTTGCTGCACAAAGCGCACGCTGGGGCGAACCACTCAAGGGGCAGTACCGCGACCTGCTGCTCTACGAGACGCCCGCCCCAACCCAGGGATTCACGGTGCTTGAGATGCTCAATCTGCTCGAGCCGTTTGAGCTGCACAAACGCGAATTTCAGAGCCCTGACATGGTCCACCTGATGGTGCAGGCCAAACAGTTGGCCTACCACGACCGAGACAACTACCTGGGCGACCCCGCCTTCGTCAAGGTGCCAATGGACCGGCTGACCTCCAAAGCCTATGCCGACCAACGCCGAGCGATCATCGACCCGCTACGCGCCCTGCCCTGGGACAAAGTGCCATCCTATGGCAGCCTGAGCGGAGATACCGTTTTCATTGCCGTTGTCGATGCCCAGGGCAATGCGGTCTCGCTGATTCAGAGCCTCTACGGCGTCTTCGGATCAGCCGTGGTGGCCGGGCGAACCGGTGTGGTGCTGCAAAACCGGGGCGCCTATTTCTCGCTTGACTCGGCCCATCCCAACCGGCTTGAGCCGGGCAAGACCCCGCTGCACACTTTGATCGCATCGATCGGTTTTCGCAACGATAAGCTCTGGAGCGTCATTGGCTGCATGGGCGCCGACGGGCAGCCACAAATCCACCTGCAGACCTATGTCAACCTGATCGACTTCGGGCTCGATATCCAGCAGGCGCTCGAATCACCGCGTTGGTTGTCCGGGCGCTTCGGCTTGGGCGAGCCCCGCGACACCCTGCACATCGAGGCAAGATTCCCAAAGGCCACCATAGACACCCTGGAGCAACGTGGCCATCTGGTCGACCGCTGGGACAACTGGAACGAACTCGCCGGCCATGCGCACGGCATCGTGATTGACCCGCATAGCGACATGCGACTCGGTGGCTCAGATCCGCGCAGCGACGGCGCGGCGATTGGCTACTGAACCATCGGCACGGTTGAGCCAGCAGCAGAACAACTGGCTTGGCCGCAGCGCATGGGGTGCAATGATCTATATCTTTGGCAATTGCCAACAGCATTGATAACCTTTTGGAGCTACTCATGAGACCGTCACTACTATTTTTTGCATTCGTTTTTCTGGTCGTATTCAACTTGGGCGCCCATTCACAAACGGCGATCGAACCGGCAAAACCGGTTCAGCCAAGCTCTAAAGCCGGCAAACTCAATGCAATCACAGATGTTCCGGGTATCGAAGTTGGCAGCTTCCAACAGCGTTTTACGGGTACCACGGTGGTGCTTGCGCCTAATGGGGCGGTCGGTGGCGTAGATGTCCGTGGCTCAGCACCAGGAACTCGAGAAACCGATCTGCTGGAGCCGACCAATCTGGTGGACAAGGTAGACGCCGTTGTGCTCAGTGGCGGCAGCGCCTATGGCTTGGCCGCAGCGCACGGCGTCATGTTGTGGCTCGAGGAAAAGAAACGTGGCTGGAATGTAGGCCGGGGCAATGTGGTGCCGATTGTTCCATCGGCTGTCCTGTTTGACCCTGGGCGATTTGGTCGTGCGTTTAATGATCGGCCAACCGAGGAGTTTGGCCGCAAAGCCGCCGAGAACGCTATTGCTGGCCCTGTCGAAATGGGAAACGCCGGTGCCGGAGCGGGTGCTGTGGCTGGCGGACTCAAGGGCGGCCTGGGAACAGCCAGCCTTGACCTAGGCAATGGCGTGATCGTTGGAGCCATCGTCGCGGTGAACTCAGTAGGGTCAACGGTGAACCCAGCAACCGGGGAGTTCTACGCCAAATACCTTGAGTTGGACGGCGAATTCGGTCCCCTAAAACCCCCTTTTGCACAGGGTGCTGCGACGGGCGACCTGATGGCACTAAACCAAGGCGAACCGGTGAAGAACACCACCATTGCTGTGGTAGCTACCAATGTCAAGTTGACCAAGGCGCAGGCTAAAAAGATTGCGCAGATGGCGCAAGACGGCTTGGCCAGAGCCATCCGGCCCGCTCACACCATGTTTGACGGCGACACGGTGTTCGCGCTCGGTACTGGACTGCTCGACTTGGATACTCTCAAACAGCAGGCCGCCTGGGGTTTCACACCAGCGAACATCAATGTTCTCGGGTCAGCAGCAGCGGACACTTTGGCCCGCGCAATCGTGCGGGCTATGCTAAGTTCACAGACTGTGGACGCCACCCCTAGCTACAAGGACAAGTTCCCCAGGGCATTCGGCGAATAGGCGGAACAATATCGCGCTGCATACCAAGGCAGAAACCGGGCAGAAGCCTGCTCAAATACGCTGAATTGGTCCCCGGAGGGGATTGAACATCGGTCTGCAACCCTTACAGTTGCATGATTTTCATTGACTAAGGGTTCGGAATACCATCAAAAATACCATCATCTCTCACCGCATTCTCCGCAGTATGGCATCGGATGTCCAGCAGGTGATCATGTCGGACTACTTCCGACACCCCTTGCGTTCCGACTTGTCCTTCGCTTTGGCGTCCGCAACGGTCTGCCATTGCATATTGCCAGGTGCATCAGCCCCACGACAAGCAATCGGGACGATGTGGTCGATCACGTAGCCCTTGGGGTGAACCGGTAGCTGGGCAAGGGTGCTGCTGTTTGAACTCAACCTTGGCGCTCTGGCTGCGTTTGGTGCGTGCTTCTGCTTGGGTGGTCATCAGTAACACCATCATGACGGCTGCTAAGGTCTGCGTTAAAAAGCCAGTTGCCACATTTCCACCCCGACTGAAAAACCAGTTCCTGCCGACCCCCACCGTACCCCCACCCCCCGTTTTGGCCGGGTCATCGCCAGTCTGACCTAATCACTGTTCCTGACAAATAATTTTAAAAATTCGAGGGTAT
>SXGQ01128551.1_pt1 | contig 11376 bp, 11 predicted proteins | sample 3178371 | NCBI WGS metagenome assembly SXGQ01 (sample SAMN11356859, study PRJNA531348) | freshwater metagenome | isolation source: freshwater sample F1-20 | place: China: Fuxian Lake, Yuxi | collected 2017-12-25 | reverse complement strand
TTGCACACTGCACGGAAGCAGCCTCATTTTCACTAAATCGCTGACCTGCGACGTTCCGCGATCGGCGCCGAAAAATGTCAGCGGACCGGCGCAAATTTTTCGTCAACTTCGGCCACGAGATCAACCTTGACCGAGTTCACGACCGCGTTCGGTGGCGGCGCGCACCGCATCGACGAAGGCCGCGGGTACGGCGAGGCTCTCGAGGACCGCGATTCCGGCCGCCGTGGTGCCGCCCGGTGAGGTCACCTTCGCGCGCAGATCGGCGGGTGCCTCTCCGTGCGCCAGCAACGCCGCCGATCCGGTCAACAGCTGTCGCACCAACGCATCGGCGACGTCGCGCGACAGTCCGACGGCCACTCCCGCGTCGATCAATGCCTCGGCAACCAGGAACAGATACGCCGGACCGCTCCCGGCCAAACCGGTGACGGCATCCAGATGTGATTCCTCGACGCGCACCACGGTGCCCACCGATCCGAGGATGGACTCCGCCCACTCGACATCAGAGTCCGAGGCGTGCGTTCCCGCCGCGATCGCCGACGCACCTTGACGGACCATCGCCGGTGTGTTGGGCATCGAACGCACCACCGCGACGCGATCACCGGCGGCCGCTTCGAGAGTGGCGATGGTGACCCCGGCCGCGATGGACAGGACGCGCGTTGCTCCACGCGATGCGGCCCGCGTCACGGCGCCCGGAACGTCATGGGGTTTCACCGCGATGACGGCGGCGGCGCATTCGGGGATGTCGCCGGTGACGCTCACCCCCGGGAACATGGTTCGCAACTGATCACGTCGGGTCTCGACCACCTCCACGATGGACAAATCGGCCGGATCGACCGTGGCCGCGGCCAGCAAACCCCCCACGAGGGCGGCACCCATGTTGCCGCCACCGACCACCACCAGAGTCGACCTCGCCGCGTTGGACATGCCGTCACGCTAATCCTCGGGGGCATCCCGCCGGCACCGACTTCCCGACCGGCGCCGACGGGACACCGGCGGGTGGGCGAGGTGCGGCGGTCACCGGCGACGAATCGGTTGTCGTGCGGCGACGATCAGTCGGCGAATCGCGAGGCGTAGCCCAGCATCAACAGCGGGCGGAAGCACTGTTCGACGTGGGCGTACATGGAGCCCACGATTCGGTCCAGTTCGGCCTCGGTCAACCCGGTCAAAGGAAGATCTCCGCGTAGATACACCGCGTCCTCCAGGCCCAACGAGAAATGCGCACCGACCAATTTGTCGTTGCGACGCAGCAACTGCTCGTTGAACTCGGCCACGTTCTCCTCGGGAGCCGGCATCACATAGGTCTCGTAACGCAGGGTTCGCTGGCCGAGGGTGATCCAGACGGTGATGAAGTCCTTGGTCTCGCCGCGCATACGCACGTACCAGCGAGCCCGAAACATCGGATCGGGTTCGGCGATGTCGATGGCCAGGATGGTCTGGTTCGACGACTTCATGGCACCGAGCCATTCGTCGATACGCCGCTCCAGGACCGCGAGCGATTCGTCGTCGAAGAGATCGCTCACGAGCAGTTGACGAGAGAGCGAGCCGTGATGTCGGTGTACACGCGTCGCAAACGGGCGGCGGCGAAACTCCAGGTGTAGCGACGCCCGCGCTCGGCCGCTGCCGCTCTCATGGACGCGGCCAGCGACGGGTTGCGCAGCAGATGATCGGTGTACGCGGCGAACTGCTCGGGATCGCGATCGTTCACCAGGAACCCGGTCGACCCATGATCGACCAGCGACAACAATCCGCCCACCGCATTGGCCACCACGGGGATTCCACAAGCGGCGGCCTCGAGAGCCACCAGGCCGAAACTCTCCGAACGTGACGGCACCCAGACGGCATCGGCGGCCCGGTAATAAGTGGACAAGATGTGATGCGCTTGCGGAGCCACGAAATGAACCCGCCCGTCGAGGCCGAGTTCGCTGACGAGCGCGCGAACGCGCTGGACTTCGATGACCCCCTCGACGCCACTGGCTCCGCCGACCACGTACAACCGCGCATCGGCGCGACCGAGCGCGGCCAAGGCGCGCACCGCCACGTCGACACCCTTCAACGGCTGGATGCGGCCGACGAACAACATCACCGGTCCGTCACCCATACCGAGGGCGTGGCGCGCGCCACGACGATCGCCGGGCGTGAAGAACGCGTGCTCCACGCCGGGCGCGACGATCTCGAGACCACCGGGGGGCGTTCCGAAGAGACGGATGAATTGCTCTTCTTCCTCGTCGCAACTGACACAGATGGCGTCGGCACAACCGATGATCTCGGCTTCGGCGCGCTCACGACGTTCGGACTCGGGGTCGCCACCCTCGGCCTTCACGCGCGCCAACGTGTGGAACGTGGTCGCCAGAGGAATACCCCGTTCGTGCTTGATGGAGTGTCCGACGATGCCCGACAACCAATAGTTGGCGTGGACCACGTCGGCCGCTCTCGTGCCCCGCATGTCGTCGAGGACGAAGTCGGTGAAGCGTGGGATCACGGACTCCAACTCTTCCTTGGGAAGGTCGTGCGGGCCGGCGGGCACATGAACGACGCGGTGATTGGGCTCCACCAGCACCTCGCGGGGTAGGCCCGGCTTCCAGTCGCGTGTGTAAGTGGTGACTTCGACACCGGCGTGAGCCAAACCAGTCACCAACTCGCGGACGTACACGTTCATCCCTCCGGAGTCGCCGACACCCGGCTGCGCCAGCGGCGAGGTGTGGAAGGACAACATGGCCACGCGAGTCACAGAAGACTGAAACTACCGGCGGGCCGAAAAATTTCCCTGACCGGAATCTGAATATCCGGTGTCAGCCCTCCAGGAGGGCGTCGACCGATGCTCCGCCGTCGCGATAACGACGCACGAGTTCGGCCGTCAACGCGTCGATGCGGTCGAACAAACGGCGGCGAATCTCCGATTGCGTGCTCTCGAACGCCCGCAACCGGACCTCCAGGGTTTCGAGGGCCGCATCATCGAGGTCGGCCATGTTGTCGAAGCCCAACCGGTCGCACAGAGCATCGAACTCGGCCAGCAGTGGATGGTCCCCGGCGACGTCGGTGTCCCGCGGCGGACGAGCGGACCCGGTGCTCGGCGCCGGACCCACGCCCGATTTCACTATGTCGGCGGCGGTCACTGCTGATCCACCATCGCGACTGGCACGCACAGCGGCCACCAAATCGACGCGTCCCTGAGCCAACCGACGCACGAACGACACCGCGTCCTCGTCCTTGCGCAACGCGTCACGCTCGGCACGGAGATCGGCCAATGTCAACGACGACGGATCGGTCGCCTGGTTCTTTTCGCTCATCGACATCCTCCGGACACTGGTGGCAATACTGCCACTTCATCCTTGTCGGTCACGGCAGTCGAACCGGACACGGCCTCTCCGTTCAACCAGATACGACAACTGGGCAGGAGTTCGGCGAAGCCCGGTCCGAAGCGTCGAACCGCCTCGGTCACCACCTCGTCGACCGTGGTCCCCGGCATCTCGGTCGACCCCACCCCGGCGATCTCGCGCGCTCGGGCGAACAAACGAAGAGAGGCCATGTCGCCGAGCGTACCGGCAGTACCGTGAACCCTCGTGACGAGCGACGCACGACATCCGGGCACCCGCGTTCTCGTTCTGAGGCACGGCCAGAGCACCTGGAACGCGTTGCGAAAATGGCAGGGTCAGGCCGATCCACCGCTCAGCGATCTCGGTCGATCACAGGCCCGCGCGGCCGCGAGCCTTCTGGCCAACGAATGTCCGGCCTTCGATGCCGTCGTCACGAGCGACCTGGAGCGAGCCCGGTTGACCGGCGAGACGATCGCCGGAATCATCGGCTGCCCCCGCGTGTCGACCGACGAGCGTTGGCGCGAGAACCACGCCGGTGAGTGGCAGGGACTCACTCCCGACGAGATCAATCGCGACTGGCCGGGCTATCTGGCCGACAACCGTCGTCCCCCCAACTTCGAGAGCGTGGAGTCGACCATCGAGCGGACCGTGGCGGCGCTTTCGGACATCGCCACCGCGCACCCCGACGGATGCGTTCTCGTGATCTCCCACGGGGGTGTCCTCCGGTTGCTGCGCCAACACTTCGGAGATCCCGACACCCGATTCCCCAATCTGGCGGGAGGCTGGTTCGAACACGGGTCCGATGCGACCTGGCGCAACGGTTCCCTGCTCTTCCCGCTCGAACTCATCGCCGACGAATTGCGCAACACCGGCGCGGTGGAATGAACCGATGACCCCCGAACCAGCACCGCAACTCTTCGATCCGGAACACATCGTCGACCCCGTCCCCTCCGAAGTAGCGAACGCGACCTCGGAGGGATCCATCGAACCCACGGGGGATCCCTTCCGTGTCGAGGTCATCCGCTCCAAGAAGCGCCGTCGCAGCATCAGCGCCCAGATGGTGGGCGACGTGCTGCGCATCTCCATCCCGTCGTGGATGAGTGCCGCCGAGGAACGAACCAGCGTCACCGACATGGTCCGTCGTTTCCGTCGACGCTTGGCCACCCACGACATCGATCTGGCCGAGCGGGCCAGCCGACTCGCGCGTACCTTCTCGTTGCACACACCCGCGTCCATCGCCTGGGCCGACAACCTCACGTCCGTGTGGGGGTTGTGCACCCCGTCGCAATCCGACGTCCGCATCTCCACCCGACTCGTCGGGTTCCCCACGTGGGTCCTCGATTACGTCATCGTCCACGAACTCGCCCACCTTCACGTGGCCGGCCACGGTCCCGACTTCTGGGCCATCGTCAATCGCTACCCGAAATCCGAACGCGCGATCGGATTCCTCATCGCCAAGTCGTCCGACGGCGACGACGATCCGGACTCGCAATGTTGACCACCCGGTTGGCCGATCGATTCCTCGACGACTCGTACTCGGTCGAGACGCGGCGCCACGTCTTACCCCTCACCACCGCGCGCCTGACGGCGAACGCCTGCTTTCGCTTCGCGCCTCCCTTCCTCGCCAGCATCAGCGACGACTTCGAAATCAGCCTGTCGCGTCTCGGTTTGGCCCTGATGATCACCGAATTGGCCATGGGCGCCTCACCCCTCCTCGGTTCGTTCGTCGATCGCATGCACCGTCGCACCGCCATGACCGGTGGTCTGCTCGGCATCTCGGCCGCCGCCGTCGTGGCGGCATCCAGTCCGAACGTGTGGATCTTCATCGTCGGCATCCTCATGATCAGCGTGGCCAAGTTCTTCTTCGACATCGGCCTGAGCGCCTGGGTGAACGACCACGTCGACTACGAACGTCGCGGTCGGGTCATCGGCATCACCGAAACGTCATGGGCCCTCGGATTGCTGGTGGGCGTCACCGTGATGGGGTTGGTGGCCTCACAAACGTCGTGGCGATGGGGCTACGCCGTCGGTGCGGGCGCGGTGGGACTCATGGCCCTCGTCATCGGCGCGCGTCTCGACCCCCATGATGTCGCGGGTTCGGTGCGTGACCGCAACGTGGTGGCCGCACCGATGCCTCGGCGCGGTTACCTCGTTTTCGGCGCCATGTTCTTTCTCATGGCCTCCAGTCAGGCCATGTTCGTCACGTTCGGTTCGTGGCTCGACGACGAGTTCGGATTCACCGAGGCCGGTATCGCGGCGGTGGCCTTCGGCTTGGGCGCCTTCGAGTTGTTGGCGTCCGTCACCAGCGCGCGCCGCACCGATGCCTGGGGCAAGGAGCGCAGCGCCATCGCGGGCGCCATGTTGATCGTTCCTGCCGGGGTGTTGCTGGCCGTGTCGCACACCCAGCAAGTTCCGGGGCTCGTGTTGCTCGGGCTGTTCCTGCTCGGTTTCGAATTCGCCATCGTCAGCCTGTTGCCGCTGGCGGCCAACCTCATCCCCGATGCACCCGGACGCGGACTGGGCATCGTGCTGGCCGGCGGGATGCTGGGTCGCGCCAGCATGTCGGTGGTCGCCACCGCGACCTACGACCGATTCGGCATCGAGATCCCGGCGTTGGTGGGCGCCTCCATGGCGTTCGGCATGATTGTGTGTCTGGTGATCTTCAGCCGCGATAGCCGTTCGTGATCGGCAGACGCCGATCCTTGCCGAAGGCCTTCTCGCTGACGCGCACCCCGGGCGGACATTGGCGTCGCTTGTATTCGTTCAGATCCACCAAGCGGGCGATACGACGAACGACGTCCTCGGGATGCCCCAACTCGATGATCTCCGACGCCGTGCGGTCCTGCTCGACGTAGAGCGACAGGATCGGGTCCAGGACCTCGTACGGCGGCAGGCTCTGATCGTCGCGCTGATCGGGTCGAAGTTCGGCCGACGGCGGTTTGGTCAACACCGACTCGGGAATGATCACCCGGCCGGCTCTCTCGTTCACGTGGCGGCTGATCGCGAACACGTCCAGCTTCAACACGTCCTTGATCACCGCGTAACCACCGACCGAGTCGCCGTAGATCGTGAAGTACCCCACCGCCATCTCACTCTTGTTGCCGGTGGTGAGCACCATCCAACCGAATTTGTTCGACAGAGCCATCAGGATCTGGCCACGGCACCGACTCTGCAGATTCTCCTCCGTCAGGTCCGCGTCACGGCCCTCGAAGCTGGGTCCGAGGACGTCGAGATACGACCGGAACACCGGCTCGATCGAGATCGTGCGGATGTCGATACCCAGAGCCGCGGCCAACTCGTGGGCATCCGTCTTCGAGCCCTCGGACGAGTACCGAGACGGCATCGACACGCCGTGCACATGGTCGGCCCCCAACGCATCGACGGCCACCGCGGCCACCAGCGACGAGTCGATTCCGCCCGACAACCCGATCACCACGTCGGTGAACTTGTTCTTGCGAACGTAATCCCGCGTGCCCGACACGAGAGCCTCGTACAACTCCTCGGCGCGATCCATGATGGGCGCGACGATCGACGGCTTCGGGGAGTCGAGCTCGACATCGATCACCATCAGGTCGGATACGAACTGGGGGGACCGAGCCAACAGGTTGCCCCGCGCGTCGAACACCATCGAGGCACCGTCGAAAATGAGTTCGTCCTGACCGCCGACCTGATTGACGTAGACGATCGCGCACGAATTGTCGCGGGCTCGTTGCGCCAGCATGCGCTCGCGCTCGGCCAACTTGCCGACGTGGAACGGTGAGCCGTTGATGTTGATGTTCACCCGCGCACCGAGCGCGGCCTGCTCGGACACCGGTCCGTCGGGATGCCAGATGTCCTCGCAGATGGAGATGCCGACCTTCACCCCACCGACCTCGATCAATCGATGTTCGCCACGACCCGGTTCGAAGGTGCGTTCCTCGTCGAAGACGTCGTAGTTCGGTAACAGGCGCTTGTGATGAATGCTTTTCACGGCACCGTTCGCGCACACGGCAGCGGCATTGTGAAGGTGCGGTCGACCCGAACCCGGATCGTGACCGTGACCGACGTCGACGAAACCGATCACCGCGACGCATCGCGTCGTGAGCGCGGCTAATTCTTGAAGTACCGCCCGATTGTCGCGCACGAAGCCGGGCTTGAGCACCAGATCCTCGGGCGGGTACCCGGTGATGCTCAACTCGGGGAAGGCCACCAGGTCGCATCCGGCATCGACGGCACGCCGATACGCATCGATGATGAGGGCCCGGTTCCCGGCGAGATCACCCACCGTGGGGTTCAACTGGGCCAAGCCGATGCGAAGGTTCGCCACGTCGCCGAGACTAATGGCGACCCCAACTGCCGGTGCGTTGGATCGGGCCGTCACCCGCTACCGTGACTTTCAACCGCCAAGCAGTGCGCCCCCGAAACAGCGTCGTTTCACACAGCGTTCACAATTGGGCAACGGCGGGGAAATGCCCCTCTGCGACGCTGATTTCGTCCCACAAACCACCGGCTCTGCCGAACCCATACATGGAGGACCCCCGTGGCCTATCAAGCCGAATACATCTGGATCGACGGCACCGAGCCGACGCCCCTACTGCGTTCCAAGACCAAGATCCTTGCCGACGACGTCACCACTCCACCGGTGTGGGGCTTCGACGGCTCGTCGACCAACCAGGCTCCCGGCGACAAGTCGGACTGCGCGCTTCAGCCCGTCTTCTCCTGCCCGGACCCCATCCGCGGTGGTGACAACATTCTCGTGCTGTGCGAGGTCATGCTCGCCCAGTCGAACAAGCCGCACCCGACCAATACCCGCGCCGCGTGCGCCAAGGCCGCCAAGAAGTTCGCCGCCGAGGAGATGATCTTCGGTATCGAGCAGGAGTACACCATGATGCGCCTCGACGGAAGCCCGCTCGGCTTCCCGAAGGACGGCTTCCCCGAGCCGCAGGGTCCGTACTACTGCGGCGTCGGCGCCGGTCGCGTCGTCGGTCGTGAGATCATCGAAGAGCACACGCAGGCCTGTCTCGATGCCGGTCTCCTCATCGAGGGCACCAACGCCGAAGTGATGCCCGGTCAATGGGAGTTCCAGATCGGTGCGGCCGACGCGCTCACCGTGTCGGATCACCTGACCGTGGCCCGTTGGTTGTTGCACCGCATCGCCGAGGACTACGACGTGGTCATCTCGTTGGCCGCCAAGCCCCAGAAGGGTGACTGGAACGGCGCCGGTGCGCACACGAACTTCTCGACGAAGGCCATGCGCAACGACAAGGACATGAAGGCCATCACCGCCGCGTGCAACGCGATCGGCAAGAAGGTCATGGAGCACGTCACGAACTACGGCCACGACATCGAGAGCCGCCTCACCGGCAAGCACGAGACGGCCCCGTGGACCAAGTTCAGCTCCGGCGTGTCGACCCGTGGCGCGTCCATCCGTATCCCGTGGCAGGTGGAAAAGACCGGCCGCGGCTACGCCGAGGACCGTCGTCCGAACGCCAACATGGATCCGTACACCGTCACCCGGCTGATCGTCGAGACGGTCTGCGGCTGATCACGTCCTCGGTCCACGGACCGGAACAGTTCACGGAGGGGGTCGGGGCAACCCGACCCCCTCGCCGTTTCCCCTCTCCCCCGTGCCAATTCGGGCTTCCATTGGCAGACTGAAGGAATGACCATGCTGCAACAACAGCGTGACTACGTGCTCCGCACCGTCGAGGAACGTGGCGTACGGCTGATCCGTTTGTGGTTCACCGACGTCCTGGGCAACCTCAAGAGCTTCGCCATCAGCCCGGCCGAGCTGGAGAACGCCCTCGAGGACGGCATGAGCTTCGACGGCTCGTCGATCGATGGCTTCTCGCGCGTTCAGGAAAGCGACGTGCTGGCCATCCCCGATGCCAACACCTTCGTCATGTTGCCGTGGGCCGACGGTGATGCCCCCGAGGCTCGCGTGTTCTGCGACATCCACAATCTCGACGGCTCGCCGTTCAGTGGCGACCCTCGCCAGGTGTTGCGTCGCAACCTCGACAAAGCTCGTTCGCTCGGCCTCGACTTCCTCATCGCACCCGACATCGAGTTCTTCTACTTCGCTCCGCCAGAAGACGGACGCCCGCCACGACCCCTGGACGAAGCATCGTTCTTCGACCTCACCACCACCGACGTCACCGGGAACCTGCGCAAAGAAACCATCCGCACCCTCGAGACCATGAGCATCCCCGTCGAGTACTCGTTCCACGAGGACGCTCCGTCGCAACACGAAATCGACCTGCGCCACACCGATGCGCTGAACATGGCCGACAGCGTGATGACCTTCCGTCTGGCCGTGAAGGAGGTGGCCGCCGCGCAGGGAGTGCACGCCACGTTCATGCCCAAACCGCTCGAAGGCGTGCAAGGCAGCGGCATGCACTTGCACCTGTCGTTGTTCAACAACAACGGCACCGACGACGCCAGCAGCAACGCGTTCTATTCCGCCGACGACGCCTACAACCTGTCGGACACCGCCAAAAAGTTCATGGCCGGTCTGTTGTTCCACGCCAGCGAGATCACCGCCATCACCAACCAGACGGTGAACAGCTACAAACGATTGGTGCCCGGCTTCGAGGCGCCGGTTCACGTGTCGTGGGCCCGTAACAATCGCAGCGGCCTCATTCGCGTCCCCGTGCCCAAGCGCGCCAACCCGTCGGCCACCCGCATCGAGTACCGCTCGCCCGACCCGGCCTGTAATCCGTACCTGGCCTTCTCGGTCATCCTCGCGGCCGGACTTCGCGGTATCGAGCAGGACTACGAGCTCCCCGCCGAGGCCGACGCGAACCTGTTCGAGATGGGCGACGGCGCGTTGCAGAAACTCGGCATCGAACAATTGCCGCAGTCCCTTTCCGAAGCCCTGCGCACCATGGAGTCGTCGTCGTTGGTGCACGAGGCGCTCGGTGAGCACATCTTCGAATGGTTCCTCCGCAACAAGCGGTCCGAGTGGCGCGGTTACAAGACGCAAGTGACGCCGTTCGAACTGCAGAGATACCTGAAGAGCATCTGAGGACCGGTCGTGGATCTGATCGCCGTCTTTCCCGAGAATCCGTCGCCCGATTTGGCTCGCACGCTCGACTTGGCCGGATACCGGTGGAAGTCGTTCGCCTCGGCGGACGCGATCACCAAGAGTGAACCAGCCGATGGTTGGCTGGGAGCGATCGTCACGGCGGATCACGACATGGACGCCGCCTGGGCGGTGTGTCGCGCGTTGCGCAAACGCGACGCGTCGATGGTGCCGTTGTTGTTGCTGGTCACCGGGGCGCAGTTGGACGAACTCACGTTGCGCGACGAGTTGTTCGACGACTTCTGTTTGTTGCCGTTCCATCCGCGCGAGTTGGAAGCCCGTCTGCGTCACGTGTTCGCACACGGGACGGTCAGCGCCAAGCCCGACACCGTGGACTACGGCGGGCTGGTGCTGAACCTCGAGACCTATCAAGCCTCGATCGACGGGCACCCCCTGGATCTGACGTACATGGAGTACGAATTGCTGAAGTTCCTCACGCAGAACCCCGGCAAGGTGTTCACGCGCGAGATCCTGTTGTCGCGCGTCTGGGGATACGACTACTACGGCGGCGCGCGAACGGTCGACGTGCACATTCGTCGTCTGCGTGCCAAGTTGGGCGAGGAGCACGCGAGCCTGATCCAGACCGTGCGCAGCGTGGGCTACCGGTTCGGCCAGTCCCGCTGGGGCAACTAGAGGGTCACGTGGGTCAGTGACTCCACGGTGACGTGGGCCAGCCCCTCGGGCACCGGCACCACGTGCGGCACCGCGATCACCCGACATCCGGCGGCCACCGCCGAGCGCACTCCGGTGGGCGAATCCTCGATCGCCACGCAACGAGCGGGGTCCACGCCCAACTTCGCCGCCGCCAACAGGTAGGGCTCCGGATGCGGCTTGCCCATGCTCACCTCGTCGCCCACCACCGACGCGGTGAAGCTTCCCGGCGGAAGACACGTCACCACCTCGTCGGCGAAGCGGCGCCACGACATGGTCACCAGCGCCGTGGGGATACCGGCATCCACCACCGCGGCCAACAACTCGCGAGCACCCGGTCGCCACGGAACG
>SXGQ01059030.1_pt1 | contig 11376 bp, 8 predicted proteins | sample 3178371 | NCBI WGS metagenome assembly SXGQ01 (sample SAMN11356859, study PRJNA531348) | freshwater metagenome | isolation source: freshwater sample F1-20 | place: China: Fuxian Lake, Yuxi | collected 2017-12-25 | reverse complement strand
GTTCCGAGAGATCCTCGGCCTTCAGCTATCTTCGCTTTCCTCTTCGTCTTCCTCCTCTTCCTTGTCGAACCGGTTCGGCATTGACCGTGTCGCACCGAGGCTGACAAGGTACGCCTCGACCGCCTCATCTGCAACTTGGTCGAGTACGTTCTCGCCATCCTTATCGCGCAGGTGAATGTCCGAACCGGCCTCGACCAGCATCCGCACCTTTTCAAGGTCATCGTCAAACGCCGCGTGCATCAGCGCCGTCCAGCCGTTCTCGTCCTTAGCCCGGACGTCGGCTCCGGCCGCAAGCAGCAGCCTTACAACGTCAGCATCCAGGTCCTCGGCGGCACGCATGAGCGGCGTTCGGCCGCTCCGGTTTGCGGCATTAATATCTGCACGATTTTCGAGCAGCAGCTTTATGAGTTCCGGCGGCGTTTCATCATGTATTCGGAAAAGCACATTCTCGCCGGCCTCGTTCCTGTGATCGGCGTTCGCACCGAAAAGTATCAGCCTTCTCGCGATCTCAGTTTGTCCATTACGAACGGCGAGGAAAAGCGGTGTCGAACCATCCGGTTCTTGCTCATCTGCAAATGCACCGCGGGCAAGAAGATCGCCGACCAACTCGAGATCCTCATCATCTACCGCCCTCGCAAGCTCGCTTTCGATCGTCACCGTCGCGATCAACATTGAGCCCATTACTACCAATTCCCGCGTCTCGAGACTTAGCGGCTGCATCCGCTCGGTGCCTTCTTCGATCTCAACGCTCATGATCACGGTTGTAACGAAGCCCTCGGCGGTTGACCTTATGGAGTATTTGCCCGCTGGAATCCCTTCGAATCTGTAGGTTCCATCGTAACCGGAAAGCAATGACTTAATTTCCTTCTCGTCGGGGCCGAGCAAGATCACCGTTGCTCCCGGAATAACGGAGCCATGCGGGTCCGTGACAGTTCCCCAGATGACCGCCGTTCCGCTGCCCGAGGGCATTTCCTTGTCGATATTGACCGCGATCGCAGAGTCCGTTTGCTGAGGCGCAGTGCGCGTTCCGCCCTGTGCATAGGTCATCGCCGAGAGTCCGAGCGTTGCCCCAACAACACCCGCGGCAAGTGCAGGCGCACGCCGGGCGATCTGATAAAGCCGTCCGCCGATGACGGGCTCTTTCGTCAGCGGATGCTCGATGTAGCGGACGCATATATTGCCACGCGTTCGCTTTACGAGCCGAAGAGCTTCCTTCGGTGACATTGCCGAGATGTCGTTGACGCTCTTCGCACAATGGCTGCAGAAACGAACGCGGTCGTTTCCGAACATCTCGTCCCAACGCTCGCTGCAGGGCTCGGCTACGCGAAGCTTTCGCAGCTTTTCAAATTTAGACATAGGAATATCCTCCGCACCGCATTTCGAGGAATGCGTATGACCTCAAGTTAGACAAGTTTTTTTTGTTTTTTGTTCCCGCCGTCCGGTACGGCTTGTTCGCGATGAACCGTTAGTGCCGTGTGCCGCGGATTTGGTTGCATCGGCCGCAAGAAAAAAATAACGGGCCGAAGCCCGCCAAAAAGATCAAACGCAGGATGAAGAAGACCGGACGAAACTAGACCATTGAGGCGATCCACGCCGCGAATGAGAGCCACGGCTCGGAATTCGCGATGACCGGCCGGAGCGGCACTGCGGCGACGATGACCGCAACGCCCGCGGCGAAAACGCGATTGACCTTGCCGTGCTTGATGGAATGCCAAGCGAGCGCCGCTGCGGCGATCAAGGCCGGTACGCCAAACGCCCAAAGCATTGTATATTCCGGCGGCACGACCGGAATGCGGAAAAGGGCCGCGGGAACGAAGGCGATCGCCGTCAGGAACATCAGGCTCTTATGCTCGATCGGCCGCTTGCGGAAATAGATCGCCGCCGCAAAGAGCCCGGCGAAGATCACCATATCGCTGACAGGCAGGAAGAAGAAAGCGTGCGGATTCTCGCCCGGAGGAGCCGCTCCGCGGACAAGCTGGGCATCGACCGCCGTCGCCAGGCCGACCACGATGACCAGGGCCGCAAGAGCAATGCCGACGAGCCCGGTGGTCATATGGATCTTGACGTTCCGCGTTCGGATCAGCGCCGTCTGCATCACAAAGTAAAGCACCCAGCCTGACATTATGATGCCGTGTGCATGCACAAGTGCGTTCGCGACCCGCGGCACATCGAAAAGAAAGCTGAAATAATACGACTTGAAATAGCCGATGAGGACAATAAGCGGAAAGCCGATCGCCGTCGCAAGGTGCAGCTTTCGCTCCGCCAGCCGTGGACTTAAAACTGAAACATTCGCAGCCATAAAAACTCTCCCGCAAACTTACGCGAAAGAGTTATAGGTTTTATATCATGTAACGATGCGTTGGAAATATTATTTGGAAACTTCTTACCAAGCCTTGAGGGGGCAATTTATCACGTTAAAAAGCAATCTTAAGCCCGATGATCGGGAGCCGCCGGCCTTCGTTCAGAAATGACACCTGCGGCTGAAATAGTTCATAGTTTGGCTGAACTATCGTGTTATTTTCGGTGACATTAAAAATGTCAACATACGGTGCAAATGACCACCGCTTGAACCCAAATCGCTTTTCGACTCGGAGATCGAGACTTGCATAGCTCGGCAAACGCAGCGCGTTGATATCTGATTCGTTCACAATTCTCTGAACAAAGACCCCAAAGGGAGGAAGGACATCAACAGGTGTCCGCCTTGTGTATGGAAGACCGCTTGCCAGTCTGTATTTTGCCGCTATGTTGAAACCGTAAAACCTCGTGATCCCGATGAGGGTCAATTGGTGCGGGCGCTCAGTGTCCGAGTTAAACTTGGCTCCGTCCGGCCCGAACCTGCGTTTCGAATCTGTAAAGGAATAAGATGCTTGCCCGGAAAAGCTCCCGCTCAATGATCTTTGGACCGAAATTTCCATTCCTTTTGCAGTGCCGCTGCCCGAATTGAAAAAATTTCCGTCCAAAGCAAAATTTTCGGTCGGTCGGAGCGGCCGCACTATCAGGTCGTTGTAGCTTTTATGGTAAGCCTCAAATCTGATTCGTGTGTCTGCCCGCGGGATCCATTCGATCCCGGATATGAAATGCGATGCTCGCTGCGATCTAAGGCTGCGGTTTTCCGGTGTTAGAGAAAGCACATATAAACTCGGCGGTTGGCGATAGATTCCTGCCCCAAAGGTCAGCGAAACGTTAGGTAATAAGGAGAAACGTGCTCCGAGCCGAGGACTGACCAAGCTCTCTTTTGTGATCCCATACGAATCGAACCGAATGCCCGGCGTTATTGAAAGGCGGGGAAGTGGATTGAACGTTGCTTGAAGATAACCGTATCCCGAAGCCGTAGTGTTCAAGCGAAGCCTGTTAGATCGCGGTTGCGAATTGAACTCCTCCTCAAGCGGAAAATAAAGCCGCCCCAGGTTTTCAAAAGTAAATAGGTTTGCCTGGTCAAAATAAAGTCCGCCGCCAAATGACAGGTTAAGCCTGTTTGAAGGCGATATGCTGATATCTTCCTTGATTCCGACCTGAGACTCCCGAAGATCGCGGGAACGCTGTACCAACCTGACAGGAAATCCGGGCCTTAGAAAAGTACCGTCATTATGTGCTCCGGTCACCCACAGTGTCGTTCTTGCCTGGCTCTTCTCGTTGATCCTTGTGGTTAAGGTGGTGCCGAATATCAACCGCTGAGATGTCCGGCGAGTTACGAAACGGTCGCTGCTTCTGGCTATGTTAAGCGCTTCGTTTTCGTCCAACTCAAACGTTTCAAAAAAATTCAATAGCGATATGCTTAGTTTATTGCGCGAAGATAGGTCGTAATCGGCCTTGTTCGTAAAGTCGAGTGTGCGCGGAAATCCGATAATGGCTTCGTCCGAAAGCCCCGCGACATCAAACGCCAGATCTATATAGCTTCGGCGTGCGGAAACCAGCCATCCGCCCCGCTTACCGAAAGGGATCTCGGCGGTTCCGCCTGCGGTCCCCGAATCGACAAAAAAGACTCCCTGAAGTCTTTCGCGATTGGCATTTCTAAGTTCGATATCCAGCACCGACGAGAGTTTGTCGCCGTAACGCGGCCCAAAACCGCCGGCAGAGAATTCGGCTCGCTCGAAGACATCCGGTGCGAGTATTGACGCCCTTCCTCCGCGATTTCCGTCGTAAGCGTCGGTCAAATATGTAAAATCCTTTACCGGAATGTTATCTATAAACGTCAGGTTCTCATCGGGTGTACCGCCGCGCACAATCAGATCCGCGAACTCACCCGAAGCCGCGGTTACCGATGGGAGAGAATTAATGGCTCGGAGCGGGTCACCCGCCGTTCCGGGTGTGCTCCGCAGGTCTTCTCGGCCAAGCACATAGTTGCTTACAGGTTGTTCCGGACTTACGGCAAAATTGTCGCTCTTGATTACTACGCTGTCTGTCAGCAGTATATCGAGCGGAATATTCAAGACCGTTACCCTTCCCCCGACAAGTTCGACCCTGTTAACGACAACAGAGGTAAATCCGGGTTGTTCGATCAAGACCTCATAAATTCCCGGGCCGGATTCTAAACGAAACTCACCTTTCTCATCGGTTTTAGATTCCGAGACGATCTTGCCGCCGCAGACAATTGCCGTTCTTACATCCGACAGCGGTTGCCCGGTATTTCGTTCAGTTATGCGGCCGGAAACGACCCCATTTGCGGTCTGTGCAATGGAATGATCGGAGTAAAACAAGAAAAGAAGAAGCAAAGAAAAAGCTTTGAGAGAAGTTTTCAAGTTGTGATCCTCCGGGGTGGCAGATGTTTTGAGATCGAGTGGCTTTAGGATTAACGAAACTATTCCCAGGTTGCCCGACCGCAGGTTAATTCAGATATTCTTTAGGGAGATCGGCAAAAGAAAATTGCGTATCGTTAATACTCGCGTCTTCCTCCAATTGCCAGATCTCAAATAGCTCGGCGGGGCATTCGGTGATGAACCGCGAGGGTTTCTGGAGCACGGTCTGCCGGTTGTAGTCGGTCATCAGCAGCGGATAGGTCAGGTAAAGCTCGTCCTTTGCCCGAGTCAGGGCGACGTACCAGAGCCGGCGTTCCTCTTCTTCGGCATCGATCTCGCGGAGCGATTTGGGCGAGGGAAACTTTCCCTCGGCCGCCCAGATGATGAAAACCGCTTTCCACTCTAGGCCCTTCGCCTGGTGGACGCTGGTGAGCGTCAGCAACTCGTCGTCCTCGCCGCCCTCGACCACCTCTTCGCCGACGATCGGCTGCGGCTCCTTGAACCGCTCGGTCGCAAGCAGTGCAAGCTCGGAGAGCAATCCCTCGGTCGTCTCGTACCGCTGTGCAAACTGCGCAAGGCCGCGGATGTCCTCGCTGCGAGCCTCGGCGTTTTCAAAGTTTTCGAGCAGATACTGCTCGTAGCCATTCTCAAAAATATGCGTTATCTGGCGTGCCGGCCGGTCGCGGAGTTCATCAGAGACGAGCGTTTCGAGCAGCTTGATGAAATCCTGGAACGGCCGACTTGAAGCAAGCCTCGGCACCGACAGGACCGCACGCGTCCCGGCATCCTTGATAACGCTTAAGGCCGTCACCGCCGATTCATTTTCGGACTCCGCCCGCAATGCAGGCGGGGACGCCTGCTGTCCGGCCGAAAGAGCCTCGAAGACGCGGTTTGCCGTTACGTTGCCGACGCCCGGTATCAGTTTCAATATGCGTTTCCAGGCGAGTTCGTCGCGGGGGTTGATGAGCACGCGGAGATAGGAGACGACGTCCTTTATATGTGCCTGCTCGAAGAACCGGACGCCGGATTGTACCCGATAGGGAATGTTCCGCCGCGAGAGTTCGAGCTGAAGCTCGATCGAATGATAATGCGAGCGGTAAAGCACGGCCATTTCCTCGAGGCTCGTGCCCTCATCGCGAAGCTCGAGTATCCGCGAGGCGACGAAAGCCGATTGCTGCTCGACATCAGAGCAGGGAACGAGTGCCGGCTTGAGGTCCCGCGACCGCTTGACCGGCTTTAGCATCTTCGGGAACTGCCGCCGGTTCGCGGCGATCGAGGTATTTGCAAGTGCAAGTATCTCCGGCGTTGAGCGGTAGTTCGTTTCGAGCTTGAAGAGCTGTGCCTCCGGGTAACGCTTTGGAAACTCGTAGATGTTCGTAAATTCCGCTCCGCGCCAGGCAAAGATCGACTGGGCATCGTCGCCGACGACCATCACGTTGCGGTGCTTGACCGCCAGCAGGTCGATGATCTCCGCCTGTAGCCGGTTCGTGTCCTGATATTCATCGACCAGGATGTGCTGAAACTGCTCGGCGTAAAGCTCGGCGATCTCGCGTTTTTCGTCCAGGAGCTGCTTGAGCTTGAGCAGCAGATCGTCGTAGTCCATCACGTTCCGCTCGTGCTTGCGGGCCTGATATACAGAATCGACCCGTTTGATCTGCGAGGTCAGCATCTCAAAATACGGGTACTTTCCGGCGACGACATTCTCAAGCGGCAGGTCCGTGTTGTTAGCATAGGAGATGATGTCCTGAATGACCTCGGCCTTTGGGAAACGCTTTGCTTTCGTGTCGATGGCGGCTTCGTCGATGCAGAAGTTGATCAGGTCCTTGGCGTCTTCGCTATCGAGAATCGAATAGTTCGCATCGTAGCCGAGCGAGGAGGCGTGGCGGCGGAGAATGAGGTTGGCAATGCGGTGAAACGTCCCGCCCCAAACGCGGTGGACGTTCTGCGAGCCAGTCAGCGATTCGACCCGGCGGAGCATCTCACGCGACGCCCGATTAGTAAACGTCGCAAGCAGGATCCGCTGCGGCGAAACGCCTTGTTCGAGCAGATAAGCCACGCGATAAGTTATCGCCCGCGTCTTGCCCGTCCCGGCACCCGCAACCACCAACGTCGCCTTCGGCTGAGCGGTCACCACCGCAAACTGCTCCTCATTCAGCTCGCTCTTGTATCGAGTAAGCCGCTCAGGCAACGAACTCGCGTCCCGCTTAATAACATAGCGTGCCATAAATCTCGTTTCATTTATAGCACGCTATGCCGAGAGTTAGAAGTCTATTTTCGGGATCAATCGACCGCGAAGCTTACGTTGACGACGGCGGTCATGTCTTTTTCGATGGTCGAGGTGTCGTACATGCCGTAGAATGAAACTACAAACGACGCCGCACCCGGGTAGTTGGCTTTGAAGCGGGTTTTGTCAGTTTATCAAGTTCGAACTTGGCATCGGCGTAACTGGGGTCTATTTCGATCGCTTTTTCAAGATCTCCTTTTGCCTCGGCGGGTTTGTTCATCTTCAGGTAAGTCAGCGCGCGGTTGTAGTATGCGATCGATGATCGAGCGTTTTTTGAGATCGCTGTCTGATAATCGGCGAGGGCGAGGTCATTCAATGCTTTTTCGCGATATACGTTGGCGCGGCCAATATACGCAGAGACGGAGTTTACGTCTAGCTTGACGGCTTGCTCATAATCCGCAAGAGCCTCGTCAAGCCGCCGCATTGCAAGATAAACTTCGCCCCGATCCGCGAAGTAATGCGAGGTCGGCTGCAGCTTTAATGCGGCATCGGCGTCCTTGAGGGCAAGTTCGTACACCTTTTTTTTCAGGTAAGACATCCGTCTGTCATCAAGGTAGCCTGCATTCGCCGGATCGAGGCGTATGCACTCGGCGAAATCTGCGATTGCCTCGTCTATGCGTCCCTCGTCATAAAAATAATGGCCGCGAGAGTGCCGTCCATCTTTTTCATTAAGTTTAATTACCTGGAGATAATCGGCCTCGACAGCCGATGCGTCCTTTCTTGCCTTGTGAATTCCAATGCGCATGTAGTAGCCGCTAGTTTCGGTCGGCTTGAGCGTGATGATCTTTGTAGCGTCAGCCAAGGCAAGATCGTATTCCTTCCGGTCACGGTATGCCGAACTGCGGTTCTCGTAGGCAAAGCTGGAATCCGGTTTCAGCTTTATGGCCTGATCGTAATCGGCGATAGCCGAAAGAAGATCATTTTTGCCCTGAAAGGCCTGACCCCGGCGTACGTACGCATCCGCCACCCACTCGGGCGAACGAGTGATTGCTTGCGTGAAGTCGGCGATCGCGGCGTTATGTTCGCCTTTGTAATAATAGGACATACCACGGTTGTTATATGCAGCGGCGTACTCGGGGTTGAGTTTGATGACCGCGTCATAATCCGCTATTGAAAGATCGTATTTACCAAAGGCCAGGTATGCTCTGCCCCGCTCGAACAACGCGCTCGTGTTTTGCGATTGTTTCGCAAGCGCCTGAGAGTACAGGCCTATAGCCTCCTCATATTTTCTTGCCTCGAATGCCGTTATTCCGCTTGAGATGAGCCGCTGAACCTCGCTCGCGACTGCGTTTGACGCTGAACGGGCGGCCGCATCAGCAATCGCCTTGTTGATTTTGTTCAAAAGGTCGGCCGCACCCGGAAAATTTGGATCGAGACGGCGCAGCGTATCAAGGGTGGTTTTAGCCTGGGTATCTAGTCCGTCGATATATTCGGCATATGCCTTTGAATAATATGCATACTTATTGTTCGGGTCGAGCTGGATCGCCTTTACAACATCGGAGTATGCAGCGTCGAAACCGTTTTCCCACGGGTCCCAATCGATGGATCGAAAGATTGCCAGGGCGCGATCAACATACGCGGCCGATTCATTCGGCGCCAACTGGACCGCGCGATTCAGATCAGCGATCGCGAGTGAATAGCTTTTCTTTTCGAGGTACGCTAAGCCTCGGTTATGAATCGCTTGTTCGAGGTTCGGATCGAGCCGGATGGCATTTGAATATGCGATGATGGCGTTGTCCCAATCTTTTACACGATCATACGCTAGCCCTTGGTTGAAGTAATCAGCAACCGACTGACCTAAGGCCCAAACCGGAAAAAGCATGACCACAAAGATAATGGTGAACTTGACAAGTCTCATTTTAGGTGCTCCTCGATTTCAACCGAATTATATTACGGAATCAGGTAATGTCAACCAGAGTTTTCTCGGGAGGTAGTCAGCATATAATATGTCCCGGGCCGGGTACCGAGGTGTTTGCAAATGCGGACCTCGGCGGTTACGATTGCGATTAACAATTTTCTTTATTAAAGGACGAAAAAAACGATGAAATTTCCGGGTGGAATGGACCTAAATTCGATGATGAAGCAGGCTCAGCAAATGCAGGAAGAGATGAGCCGGCAGATGAAGGAAACGGTTGTTGAGGCCTCGGCCGGCGGCGGAGCCGTCGCGGTAAAGATGCGTGGCGATTTTCAGGTCGTTGAGATGACGATCTCGCCGGATCTGGTCAAAGACGGCGACGTTGAGATGCTCCAGGACCTCGCCGTTGCCGCTCTCGGCGAAGCCCACCGCAAGGTCGAAGAATCGCTCAAGGGCAAACTCGGCGGAATGCTCCCGCCGGGATTGATGTAAATTCGGAATTCGGAATTCGGAATGCGGAATTTTGCGAAGCTCTGGCATGGACGACTGGGATCGAGAAACAAAGAAACCTGCGTTTAGCGACCGGGACCGCGATCTTAAAGAACGGAGCCGGGCTTTTGCACTTCGTATAATCAAACTCGTCGAACGACTGCCGCCGACGCAAACGACGAAAGTGATCGGAAACCAACTTCTCAGAAGCGGCACGTCGGTGGCGGCAAATTATCGGGCCGCTTGCCGTGCACGGTCAACGGCAGAGTTTCTTGCGAAGCTAGGGATAGTTGAGGAAGAAACGGATGAATCAATATTTTGGATGGAACTGCTGGTCCAGTCGGGAGCAGTGGATCATCATTTGGTCGCCGACTTGATTCGAGAGGGTAACGAATTGTGCGCGATTTGGGTCGCTTCAATTAACACGGCGCGAAAGAGGAAGCGTTAATTCCGCATTCCGAATTCCGAATTCCGCATTCCGCATTAGATAGATGCTTGATTACTCAGAGCCGGTCGCTCGGCTGATCGACGAATTCAAACGCCTGCCGGGCGTCGGCGGAAAGTCGGCGCAGCGGCTGGCGTTTTACATTCTCCGCCGTCCGCAGAGCGAGGTTGATAACTTCATCGAGGCTCTCCGCGAGGTGAAAGAAAAGATCGTCTTTTGCTCGGTCTGCAATAACCTTACCGACGTCGATCCCTGCCTTTACTGTGCCAATCCGAAACGCGACCGCTCCATTATCTGTGTCGTTGAGGAGCCGTATAACCTGCTTGCGGTCGAGAAGACCCGGTCGTTCAAAGGGCTCTACCACGTGCTTCACGGCTCGCTCTCGCCGATCCGCAGCGTTGGCCCGGATGAGCTAATGATCGCTAATCTGCTGCCGCGGCTGCTTCCGGCAAATAACGAGGGCGTTGAGGTGACCGAGGTAATTCTCGCCACCAATCCAACGACCGAGGGCGAAGCGACGGCAAACTACATTGCCCGCCTGCTCAAGCCGCTCGGCGTCCGCGTTACTCGCATCGCGATGGGAATGCCTGTCGGCAGCGACCTTGAATACGTTGATGAGGTGACGATGGACAAGGCACTCTCGAACCGCCACGAGATCTAGCCGCACGGCCCCGCGGCCGCGAGTTTTTCTCCGATGCCCGACCGAGCAAAAGAGCTGACCTTTCGGGAGGTCGTCCTCAACCGCCGCGGAAGCATTCTTTACCGTATTCTTCTTGCGATCTTCGGCGGCGCACTCCATCTTTTCTTCCGCCGGATCGCGACCGTCAATGCCGAGAGCGTTCCCGTGGGCACGGGCGTCATCTTCGTCCTCAATCACCCGAACGGCCTTATCGATCCCGCACTTGTCTTCGTCGCTCTTCCGCGGCGGATCGCCTTCCTCGCAAAGTCAACATTGTTTCGGATGCCGGTCATCTCGTTCCTTCTCAAGACGGTCGAGGCTTTGCCTGTTTATCGCCGCATCGACCCGGGCGAGGATGTTTCGAAGAACTTCGACACGTTCGAGGCGGCCCATCGCCGGCTTCGCGAAGGCGGGTCGATCGCCCTATTTCCGGAGGGCGTCTCGCACAATTCACCAAAGCTCCTGCCGATCAAGACCGGAGCCGCACGCATAGCACTTGGTGCGGTCGCGGCGGGCGAAGGAACGGAGCCGATAACGCTCCGCATCGTTCCGGTCGGGCTCTACTACACGAACAAAACAACGTTCCGAAGCGAGGCACTTCTCCATTTTGGTGAGTCGTTCGAGGTCGCTCCGGCCGAACCCGACGCTGACGGCCAGCCTTCCCGCGACGCCGTCCGCGAACTTACCGACCGGATCGAAAACGCGCTTCGTGAGGTAACGCTCAACGCGGAGAACGACGCCGAGCTTGCCGCCGCGACCCTTGCCGAACGTATTTTCCGAACAACGCTCGAGACGGACGACCTTCGCACACGACTGACCTTCAAGCAAAAATATCTTGAGGCTGATGAGACCGATGGCCGCTCCGCAGGCGGTTCGCGTCTCGAACGC
>SXGQ01027250.1_pt1 | contig 11376 bp, 9 predicted proteins | sample 3178371 | NCBI WGS metagenome assembly SXGQ01 (sample SAMN11356859, study PRJNA531348) | freshwater metagenome | isolation source: freshwater sample F1-20 | place: China: Fuxian Lake, Yuxi | collected 2017-12-25 | reverse complement strand
CGAAACGCAGCGCGCCTATGAGATCAACTCCAAGGCGATCTCGGCGGCTGACGGCATGTTGCGCTTCTTGAACAACAACATGTAAGGCTTGACCATGAAGCTGCTCCTTTGCGTGCTCAGCATCGCAGCCGTGGCCGGCGGGTGTGCGGCGGTCGACCCCGTGCCTATGCCGCCGCCCCGCTTTGCTGCGGTGCAACCGCCCGAGGTGCAAACACCCCGTGGCGCTACAGGCTCCATCTACAACGCGGTGCAAAGCGACAACATGTTCGGCCGTGGCCGTAATTTTCAAGTGGGCGATGTGATCACGGTGTTGTTGGATGAGCGGACCCAGGGTTCTCGATCCACCAGCACGAATGTGTCCAGAGAGGCCAAGAATAACGTGGTGCCCACCGGATTGGCCGGGCGCGTCGCCGGAAACCGTATCGGTCTAACAGGGCTGAACCTCAACGATGCCTCAGCCACCTCCGCAGGCAAGGGAACTGCTGATCAGACAGCCTCCCTGAGCGGCTCTCTAGCCGTCAGTGTGGTGGAGGTGCTGCCCAATGGCAACTTGGTGGTGCGCGGCGAAAAGCAACTGTCCTTGTCTGAAGGCAGCGAGGTGATCCAAGTTTCGGGCGTGATCCGCCCGGCTGATGTGTCGCCGAGCAACACCGTGCTGTCACGCCGCTTGGCGCATTCTCAAATTTCTTACCGCGGCTCAGGCGACCTGGCCGCAGCCAGCAGCCCCGGCTGGGGCACCAAGCTGCTCAACCGAGTTTGGCCGTTCTGACGGTGCCTGACTGTGTGCCTTGCGCCAACTCCCGATGACCTTCCTTTTCCCTACCAGGAACGATGCATGAACACCCGTCCCCTGCGCGCTGTGGTGCTGAGCCTGCTGGCTGCCTTCGGATTCCTGACCTCACCGGTGCATGCAGACCGTGTCAAGGATCTGACCCAGGTGGCTGCGGTGCGCACCAATCAGTTAATCGGCTACGGCATTGTGGTGGGCCTACAAGGTACGGGCGATGGCTCGGACATCACCTTCACCATCCAAAGCGTGAAGGCCATGCTCAACCGCATGGGCGTGAGCGTGGACTCGCCGTTGTCTGATTTTGAGACCGCCGTGTCGGGCGGCGCCAAGCTCGACCTGAAGAACACCGCTGCGGTGATGGTGACAGCGGAGCTGCCGCCCTTTGCCAAGCCCGGTCAAAAAATCGACATCAATGTGTCGGCCATGGGCAAGGCGACGGCCTTGCGCGGGGGCACGCTGCTCTTGACCGCCCTGCGCGGTGTGGACGGTGAAACCTACGCCCTGGCGCAGGGCTCCCTTACAGCAACCGGTATTGATGCCGCTGCAGCAGGCTCCAAGGTGGCAATAGGCGTGCCCACTTCCGGCCGCATTCCCGAGGGCGCAACGGTTGAGCGCATGGTGGATACACCCTTCGACCGATCGGCCGAGTTGGTGCTCAATGTGCACCGCAAAGACTTCACCACCACCAATTCCATCGTCAACGCCATCAACCGGCAGTTCGGTGGGGACGTGGCGCGCGCCATTGATGGCATTTCCCTGGCGGTACGCGCACCTGCAGACATCACCCAGCGGGTGGCCTTCATGAGCGTCATTGAGAACCTGGACGTCAGACCAGGTGAGCCGCCGGCGCGGGTGGTGGTCAATGCCCGCACGGGTACGGTGGTGATCAGCAGCAATGTGCGGGTATCACCCGCGGCCGTGTCGCACGGCACGATTTCCGTGGCCATATCAGCGACCAACGAGGTTGCGCAGGCCAATTCCGTGTTTGGGGGAACACCCACGCCGGTGCAAAACGCCAACGTAGAGGTGCAGGAGCCCAACAAGCCCATGTTCCTGTTCCAGCCGGGCGTCGACCTGCGATCCATTGTGGATGCGATCAACCAAGTGGGGGCCAGCCCCTCCGCGTTGATTGCCATTCTGGAAGCCTTGAAAACCGCCGGCAGCCTGCGCGCCGAGCTGATGGTGATCTGACGCCGGCAACATCCCATGAAGGCTCTTAATTCTTCGGCTGCCGCTGCTCAAGCGGCTGCCCTTTCACCCAGCAGCTACCACGACTTTGCGGGTCTGCAGGGGCTCAAGGGACGGGCGCGCGAGGACGGCCAGAGCGAGCCTGCCTTGAGGGCGGCCGCTCAGCAGTTCGAGTCGATGTTCTTGCAGGAAATCATGCGCACCATGCGCCAGGCCACCATCAAGGGCGACCTGTTGGAGTCGCAGGCCCTGGAGACCTTTGAGGGGATGTTCGACAAGGAAGTGTCGATGCAGATGGCCAAGCGCGGTGGCATGGGCCTGGCCGACATGTTGGTGCAGCAAATGAAGAAGCACCAGCCGGCCGAGGTGGCCAACCCCTTGGCGGCCAACCCCTTAGCGGCCAACCCCGTGGCAGCTCCTTCCACCCAAAGTGTGCTCCAAGGCCGCCAAGCCGCCGGGCTGCCCTTGGTGAGGCCCGCCGTGCCCCATGAGCTAAATCCGGCGCTGCCGCAGCCCGGTATGCCCCTGGCCGGCCCCAAGTCGTACCCCTTGAATACGGGCCCCCAAGGCATGCGCTTGAAGGCGCGAGACTTTGCTGAGTGACGGATAAATGGCCGATATCCTGAGCATCAGCAGCAGCGCGGTGGGCGTGTACCAGCGCGTGCTGGGCGTTGTCTCAAACAATATTGCCAATGTGGGCAACGCTGACTATGTAAAGCAAGATGCCGCTGTTGGGCAAACCCCGCCCACCTTTGATGGCCGAAACTTCATGGGTACTGGCGCTGTCTTTGAAGGAGTAAAACGCCAGTACAACGCCTTTATTGAGACCACCCTGCGCAACGCCACGGCTAACTTGGCGGGGCAAAACGCATTGGTGAGCTATGCCAATCGTGTGGTGGACTTCATGGGCAGCGGTGAGATTGGGCTTTCTCCGGCCTTGGACCGCTTCTTTTCGGCGGCCAGAAACCTGTCGGCTGACCCTGCGAGCCCGGTGGCGCGCAACACCTTCTTGCGCGAGGCGGACGGCGTGGCCTCGCGTTTTCGTGACCTGTCCACCCAATTGCAGCAGGTGGAGACTGAAACGCAGCTCGCTATGAAGTCTGACCTTCTAGAGGTCAATGCACTGGCTTCGCAGTTGGGCAAGGTGAACATGGAACTCAGCCGCTTGCGCAGCTTGGACCGCCAGCCCCCCTCCCTATTGGACCAGCGTGACAAGCTCTTGCGGCAGATTTCGGATCGGTTGAACATCGCGGTGACGGAAGCTGTCAACGGCGTGGTCACGGTCACGGTGGGTGGTGCAGGCAGAGCCGGCGCCTTGGTGGACGGCTCTGTGGTCAAACCCTTGTTAGCTCAGTTCGACAGCCAGGCACCGGAACGCTTGGGGCTGTTGCTCGATCCGTTTGGGCAAGAGCCGGTATCGATTTCTGGCGTGACGGGCGGCTCTTTTGGAGGCCTGTCAGCCTTGCGCGTTCAGGTGCTGGAGCCTGCCTACTCCAACTTGGACCAGCTGGCCAAGACCTTCATGGGCGAGGTCAACCGGATTCACACCGAAGGCGTAGACGCCAACGGTAACGCCGGCAAGGCTTTGTATGAGATTCGAACAGCGTTCAGTTTTGAGCGCATCCTTGGCACGGCCGCGTTGACCACCCAAGCCACGGTTACCGATGTACAGGCCTTCGACGGCAAGGACATCAAGGTGGCCTTCGATGCCGAAGCGGGCCAGGTCTACACCACCGGTTTGATTGGCCCCTTCCAAAAGGGAGACCGCATTGAGGTATCACTCAATGGCCTGAGCAAGATCTTTTCCATTGGCACTGAAACCAGCCGGGAATCCGTAGCTCAGCAGTTGCGCCAGTTCATTGATGGCACCTTTGGCGTGCAGCTGCGCGCGCAGGTTGACCCCGCGGGTCAGGTGGTGGTCAACAGTTCCGTGATGAAGACCTTTTCCTTTGATGTGAAGGTGTCTTCTGAACTTGGCCGTGTGCAGGTGGACCGGTCTCAGGGTCTGTGGGTGGCCACCGACCGCAATGGCGCGCGTGTCACAGGGGTGAGTGCGCTGTCCATCGGTGGCGTGACGGTGACGCTCAAGGGAGCACCCGTTAACGGCGAGCAGGTGGTCGTTCGCGCCTCCGCTCGGCCCGCTGCTGGGCTGCACGCCTTGCAAAGCGACCCCAAGTTGGTGGCAGCGGCTTCCAGCTTCAGGGCCGTACGCGGTGTGGACAACCTCAGCGAAGTCAAGGCTACGGTACTGGATAACATTTCTCAAGGCAGTGGCGCGGCAGCGGCCCCTTTACTGGGTACACCCACGGGGCTGGCCAATAACCCGGTGACGTCCGCGGCCAAGGTCACCAATGCCAACCGCGTTGTGCCTTTTGCCACCATACCGGCAGGCTTGCGAAATGTGGCCATCTATTTGGATCCCGGTCAAGCGGTGGCCAATCTGCAGATCATGACCCGCGACGGGCGCCACCTGCTGGGCACCACGCAGACCGATGGCGCCAGTTTTGTCTCCAGCGTCACCAGCCTGCCGGCGCCCTTTCAGGCCAACAGCACCTACAGCGCTGAGTATTTGAACCAGCGTGGAACCGCAGCCTACCGAGACCTGTCGATGTTTTATGGGGCTCGTGCCAAGCCCACTGAGGTGGAGGTGCTGGGTGCTGACCACGTGCCCGTTTCGGTGCAGCAGCGCGCGGCGCGCTTGCAGGCGGAGTTGACAATTCCCACGGGAACGCTCACGGTTCCGGCAGACAGCTTGGTGCTCAATGGTGTGAACTTGCCCGTCACCGGCGGGACCGTGACCAAGCCAGATGATGTGGCTGCCATGTTGAACGCGGCCATACAAAGCATTACGAACAGCGTCAGCGCCACGACAGCGCAGAAAGCTGCGGTGGAAGGGGTGACGGCCACCGTGCGAGATGGCACCTTGGAACTGACCCGCGCTGCAACATCTGGCCCGGCGGGGCAGCAAGGCCTGATCGAGCTGGGCTTCGGCGCGAAGGGCGACACCCTGCTGCTGGCCCGTATGGGCTTTCGGACCGCGGCCTTTTTGGATGGAGCGGTCCCAGAAGATTTGCTCGTTTTTACCAGTGGAAGTGGCGACGTCAAGATCGCCGCTGCGTTCACCGGCCAACCCGCGAGCCTGGGCGAGCAGCGGGAGCAGATGCGGGCCAATACGCTTCAAATTCAATTTACAGCGGCCGATCGCTACCGCATCGTAGACATTGGAACCAACACGGTGATGGCCGAGCGGGCCTATCAGCCCGGCTCCTCGGTGAGCTATCGGGGCATAACTGTCCAATTCTCCGCAGCACCCAAGGCCAATGATGTGTTCAACATCAACGGCAACCAGGATGGTCTGGGCGACAACGGCAACGGTCTGCGCTTCGTGCGCTTGGAAAAACAGGGCATTACAGGCCCTGGAAACGGCATGAGTGTGGGGGATGCCTACCTCAATGTGGTTGACCAGATCACCAATGTGACCCAACAAGCTCAAGTGGCCACTAAGGCACTGGAGGTCATGCACCAGCAGGCGGTGGAGGCACGGGAATCGGTATCCGGCGTGAGCCTGGATGAAGAAGCGGCCAACCTGATTCGGTTTCAGCAGGCCTATCAGGCTGCGGCTAAGTCTATGCAGGTGGCCTCCCAGATGTTCGATGCGGTGCTGAGGATTTAAGAGGGCAGGGCATGAAAATTTCTACCAACCTCTTCTTTCAGCGCGCCAGCCAGCAACTGGTGGGCAACCAAGAACGCTTGGCCAAGGTACAACTGCAGCTGGGCACAGGAAAGAAGATCAACAACGCCAGCGATGCGCCTGAAAAGGCCTCCACCTTGCAACGCCTGCGCACCGTGTTGGCCCAGCAGGAGAGCTACGCGGGCAACCTGGAAAAGCTGACCGAGCGCCTGCAAAATCAGGACACTGCGTTGCAGAACGTATCGGACATGCTGAGCCGGCTTAGGGAGCTCTCGATTCAGTACGCCAACGGCACGCTGAGCACCGACCAGCGGCGTATTGCCGCGGTTGAAGTTCGCGGTATTCGCGACCAAATTTACGCTCTATCCAACACCAAAGACTCCAACGGCCTGGGCGTGTTCGGCGGCACCCGTGTGGCTGGCCAGGCCTTTAGCGAAGCGGGTGTGTACCAGGGTGACCAAACCAGCATCAATGTGCCGGTGGGCGATGCCCGCGTGGTGAGCAACCGGCGCAGCGGCACCGAGGTGTTTATCCCAGTTCTGCGCGGCAGCGGCACTACCCAGACGTCGGCGGGCTTCTTCAAGGTGATTGATGACTTGGCCGCTGGGCTTGAGGCCAACCGGGTGGGCGATGTGCAGCGCGCCATTGGGGAAATCACACAGATTCACCAAGGCATCTCGATAGCCCAGGCTGATGTGGGGTCGGACTTGAATGTGGTGCAGGCCCAGAGCAATGTGCTCGATGAGCAGATTCTGCGGCTCAAAGGACTGGAGTCTGACCTTCAGGACGTGGACTACGCCGAGGCTGTCACGCGCATGCAAAAGGAGATGCTGGGCCTGCAGGCGGCACAGAGCAGTTTTGCGCAGCTCTCCAAGATGAGCTTGTTCAACTACATCGGCTGATGTGAGCGTATAAAGCCATGACCACCACCAGCGCTTCTGCCACCACCTCCAACACCAATATCATTGCGGCCTTGGGTGGAGGCTCGGGCGTGGACATCAAGGCGCTGGCGCAGAACCTGGTCAATGCCGAGAAGCAACCCAAGGCGGCGCTGATTCAGCAGACGATTGACAAGACTGAGTTGCGGATTTCGGGCTATGCCACCGTATCTTATGCGGTCAACCAGGTGCAAACCGCCCTGGATGGACTGAGGAACATTGCCGACTTCAACACTTTCAGCACCACCAGCAGCAAGTCTTCGGCCGTTTCGGCCAAGGTCACCGGTACCACTGCTGCCGTGGGCTCACATGAAGTGGTGGTGACGCAGTTGGCCCAGGCGCAGCGCAGTGTCAGCAATCAATTTAGCGCAGGCCAGTCTTTGAATGGCGGTACTGCATTCAAGCTCAGTTTCACGATTGCGGGTGCGATCAAACCCGACATTACCGTGACCGACGCCACGCCAGCAGGTGTTGTGTCGGCCATCAATGCTGCTGGACTGGATGTCAAGGCCAGCCTCTTAGACACAGGATCGGGCGGTACCCCTTTGCGTATCGTGCTGACCGGGGCCACGGGCTCGGCCAACAGCTTCTTTGTCTCGGCAGTTCCCAGCACCACAGGAGGGCCCGTACCCACGCTGGGCTTTCCATCTGATGCCTCCACGCTAGCCGCCCGCACCGCACCGGATCGTCAAGCCTTGAATGCGAACTTGACGGTCAACGGCCTTTCGGTCAGCCGCAGCACGAATAAGGTGTCGGACGTAATTGAGGGGGTCACGCTTGACCTGCTGTCGGTGACTGGGGCCGATCCTGCTGTGGTGACGATGTCGCGCGACACCGCGCCGATCAAGGACAAGATCAAGGCCATCGTGACGGCCTACAACGACCTGCAGACCATTTTAGATTCGGCCTTGGACAAAGACTCCAAGGTCGAAAAGCTGGGCGGAACCTTGGTGGGCGACAGCACCATTCGCAGCTTGCGTGACCAGGTGCGCCGCATCCTGCTGCCAGACAACGCATCGTCTGACAGCACCAATACCCCCTTGAGCAACCTTCGGCAGCTGGGTTTGTTTGTGGACTCAGACCGCAAGATGAAGTTCGCCACCTTGAAGGCCACCGCGGCATTGGGCGAGTCCGTGATGAGCGTGGGTGATGAGGGGCGGTTGAACCAGGCGCTGAGCAGCCGCTTTGAAGAGGTGGCCGCGCTGTTTGCTGGCAGCAGCACCAGCATCGGCATTGCCCGGGACATGTCTGACCGGCTTTCGGGCTCAGGGGCCTATATCGATTCCACTGCCAGCCCATCGAGCCCGAAGAAGCTGTTGGCGGCCCTGTCGCTGACAGCCACTCAAAAGGTGTCCACCGCCAAAGAGCGCATGGCCGACCTGGAGCGGCGCATGACGGCGTTGTTGGCGCGTTACACCAAGCAGTTTTCGGTGATGGAGAGCCTGGTGGGCCAGAGCAAGGCCACCCGAACCAGCCTTGAAAGCAGCTTCAAGGGCATGAGCGCCAACAACCGTTGAGCCCTGCACTGACCTGAACAACACCAACCAAGGGACCGCAAGCCACGGACTGCCATAAGGGTTTTTACTTAATCAAGTTCCTTCTGCTGCTGTCGATTCCCCGTGCAAGGTCCAGGTTTTGCACGGGTAAGTCGCATTCAAGTCTTACTTGCTCGTGCCGATCTTGGCTTACAAGGCTCGGCCGTACCCGCTTTTGGCGGGACTCGCGTCGGCCTTCACGGAAAGGACGGACGCTATGATCACCTCTGCGATGACCCCGGCAGCTCGCCCAGAGATGCCCGAGGCGGCTTTGAAATTGCCAGGCCGCGCAGCCCCCGAGGCACCCTTGCCCGTGCCGGCGCCTGTTGCACCACGGGCGGAGGTGGCGGCCCCACGTGTGGCGTACGACCCCGTGAAACTGCAGGAAAACCTGCGGGAAGCGGTGAACCAGCTCAATAAACAGTTGGCCAGCTCGGGCCGCAGCATCGGCTTTTCCTATGACGAAGTGGCCAATGCGCCCGTGGTGACGGTCAGGAGCACCGCCACCGGCGAAGTGATTCGCCAAATTCCCAGCGAAGCCGTGTTGCGGGTGGCGCATACCTTTGCGGCGCTCAAGGGCTTGTTGCACGACGCCACCACCTGAGTGGCAGCCTGCTGCTTTTGTATGACTTTGGAATTCTGCTAACCGAAAGGAGCTCCCAATGAGCACCGTCATCAACACCAATATGCAATCCTTGATCGCCCGTGATGCCCTGAAGCTCAACGGTCGTGCGATGGCTGATGCTATGGAGCAACTGTCAACCGGCAAGCGCATCAACAGCGCGGCCGATGACGCCGCCGGGCTGGCGATCGGCCAAACCATGTCGGCTCAAATCAGGAGCTTGAACATCGCCGTTCGCAACGCCAACGATGCTGTGAGCATGGCGCAGACGGCTGAGGGCGCACTGGTCGAAGTCAGCAATATGTTGCAGCGCATGCGGGAACTGGCTGTTCAGGCATCGACGGGGACGATTTCCACGACGCAGCGTACATACCTTGCCACAGAGGCGAACGCGCTCGGGGATCAAATTGACTCCACGATTGCGAATACACGTTGGAATGGCATGCAGGTGTTGAGCCAAGCCAATATGAGGGCGGGTACCGTCGTACAGGTGGGCGAGTCAGGGCACGATTCAACTGGCGCTGGGGTCATAACAGGCGTGGTGCATGGCGATATCGGAGCGACTTCAGGTTCAACTGATTTTGTCGTGACTAAAGCTAACACTTTCAAAGCTGGAGACGTGGTTATCTTGGGTAGTTCCTACAGTTTTGCGGGCAGTGTTACGTTATCGGCTGGCCCCTATTTGGTTCAAGCAGCTTCGTCAAGCGCCTTCACCATCGTAAACTCCACTGCTGCAACCGCCACCGGTGGTGGCCAGGGTACAGTATCGGGTGGAGACGAAAAGGTCGCACTTGCCCGGTCCATGGTCGGCATCAAGGGCGATAGCCTCGCATCCGCCGCCAAATCTACCCTCCTGCAGACCAGCACCAGCGATATGTCTGATGCTGCCAAGTCGTCAGCCGCCATCGCCAAAATTGATACGGCAATTGGTGCAGTAAGTACCGCCCGTGCCAACCTTGGTACGGGCATGAACCGCCTGACCAGCATTTCCGACAACCTCACCAATATCGCTCAAAACACAACCGAATCGCGCAGCCGTATCCTGGATGCCGACTACGCCGCGGCGACCACCGAGCTGGCGCGCACGATGATCATTCAGCAGGCGGGAACGGCGGTTTTGGCCCAGGCCAACCAGCGCCCACAGTTGGTTTTGGCGCTGCTGCGCTAACCCCGCGCTACGGCGCTTGATACAGGGGCTGCTTCGGCAGCCCCTGTTCTTTTGTCGTAAAGGAATTCAATTCGGTGCCGAACCTCCACCACAGCCCCGGTGGGTTTCGCAAATTGGCTGCCCATGATCACCCTGAACACCAACTCGTCCGCGCTGGTGGCGGCACATGCCCTTAAGCAAAGCGGTCGTGCGACGAATCTGGCGATGGAACAGATGGCTACAGGCATCCGCATCAACCATGCATCGGACGACGCGTCAGGTATGGCGATGTCCCAATCAATGAACGTGATTACGCGAGGTCTTGAAGTGGCCATCCGCAATACCAACGACGGCATCAACTTGCTGCAAACCGCCGACAGTAGCCTTGAGGGGATCGCCAATTTGCTGCAGCGGATGCGGGAACTGGCGGTTCAAGCCTCCACGGGAACACTGTCTGGGCCGCAGCGGCAATACCTGCAGACCGAGGCCATGGCACTGGCTGATCAGGTCGACAGCACCTTGAACAACACGGCCTGGAATGGCAGGGCGGTGTTTGGTGCAGATGGTTTGGAAGGCGGCCTTGAATTTCAAGTTAGCGGCCGAGGGTTTCCCATCAACATCGCCAACGGCGGCGGGGCCGACACGGTTACCACAACAGCAGGGTCCAGAAATGTGGTGATCAAAGATCCCGGTCACGGATTGTCGGTGGGCGAAGTGGTGCGGGTGACGTCAACGCAAGCCGTTGGGGGCATGGTCTTGTCGTGGCGGTCACGTGTTCTGGCGGTGTCAGCCGACGGATCAGCCTTCACGGTTGGCCAGGCGTTCAGCGCCCCAGCAACAAGCAGCGACCAGGGGTCAGGTGGCGTGGTGACTTGGCAGCGCGCCCTGTCAACCGTGGGCGTGCGTCTGGGGGCACAACAGCTACAGGCCGTCAAAAAGTCGAACCTGCTGGCTGCAAGCAGTGATATGAGCGATGCCGCGCGGGCGTCTGCCGCGATCGACAAGATCGACGCCGCGCTGGTCACGCTCGGCAATGCCCGAGCCTCCCTGGGTACGACCACCAACTTCCTAAGCCGTACTATTTCGAACAGCCTGGTGCTGTCGATCAATTTGCGCGAGTCTTCCAGCCGGGTCTTAGACACCGACTATGCCGCTGCCACCATGGAATTGGCGCGGGCTCAGATTCTTCAGCAGGCGGGTACAGCGATGTTGGCGCAGGCCAACCAGCAGCCGCAGTCGGTGTTGTCGCTGCTGCGGTCCTGATCGTTTAATCATGTACTTACCCTAGGGCTGCCACTGGCAGCCCTTTTCTATTGCTGGGGCTCTAAAGGAAACGGGCCTGGTGCCGATTCATAAGCGGTAGGGGGATGAGCTTCATCTTCCAGCCCCAATGGCTTGGGGCCTGAGGTACGAGAGTAAGCCGTAGTGGGAAAACACCCCGATCAGCCTAGGCAGCGGCCTGGCT
>SXGQ01475642.1_pt1 | contig 11377 bp, 11 predicted proteins | sample 3178371 | NCBI WGS metagenome assembly SXGQ01 (sample SAMN11356859, study PRJNA531348) | freshwater metagenome | isolation source: freshwater sample F1-20 | place: China: Fuxian Lake, Yuxi | collected 2017-12-25 | reverse complement strand
GCTGAAGCGGAAGCGCGATTGATCAGCACGCCCATCGGGCCATCCCAGGCTACGCCAATGTTGACGTTCTTCTCCACGGCGACGTCGCCCTTGGCATTTCGCGTCTGAACCACCGGAACCTTCCCGACGAACAGGCCCGTGAGACCGACAGCCTCCCGCAGTGAACCACCGCCGTTGTTGCGCAGGTCCATCAAGATGCCATCGACTTTCTGCGCCTTCAGGTCCACCAACAGCCTGGCCACGTCGCCGCTGGCGCTCCGGTAATCCTTGTCGCCCTTGCGAAGGGCTTCAACGTCCTCGTAGAACGATGGCAGGGTGATCACGCCAATCCGGCGTTTGCCTTCGCCTGTCGTGACCGAATAGACCTTGGCCTTGGCTGCGCTGTTCTCGATCTTGATCGTGTTGCGGACCAAGACCACGGTCTTGCTCGGCGCGTCGGGCCCCTTGTCGGCGGGCAGGACGTCCAGACGCACCGTTGAACCCACCGCACCGCGGATCAGGTTCACCGTGTCGTCCAGTCGCCAGCCGACGACATCTTCCGGCGTGGCTGCCGCGCCTTGCGCGACGCTCAAGATGCGGTCCCCCACCTGCAGTTGTCCAGAGAGGATCGCTGGCCCACCCGCGACCAATTCGCGAATGGTGGCGTAGCCATCGATCTCGGTCAAAACAGCGCCGATGCCCGCCAGCGACAACCGCATCGCGATGTCGAAGTTTGCTGCGGCGCGCGGGCCCAGATAGTTGGTATGGGGCTCGATTGCCGTCGTGTAGGCATTCATGAACGCCTCGAAGGCGTCTGCGCCCGTGATCTTGGCCAGGCGCTTGGCGGCGCTGTCGTAGCGCTTGTCCAGGACCTTCCTGATGGCCGCATCGTCCTGACCCGCGAGCTTGAGTCGCAACCAGTCGTTCTTCACACGCTTGCGCCACAGGTCAAGCGAATCAGCCTCGGTCGCAGGCCAAACTTGGTCCTTGCGGTCGATCATCAGCGTCTCGTCGCTCGCGAAATCGAAGCCCTTGTTCAGCAGGCTGCGGGCATAGGCCATGCGCTCAACGGCCCGGCGTCCATACAGATTGAAGATCTCGAACGGCGCATCCAAGTCCTCGCTCAAGATCGCGTCGTCAAGCCGGGTACGGTTGGCTGCAAGGCGGTCGATGTCGGCTTGCAGAAAGTAGATCTTCTCGGGGTCAAGCGCTCTCAGGAACTGGTCGAACGCCTTGCTTGACAACGCATCGTCGACCGGAACGGCTTTGTAGTGGTAGCGCGAGAGCAGTTCCGCCGCCAAGTGCGCCGCCTTGGCTTCCTGCACTGCCGGCTTCAGAGGTGGGGGATAGGCAAGGTTCGAATCCGCCGCGACGCCCTGCGCCGTGACTACCAGGGCCAGAAGGACCCCGATCAAATGCTTATTCAATGTCGTTCCACCACGGTTGTACGAAACATCTCAAGATCGAAACCGCCAGTGGCAAGTCGCATTCCGAGGTCATGATCGTCGCACGGGAAGCCTGGCTGGTCCCGCCGACTTCCCGATGCCGTAGAAGCAGCACGGCCTGCGTGACCAGGAAGCTCAACGTCTGCGCCAGCATGGACAGCACGCGGCCCGGACCCGCGCGGCCAGCTGTGCCCGTGAGCCGTCAGCGGCTCAGTCGGTCTGGGTGCTCGCCGGCAGCTTGCCGTCTTCGGCCTGAGGCTCATCAGGTGCCTTTTCTGCAGGCTGCTCGATGGGTTGCTGATCGTCATGATGCTGAGGATGCTGCGGCAACCGAGTGGCGGGACGTTCACCCGAACCATCGGGATCCGCGGGGGGCGCGGTGCTGGCCCGCACCTGTTGCTGCTCAACTTCGGGCGGCATCTCCTGGGAGGAGGTTCGAGCAACGGCGGACAACGGATTCTTCATGGCGATCTCCTGGGTGACGAACCAGCCAGCGCTACCCCTCGGGTGCGCTTGCTGAAGATGCGGGAAGAGTCACCCATTGAGCGACAGATGGCTATCAGACAAAGCCGCTCTTACGCCGAACCATGGGCAGCAAACGGGCAATCGCGCGCGTTCCTGGGCCTTCATGGGAGGCTCAAGTCCATGCCGAGCGTCCTGGCCAGTCCGAAGGTCAGGATCAGCAAGACGAGGAGCAACAGCATGAACACGGCGACGAACTTGGCACCCATGCTTAGCAGCGCGCGCCGGTCCGCCCACTTCTTCTCTCGGTCGTAATGCCACTTGATGGCGAAATACATGCCTGTGACGAATACCAGACCTTTGAATAGAACGAAGACGACGAGAACCCAATCCATCTGAGCATTCCTGGCTGTTGCTCGACACCATCCATCTTGCCGGCAAACAAAAGCAGCGGACATTGGGCGTTTTGACTCAGGGCCTCTCTGCTGAGATCGCCCCTCAAGAAGACTTCCAAGCCGTCGGTTGGCTTGCAATCGCCCGTTCAGACCAAGTCGGCGCCGGGTCCTTAAGTCTTTGATAAGCATCGGGGCAAAACACTGCGGGGCATGGCTCCCGCCCTCCCATCCGATCCCCTGCAGCAGGCCCGTCCTGCCGTCGCCGCCTTCGCGCCGGCGCACCCCGTTCCGGGCCGCCACGCCCGCCCGGTGCTGTCATGCGTCATCCCCTGCTATAACGAGGCCCGCAACCTGCGCGAACTGCTGCCGCTGCTGTGCTTCACGCTGCAAGGCAGTTGCTCAGCCTGGGAAATCATCCTGGTAGACGACGGCAGCAACGACGACACCGCCACCGTGCTCGCCAGTTGGGGCGCTCGCCCGGGCATCCAGGTCGTCGAGCTGTCACGCAACTTCGGCAAGGAAGCCGCCCTCACCGCCGGGCTGGCGCGCGCATCGGGCGACGTGGTCGTCATGATGGACGCCGACCTCCAGCATGACCCGGCCCTGATCCCCCGCTTCATCGAGCAGTGGCGCCACGGCGCCGACATGGTCTACGCGGTGCGCATGTCCCGCAGCGACGAGCCTTGGTTCAAGCGGCTGGGGGCGGGGCTGTTCTACGGCATGCTGAACCAGTCCGGCCGTTTCCGGGTGCCCGCGGGCGCGGGCGACTTCCGCCTGATGGACCGCTGCGTGCTGGACGCGCTGCTGGCCCTGCCCGAGCGCAACCGATTCATGAAGGGCTTGTATGCCTGGGTCGGCTACCGCACCGTCGCCCTGCCCTACCAGCCCGCCGAGCGCGCGCACGGCCACAGCCGGTTCCGGCCCTTGCAACTGGCGCAACTGGCGCTGGACGGGCTGACCGCCTTCACCACCCTGCCGCTGCGCGCGGTCAGCGCCATCGGCGTGCTGCTGGCACTGGCAGCCTTCCTCTACGGGGCCTACCTGACGGGCTGCTACTTCCTGTACGGCCACAGCATCAGCGGGTGGACCACCATCGTCGTCAGCCTGATGCTGTTTGCCGGCCTGCAGCTGCTGTCGCTGGGCATCCTGGGCGAATACATCGGCCGGATCTTCGAAGAGGTCAAGGCACGGCCGCTGTACGTGGTCAGGAACGAATGGGGCCAGGGCCTGGCGCACCGGCAGCAGCGGGCCGCGGCGGCCCGGTCACGGCACCGGCCGCCATGCAATTCCTGCGCTACACCGCGGCCGGCGCCACGGCCACGCTGGTGCACTACGCGCTGCTGCTGGCGCTGGTGGAGGCCCTGCGATGGCCCGTCGCCCGCGCGGCAGCCCTCGGCGCCCTGGCCGGCGCGGCCGTGGCCTACCTCCTCAACCGGCGCGTGACGTTCTCCGTGCCCGTTCCGCACCGCCAGGCCCTGCCGCGCTTCGCGGCCGTGGCGGTGCTCGGTGCGTTGCTGAACGGCGCCATCGTGGGCTCCGCCATTCGGTGGGGCGCTCACTACCTCGCCGCACAGGTGGCCGCCACGCTGGCCGTGCTGCTGCTGACTTTCCAACTCAACAAGACATGGAGCTTCCGATGACCACCGCCGTCGAGCCCCTGAGAACACGCCATGCCGTTGACGCGGTGGCGACGCCGCATGCCGATGCGGTGCCCGTGCCCGCCAGCCGTCGCATGCAGCGGGTCATCCTGGCCCTGCTGGCGGCGCTGTTGCTGGTTCGTCTCGCCGCGATGGCGGGGCTGCCGCTGATGGACACCACGGAAGCCCGCTACGGCGAGATTGGCCGCAAGATGGCGCAGCTGGGCGACTGGGTCACGCCCTGGTACGACACCGGCGTGCCGTTCTGGGGCAAGCCGCCGCTGTCGTTCTGGGCCACGGCCGCCAGCATGCGCGCATTCGGCGTCAGCGAGTTTGCGGCCCGGCTGCCGCACCTGCTGTGCGGCGGGTTGATCACGGCGCTGGTGTGGCAGTTCGCGCGGCGGCGTGGCGGCACCCGCGAAGCGCTGCTCGCCGCAGCCCTGCTGGCGGGCTCCACGCTGTTCTTCGTGTCGGTGGGTGCGGTCATGACCGACACGGTGATGGTGCTGTGCACCACCGGCGCCATGGTCAGCTTCTGGTTCGCACTGCATGCGCCAGACGCCGCCGCACGCCGCCGGCACGGCTGGCTGTTCTTCGTGGCGCTCGGGCTCGGCCTGCTGGCGAAAGGGCCCGTAGCCGTCGTGCTGGCCGGGCTGCCCCTCGTGGGCTGGGCGGTGCTGCAGCGGCGTGTCGCCGAGGTGTGGCGTGGCCTGCCATGGCTGCGAGGCGCTGCCTTGGCGGTGGCGCTGGCGGCCCCCTGGTATGTGCTGGCCGAGCAGCACACGCCGGGCTTCCTCAACTATTTCCTCGTCGGCGAGCATTGGCACCGCTTCGTAACGCCTGGCTGGTCGGGCGACCGGTACGGCCACGCGCACCGGGTCGCGATGGGCACCATCTGGGTGTACGCCTGGGGCGCGTTGCTGCCGTGGTCGGTGCTGTTGCCGGTGGCCGCGTGGCGCGCGCGGCGTGGCCCGGCAGCGCAGCGCACGGCCGACGAGCCCGCGTCGCCGCGCCTGTACCTCTGGCTGTGGGCGCTGATGCCGCTGCTGTTCTTCACCGCGGCTCGCAACATCATCTGGACCTACGCGCTGCCCTCGCTGCCCGCGCTGGCCTTGCTGATGGCGCACTGGCTGCCGGCGCATACCCGCCGCGCGGAGGCCTGGGTGGCCGCGGGCCTGGCGGTTGCGCTGGTGGGCAGCGTGGTCGGGCTCGGCCGGCTCGCGTTCGACGGCCAGCAGGACAAGCGCAGCGCCAGGCACCTGGTGCAGTCTTACATCGCCGAAGCGCACGCCGGCGAGCCGCTGGTGTACCTGGGCAGCCGCCCCTACTCGGCAGCGTTCTACAGCCAGGACCGGGCCCTCCAGGTGACGGACCTGGCCGCCTTGCCCGCGTTGCTGCACGGGCGTGCGGGCTACGTTGCCGTCGAGTCCACCACCGACATGACGCTGCCGCTGCAGGCGGCCGGCCTGCGGTTGGAGCGCCGGGTGGCCGTGTTCGGCGACGAGCAACTGCTGCGCGTGCGCGCGTTGCAGCCATGACGACACGCCGGCGCTTTGCCGTCTGCGTGGACGACTTCGGGCTCAACGAGGCCGTGAACGCAGGTGCATGGAGCCTGGTGGAAGCCGGGCGCGTCTCCGCGCTGAGTTGCCTGACGCGGGCGCCCGCCTGGCGCTCCGGCGCCGCCCTGCTGCGCGCCACGGTCAGCGAGCGGGCCGACGTCGGCCTGCACCTGAACCTCAGCGAGAGCTTTGGCCGCGGCCAGTGGCACCGCCCTCTGGCCGCCCTCTGTGCCGGCGCCTGCCTGCACCTGCTGCCGGCGGCGCCGGTGCGTGCCGAGCTGAGGGCGCAGTTCGACGCGTTCGAGGACGCGATGGGCCAGGCCCCTGATTTCGTCGACGGCCACCAGCACGTGCACCCCCTCCCCGTCGTTCGCGACCTGCTGTTCGACGAGCTGATGCGCCGCTACCCGACGCGCCGCCCCTGGCTGCGCAACACCCGCCCCCCTCGCGCCTTTCGCCCGGCGCCCCCGAAACAGCGCGTCATCACCGCGCTCGGCGCCGACAGCCTGGCGCTGCTCGCACGGGAGCTGCGGTATCCGCAGAACCGCAGCCTGCTCGGCGTCTACCGCTTCACCGGCACGGCGGCGGACCACGCACGCCGGCTCGTGTCGTGGTGCCGCGCCATGGAAGACGACGGGCTGCTGATGACGCACGTCGCCACCGCGCCCACCTCGGGCGACCCCATCGCCCGGGCCCGCGTGACCGAGTTCGAGGTGCTGCGCAGCCCGGTGTTCACCGATGCCCTGGCATCAGGGCTGGCGGTCGCGCGGATGTCCGACCTGTTGCCCGGCACGCCATGACGCACGCCATGACGCACGCCATTCCTCGCGCCATCCCGCACGCCATCAGGCGCGCTCAAGCCACCCTCACACACGCTCGCACCATGCCGCCATTCCTCCCTCGCACGGCCCCTGCTTTCGCGGCCGCCACCGCCGCCGCAGCAGCCGCAGCCTTGCTGCCAGCCGGCGTTCACGCACAGACCGCGGATGCGGCCGACCCCACCGAGCCCCAGTCGAAGTACGTGCTCGGCGCCTCGCTGAGCGTGGCGCCGGAGTACCCGGGCGCCAGCCGCCAAACCACCAAGCTCCGGCCGCTGTGGGCCTACCAGTACGGGCGCTGGCGGATCAGCACCTCGCGCGCCAGCAGCGTGCTGGGGTTCGCCTCCGACGCGGCCGGCCCAGGCGCCAGTGCCGAACTGGTGAGCGGCCCCAACTGGCGCGTCGGCGCCGCCTTGCGCTTCGACAGCGGTCGTTCGTCGTCGGACTCGCCGGACCTCGAAGGCATGCCCGACGTCAAACGCACGCTGCGCGGCCGGCTCTACGCCTCGTACCGCCTCGCGCCGCAGTGGAGCCTGGGCGGCTCGCTGTCACAGGACCTGATCGGCCGCCGCGGCGGCCTGATCGCCAGCCTGGATCTGGGGCACAGCGTGCGCCTGGGCCCGCGCACGGAAATCTCCAGCGGGGCCGGCATCTCCTTCGGCAGTGCGCAGTACATGAACACCTACTTCGGGGTGCCTGACAGCGCCGCTCGCCCGGACCGGCCGGCCTTCGCGCCCGGCGCCGGCGCGCGTGACGTCCACCTCGGCGTGGGCGTGATGACGGCCCTCGCACCGCGATGGATCGCCTTCGCCAACGTCGGCGCCTCCCGGCTGCTGCAGGACGCCGCCGCCAGCCCGCTCACGCGCAACGCCAACGGGGCCTCGGTCAGCTTCGGCCTCGCGTACCGATGCTGCAACTGACGCGTGCCCGCCGGCTGCTGCTGGGCCTCGGCCTGGCCTTGATGGCCGCCTTCGCGCTGCTGGCCAGCGAAGTGCTGGAGGCCGAGACCACGCCGCTGGATGAAGCCGGCCTGCAGCTCGCGCAGCAGTGGCGGGCGGCCAGCCCGCAGGTGGAAATCGTCATGCGCGACCTCAGCGGGCTGGGCAGCGGTGTGGCGCTGACGCTGTTCACCGTGGCCACCGTGGGCTACCTGTGGCTGCTTCGGCAGCGCCGGCTGGCCGCGATGGTGGGCGCCTCGATGGCCCTGGGCGAATGCGTGGTGACGGCCCTGAAGGCGGGCATCGGCCGATCGCGCCCCGATCCGGCGCTGGCCGCCTTCGTGCAGCACGGGCTCAGCTTCCCCAGCGGCCACACGAGCATGTCGGCCATCTTCTTCCTGACGGCCGGCGTGCTGCTGGCGCAGCACGTCCCGAGAACTGCCATGCGCACCTACGTGATGACCGCGGCGGTGCTGTGCACGGGGCTCATCGGCCTCAGCCGCATCGCCCTGGGCGTGCACTGGGCCAGCGATGTGCTGGCGGGCTGGGCTTTCGGCGCCGGCTGGGCAGCCCTGTGGCTGTGCGCGGCGCTACCCCTGATCCGCGCCCGCTCGCTATCCTTGCCACCCACGGCTTCCTCCGGCCTCGCCGACACCTGACGATGCGACTGATCCTGATCGAGGACGACACCATGATCGGCCGGGCGGTCCGCGAGGGCCTGGTGCAGGCCGGGTTCGCGGTGGACTGGGTGACCGATGCCCGCACGGCCGCGCTGTCGCTGACCCACGGCGTCTATGACCTCGCCGTGCTGGACCTGGGCCTGCCCAAGGGGGACGGCATGTCGTTGCTCCGAACCTTGCGTGCGGCCGGCAACCCGCTGCCCGTGCTCATCGCCTCGGCCCGCGACACCGTGCGCGACCGCATCGACGGGCTGGAAGCCGGCGCCGATGACTACGTGCTGAAACCTTTCGACCTGGACGAGCTGATCGCCCGCGTGCGTGCGCTGCTGCGCCGCCATGCCGGCAGCGGCGACCCGCGCCTGCGCCAGGGCGACCTGATGCTGGATCCGGTCCGCAAGGAGGTCACCAAGGCCGGCGCCCTGGTGGAGCTGTCGGCGCGTGAGTTCTCGGTGCTTGAAGCGCTGATGCAGAAGCCCGGCGCCGTGCTGTCGCGCGAGCGCCTGGAAGAGGCGGTCTATGGCTGGGGCGAGGAAGTGGCGAGCAACACCATCGAAGTGCATGTGCACAACCTGCGCCGCAAGCTGGGCCCGGCGGTCATCAAGAACGTGCGCGGCGTGGGCTACCGCGTCGCCAACGGCTGATGCGGTCCATCGAGCGTTCGCTGCTGGCCTGGATCGTCGGCGCGCTGGTGGCGGGCGCCGCCCTGGTGGCGCTGGTGGTGTACCTCATCACGCTGGAGGAGATGAACGAGGTGTTCGATGCCGACCTCAAGAACATCGCCACCGGCCTGGCCCGGTTCCAGCAGGCCAACCCATCGAGCCGGCAGGTGCCTCCGGACACGTCGCCCGTCGACGCCACGCCGGACGCCGAGGAAACCGAGATCGCCACCTTCACCTGGGATCCGCAGGGACGACTCCTCTACACGTCCAACCACAGCGTGCCGATGCCCTTCGTCAACGAAGACGGCCTGAAACGCATGCAGGTCGGTGATCAACTGTGGATCGTCTACTCCGCCCTTCACAGCGGTGGCGTGGCCCAGGCGGCGCAGCGGCTGGCCTCGCGGCGTGAAATGGCGACGGAGTCGGCCACACGCACGGTGCCGGCGATGCTGCTGCTCGCCGGGGGCATCGGGGGGCTGCTGATCTACTGCCTGCGGCGCGGTCTGCGGCCGCTGGACGCCGCCGCGCGCGACGTGGCCGGCCGCAGCGCGCGCTCGTTGACGCCCATCGCCAGCGAGAACCTGCCCAAGGAGCTGGCGCCCATGGTGCACGCGATCAACGGCCTGATGACGCGGCTGGACGCTTCGATGACCGCGCAGCGGCGCTTCCTCGCCGATGCCGCGCACGCACTGCGCAGCCCGGTCACCGCGCTGCGGCTGCAGCTGCAGTTGCTCAGCCGCAGCCCGGACGATGCCGGGCGCGCCGCGGCCATGGCGGAGCTGCAGCACGGCGTGTCCCGCGCGCAGCGGCTCATCGAGCAGCTGCTGCAATTCGCCCGCACCGAACCCGAGGCCCAGCTGTCGCGCCTGGTGCCGCTGGACCTGGGCGACATCGTCCGGGAGGTCGTGGAGACGCTGAACGTGAAGGCCGAGACTTGGCAGATCGACCTGGGTGCCGAGGTGCATGGCCCCGTGCGCGTGGTGGGCGACGCCGCGCAGCTGACCGTGCTGTTGAACAACCTGGCCGAGAACGCGCTGCGCTACACGCCGGCCGGCGGCGTCATCGACGTGGGGGCCGAGATGCGCGACGGGCGGCCCGTCCTCTTCGTGCTGGACAGCGGCCCCGGCATCCCACGCGAAGCGCGCGAGCGGGTGTTCGACCGCTTCTACCGAGGCGACCTGCCCGAGCCGTCCGAGCGCACCGCCGACGGCAGCGGCCTGGGCCTGTCCATCGTCAAGGCCATCGCCGACCGGCACGGCGCGGTCGTGCGCCTGCTGGACCGCATAGGCGGCCCGGGCCTCGAGGTCCGCGTCGCCTTCCCGCCACCCGATGACCCACGAGGCGCATGACATGAACCTCTCCCACCACTGGCTGTTCTGGGCGTTGCTGTCTGCCGGCTTTGCAGGCGCCACGGCGGTGTTGGCCAAGGTGGGCGTTCAGGGGGTCGACTCCGACCTGGCGACGCTGGTGCGGACCGCGATCATCGGTGTGCTGCTGTCGCTGTTCGTGGTAGCCACCGGGAAGTGGGCCAACCCCCTGCAGCTGCCGCCCCGCACGCTGCTGTTCCTGGCGCTGTCGGCCGTGGCCACCGGCGCGTCCTGGGTCTGCTACTTCCGCGCGCTGCAACTCGGGCCCGCGTCGCTGGTCGCGCCGGTGGACAAGTTCAGCGTCGTCCTCGTCGTGCTGTTCGCCGTGGCGTTTCTGGGCGAACGGCCGGCGCCCAAGGAGTGGCTGGGCCTGGGCCTCATCGCAGCAGGCGTGCTGACGCTGGCCATCAAGCGATAGCGGGTGCGCCAGGGCCGCTGGCCCTTAAGTGGCGCATAAGGCCACGAAAAACATACTGCCTCGCATGGCGCGCACGGTCGCGCGCTTTGCTGGAGGCACCCATGAACCGTCGCTACCTTTACGCCCTGCTGGGCGCGAGCCTGATCACCGTGGGCGCCATCGCCTACGCGGAGAAAGACGAAACCCCTGACGAGCCCGCGAACGACGCGGTGCCGGTCACCACGGCCCCCGTGTCGCTCGTGCAAGCCGTGCAGGCCGCGGAGCAGCGCACCGCCGGCAAGGCCCGGCAGGCCGAGTACACGCACACCCGCGAGGGCTGGGTCTACGACGTCGAGGTGGTGAGCGGTACGCGCGTGTTCGACGTGCGCGTCGATGCCAGGAGCGGCAACGTGATGTCGTCGGCGGAAGACAAGCCCGACCACGGTGAGCGCCATCACGACGACAAGGACTGACCGCCATGCCGAGCACCGACACGCTGCCCGACCCGCGCAACAAGGTTCCTGCCATCGCGCTGGCGTTCTGGATCATCAAGAGCCTGTCCACGACGGTCGGCGAGACCGGTGCGGACTTCCTGGCCGTCGACGTGGGCTGGGGCCAGGGCCTGACCAGCACGCTCATGGCCACGCTGCTGCTCGCCGCGCTGACCCTGCAATTGCGCGCCAGGGCCTACGTGCCGTGGATCTACTGGCTCTGCGTCGTGCTCGTCAGCGTGGTGGGCACGCAGATCACGGACCTGCTGACCGACGGGCTGGGCGTCAGCCTGTACCTGAGCAGCGCCGTGTTCGCGGCCACGCTCGGCGGGATCTTCGCGTGGTGGTACGTCGCCGAGCGCACGCTGTCCATCCACCACATCGTCACGCGGCGGCGCGAGTGCTTCTACTGGGCGGCCATCCTGTGCACCTTCGCGCTGGGCACCGCGGTGGGCGACCTCGCCACCGAGGCGCTCGGGCTGGGCTTCACGCGGGGCTCCCTGGTGTTCGGTGCGCTCATCGCCGTGACCTGCGCCGCCTGGCGCATGGG
>SXGQ01427686.1_pt1 | contig 11377 bp, 16 predicted proteins | sample 3178371 | NCBI WGS metagenome assembly SXGQ01 (sample SAMN11356859, study PRJNA531348) | freshwater metagenome | isolation source: freshwater sample F1-20 | place: China: Fuxian Lake, Yuxi | collected 2017-12-25 | reverse complement strand
GAGCGCCGTATTCAAACCCAGTTGCAGAGGTGGTCTACTCTCCTGCCCAAGGTGAAGCCCTACTATGCTGTGAAGTGCAATCCTGAATCTTTCCTCTTGAACACTCTATACAAGAGTGGAATTGGATTTGATTGTGCGAGTCTCCGTGAAGTACATGAGGTCCTGGCTCAGAATAAGGCTATGAAGGCTGAGACCGCTCCTGAGATTCTGTATGCCCATCCGATGAAATCGGATCGTGATATCCGTATGGTGGATTCTATGGGTATTCGGCAGACAACCGTGGACTCTGTGGAGGAATGTTTCAAGTTGGATTCTAATTCATGGAACGGATCGGCTATTCTTCGTGTGGCTGTGGGAGATTCGGAAAGTAAGATGCCGTTTTCAACCAAATTTGGGGCGTCAATGGATGAGGTGAATATCATCGCAAAACGGTGTCGGATCCCCATTACAGGCGTTTCATTCCACGTAGGTTCGGGGTGTGATAGTGCAGAACAGTACAAGGTTGCTATTAAGTACTGTGTGAAGGAGGTCTTTCCGCTACTTGAAATGTCGGGCCACAAACCCACAATCTTAGATATTGGTGGTGGGTTTTCATCAAATATGAGTGAATTCATTAAAGTTGCAGATGTAATATCAAAAACAATTTACCAAGATGTTTCAAATAATATAAGCGTAATCGCAGAGCCTGGGCGTTATCTTGCGCAGCCGTGTCAGGACCTCTTTGTAAAAATTATTGCTAAAAAACCTGGTTTGAATGGCAAGGGTTGGAGATATGTAATTGACGAGTCGCTCTACGGGCAATTCTCTTGCATTCCGTTTGATCAACAGCAGCCTGCTTGGCTTCATATTCCTTCAGAGGAGCAGATCGCTATTCAGGAAAGGGAGGAGAGTGTTCTATTTGGCAGAACCTGTGATAGTCTTGATATGATTGCTAAGGGGCCGATGGAATATATGGAAGTGGGCGACTGGCTGTACTTCCCCTTGATGGGCGCATACACCTCGGCAACTGCCTCAGAATTCAATGGATTTCCTAAGCCTGCCAGCCTCGTGGACAATGAGCACTATTTGCCTGATTTGGACTGTGCGTGGAACTTGTATAATCAGATACATCGGCTAAGGCCCCTTCGGTACGCAAACTCGCTTTCGGCAATTACTTAATTGGATTTGTGGGGCCACATCTAGAACAATATAATCACGACCAGGCTGGTCTTTATAGCCACTGCTATTTTCTGTATGGTCTACGATTGGTGGATCAATGGTGATCTGTATAACATCGTAAATGTAATGAATTACAGATGAAAGGGGACGAAACATGCTGCTTTGTACATCATGTACTGAGTAGAATGTTTTCAATTTTTTAGCAGCCCAGCGGTCTAAAACTGTATCTACTACTACCCACTATGACGAGCAAGGTCTTCCCCCTCTCAGATGACGTAGGCTTTGTAGAAATTCTGGATACATTCGGTGATGATCTCACCGTGGTAAATGCAGCCCGCGTAAGTTTTGCGAAGGAAGCAACCGAGTTCAAAGAGGGCGACCATAAACTCATTCAGTATTTGGCAAAGCACCAGCACACCAGCCCCTTTTTCCATCCACAGATTCGTCTGCGTATCAAGATGCCCATCTTTGTGGCTCGTGAGTGGTATCGTCACACCATTGGATTCGCCAGAAATGAGGTGAGCCGTCGGTATGTAGACACAAATGTGGAGTGTTATGTACCTGATACAAAGATGATTCGGGAGAGGGATGCGAATAAGAAGCAGGGGTCTAAGGCAACCCCTGTGAACAATGCTGAGTATGTGCGCGAACATATAGAGGAGGCAACAGAAGCTGCCTTAGACACTTATTACAAGCTTCTTTCTGAAAATGTGGCGCCTGAGGTAGCGAGGCTTATTTTGCCTCAGTCTATGTACACGGAATTTATTGAGACCGCGTCTCTCTATGCCTACGCGAGACTCTGTAAGCTGCGTCTAGGCTCGGATGCCCAGCTTGAGATTCGGGTATACGCGAAGGCTGTGGCAGACCATCTTGAAAAAGCATTTCCAGCATCTTGGAAGGCATTAATGACAGATTATACTACGCCTAAAAATGAAGTATAACCCATATATTAGAAGGTATACAATGCAATGGCTCCTCCTGTTAACAACAATAGGCCTCATCGCTTCCACCCCACCTGTTCCGAATCTGTCTTCCTCTCTAACAGAATTATCTATAGATACAGGCCATAGGGCCCTATCTGTAGCTGGAATAATGGACTCTCGTTCATCCACTCAATCTAAAACATCCACGAAAACGACTACGCTGACACGCTCATCTTTTCCTACAAATATACAAACACCCTCATCTACCTCTACAAAAACCACAACGGCCTCTATGACGTCTACGAAGACTGTAAGTACATCAAAGACTTCCACATCAAGCCCATTACAAACAGCAAGCGCCTTACCCACGAAAACTATAACGGCCTCTACCACTTCCACACGGTCAACTGCAGCCACAAAAACTATGTCAACTACCTCTACAAGTTCAAAGACTTCTTCTAGCACTGCGTGTTCCACAAAATCGTCACAGCCATCTAGGACCCCTACAGCATGTGCGTCTGAAACAAAGACCATGGCTTCATCCAAAACCTCTTCCGCCTCGCCCACATTCAGTAAAACAAGTAAATTAACGAATACACCTCGGGTATCGGCAACCGGCACCCCCTCTATCACATCATCTAGAACATCCACGTCATCACCCAGTGCATCGCGCAGTATAACAAGTTCCAGGACTTCTACAACAAGTGTTACTACAACACTCAGTGCTAGATCAACTAGAACTCCCACACAATCTGTACGGGCAACTAGGACAAATTCAGCATCCGCAACCATTACAAGGTCTATGTCTAATTCAAAGACATCCACCGTTTCGGTGTCCGGTACTGCGTCTATTCGGTTAACAGGGACACCGCCAATAACCAAGACAACAACGAGTTCAACCACACATACTAGAACGCCCAGCGCTTCTTCCACAGGTTCTGTTACGAGCAGGAGGTCTTTAACACATCCATTTACGAAAACGATAAGTGCCTCAGTCGCCGGCACGAATACACCAACTACACATGCTTCTGTGACGGTAAAACCTGGGCAAAGTCTGAGCGAAACGCGTACGTCTACTGGCTCACCTGCCGACACTTCTACACCACTTTACACAAATAGCCCGCGTTCATCACAGACCAGTGCAGCCACAAGATCCATGTCAGGTTCTTCCAGTAATTCAAAAACGTCAAGTGCGTCTGTATCTTATACTCCATCTACAAAAGTTACCCGATCACCTTCATCTTCTACTACAGTTTCATTAAGTCCAAGGCAATCACTAACGGCTCGCATCTCTGTATCGCACAGTTCAACAAGTGTAAGGTCACGGTCACAATCATCAAGTCGCTCATCTCCTATAACTAGAAGTATAACTGTTACGAACTCTTTATCGGTTACACAATCTGTAGAAAGCACCGGTACACCAAGCATAACCACATTTCCCACAGGGGTCACGGAGACAGTGACAACTACCTATACAGCTTCAGTACCCGCATCTCTAACTAACAGACCCAGTAATACTGCACAGAATACTCTGAGTTATAGCGATTCTGCCTCAGTCTCTCTTACGCAGAGCTCATCAGAGACATCCAATCCATCGCTAACGCCATTTCCCTCTGTTACAACTAGTAATTCCGAATCGTCGTCACCAAGTCCATCAGTTTCCTCATCCCCTCTATCGTCGCTTACACCTGGATCATCAGATAGCTCAACCACATCTAAATCTTCTACAGTCTCCGTTTCTCAAACATCAAGTACAACTTCGTCAAGGACACCCACCTTGTCATCTTCAATGACTGCATCGCCTACAAATTCCAAGACATCCAGCCATTCTTCTAGTCCCAGCCAATCCTTTACAAGCTCTAAGACTACTAGTTTATCAACTACAGGCTCACGATCACCCTTGTTTAGCCGCAGCGCCTCTGCTGCTGAGTCAAGCAGTCACACACCGAAGCAATCTATAACGGCCACACTTAACCCTACAATCACATCAGTCTCATCGGAGTCACCGCAAGCCTCTGTATCACTAGAGCAAACGACAACGCCGCAAGCATCAGATTCAGTAGCAGCTACCATATCGCCAGATGTGTCTTATTCAGCCGCAGCTACACTAAGTGAATCAGCTCGCATATCAGATACCCCTATCCATACAGTATCAGCTGCAGTATCACCTAGCACAGAACCGACTGTAACAGAGCAGCCAACCCTATCATCTCTTGAAAGCTATAGTCCATCTTCTTCAGAGCAAGCAACCCTTTCCCAGACAATTTACTCAACAGCATCTCCATCACCCCTACAGACGCTCACAAATACAGCGCCAATAAGCCCTTCTAGCTCATCTACCGAAAGTACGACGGTCTCACCCAGTGTATTTGGTTCGTATTCTGCAGAAGGTACTCCAACATTATCAGCTATACTCTCAGCTAGCACAGAACCCACTGTAACAGGGCAGCCAACTCTATCGCCGGTTGAAAGTTACACACAATCATCTTCAGAGCAAGCGACTCTTTCCCAGACGCTGCCCTCAACGGCATCTCTATCACCCATGCAGAGTCTGACAAATACACCACAAATAAGTGACTCTACATCATGTACTGAAAGTACGATGGCGTCATCTAGCATATTAAGTTCGTATTCTACAGAAGGTACTATAACACCGTTTGTATCACTATCTGTATCTGCAACTCTAGAAAGCACTCCAACACCATTTGTATCACCGTCTGTATCTGCATCTACAGAGGCATCAGGGGTCGCTACTGCCTCTATTCCAGGGACATTATCATTATTATCATCTAATTCACACACGATAAACCCATCAGAATCACCGATACACACTAACTCAGTAGGGCCCTCTGTGAGTTTGGAAACAAGCCCTACATCGCTAAGATCGGCCTCTGTATCAAGTATAAGATCTGAAAGTATGTCACCATATATTTCATCTTCATCTAGTTCTTCACAAACATCTTCTGGATCACAGTCGGCTTCTGCAACTACATCAAGCAGCGCATTAAGCACTGTCACTGCTAGTAATACTGCATTACTGACAAGTACCAGCAGTGGATCATCAACTATGTCACAAACAGAATCATCATCTTCTGTAGAATCATTTAGTGCCACATCAAGTCCGACTGGAACACCAAGTATCACTCCTACTACTACGACTACTAGGACACCATCGGTGACACCTACACTAAGCCCAACTTCAACTATTACACCGAGTGAAACGGCTACAGCTACAGGCACTATTACATCTACTGTGTCAGTAACACCTACACCATCTTTATCTGGAACAATGACAGGCACGCCAAGTGATTCTTCTACATCAAGTGTATCACGTACACCGACTAATACCATTTCACCAACGGTATCTCCTACTAATTCAGTTACGCCCACTCTATCAGGCACACTAACGAATACACCTTCACCAAGTTCAAGCGCATCCAGAACAATCACACCTTCTTCTTCAGGTACACCTAGTAATTCAGGGACAGAATCTGGGACGCCTACTAGTTCTACAACTATAAGCCCGACTGTTACACCAAGTAATACAGTAACGCCATCTCTAACAGCATCACAAACTGTGACTTCTTCAGTCACGGCTACAGGCTCAGGTACAGGCTCAGTCACTCAGACAAATTCGGGCACTACCTCTTCTTCTGTAACACCTAGTAAGTCAGGTACACCCTCTGTAACACCCTCAGTCACCGTGACCGGTTCAGGGACCCCTACGAAATCTGGTACCCCTTCTTCTTCTGTAACACCGAGTAAGTCAGGGACACCTTCTGTAAGTCCCTCAGTGACAGTAACAGGCTCAGGCACTCCTACAAAATCTGGTACCCCATCTTCCTCTATAACACCGAGCAGATCACCAACCCCCTCGGTAACACCTAGCAGATCAAGAACACCTTCTGTAACACCGAGTAGGTCGCCAACACGATCAAGAACACCTTCAGTGACACCAAGTAAATCAGGAACTCCATCTGTGACACCCTCTGTAACTAAGACTGGTACTTCCACTCTAACACCTAGTAATACTGTATCACCATCTGTTACACCTTCGCGGACACTAACTCCAACATCATCTCTTTCTGGAGGGGCATCTGTATCAGGAACACCAACTAGATCTGTAACCCCCTCAGTGACAACCACAGGCTCAGGGACTCTTTCAGGTACTCAGACAAAATCAGGCACTCCATCTTCTTCTGTATCACCCAGCAGATCAAGAACCCCCTCGGTCACACCTAGTAGATCAAGAACACCTTCTGTAACACCGAGTAGGTCGCCATCACGATCAAGAACACCTTCAGTGACACCAAGTAAATCAGGAACTCCATCTGTAACACCCTCTGTAACTAAGACCGGAACTTCCACTCTAACACCTAGCAATACTGTATCACCATCAGTAACACCCTCAAATACAATAACTCCAACATCTTCCCTTTCTGGAGGTGCATCTGTATCAAGAACACCAAGTAGATCTGTAACCCCCTCGGTGACAGTTACGGGCTCAGGGACTCTTTCAGGCACTGTAACAAACTCGGGCACACCAAGTAAGTCAGGGACACCCTCAGTAACACCAAGTAAATCAGGAACGCCGAGTAAGTCAGGAACTCCATCAGTAACACCAAGTAAATCAGGAACAAGATCAGTAACACCAAGTAAATCAGGAACACCGAGTAAGTCAGGAACTCCATCAGTAACCCCGAGTAAATCAAGAACTCCATCTGTAACACCTTCTATAACACCAAGTAAGTCAGGAACTCCATCAGTAACACCAAGTAAGTCAAGAACACCTTCTGTAACACCAAGTAAGTCAAGAACTCCATCAGTAACCCCCTCAGTAACACCAAGTAAGTCAGGAACTCGTTCAAGAACTCCATCAGTAACACCAAGCAAATCACGAAGCCCTAGTAGATCGCGCACAAGAACTTCATAAAAAAATAGATTTGATTGCTCATGACCGAGTCCACCACTCGGGCTTATTTTCAATAAAGACATACCGCTTTGTTCTCTCTTTATCGGATGAAGGGAACTTCTCATTGAAATCACGAGAACGCTCCTTCAAAACTTCAATTATCTGCTCTGCTTGCTCAATCGTATTCGCTGAACCGACAATCAGACTACCGCCAATCGTGGATCCACCCATATCAAGAGGCATCTTTGTAGTAAACTCGGAGTAAATCAAGTACTTGTCGGTCTTACAAAACTCCTTCGTATAATCAGTCATCGTACTAAAAAATAGCACGATGGTTGATTCAATTTTTTTAATCAACTTCTGCATCAGAATCTGGGTATCCCGTGTCTAGACTGTCAGTCTCAAGCCTGTAACGGCCCACATATGGCCCGACACCATCGGGCAATAGACTATACAGCTTTCCAGAATCCTGATCAAAACAATACTCCTTACCCTTGTGCTTAATCTTGCGCACCTTTACCACTATAATCTCTGAAACATGTAATGGGGCCTCCATGGATTCTAGCATAGTCGCTGGCTTCAAGGGCTCACTGGGTACGCTTGTATTAGAATTGGGGGGAGGGGGTGCAGCCTTTGTTTTAGCAGCCTTAGGTTTCTTAGGGGCTTTCACTGGTGCTGAAGGCGCAGTAGGGGCAACAGCTGTAACAGGTGCAACTGGTTCCTTAGGAACCGAAGGTGCCACGGGCACAGATGGTTCCACTACCTTCTTCTTCGGCATGTTACTAGTGGCTTTAATCACAGCCTCCTTAGCCCTAAGTTCATCCGCCTCTAAAGGCGTAAAACCCTCCTTCACCTGTTTCAAATAAAACGGCGAACCATATAATTTACTGTCTGTAGGATAAGGCCCTCCAACAAGACCATGGTCACACTTCTGGTTTGACTGATACTTGTACTTGGGCAGCTTTTTGGAGCAGTCTGCGCAAACCTTGACCCCCTCTGAAACTACATTTGGACATCTAAATTCTGTCCAAATGTATTTTCCTTCTTTACCCTCTTTCATAAGCCTGAAAGAGTATCGGTCATTATGGGCGCGTCTGGCCATACATGTTTCCATTTCTTGGTAGTTAACTATTAATGCCAATTACAAGCGTTCAACTTTTTGAGTTACCATTATATACACGTAAGGTTCTAGCACTCGGATCATTCGTTTCAGGACACCATTTCGGCATCCACTTGTATGGTACAGTTGCCTTGCAATGAGCATCTCCATAAAAGGAAGCATAGACCGACCTATAATAATAGTCCTCCGCATTCTTCGGTGTCATATATGTATAAGTGGTTTCTAGGTCGTCTACTAAGGCCGGCACCCGCTCCTGAATCTCCTGGTACCACGCCTTATCAGGCCCAGATACTCCATCACTGAATGCCTCCTTCCGTCTCCACAACACTTCATCGGGCAGCGTGATACCGTCATCAAATGCCTCTCTTAGAAGTGCCTTCTCAATACGTGCATCCAGTCCATCCTTTACAGGCCGCAATAGACTCGGATGAATACTGCGCACAACTGCGACAAACTGCTTATCTAGAAAAGGTGTCCTGGCCTCCAATCCGTTTGCGCTGATAGAGCGGTCACTACGCAGCACATCAAATGTGTGGATATTTTCCAAGAGCCGACCAGCCTCGGCATGAAACGCCTGGTCATTAGGAGCGTTGTTGAAGTACAGATAGCCACCGAAAAGCTCATCCGATCCATCACCGTTGAATACAACCTTGCATTCAGTGAGAGCCCGAATCTTCTTGGCAATCAAATAATTTCCTACACTTGCACGTACTGTAGTAGTATCATAGGACTCAATCGCCTCAATAACTTCTGGAATAGCATTAAAAAACTCATCTGCCGTCATTACAATTTCTGTGTGGTCGCTTCCAATCCAATCCGCCACGATTCTAGCATGTTTCAGATCAGACGATCCTTCAAACCCAATAGAAAATGTTTTTAAAGGTGGCTGCTTCAGTTGCTTCAGATTCATTTGAACCAGGGAGGCGATCAAGCTGCTATCTAGGCCACCGCTCAACAAAGCCGCAACAGGTCTGTCTGTCAGCATACGCTTATATACTGCTTCTTCTAGGGCGTACCGAAGCGCCAGAGCCGCGTCTACCCGAGCAGTGAAGCTAGGAGGTGCGAATTGCGGGTTTGTAATCCAGGGGACTGTGTGATATTTACTAGTAGATTTCAATACAAAAATGTTTTTAGTTGAAGTGGGTAAAACCCCATACACACTGATTGTCCCGGGCAAAACCGGCTCTATGCGGTCAAACTCCCGTCCAATACCCTTTATTTCAGATGAAAATACAACCGTATCATTGCAGAAATTTGTTCCGACAAAAAGTGGCCTCACGCCATAAGGGTCTCTGGCAACGATAAGCCGCTCGCGTTCAGAATCGTAGAGTACCAAACCAAAGACACCATCTAGGGCCCTGGCAAATGTATCTAGGTCATCACGGTGACGCATGTATAGTTCACCGATACAATAACAGTCAGACCCCGTATTATCTAGGCCTAACTCCTTTTCTAGATCCTTTGAATTGTATATCTCTCCATTGCAAATCCATGTTAGAGGGCCATTAGAATAAGGTTGCATACCGGCATCTGTAAGGCCGTTAATAGCAAGACGTGTGAATCCAAGCGTAACATTCGGCGCAACCTTTACAATGCGCGTCCCTTCTGGCCCCCTCGCCTCCAACCGATTTACGTGTTTCTGACAGTTATCTATAACTCCTAAACACGCCCATATTCCGCACATTCTCCTGCATATAATTAAAACAAAATGTTTAGACCTAATAGAAATGGACGCAAGTGACTTAATAAAAAGTTTAAGAGAGAAGACTATATATTATAATATCCAGGCTCAATTTTCAATAGCACAGGCGACTAAGACTCCCCCGTGCATACCAAAGCTGTGCGGATCCTCCAATAACTGTTCTTATACGTTCAGCAATTACGAAATACGCCAAGATTATTTTAGTGGAAGATATGATGTAGGATCGGCCTGTAGTTTTAGTACTTGCAGTACTTGCACGACATTTGGATATCAGTAACGTAAAGTGCCAAAATTATGTACTCTTAATATCTAGACTCGCGTTGCGAGTCTCATGTATTAAGTGTGATATTTCAGCACTTTACATCACCACGTAGGAGTGCTTAAATTAAGCACTCCACGGTAACCCCGGCGTATATTATATTTTGATTATAGAATGTCACCGCTTATTCAAGCACTTGATCAAAATGTAGAGAGTCTTGTGTATAATGTAATTAAATATGGTATTATAATTGGACTAACCATTAGTTTAATTGTTTTAGTAATAGGTTCAGTACTGGTTCATGATACCGCATATATTGAAAAAAACCCCAAATTCTTTATAAGTGAGACACTTATTATGGGCATTTTAACCACTATACCCATCCTATATATTACATATTTACGAGGAGGTAAAAAAGAGAACACTCTCTCAGGAACCCTTTTATTTTTCATGAAGATTGTTCTTATCCACATAGGGTTCCAGTTATCTGGGGTATATACTGTACTTTTCGGTTAAGATATAAAGACAGTATATAAGAATATATAGATGTCTGATATAAAGTCCAAGGCTGAGCGTTTGAAGGAAACAATTACACTCTTGAAAAAACTTCCTGACGTTGGCATTGCACGCGAATCATGGGCATACAGTCAAGTACAGGATTTAATGACTGCGTGGGTAAACGGGGGGCCAGCAGTAACTGAGAAGATAGACTTTGAAAGCCATTGGGGTACCTTAGTTCTTCCTGTCAAAGAGGGCAAGGTGTCGTCTCTTGATTTGAAAGTGAAAAAATAAATAAAATAAACGGCAACCATTTTTTTTGTGAGAACATCGCACAAAAAAAATGGTCCAGGCGGGTCTTGAACCCGCGACCTTGGCGTCACTAACATGCGACAACTGTGTTGCTATAATTATACGTAACCGTATAAGCACCACGCTCTACCAACTGAGCTACTGGACCGGATCTAACGGGACCTTCTATCCAATCATATATTTCACGGAACTTTTAGGCCACCGTCGCACCTACTAATAAGGGTTGTAAGCCACTCAATTTTTGTGGCTGCACTTAAATTCCCCACCTCTATAAACTATAATGATATCCGGTCCATACTATATTAACCTGGACTATAGGCGCGATCGCCGCTTTCAAGTAGAAACCGAGTTTAATCGGCTCGGGATAGATTCTGCTGTTCGCGTACCGGCCATTTTTGATAAAGATGGTGCAACTGGCTGTCTTCAGTCGCATATTATCGCAATGAATGACGACCCCTTAAAAGTTGACGCCACCTGGATATGCGAAGATGAT
>SXGQ01231144.1_pt1 | contig 11377 bp, 16 predicted proteins | sample 3178371 | NCBI WGS metagenome assembly SXGQ01 (sample SAMN11356859, study PRJNA531348) | freshwater metagenome | isolation source: freshwater sample F1-20 | place: China: Fuxian Lake, Yuxi | collected 2017-12-25 | reverse complement strand
ATCTGTTGGATCAATTCGGGGAATGATCTCATGTGGTTTTGTCGGATTGACCCAATCAGGCATTGATGCACCCGGCTCTGTAATTAACCAAAATGCAACTTCACTACTAAAGCCTGCCGCTTTTGCGGCACGGTACATCTCATTTAATGTTATGTAATGATTTTCTAGTTTATTCAATGCATCAGCCTTACGCGGCGCACGCCTTCTGCGCTTTGTAGTTTTATTGGTTTTTTTAGTGGCCATAGTAAGCCAATTTTAGATCATACAATGCCGCGAATGGCACGCTCAACGCCTTCTTCTAGGCTAATTTTTGGGGTGTAGTAATCGCTCATCATGGTGGGATCACCGACCCGGTAGGCCACACCTGCCGGCTTGTCGGTTAGAACCTTAAAGTTCTTCCTGTGTGTTTTTTCATGTCCCAGGGTTTTTAAGGCTATTGATGCTAACTCTAAAAAGGTTGTAGGTCTGCCTGTACATAAATTAATAGTCTGATTGCAATCATTTCTAACCATAGTTATTACCGCATCAACAATGTCATCAATGTGTATAAAATCCCTGGTAGTAGTTGCCTTACCCCAAATATTAAATGGGTTAGCGTTCATAATGGCGCGTTCAATAATAGAAGGAAATGGGTAATCTAAATCTTGATCAGTGCCGTATCCGCTAAATGGTCTAAGGGTTAATACCTTTGTGCCTTCTTCACGCAAGTAATTCATTAACATTTCGCCAGTTAGTTTTGACCAACCATAGGTCATGTCAGGTTTACCAATCTTATTAAAATTGATGTCCTTTTCTTTTAACCGGCGTTTTTTACTGAGTGTTTGTAGTTCAATAGGATAAGCGGCTGATGATGAGAAATAAACAAGATAGGGTTGCTTAGTTCTCATTGCCCAAGATGCAAACTCAGCATCAATGGCTAGATCAACCGCTAAGGCTAACGGTTCATTTTCTATAAGCATCCGACCACCGACTACTGCGGCCAAATGAATTACAAGATCATATTGCTTTTTTTCTAACTGAAAAAACTTACGGCAATCAACTCCTTGTTTTAAATCTACCAAAGTTAAATTGGCGTGGGGTAGCGCACGCCTAAAGGCGCGGCCAACAAAGCCATGTGATCCTGTAATTAATATATCCATTATTGCCACAAATTGTAAAGATTAGGTCTGATACCACCAACTAAATCTGATTCATACCTGCCCTGACCAATTAAACCCGGTTCAATAACATATCTATTCAAATCACCACTCATAGCATTTAATTCTAAATCAGCAAAATTTTTACCCTTAAATCCATTCAACAATATGGGTACACAACTTATTTTTATTGCTAACGCATGGCCACCGTAGGATTCATGTATTTTATGTATTTTATCTGTAATTGGTGTTGATGAAATTAAATGATCACCAAAACTAATTACATCCCAATCATCAGGTATTGATGGCCATACTTCATCTAACTTTGTTTCAAAATTAGGCACAAATTCACAATCATCATCTAATAGCAAAACTTGTTTATATTCTTTCCATTGTGCATAAAACAATCTATTCACACCGTTCATTACATTACAAAAAATCGGTGTCATATCAGTACCGCGATCATCTATCGCTGACCATCTTTTCCAGGTTACTTGTAAAGAATTTAATTGATGCGTGATTGCAGCCAATCGGTCAGGCCGTCTATCTAAATTTACAACAATTATTGCATCAAATAAATCATTCAATTTCATTTTAGTTTATTTACTAACTCTACATATTCTTGTGATCTAATGTATTTCTGTAATGTTAATAAATCTTCTTCATACCATTTAGGTTGATTTACCCTGGCATAACCTTCATCCATTTCGGCCTTACCTGCCACCGGATGCAGATGCTCAATAATTACATCAGGTAAATACTTTAAGCATCCTAGATCAATACCTAATTGCTTAACAAAATTATCAAAGAATAAATGTATGCATCCTGGAAATGTCATACCCCTAAGTTGATTGACTACTTCACGGCTAGTTGCATAAGCGGTAGGCAAGTTTTCACCTTGCAATAAATCATTACCGTAGGCAATACCAGCATCATGATTTAACGCTTGTATAAGTGCTTGATCCCACTTTTGGGTTCTAGGAAGGTGATCATCACCCATGAAAACAAAATAGTCATATAAAGGAAATTTAGTAATATCCATAAGCAAAAGCGCACCGGTATTAAGAGAAGCGGCACAACCACCTGTTTTATTATCCGCTGGTAAAACTTTGTATTTGTCATGGCGTGTATAGTCATCCCAACGCGGATCATCATTATCTACAACAAAGTAAAGATCGGCTTCTGCATTTGTATCTATAAAGGCTTTGGCCAGCCGATCCGCATTTTCAGGCCTACCCCTACTTGGTACAACCACGCACATCTTCATGGCCATAGGGTAGGGGATTAGGCTGACTAATTCTTTGAAATCAGTATTTGGTAAAGCGTGTCTATTTTTTCTTCAATGCGTGATACCCGGCCTTCTAAATTATGCCTGCCGTTATTGTCAGGCTTTAACTCACTTAGATAGTGCTTTACTAGCCAACGCACTGATGCAACTAGCGATCCAACAATGGTTACAGTTGATACCGCTAATGCCATCCAATCGTTCATAGTCATTTACTATTGATGCCAAACTTATCATCTGCCGGATCAAAATAGCGTGCTAAAGGTGCGACAATTGCGCCTGCAAGAACAGCATACTCAGGCGACCAATCGGCAACCAAAGCCAATGCAGTTGTAATAGTTGCGGCGGCAACGCTTCTTAGGTAAGACTTTAGAATCTCTTTTTTCTTCTTATCTAACTTCATTTTAATCCTAACTCTTTTATTTTGTTTTTAACTTCATCTTGATTTAACGCAATCTCAAAGTGCATATCATCTTTACGCCGTTTGTAATTGCCACCCCAGGTTAAACCATATTTAGTTATGAGTAGGTTAATTGTATTACGCTGATGCTTATTAAATGTATTTGACTTGCCCAATGGATGCTTAATTGCATTTAGATCAATGGCTGTACCGGATGCGTGATTACTTAAAATTCTATCTGATCCCCGGGTTTGCCTAAAGGCATAACCCCAATCATCTAATTGGCCTTCATCTATTGGCTCAACTAGCTCATGAAAATCTTTAGCAAAACTTACCAGGATTGGCGCAACCGCTTTGGCACATGCAAACCTAATCTTTGTGCCTGGCACTGTAAAGGTTTCAATGCCTAATGCCTTGCGATCTTCACTAGCCGGCCAACCATTAGGGCTAGTTAAATCTCTAATTCTTGCCACTCTAATTTTTCTTCATCCCATAACCACATTCCTTCAGTTGGCATAGGTGTTGGGGGTTGCCAATCAAAATTATTATCTAATGACCATGATGGATAAGGCTGTGGCGTAATAAATACATCTGCAACTGGATCATATTTATATCCTATGCCTGCATATTGTTTTCTAATTTTATTATTGTATGAAGTTCTTTTACAGGTTTGACCTCTAAAATTACCATACCAAGTTTCTGTATCTAAACCTTCAATTAACTCTGTTTCATCAATACCTACTATGACTTCGGTAACAATATTATTTACATCCAAAAATGCGTAATGTGCCATTATGACCAACTCACATTTCCAGTACCAGCCGTTATTGTTGCTACTGTATATGAACCATCTGTTGTAGTGCTTCCTGTTAATCCAACACCTATTGTTATTGTGCCATCAACAGTTAGGTATCTAAGAATTACTATTCCCGAACCACCGCTACCACCGCCGCCTTCACCAGCACTACCACCGCCGCCGCCACCGCCAGTATTTACAGAGCCATTATCGCCTTGTACTGCATAACCAGGATAATATTTACCACCGCCACCGCCGCCTGTACCACCAGAAGTGTTTGTGCCATTAAACGCACCGCCACCGCCGCCACCTGCATAAGTGGTTGATGATCCAGAGATAGATGTTGCTACACCATTACCACCTGCTGTATTTACTCCTGCACTGGCATTAGCACCAGCAACATCAGCACCGCCACCGCCTGCGCCTGCTGAATCAGCACCTGTACCAGCACCATTACCACCAGCACGACCTTGATTTGTTGTACCTGATCCACCATTAGAAGGTGGCGCACCGCCACCGCCTGAACCACCAGTTAAACCAACCCTGCCAGTGCCACCGCCACCGCCGCCACCGCCTGTTGAAGTAATTGTTGAAAATGTTGAATTATTACCATTTGAACCATCTGAAGCAGAACCACTGCTACCAGTGCCACCTGCGCCACCTGCACCAACAGTTACTGTGTAATTAGTACTTTTATTTAATAATAGTGCAGTTTCTAAAATACCGCCGCCGCCTGTTGCAGTTATTGTGCATCTTAAACCACCACCGCCACCGCCGCCAGCGTGATTACCACCACCACCTGCGCCACCCGCTACAACTAAATAATCAACTGTAATTGTCGGTAATATGGATGGTTGAGTTAATATCCCTAAAATATTCATTAGTTATTCGGCAACCCTACCAACCACATACCAACTATCTGTACTGACTTTAATACACGATACTGCACCAAATGTTTTTGTTATTGTTGGATTTGTTGATGTTGTACCAGTAGATGCAATTGTTACACCTGATCCTTGAATAATAGATACTGTGCCACCTGAGCCAATTTTGATAACATTTATTACTGATCCGGTTGTAATTGCTACTGTGTTAAAAGGTGGGATAGTTATTGTAGTTGTGCCGGTATTTGAATAAGTAATAAGTTTATTATCTGCATCAGCCAACACTAATGTATCTGATGTGCTTGTAACAGCTCTAACTGTAAGATTGGCGATAGAGTTCATCTGCGCCGCTGTAAGTACCTGACCAACTGAAAAGGTTGCCATCTATAATCTCCTAATAGGCCAATGAATCTTCATCTAAAATTCCATCAACAGTAGAGTCTAGCAAAAAACCTACCGCAAAAGGCTGAGCGCATGTAAAAGTTACCAGGAAAGATTTAGGGGTAATCTGATAGGTAAGGCCTGCAATAACGCTATCTGTAACTACATTGCCGGCGGGTAATGTTTGTGTTACTTCTATTGGGTCAAACATATCTAAGTTCAATGCCGCAACCACCCGGCTAGGATCATCCTCACCAAAGGCATCAACTGTTAATGAATTAAGTTGTATATCTACGCCTTGCTCTTTTCGGCTGGCAATAATCATTTGTGCTTGATTTAGTGCATCCGCTTCGGTTTGCATAATGCCGCTTCTTACCCGGCTATGTTGGAAGTAATCCTCAATGCTGGCACTATCACTGGCAGTTTGTCCGGTCAATCCAGTTGGTGTAACTGTTACCTTATTGATCATTTGGTAATCTGATATATCAAACTCTACCTGCTGATAAGTAACATTACCTGATCCTGGCACATCACTAAAGGCTGTAACTGTGCCACCTTCTGCAACTATGATGTCATTGCGTGATAAGAACCTGGCATAGCCGCGTTGATCCATATAGAACGCACCTAAATCTGTGGCTTCTACTTCCTGGCAGGCGGCTAATAATGATCTTGAATTGCCAGTATCTGCCTGCACTGTAGTGGTTGCAGTTGTAGATATATCACGCATACCACCTGGCCACTCTCCGGCATCCAATAAACTTGTTATTCTTTGTGCGGTAGTTTGACCGGCTGATCCACTACTAACTGATGTAATAGTAGTTAAATTTAATAACTGGAATCCATCAACGCATGCCAAAGTTACATAGGCTGGATCAAATCCGGTAGGGCTTTGGTAATTCCATTCTTGCACATACATAGAACCTAAGTTATATGTAACGCCTAGATATTCGGCAGTAAAGCGAATCTTGCGCATAGGTTTGATCTTGCCATATAAAGATGATCCAGTATTGGCTGGATTAAACTCACCAGTTTCATCAACAAAAACTATTCGGGCTGTACCACCGGTAAAAGAATCTGATGATCTATTAAATGCACGCCTAATATAACATTGAGTTACATAAGGTGTAATGTCCACTGTATCAGCGGCGGCAGTACCCAATACAGCCACATCCAATGGCGTTGCAGGATCATCCAATACTAATGCTGGATCAAATGATGCACCGCCTGAAAAATCAATCTCAGCCTTAAATATTGCCGCTGGCATTATCTTCCTAAGTTAGTTAATTGAGTTACTGCACCGGCTCTATTTAAGTTATACAAGGCATCCTGAATTACTGATTGTAATTCACCCTCTGATATAACCGATCCGGCTACATTGATATTTACAGTAGTGCCAAAGCCACCCATTTTATCTAAAGGTATGACCGCTTCTGCACCCGCTTCACCAATCATTGCTAGTGTAGGTTGATTTACAATGCCACCTTCTGCCATCAAAGGTATGCCACGCCTTGCCGCACCGCTTTCCTTATATCTTTCAGCGGTGATCTCTGCCGCGCTCATGCCACTATACCCGGGTGTATTTACTAATTGATTACCTAACTCAATAAAGTAACCAGGTTGATACATGCCACCGCTTGTAGTTGCAGGCAACTTTTTCTTACTTAGTTCATCTAACAATGCCAACATCTTGCGTAATTCATCATTAGCGGCAAACAAAGCGCGTAGATAAAGCAATACTTCAGTTGTACTTATACCCCACTTCTTAGCCAATTCTTCTATTTCATAAGTAGTTATGACACCATCTTCAATAACCTTCAAAACATCTGCATAGCGTTGTGCTTCATCAACTGCGGCGGCTGTACCATCTGCCAACTTCTGTAATATCTTTACACGCAATTCATCTTCGGCTGATAACTTACGACTTAATGCCGCTTGTAAGTTAATCCGGTCAATATCAAACATGGCTTCTAATTCAGCCTTCTTTTTATCCAAAGCCTGTTGTGCGGTTTTTTCTTTAGTTACTAATTTTTCCCTAGCCAAAATGCCAGCCTGAATCTTGGCCAAAATTTGATCTTGTGTAAGTTTCTTTTTGCCAAATTTTTCTTGTAACTCTAGTGCATCAATAGTTTGTTGTGATAATCCTAAATAACCTTTAGCGGCTAGATATTGTTTTTGCCTTACCTTAAATCCTTCTTTACCTAAATCTTCAAAGGTTGTATTTAAGGCTGATAAGAATCCTTTTTCACTAACTGTTTTACCAAAACCAATAAGTACATCTGCTACACCACCGCCGATAGATTCTAAAACTGCACCAAATGTTCTTAAGTTATCTGTGCCGCTTACAATGTATGATGATGCAATCAAGAAGCCATTGCCTAAAGTTTCAGTTGCTTCACCTGCACTAATTTTGAAAGATTTTAATTGGCCTTCAAATGTGTTGGTTTGTTCTTCTGCCGCACCGGCATATTTATCTAACTTCTGCATCAATTCTACAAAGCCTAAGGATTTTGCTTCTGCCGCTGTAAAGCCAACACCTAATGATGCTATTGATTTATAATTACCAACTGCCGCTTTATTTATGGCATCAAGCACGCTACCTAATTCCGCACCTGTACCGGCTGATATATCTAAAGCTTTACCCAATAAAAATTGTGCAGAATCAAGATCACCTGTTTGACTTACAAGTTGTCTAAATGCCGGAATTAACTGTTCTTCTGTAACATTGGTTGTGCGCTGTAAATCATCTATAAATGTTTTTATGTCGGGTAATAAACCCTCTTTACCTATGGCTTGTAAAGTAAGTCTTAATTGTTTATCTAATCTTTCCTGGGCTAATGCCGCACCAATACTAGCCTTAGCAAATTTCTGTATTGCAAACCCGGCGGCCGCAAACCCGGCGGCTAATTTGGCTTTACCTAAAAATTTTGAACTAGCAATAAATTTATCAAAACCTTTTAGGTCTTTTGTGGCACGCTCTAAACCTTTTTTATCAAATTTGGTTAAGAAATTCAATACTACATTTTGAGTAAGCGCCACTTTAACCCCTAAATTCTTTGCCTAAATATTTTTTCAAAACTTGTACAAGGTTAGCATTTGTTTGATCTTTTAATTGATAAGCGGCTCTGTAAATCAAGCGTTTATCATTCCAGCCTGGATAAAGTGCTTTATATTCTTTATCCAACTTACTTACAAAACTTTGCCTTGCATCTCTATTACGACTAACACGCCTTGTACGGCCTTGTGATCTACTTGATCCAAAACCTGCCAATTCATAAATTATACCTGGTACTGATGAGTTGATCAGGGCTAATGCAGTTACGCCAAATGTCGCACCTTTAACTCTTTGAACTTTGGATTTAGCCGCACTAATTTTAATGCCTTTGACAACTTCAGCTTGCGACCACTTCCAACGGCTTTTACCTTCACCATAAGTTCTACCTCTATGCACTGTATCATTAGCCCATCCCCATTGCGGTGGATAGGTTGGTTGAGTTTCGCGCCAATCTAAATTAGGTATTTTATTAGGTACAAAACTTTTTGCTAATTTTGCAACTGGCCTAACAGCTTTACCTAATTCACGCCTAAATTCTTTTTGTAGATCAGGATCAATCTTTTTCATTTTAGCCATGATCGCATCTAGGTTTTCAATATAGATAATCTTTAATGCTCTATTAGGTGCTATTGGCATTATTTCCGCCTAACTGTGGCCTTCTTGTTTTGATAATGGCGTTCTTGCAAGATGGCTTTCATGGCTGAGTAAATCGCTGGATCAACCTCTAATAAATCTTTAGGGCTGATTCCGGTACTGACCGACAAGGCCGCGACTTCATAAATTGATCCGTGCCGGTCTATCCATTTTTTGAGTCATATACCAAATCAACATCTTGATATTGATTGATGTAATCATCACCAAAGGCTAAATCAGTTTTGCCGGCATCTTTTTCTAAACGCCAGGCAAACCACCAAAGATCACTTTCCATTTGTAGTTCGCCTAATCTCTTACGCCAGCCTGTCTTAAATTCGGCTTCAAATGCCACCTTTGCGGATGGCGTAAGATCATAGGTTAATTTCTTACCATCTTTTTTAACAATTTCAATCTTGTGCATTGTCCCACCTTTCCCTTACTACGCGCTAGTTGATTTTGTTAATGCAGTTACAGGAAGCGAAACGCTTACACTGGCTACTGCATCAATAGCACCATTGACCGGTGTCCATGATGAGATTAAGCATGACATTGTGTAACTAGGATTTGTAGATGTTACTGTTCCTGATACTGGAATCAACTTGATGTTGAGTTTTGTACCAAGTGCATCTTCAAATAATGAGTTCACTGATGCGGCTGCAAAATCATTGTATAGTTCAAGATTTAGTGTTGGGCGTTCAATCCCACCAATCATGTTTTGAACAGTGTCATTCATTGCAGTGATCTCAACTTGATCAATTTCGCGTGCAAGGCTTACAGTGCTGACATGATCAGTAATGGTAGTTGTATTAACAATCACGGCAACTTTGTTACCCATAAATATGGCCATATTTTTCCTCTCTTACTAACCTATCAACTCAACCGAATATTGATAACTTAGGTAGTCAATATTAGCGGATGTAATTGTGCCAGGGCTTGCCGACACAACTCTTAGAGTTTGAACAGCACCGCTCAATGTTTTATCTGCTTCAACAGCGGCTTTAATTGAAGTAGAACCGGATGAAGCAAGTAGCCCATCCAATCTTTCTTGCCCATTTCGTTCACTCATTCTACCAACTACAACAATGATCTGACATGTTGCAGAATCAAACCCTCTATTTAATGTGTAATCATAATTCATTGATAATTGGCCAACTATTGCAAAGGCGTTATTGGTTGGGATGTTTGTAGAATCAGGAACATAATCAAATACACGCATACCGCTTATTGTTTGTAATGCAGTTTTTAAATTATCTCTAACTGTACTGGGATTCATGCAACCACTTCTTTTTTGTAAGCTCTAACCATTGCGGTTATATCCCGGCCTACCGGCGACATTCTCACAACGCCTAGATCACCTAATCCTAAAATTCCACCCGGCGCATCTTTACGCTTGTATAGATCAGCGGCCAATATTAAACAGGCCATATTTATATCATCCGGCACTGACGGCCAACCCCATCTTGCAGTTACTTGTACACCTGGGCGTAATCCATTTTGTGTTAGCCCTGGAAAAATCGGCCAGGTTTCGGTATTAGATACCATAGTTAATTGTGTAAAAGGCCTACCTAAAGATGATGCAGTTAATGGGTCTAAAATGTAATCTTGATTTAAAGTTAAAGTTTTTGAGTATGTGCCATTGCCATTTTCATCAGTGGCAACCACTAAGCTTGATGTAGTACCAATATCATCTACATAAACAAATATATCTGAGTAGGCGCGATAAAGCCGCGCTGATGCTGTTGCATCTAAATAAAATCTTCTGTTAGCAATCCGATCAATTGATCTTGATGCTGATTCAACCAAATCTTCTAGCAAGTCATTATCAGTATTATCTGATATAGACATGTAAGCCTTAATTTGGGTTAATGTTGCATATCCATTTGTTATAGCCATGATTGGTATCCAAATCCTGTACTGCCCTGGGACATTAGACAAACTCCATTCTTTAGATACCAATCATAGTTAGAATCCAGGCCGCTGGAAGGGTAGCGGCCTGGAAACTTATAGGTTTAGAAGCTTGGTGTTGCTAAACCTGTTCCGTTAATTTGTGCAATTGCTTTTGGATAACGCTCTGCGGTAAATGCTGACATACCGAATAGAACGATATTGATTGCAACCTTGCCTGTTGGCTCTTCAAATGTAACATAGGTTGGTGCGGCGGCTTCTTCCCATAGATGGGCTTCATTTAAATCAACCACAAAGATTGTGTCTTGATTTGTGCCTGCGCCAACATTTGTTGCAATGTTAGCATCTACGATAATTGGCAATCCTAGAATTGAGTAACCTGAGTTACCATAAGTAGGTGTGCCATTACCTGTACCCATTGCGTTCATAGGATTGTTTGCCTGTGGCACAATCAATGGCCTATTTGAACTATCAACACCGGCTAATAGGAATCCTAGACGGCGTGGGTGCATGATTACTGCATTTGGATTTACATAAATATTGCTTTGGATTTGTTGAATTGCATCCGCAACCTTTGGATATAGGCCTGCAACTGTACCGGTTGTAGCGGTGTAAGTTACTAGAATTCCAGTGGTCATGTTTAATAGACCCAATGGTTGTCCGTTTGATCCTGATCCATTTAGAAGTGAGTTATCCAATTTAGTGTGATAATCACGAATCAAATCACCTAAAACAATTCCCTCAATGTTGTATCCGCGTAGTAATGCTTGCTTAGATACTGATTGTTGGCCTGCAATTGTATTTACATTTACAGTTAGGGTTGTATCTGCAATATCTTGTGATACTGCGGCTGTGTTTTGTGATGTTTGATATGCAGTGATTGTGCCAGTGTTGATCTTAGAGAT
>SXGQ01347254.1_pt1 | contig 11378 bp, 7 predicted proteins | sample 3178371 | NCBI WGS metagenome assembly SXGQ01 (sample SAMN11356859, study PRJNA531348) | freshwater metagenome | isolation source: freshwater sample F1-20 | place: China: Fuxian Lake, Yuxi | collected 2017-12-25 | reverse complement strand
GGTACCCTGCAGTGTTCGAGGTGCTTTCAATAACTGCTCTTTACCTTAGGATAATTGCGGGAGCCGAAACCGGCGCGAGGAATGCCAGGCCGTAAACCGGAAGGCAGGAGATGCGACGGGGGCGCCCACCTTAACTTAAAAAGGTCACGAGCCTTTGGGCATACGGCACAGGCGGGGTACCACTTTGAATTTCCCAGCCCCCGGCGGGCGGTAGCAGCGGGCGCCTCGCCCCGGATCTGACCCAAGGCCTGAGGCTAGGAGGCGGGCCCCTGCAGCAAGGAGGCCGAAGCCTGATCCAAGTGCAGCGAGCAGCCGGCATGGTTTTGCAGCGCGGAGGCGGGACAGACGTCGGTGACGGGCCCTTCGACGGCGTTTCGGATGGCCGCGGCTTTCCGGTGATCGGGTGCGGTGACGATCACCCGCCGGGCGCGTAGCACTTCGCGGATGGACATGGAGACCGCTTGGCGCGGCACGTCCTCCAGCCGGGCGAACCATCCCTCGCCGAGTTGCTGGCGCCGGCAGGCCTCGTCGAGCGCGACGACGAGGTAGGGTGCGTTCGTTTCGAAGTCGGCCGGGGGGTCGTTGAACGCGAGATGGCCGTTCTCCCCGATGCCGGCGAGGCACAGGTCGACCGTGACCGGGGAGATGCGGGCGGCGAGCCGCGCGAGCTCGGCCGGGAGGTCGGGGGCGTCGCCGCGCACCGGGATGAATTCAGGTGGTGCGGAAAGCGGCTCGAGGAACCGCTCGCGAAGGTACCGACGGAAGCTGGCCGGATGCGAATCGGGCAGGCCGACGTACTCGTCGAGGTGGAAAGCGACCACGCGCGTCCAATCGATGCCCGGCTCGCGGGTCAGCGCCTTCAGGGTCTCGAATTGGCTGGCACCGGTCGCGACCACCAGGTGCGCCCGGGCGCGCTCCGCCAAGGTCGAACGCAGCACCGCCGCCGCCTCGGCCGCGGCGGCCGCGCCGCAAGAAACCGGATCACGGTGGATGAAAAGTTGCATGGGTTGCGCCGGGGGCCGGGGTCGGTCGGTCTGAGGAATCGGGCGGAGGCGGCTAGAACCGCAGGGTGGCGGCCAGGGCCGCCTTCCGCGGGTCGAGATAGTAATGCAGAGACCTCAGGGCCTGGCCCCCGAAGGTTTGGGTTCCGCTGTAGACCGGGTCCGTGTGGTTGAGGAGGTTGGTGATGTTGAACTGCAGGTCGACCGGCTGCCGGCCCGCCTTGAGGGAGAGTCCCAGCGAGAGGTTGGCGGTGACGTAGCTGTCGCTGCGGATGTAGTCGAAAGCGCGGTTCAGCTGATTCCCGATCACCCTCGGGCCTTGCCACGCGGCGCCGCCGCCGAGGCGCAGGCCGCGCAGACGGCCGGCGGGCACCGTGTACATCGCGAACAGGCTCCCGGTGTAGTCGGGCGTGAAGTTCAGGACCCGGCCTTCGTTGGCGTTGCTGAGCGTGGTTTCGATCGCCGCGATGTCCGTCGCGATTTGCGCGCGGTTGGGATTGGAGGTGTCGGCGGCCCCCGCCCGCCATTCCCCGATGTACTGGGCGTAGTAGGAACGCAGGCCCGGCACGGTGTTCGTCTGTTTCGTTCCCGGGCGGGCGAAGTTGCCGCGTAGTCGGAAGTGGCGGCCGAGATTGGCCGTGAGGTCCAGTTCCACGCCGCTCGCCGCGTAATCAAGCGAATCACGGTAGTTGCCCAGCGCCGCCTCCACCTGGCGCTCGCCGCGGTTGAGGTTGGTCCAGATGCGGTTGATCGCGGCGCTCTGGTATTGCAGCAGTCGGCCCTTCTCTTCCGAGTCGTAAAAGCCCAGCGAGCCGGTCACGCGGTCGCCGGCGAAACGGAAACGCAGGCCGCCGGAGAAGGAACTCGCGCGGGTCGGCCCAAAAAACTCCCCGCGCAGCCCGCGGCCGCCGCTCGATACGGGACTGAAGGTCTCCGCGTAATTGGCGTAGACTCCCAGCGGCCGGACGGGGAAAAGCACGAAACCGACGGAGGAGGTGAGGGGACGCGCCTTCACCCCCTGCCAGGTGCGCGAGATGAAGCGGCCCGCGGCGTCGCGCGCGGCGCCGTCGCGCTGGCGCTGCTGGTAATCGTCGAAGCGCATCCCGCCGATGACGCTCAGGCGGTCGCTCCAGAATGAGGCCACAGTAGCGGCCTGCGCGCTGTTAGTCGTGTTGCGGACGCGCTGATCCGTAGTGCGCAGGGTTTCCCAGGTGTACGTGGCGTCGTTGGGTGGAGGTGTGAATCGCGGCTCCGGCTCGTCCCAGTAAATCCGGTAGAGCGGTTCGTTGACCGTCGCGTTGATCAGCGGGTTGGCGGGGTTGTTGTTCCGTCCGATCACGAAGGTCTCGAAGTCGGTGGACTCATCGCGCCGCAGGAGGAAAAGGCTCACGCGCTGCTCCCAGCTTTTGACGGGCACCTGCCACGCGAGGGCGGCCCGCAGATCGAAGTGTTGCGTGTCCTGCAGGTACCAGCGCCAGCCCTTTTCGTCGTATGGGCGGCCGAACTTCGGGTTGGGCGAGCCGTCGGGAAGGATGGCGTTTGGGTCGATGAAGGAATTGTCCCACTTCACGTTCCGGGCGTGGCGGGCGATGTTCACGTACTGCACGGCAACCTCGGCGACGAGGTCGCGGGCGAGGCGTTGCTCGAGGGTTCCGTTCAGGAGGTAGTGCCTGATGTCACCGGTGCCGTTGAGCGGCTGGTTGCTGAAGTTCGCGCGAACCACCGGCAGGTTCGGCACGACGGAGCGCAGGGCGGGGGCGAGGGCGAGGTTTGAACCGGTCGTGCGTCCGAAGTTCAGCGCGTTGAACACGCGCGTCGACTGCCCGGGACTCCACACAAGTGTGTCGGTGGTGATGCGGCTCACGCCCGGGGCTGGCGATCCCACGGAAAGCGGGCCGGTTACCCGGTATCCGCCGGTATAGTTGGACTGGGTGTCACGGAAGAACGGCGGCGGGTAATTTGTCGCCGATCGGTCGAATTCACCCTCGAAGCGAACCTCCGCGTTCGTCCACGGACGATGAAGGACGGCGAGGTGAATCCCCGAACGCTCGTCGAATTTACGGTCGATCCAATGGATGATCCGCTGGCTGAACGCGTTTCCGCGAATCGCTGTCCCCGGCCCAAGGCCGCGGTTCACATCCAAGGATGCATAGCGCGAGCCCTCCGAGTCCACCCGCAACACAACCTCGCCGAAGTTCCGGCCGGCGCGGGCGCGCTTCGTCATCGTGTTAAGTCCACCTCCCAGCGCTCCATCACCGAACAGCAGGGAGTTGGGTCCACGCAGACCCTCGAGGCGCTCGGTGATGTAGCCGTCGACCGGACGGGCCACGCGGAAGTAATTCCGCATCTGCAATCCGACCGGCAGGCCGCGCATCGTGAACTTGTTGCCGAAGTCGGTGGTGACCACCGGGTCCGTTTGGGCCATCGAGGTCAGGTAGGGCGCGGCGTCCTGGTAATCGAGCGCGCCGATCTCGTTGAGAAAGTCGCGCGTCAGCACAGTCACGTCGGCGGGTGTGCGAATGAGTTCGGTGCTCATGCGCCCGCCGGCGAGGGAATGCGAGGCGGCGTAGCCCGTGTCTCTCTCCGTCGAGACCTCGAACGGGGAAAGGGATACGACGGGGGCCGTCGGCGACGGGTAGGTTACGGTTTGCGCGCCGACAACCGAGGCGGAGGCGAGAACAAACAGGATTCCAAGCATGGGGAAGGGGGTACGGGACGCCGTCCGCCGGGGAGAGAAGGCGGGAGGGATGCGGCCGGACAAAAGGGGAAACGAACGATCGGCTTACGGGGCAAGTGAAAGAATGAGAGCTGCCTTCGCGCGAGGAGCTGCAGCTTTGCCCCGGCCTCGATTTCGCGGGGCTTTGCCTCGGCTCAGGGCTGGCGAGACTCGGGCGTCTTCTTTTTTCCAGAGGATTTCGCGGACGGTGCGGGCAGTTCCGGTCGCAGGGCGAGCTGAGCGCGGAGATCGCGGAGAATCTCCGGTTGAGTGGCGGCGTGATTGCGGGTCTCGAGCGGATCGGTGGCGTAATCGAAGAGTTCGAATTGCGGCGAGCCGTCGGCAGAGCGCGAAGCGATGAGGCGCCAATGTTCGGAGCGGATGGTGCGTTGTCCCTCGGTCCAGAAGCCGCGGGCTGGTTTCGCCGCCGGCGTGGCGGGACGGTCGAGCTGCGGGCGCAGGCTCCGGCCGTCGAGCCCGGCGGGAGCGGGCAGCCCGCAGAGATCGGTGAGCGTGGGAAAGACGTCGACCGTCTCGACGAGCGCGGCGCTGGCGGCGCCCGGCTGGGCGAGCCCGGGAGCGCGGATCAGGAGGGGGGAGCGGAGCGAGTTCTCGTAGAGGCAGTGTTTGCCCCAGATGGCGTGCTCACCGAGCAGAAAGCCGTGGTCACTCCAGAGCACGACAATGGTCTGGCCCGCGGGATCAAGCGCCCGGAGGGCGTCCAGCACCCGGCCGATTTGCGCGTCCACATAGCTCACGCTCGCGGCGTAGGCACGGCGCACCTCGCGGGCGTAAGCGGGATCGGCGTCGGGATCCCGGCCGGCGTGGGCGTAATTGCGGCGAAACTCGCCGCTCGGATGCCAGGTCGAGGGCCACTCCGGCTTGGCGGCCGCGGCCGACGGAAGCGCGGGGATCCGCTCCGGGTCGTGGAGATCAAAGTAGCTTTTCGGCGCCGCAAAGGGCAGGTGCGGTTTGAAGAACCCGACCGCGAAAAACCAGGGCTCCGCGGCGGCGGCGAGTTCGCGGAGTTGTCGCACGGCCTCGTCGGCCACCCAGGCGTCCGGGTAGGCGGAGTCAGGGCCGGCGAAGGCTTCGAGGGGCGGGGTCTTTCCGGGGGAGCGGGGGCGGCCGTTCGCGTAGCCGTGCATGATGTTCTCCGCCTCGCGCCAGGGCGTCGCGGGGATCCAAGAGCGGGTCCACGAGCCGGGGAGTTCCTCCGGTCCGTCGGCCCAGAGGCGGCCCGTGCGACCGCCGGGATGGTGCGTGATCTTCCCGAGCGCATAGGTGCGGTAGCCGTGGCGTTGGAACCAGGCGGGAAGATTGGCGTCGCCCCAGCTGGCATGGGTTGAGGCGATGCCGCCATTTCCGACGTGGGCCGCTTCGGTCGGATAGCGTCCGCGGAGCAGGGCGCAACGGGAGGCGCCGCAGGTGGGCGCCTGCACGTAGTGATGGGTGAAGATGCGCGCGCTGGCGGCGAAGGCGTCGAGTTGCGGCGTCCGGGCGTGGGCCGCGCCCATCGCGCCGAGGTCATTCCGCAGGTCGTCGACGGCGATGAAGAGGATGTTCGGGCGCCGGGGCGCCGCCGCATGGGCCGGCACGGAAAGCAGCGCGAGGCCGAGGAGGGAGAGAAAAATCTTCACGGGTGGGATGAGGGAACTCCGGAGGGGGACGACGATCACAGGTGGTTCACTTTTCCCGGCGCTTCTTCTTCGCCTCGACGTTTTTCGCATGCCGGCCCGACTCGTCGCCCGTGTCCGGGATGCCCCCGGCGGGATTAAGTTGCGCGAGGGCGGCGGCGAGCCGCCGGCGGGCGGCGAGCGCGGCGGGCGTCTCGGAGCCGGGAGCCACGGGCTTTTCGACGAACGGGGCATCCCTCATGTCGAAGAGCTCCCCGGCTTGGTTTAATTTCCAGTCCGCTTCGCGCACATACCAGTTGCGCGCCAGTTGGTGGAACACCCACGAGCGCGAACCGTCTTTCTCGCCCCGGATCTGGGAGGCCAGACTCCGACCGTCGATGACAGTGTCCGCCGGCAGGCCGACCCCGGCCAGCTCGGCAAACGTGGGTAGGAAATCGCTCGAGTCCACGAGGTCCGCGGAGACGCGACCGGCGGGCGCCGCCCCCGGCCAGCTGACGATCATCGGGACGCGGCCGCCGCCGTCGAGCATCGAGCCCTTTGCCCCCGCCAGCGCCCGTCCGCCGATGGTGGCGCGACCCAAGCGACCACCGGTCGTGCCGTTGTCACTGAAGAAGATCACGACGGTCTTCTCCCGCAGCTTCAGCCGTTCGAGCTCGGCGATGAGCTTGCCAACAAGCTTGTCCATGTAGCGGACGTTGTCGCCGTAGTGGTCTTTGCTGTCGGGTGCGCTGTCGGGCGTGGGCAGGATGTCGGAGTGGACGTGGGACAGCGAGTAGTGGGCGTAGAACGGGCGTTCGCGGTGCTTCGTCATGAACTCCACGAGGTGCCGGTGCATCAAGTCCGGCATGTACTCCTTATCGCGCAAGGGGCGCGTCTCTCCGTTCACGACGTAGGTCTTCAGTTTTTCCTGGGTGTTCCAGTAGGCGCCGCTGCCGGCGTAGCGCAGGTAATCGTCGAAGCCGAAGTCGGACGGCTGCCGGGAGAACTGGCTCCACTTGCCGATCATCGTCGAGACGTAGCCAGCCGGCTTGAGCACCGTCGGGATGAGTTTCTCCTTCCGGGGTGAGATTTCGCCCACTGCATCCTGGTTGCTGCCACCCGTGCGAAAGCCGTAGCGGCCGGTGAGGAGTTGCGCGCGCGAGGGTCCGCAGAGGGAGATCGTGTAGGCGTGCGTGTAGCGCGTGCCGCTGCGCGCGAGGGAGTCGAGGTGGGGCGTCTGGTAATGGTCGGAGCCGTAGCAGCCGACCTCGCCGATGCCGTAGTCGTCGGCGAGGATGAAGATGATGTTGGGCTTGGGGGCACCGGGCGCGGCGGCGCCGGCCGAAAAAGGCGAAAGCAAAAGCGCAACGGCGCACGACAGGAGGCGGAGTTTCATGGAACGGGAAGGGGAGGGAGTGCTCAGTATCCTTGGGCCATCATGGACGGGTGTATACGGGAAAATCTCCGCTGCGCCCCGCTGCTCGGGATCTTCACCCCGGTCGCGGGATCGCGGCGCGCGGAACGGCCTGCTTCTCGCGCCCGATCGGCTGGCGCCCCCGGAGCGAGGCCGACCAGGCATTTCGCAGGCAAAATCGCGTTGCCTCGCGCGGTGCCGCGCAGACGTTCTCGGTCGCTGCTAAGTTAGCGGCGCCGGAACAGCCCGGCGCCGGTCACCCCTCACCCCACCAACCCCCGCGACGCGGTACTCGCGTCCCAGTGCCCCATGAAAACCCTGACTCGCCGCCTCGCGGCCTCCTGTGTCACGCGCTCCCTCCTGCTGTTATCCGCCGGCTGCCTTACCGCCGGTTCGGCGCGAGGTCAGGCCGCCGCGCCCGCCCCGCGTGCCGCGACGGAGGAACGCGTCACCCTCACGCCTTTCACCATTTCGGCGGAAAAAGACGTCGGCTTCGTGGCTGCGAGCTCCCTCGCGGGCGGGCGCATCGCCACCGCCCTCAAGGACACCCCCGTGGCCTACTCCGTGGTCACGGCCGAGTTTCTCGAGGCGTTCAATCTCACCGACGTCGCCGAGGCCACCCAATGGTCCGTGAATAGCACGGTGGTCGACGCCGACGGCACGAACCGCGCCTTCGGCACCTCGGTGGGGAACGGCGCGCTCCGTACCCGCGGCATCCAGGCCGGCCTGCCCACCCGCAACTTCTTCCCGTACATCATCACGGCCGACAGCTACAACCTAGACCGCGTCGACTACGGACGCGGCCCCAACGCGGTGCTCTACGGCGCCGGCGGCGTCGGCGGCACCGTCAACTCGGTGACAAAGCAGGCCGACCTCTCGCGCGATTTCCAGAGCGGGCGTCTCCAGCTCGGCAGTTACAATCGCTACCGGTTCGTCGGCGACGTGAACCGCGCCGTCGGCCGCACCTTCGCCCTGCGCACCAACGTCGTGTGGGACCAGTCCGACACCTGGCGCGACAACGAGTGGCGCGACCGTTACGGGGCGCACGTCGCGGCCACGCTCAAGGCGACGCCGCGGCTGACGCTGCGGGCGGAGGCGGAGTACGGCCGCAGCCGGGAGCTGCGGGGCACGACCTCGCTGCGTGACCGTCTCTCCGCGTGGGATGGCCGCACCACCTTCGGCGGAATCCCGGCGGTGGCGCCCTCCAACGCCGAGCAGGCGGCCGCCGGCGTCGTGCGGTCGGGCATGCGGTGGGTGACCCACGCCGACTTCGGCGGGCGCGTGCTGAACTTCGAGAACCGTTACGTCACCAAGGGGGCGGCGCAGAGCACCACGCTTTCGCTCACCAATCTGATCAACGGCGTGCCGATCCGCACGCCCGGGCTTTCGCTGAACAACCAGGCGATGGTGGACGACGACTTCGGCGTGCCGGCCGCCGAGCGGTACGCGCGGGCGCTCGCGGGGTCGCGTTTCTTCCGGGTGCCCGGGCGCGCGTCGACCACCGTCTGGAGCAACCGGCGGCCCACCTTCACCGAGACCGGCAAGGACCTGTCGCTCGTCGCGAATTACCAACTCGGCGACAGCCTGTTCCTGGAGATCGCGGGAGACATCAACGAAGGGGACGTCAACGGGCAGACCGGTCTGGCGCGGCGCGGCGGGCAGGACATCTACATCGACATCGACTCCACGCTGCCGGGCGGAGGTGCGAACCCGAATTTCCTGCGGCCGTTCATGGAGTTCATGGAGTACCAGAATCTCCGCACGAACAAGATGCGGAGCGCCCGCGCGCAGGCGGTCTACATCCGCGAGACGGGCATCGGCAAACTGCAGTTCAGCGGCATGGCGGGCCTGACGGAACACCGCACGATCGCCCGCGCCCTGACCCTGCTCCTGCCGCTGCGCAGCCGCGCGCCTGACGCCCGCAGTTGGGTCGATAACCTGGAGTACAGCGAGTACGCGATCTACACCCGTTTCTACTCCGACCAGCCGAACCGCCAGTACGCGCCGCCCGCCGGGGCGCCCGTCAGCCTCGTGAACCCGGTGACCGGACAGACCGAGACCGTGACCCCCACGTGGATGTTCGATACGCGCCGTGAGGACAACAACCGCAACAGCCTGCGCGAGTACAAGTTCCTGCAGGGTGCCGGAAACCTGGACCTGTTCCGTAATCGCCTCGTGTTGATCGGGGCGTTTCGCCGGGACTTCGCCACCATCGCCGACAAGCGGGTGCTGGCGCCCGGCGACATGCCGGCCGGCTGGGATGGCACGTCGCTCATTTTCCGGAAGGATGCACCGGCCGACTACTACGATCTGAAGTACACGCCGAAGAATGCCGCCGGTCAGCCCACAGGTCCCGCGCAAATCGCCGACGTGCGGCCGCGCGCGAACATCAACGGGGCGAACCTCCCCCAGCCGCAGTACGCCAACGACCGCTTCCGCGACGACTACGACTCGCCGGCGCTGTCGCCCACCATCAGCACGTTCACGGTGGGAGGGGTTTTCAACGTCACGCGCTGGCTCGGGGTTTACGCCAATCTCGCGGAGACGTTCAACCTGACCGCGCCGCAGCAGCGCGTCGATGGCACGCTGGTCCCGCCCACGAGCTCCCGCGGCAAGGACTACGGCGTGCGCTTCACGCTGCCCAACGGCCGCCTCTCGCTCAACGTCGGGCATTTCAACTCCTACCAGGCGGGCACTTCGGTCCTGTCCCCCTCGGGCTTCAATGGCGCTTACAACGCGATTTCCGACGCCCCGGTGGTCGGTGATCTGAGCCCGGTCGGTCGCAACGCCCGCAACGTCGCGCGCTTCCCGCAGAACGTGTGGTCGACGGTCACCTCGGAGACCTCCGGCTACGAGTTCGAGCTCACGGCGAACTTCACCCGGTCCTGGCGCATGATCCTCAACGCCGGCCACACCAAGGCGCTGGTGCGCGACCAGTACCCCGACATCATCGCCTACTTCAAAAGCCAGGACGCGATCTCGCGCCAGATCCTCGCCGACGCCGGCGTGCTCATCGACGCCAACAACGACGCCTCCATCAATCCCGCCCTCAATGATCCGACGCGGATCAACCAGCAGCGGGTGCAGGCGGCCGTGAACGGCTGGAACAGCCTCATCGACACCGTCATCCCGAACACGACCGCGCAGGTCCCGCAGGAGACCAACGGCAACAGCCGCTGGGTGGGGAATCTCGCGACGGACTATCGTCTGCCGGGAGGCCCGCTGAAGGGCCTGCGGCTGGGCGCGGGGATCAATTACCGCAGCGGTCAGGTGGTCGGCTACCGCGGCAGCGACACGGTCATCAATCCCGCCAATCCCGCCACGGCGATCGATGATCCCACGGCGGGCCCGGGTGATTCCGTCTACGCGCCGTCGTACTACCGCGGGGTCGCGAGCCTGTCGTACACCTTCCGGCTGCGCGAGGGCCGCAGCCTGCAGGTCGACCTGAACATCGACAACCTGTTCGACCGGCGCGCCCCGGTCTTCGGCAGCAACGGCGGGGTGATCGGCACGAACGCCACCAACCTGCGCCCGCGGCCCGGCGAGACCATCGCCTCACCCGCGCGCATCACCGTGCCGGGCAACTTCTCCTACCTCGTGCCGCGCAACTACACGCTCTCCGCCAAGCTGAGCTTCTGAGCGCGGCGCCGGGAGCCTCCTCGCCGGCGTTTCAGACTGAGATCGGGTTCATCCGCACCTAGAGGCGCGGCTGGCCGTGGAAAGTGACGGCGAGGTTCGCCGGAAGGGTGAATCCGCTCCCGTTGTTGGGGAGCGTGCCGAGCACTTAGTGGTTGATAAGGTCGAAGTGGTGGTGCGCGTAGCCGACCATGGATTCGACCGTCCGCGTCATGACGGTCTCGCCTCTCGAGCCAAGGCATCGGCCTCAGCGTGCGGGGAGTCGGAGGACGGCAGGCGGAAGTGGGCCGCAGGTTGGACCGGACAGATCGTTAATCCAAATCAAGGGAATGACCCCTCGTGCAAAAGCGACGCCCGCACAGCCAAGATCGCTAAGGAAGTCGGATTTTTCCGGGGTTGGCCAGTGGGGTCAGGGGAGGGGCGTTCCGTCACGGCTAATCTTCACACCGTTCGAATCAGGGTGTTGTAATTGGCCTAAACATACCACACGACTGGGCGGCGTTATGTTTTCCAAGTTCACCCGCACCGACAAGCTGCTGTTCGCCGCGTCTTTTTTGTCCCTGATTTTTTCGGAGATCACCTTTTTCAGTGGTCACAAAGAGGAGGGCATTTTTGTCGGCCTGTGGGTTCCTTCCATCCTCGGTTTCGGTATCTACCTCAAGCTCATCGGAGCCTCTAAAAATGGTTGAGCTCCTTCCCTATTTCGCGGGCCTCATCATGGTGTTGTTCGGAATCGCGTTCTATTCGACAATGTCAGCTTTCCGGGAAGCGGCCAGGTCCAATGAAGCGGCCACGCGCAGCGGCGAAGCGGTCATCGACAAGGGCAAGTAAGCCCCCAGCGGCTAGGTCTTACTACTCCTAAGAAACAGCTTCTGCAAAGTGTTCATGATCTGCGATCGGGCATTTTGTGGAGGCGGCCAACCAGGGGTTGAGAAATGCTCGGAAACGAACGGGAATTTTGGGGCTCAAAGTCATCTGGAAGTGAGCCAATCCGC
>SXGQ01422125.1_pt1 | contig 11379 bp, 8 predicted proteins | sample 3178371 | NCBI WGS metagenome assembly SXGQ01 (sample SAMN11356859, study PRJNA531348) | freshwater metagenome | isolation source: freshwater sample F1-20 | place: China: Fuxian Lake, Yuxi | collected 2017-12-25 | reverse complement strand
CAGGATGTTGAGGTAGTGCGTGCGCTGCTTGGGGAAGATCGTGGCGACGAGCGGGTTGGCCACGGCTTCGAGGGTGCCGTTCGCGAAGGCGAAGATGAACATGCCCCAGTAGAGGAAGCCGTAGGCGTTTTCCGGGCTGGTGGCACCGAAGGTGACGAAGGCCGAGACGATGTGGCCGATGAGGGCGAGGGCGACGAGCTTGCCGTAGCCGATCTTGTCGACGATCACGCCGCCGATGATGATGCCGAAGCAGAAGCCCGAGAAGCCGGCGCCGCCGATGGCACCGAGTTGGGAGGCGTTGAAGCCGTATTCGGCCGCCCAGGCGCCGAAGATGCCGCCCCGGAGGGCGAAGCCTACGCCCGCAGCAAGGATGGCCATGAAGCCTGCCCAAAGGAGGCGCTGCGCGTTGGGTACAACGGAGGGTTGTTCGTCGGTGATAGTACTCATATAGGTATGGTTAGGGAGGGGGTACGGTTCCGATAAAAGACAGTTTTTCGTCACTGTCGAGACGGCAAAACAGTCCCCCGCCGAGGGGCTCTAGGCTTCTTTTCCGTTCTTATGCATCCGGCGGAAGTGCGTGGGGCTCATTTTCATGGCCCGGCGGAACTGCCGCGAGAAGTCACTGGCGTCGTAGAAGCCGGTGCGGTCGGCGATTTCCGAGGGCCGGAGGGCGGTATCCTTAAGGAGGTCGGAGGCGGCGGCTACCCGCATGCGGACGTGGTAGGCACGGGGGCTGACCTGGTAGGCCTTGTGGAACTTGCGCTCGAATTGCCTGATGGAGAGGCCGGTCAGCTTGGCCAACTTGGCGATATTCAGGGCGTCGGCGAGGTTCTGCTGGATGAATTCAGCGGCGGCTTCGACCTTGAGGAACGGCTCCAGGAGGGCCTTGGTGCCTTCATAACTGCGGACGGTCCCGAAGACCCCGCAGGGCTTACCGTGGACGTCGAAGATCGGGAGTTTGGTGGTCTCGTACCAGACGTGTTCGCCGTTTTCGTTCGGGAAGAGCTCCACTAGCCGCATGGCCGGCTCACCGCTCTGGCAGATTTGGAGGTCCTTCTTCCGGAAGTTCGCCACGAGCTCGGGCGGGAAGACGTCCGCGTCCGTCTTGCCGAGCAAGGCGGCCTCATCGGGTTGGCCGCAGCGTTGGGCGAAGGCGAGGTTAGCCATCGTGAAACGGCCCTCCAGGTCTTTGGCGAAGAACATCACGCCCGGGAGGTGGTCAAAGACCGACCGGAGGCTGCGGACTTGGACTTGGTTCAGCCAGACATCGAGCGTCGGTGTCGTTTTCACCCCATTTAATTAAGGTGCCATCGGTGCTAGGTCGACATGATTCAAAGGGAATAAAGCCAGCGACCGTTTCGGCCATGATGGTGGGAGGTGTCGTTTTAATCCCATTCACGGGTGTGTCCGGGGCTAATCCCTTCGGTGGGTGCGGCTTATGGCTGACGGCTTGGGGGCGGGGAACTGCATTTTCGTTTTGAGATTCGTCGGTAAGTCGCCTCCTTGGTCGGACATCACGACCATGTCTTCCCTGAAATTCCTCGCCCTCGCCGCCCTCGTCGCGACCGTCGCCGTCGCCGCCGAAACGGCCAAGCCGGCCGCCCCCAACGCCGACACCATGAAGCGTGGTCAGGCCGTCTATAACCGCACCTGCCTCGCTTGCCACCAGCCCACGGGCGCGGGTCTGCCGCCGGTCGTCCCTCCGTTGGCCGGCTCCGAGTGGGTCGCCATGGATGCCTCCGTCGCCGTCCGTAACATCGTCAACGGCATGGTGGGTCCCGTCTCCGTCAAGGGCGTCACCTATAACGGCATGATGCCTCCGGTCGGGGGCGTGTCCGACAAGGACATCGCCGATGTCATCACCTATGTCCGTAATTCCTTCGGTAATTCGGGTGCGGAAGTCACCGAAGACGAGGTCAAGGCGATCAAGGCCAAGTATGCCGACCGCAAGACCCCTTGGACGGCCGAAGAACTGAAGAAGGACGCCAAGTAAAGTCCGGCTTTAGGCCGACCCCGCCAACAGGTAGGGTGGCTTGACCCGTGGGGACCTCTGCCGCACCTTGGTGTCTAACACGCACCAGGGTGCTTCGGCATCCGTTTCCCATGTCCGACCCCAACCCCCTCGCCGGCACGCCACGCCGGACCCGCGACCAAGTGGCTGACCTCCACTTCATGGACGCGCGCTACAAGCTCCTCGACCTCGCGGCCTTCCTCGATCGCCTCGAAAAGGCCAGCGGCCCCGAAGACCATCGCGTCCGCGGGCTCCGCGCCGCTCTCCCGCTCCTGCTGCAGGCCGGCGACGACCGCGTCGCCCAGATCCTCCACCTTTGGAGCGACCCTTCCGTCGCCCCGATCGAAAAAGCCGACACCAAGGCCGCTTCCGGCGTTTGGCCCGGCCTCAAGTAAGCCGCCACCATGCGTTACATCGAACCCCACGGCCACATGGTGAGCCGTACCACCGACGACTACCAGGCGATGGCCTTGGCGGGTTGCGCGGCCATCTGCGAGCCGGCCTTCTGGGCGGGCTTCGACCGCAAGACCGCGGACGGTTTCTACGATTACTTCTGCCAGCTCACGCAGCACGAGCCGAAGCGCGCGGCCAAGTACGGCCTCCCGCATTACTGCTGGCTCTGCATCAACCCGAAGGAGTCCGAGGACATGAAGCTCGCCGACGACGTCCTCGCGCTCATTCCGGAATTCATGAAGGCCAAGACGGTGCTCGGCATCGGTGAGATCGGCCTGAACAAGAACACGCGCAATGAGATGCGCATCCTCGAGAAGCACGTCGAACTCGCGGTGAAGCACGACCAGCTGATCCTCGTCCACACCCCGCACCTCGAAGACAAGCGCAAGGGCACGCGCCTCATCATGGACGTCCTCAAGGCCGCCGGGAAGGTGAAGCCCGAGCGCGTCATCATCGACCACGTCGAGGAGCACACCATCGGAGAGGTCCTCGATCAAGGCTTCTGGGCCGGCATCACGCTTTACCCGGAATCGAAGGCCACGCCCGTGCGCGCCGTCGACATGCTGGAGAATTTCGCTTCGCAACGCGTGTGGTTGAACAGCGCTTGTGACTGGGGCCACAGCGACCCGCTCGCCGTGCCGAAGGCCATGCAGGAGATGCGCCGTCGCGGTCACTCCGCCGCCGCCATCGACAGCCTCGTCTATGGCAACCCCGTGCGCTTCCTGTCGCAGTCGCCGAACTTCAAGGACCCGCAGGCTCTGCGCTGAACGTGAAGCTCTCGTCCGGCCTCAGCCTCGCCTATTGTACCAACGTCCATCGCGGCGAAGGGTGGGTGGAGACCTTCGCGGGTTTGCGTGACCACGCCCTGCGCGTGCGCGACCGCGTTTCACCTGCTCAGACGTACGTCCTCGGACTGCGTCTCGGCGACCGGGCCGCCGCCGAACTCGCCGAGCCGGCGACGTTGACGGCCTTCCGGCATTGGCTGGATAAGGAGAACTGCGTCGTCGCGGGCATCAATGGGTTCCCGTTCGGTCCGTTCCACGGCCAAGCCGTGAAGGACAACGTCTTCGCGCCCGACTGGTGCGAGCCCGCGCGCCTCGAGTACACCAACCGACTCTTCGACCTCCTCGCCGCGTTTGGTCCGCCGGATAAGGTCGGCACCGTCAGCACGTTGCCGGGTTCGTTCAAGGGTTTCGGCCGCAACGCCGATGAGCTCAAGGTCATGCGTCGCAACCTGCTCGCGTGTGGCGAACACCTCGACCGCTTGCGCGACCGCACTGGCGTGATGTTGCGCCTCGCGCTGGAGCCCGAGCCGATCGGCCACGCCGAGAACACGCCCGAAGCCATCCGCCTCTTCGAGCAGCTCCGCGCCGATGAGCCCTCGAAGGGCCTCGTCGACCGCACGCTCGGCATCGCGTACGACACCTGCCACTTCGCGCTCCAGTATGAGCAGGCCCATGAGGCCATCGCGCGGCTCGATGCCGGTGGTGCGCCCGTGCTCAAGTTCCACCTCAGCTCCGCGCTGCGGCTCAAGCCCACCGAGGTCGCGCTCGCGCGGCTCGCGAAGATGCATGAGCCCGTGTACCTCCACCAGACGATGGGGCGGGCCAAGGACGGCTCCCTCGTGCGCTTCAAGGACATCCCGTTGGCCATGGCCGCCATCGACCAGCTCCGGACCCTCGAAGAACTCCGCGTGCACTTCCACGTCCCCGTGAACGCGGATCACCTCTCCGACGAACTCTCGACCACGAACGACCACCTACGTGACGCCATCGCCGTCATCGGCAAGAACCCTGGACGTTGCCGCGAACTCGAGATCGAAACGTACACCTGGGAAGTCCTCCCGCCGGAAGTCCGCACCGCCGACGTCGCGGACATGATCGCCGCCGAATACCGCTGGACCCTCGCCGAGCTCGCGAAGGCCGGCGTGAAGCCGCTTTGATTTCCGCATGAACCTCCGCGCTTGGCTGGTCCTTTCCCGCGCCTCAAACCTGCCGACGGTGTGGTCCTCGGTCCTGGTCGGTTGGTTGGCCGGCACTTACCTGGACGGGCAGTCCTCCTCGCTGTACTGGGGTCTGCTCCGTCTCGACCAACCGGTGAACGTCCCGATCCTCTTCTGGCCGCTCGCCGCGCTGTTGCTGGCGGTCTCCGCGATCTACGTCGGCGGCATGATCCTGAACGACGCCTTCGACGCGGAATGGGACGCGCAGCACCGCCCGACTCGTCCGATCCCTTCCGGGGTCGTCTCGCGGCAAGCCGCTTTGTTCGCCGGCTTCAGCCTCCTGTTCGCGGGCGCGGCGGGCGCCATCCTCGTACGGTACCTGCGCATGGGCACCGACGTCGGCCTGTTCGCGGTCATCGTGCTGGCGCTCGTCGCGTGCGTGCTCGTCTACAACCGTTGGCATAAGGGCGTCGTCTGGGCGCCCGTCGTGATGGGGCTTTGCCGTGCGCTGTTGCCCATCTTGGGCGCCGTCCTCGGGGGCGAATCCATCCTGGGAACGCTCACCGGCCCTTGGGAACTCTACCTCCTCGCCGCCGCCACCTTGTGGGCGCACACGTTCGGCCTGACCTGGGTGGCTCGGCATGAGGCCACCGACGGGACGCCGCCGGCTTGGACCGCTTGGGCGCTTTACGTGGTCCCGCTTCCGTTGGCGCTGTATGCGGCCTCACAGGTCTACCTTGGTGGATTCATGGTCTGCCCCTTCCTGGCGATGTTCATCGCTTGGATCTGGTTCTCCAACCGCCGTCATCCCTTGCCCGCGGGCGTGTCCGGTCGGGTGTCCGACCGCCTCGCCGCCTCGCCGTTCCTCGATTACCTCGTCGTGGGGAAGCCGGTGCTTTGGATCACGGTGCCATTCATCAGCCCCGCAGCTTTCTTGGTCATCCACCCGACCCATTTGCCGAACCTTTTGCCCTTCGGTGCGCTGGCCTTGCTCGGGCCACTCGTCTGCTTCGGCTTGACGTTGCTGTTCCGCCGCTGGATTCCGCAGACCTAAGCCTTTTTGGCGGGAATTGGCGGGGGTCGGGAGGGAACAGGGCTTGCCCGCAGGGGTCGTAAGGTCTCTGATAACCCACCCCCAGGGCTATGGACGACTCCCTTGACCTCGAATTCACGGTGACCTACCGCCACCGCATCTTCTTCACGGAGCATGCGTTCGCAGCCGGCAACCGCGTCCTCGCCGACCTCTTCGCCGGCGCCAAGGTCATCCCGATCGTGGATTCCGGCCTAGCGTCGGCCCGCCCGGGCTTCGTCGCGGAGATCGCTGCCTACGGCAAAGCCATGGGCGTGCATTTCACCCGGACGCCGCTGGTGCTGACGGGCGGTGAAGCCGCCAAGAAGGATTCCGCCGTGGTCAAGGCCGCGCTCGCAGCCATCGAGGCCGACAAGATCTGCCGCCACTCCTACGTCCTCGCCATCGGCGGCGGCGCCTTCCTCGATGCCGTCGGTTTCGCCGCGGCGACCGCCCACCGCGGCGTTCGTCTCGTGCGCATGCCCACCACGACTTTGGGTCAAGGCGACGCCGGCGTCGGCGTGAAGAACGGTATCAATACTTTCGGTAAGAAGAACTTTACGGGCGCCTTCGCGGTACCGACAGCGGTCGTCAACGACCTTGGCCTCCTCGCCTCGCTCGACGCCCGCGGCCTCCGCGACGGCCTCGTCGAAGCCGTGAAGGTCTCGCTGCTCAAGGATCCGGTCTTCTTCGGCAACCTCGAGAAGGAGTCCGACCTGCTCGCCGCCGGCGACATCCCCGCCATCGGCCGCGCCGTCCGCCGCTCGGCGGAGCTCCACGCCCGTCACATCGCCGGCAATGGCGACCCCTTTGAGCTCGGCAGCGCGCGTCCGCTCGACCTCGGTCACTGGGCCGCGCACAAGCTCGAATCGATGACGAACCATCGCCTCACGCATGGTGAGGCCGTCGCCGTGGGCTTGGCCTTGGATATCCTGTGCGCCCGCGACCTCGGGCATTTCGGCCGGGAAGAAGCTGAGCGCACCCTGAACCTGCTCACCGCCCTCGGCTTCCGGACCTATGCTCCGGAGATGCACCTCGACGGTGGCGCCCCGATGCTCGCCGGGCTCGAGGAGTTCCGCGAACACCTCGGCGGCCAGCTCACGCTCGTCTTGCCGACGGCGATCGGGAAGTCGATCCAGGTCCACGAAATGGCCACCGCCATCGTCCGCCGCGCGACCGATGAGTTGCGCGCGCGTGACCAGCAGACATGCGCCGCGCGGTCCTGAACGTCGTCGGTCTCTCCGCGCGCGACCTGCAGTCCGGCGTGATGCCGCGCCTGGCCGCGCGCGCCGCCAAGGGCTCCATCGCGAAGGTCAAACCCGCGTTCCCCGCCGTCACCTGCACCGCGCAGTCCGATTACCTGACCGGCCAGCCGCCGTCCGCGCACGGCATCGTCGGCAATGGTTGGTATGACCGCACGCTCAGTGAAGTGCAGTTCTGGAAGCAGTCCAACCGCGTGGTCCTCGCCCCGAAGGTTTGGGATGCGCTCCATGCGAAGAACCCCCAGCTGAAGGTCGCGAACCTCTTCTGGTGGTATAATATGGGCACGAACGCGGACATCTCCGTCACGCCGCGTCCCATCTACAAGTCCAACGGCGGAAAAATCTTCGACATCGCCAGCTACCCGCAGCGCACCCGGGAGCTGCTCAAGCGTGACCTCGGCGATTTCCCATTCCATAGTTTCTGGGGTCCACGCGCCGGCCTGCCATCCACGCGATGGATCGCGGCTTCCGCCCGCTGGATCGAGGAGCATGAGCAGCCCGACCTCAACCTCGTCTACCTCCCGCACCTCGACTACGACCTGCAGCGCTTTGGGCCCAACGACCCGCGCAGCGACACCGCCCGCCGCGACGTCGACGCGCTCGTCGGTGACCTCGCCGATTTCCTCGAGTCCCGCGGTGTGGACGTCGTCATCGTCTCCGAATACGGCATCACCGCCGTCGATCGAGCCGTCCCGCTGAACAAGGTCCTGCGCGAGCATGACTGGCTCGTGCTCAAGGAGGAGGACGGCTCGGAGACCCTCGACGTCTTCAATTCCAAGGCCTTCGCCGTCGTCGACCACCAAGTCGCGCACGTCGTGGTCCTTGACCCGTCGATCCGCGAGCAAGTCCGCCAAGTCCTCCTCGCCACGCCGGGCGTCGCGCAGGTCCTTGATGCCGAGGCCCAAGCCGCCGCCGGCATCAAGCACGTCCGCGCCGGTGATTTCGTCGTCGTATCCGACAACCATAGCTGGTTCTCATATTACTGGTGGGAGGAAGGCTCGGGCGATCCCGACTACGCGCGCACCATCGATATCCATCGCAAGCCTGGCTACGATCCCGTGGAGCTCTTCATCGACCCGAAGATCCGCTTCCCGATGCTCACGATTGCTTGGTTCCTCCTGAAGAAGACCCTCGGTTTCAAGGCCCTCATGGAAGTTGTTTCGCAGGACGCCTCGCTCGTGAAGGGTTCGCATGGCCGCCTGCCGGAGGACCCGCTCGATTGGCCGGTGTGCATCGCCGCGCGTGACGCCCGCCTGCCGGCGCAGATCGCCTCGACGGACGTCTACGCTCAGATCGTCCGCGGGTTCTGAGCCCTCAGGGTCGCTTGCAGGGTCGACTCGGAACCTTCGACCCGCATCGTGGTCGTTAACCCAGACCCCGATGGACGCCCGCCCGCTTGCCTTACTCTTTGCCCTGTCCTTGGGGGGCGCGACGTTTCCGGAACCAACCAATAACCAGCCCGAGACGATTCCGCCGCTGAAGCCCGCGGACGCGCTGACGACGCTGCACCTGCCCGAGGGTTTCACCGCCACGCTCTTCGCGGCCGAGCCGGATGTCCGTCAGCCCATCGCCCTTTGCTGGGACGAGCGTGGTCGCCTGTGGGTCGCCGAGAACTATACGTACGCCAACGGCAAGGAGCGCTTCGACCTCAAGCTCCGCGATCGGATCATCATCCTCGAGGATGCCGACCACGACGGCAAATTCGACAAACGCACCGTCGTCACGGAAGACGCGCAGATGCTCACCAGTATCGAACGCGGCTTCGGTGGTGTGTGGGCGCTGTGTCCGCCGAACCTGCTCTTCATTCCGATGGCGGGGGACAAGCCTGCAGGCCCACCCCAAGTAATCCTCGATGGCTTCAGCACGACCGCCGCGAGTCGCCATACCTTTGCGAACGGGCTGAAGTGGGGTCCCGATGGTTGGCTGTATGGACGCGTCGGCATCTCGAGCACTTCGTGGGTCGACGTTCCCGGCGTGGAGAAGGACAAGCGTCAGCCCACCGCAGGCGGTCTATGGCGTTATCACCCGGTGAAGAAAATCTTCGAGCCTTACTGCCACGGTACGACCAATCCGTGGGGCTCCGACTGGACCAAAGATCACGAGCTGCTGTTCATCAACACGGTGATTGGGCACGGCTGGCAGGGTATCCACGGCGCGCACTTCAAGCGCATGCACGGCGAGGACCCGTATCCCTTCGTCTACGAACTCATCGACCAGCAGGCCGATCACTACCATTGGAATACCGGCAAGAAGTGGAACGACCCCGATGGCGGCCGCGGTGGCGCCGAGGATTTTGGCGGCGGCCACGCGCACGTCGGCATGATGATTTATCAGGGCGATAACTGGCCGGCGACGTATCGCGATAAACTCATGACCCTGAACATGCATGGCCGACGCGTGAACGTCGAAGCCATCGAGCGGGTCGGCAGTGCGTTGGTCATGAAGCACCAGCCCGACATCTTGAAGTCCGACGATCCCTGGTTCCGCGGCATCGAGCTCAGCCAAGGCCCGGATGGGGCGGTGACGATTTTGGACTGGAGCGATATCGGGGAGTGCCACGATGAAGACGGCATTCACCGCACCAGCGGCCGCATCTATAAGGTCGCCTATGGCAAGCCCAAGCAGCCTGACGTCGACCTGACGAAGGCCACGCCGGCCCAGCTCGTCGAATTGCAGCGCAGTCGCAACGAATGGCTCGTGCGGATGGCGCGATGGGAACTCCGCGAGCGCGCGTGGAAGGGCCAAGACCTCTCGTCCGGTATCGTCGCCTGGGAGAAGCTTGCCGCCGAAGCCGACCCCGTGTTCGCCCTCAACGCCCATTCGACCCTCCTGGCGATGGAAGCCACGCCGAAGGGCGTTAGCCCTTTCACGGCGCAACATCAGGCGCGTTACTCGCCGGCGGCCATCCTCGCCGAGCAGCGCCCGGATGTTTTGGCCCGCCTGATCGAGCGCGAACTCACCGAGCCGCTGGTGCGTCGGAACAATTCCTTGGTCAAGTATCCGCGCCACCTCGGGTTCATCCCGTCGTGCGAGGAACAGGAGACGGCGTTGCTGCAGTTGGCGAGCCAGCCGCGCGGTCAACGCGTCCGCTTGGCCCTCGCTTCATCGCTCCCGCACCTCACCGCGCCGATCCGTGCGCTCGTCGCTCAGCACCTCCTCCGTTACGAGCAGGACAGCACGGACCATAACCTCCCGCTCCTCGTCTGGACCGGTATCCGCGAGCTCCCGCTCCCGGCCTTGGTCGATGTCGCGCACGTCTGCCGCGTCCCGCAGGTCAGCAAACTTATCGCCCGGCGCTTGGCCGAAGCCTCGGATAAGCAGCCAGACCCCTTGAACGACCTCTTGGCGGGTGCGGCCGATATGCCGGATGGTCATGGCCCGCTCGTCGCGGGCTTGGTGGACGGACTCAAAGGTTGGCGTAAGGCGAAGAAGCCTGCCGCGTGGGATAGGTTTGTCGCGTCGATACCTTCTACTGACGCCACCGCCCTTGAGGTCGTCCGCCAACTCAACGTGTTATTCGGCGACGGCTTGGCCTTGGAAGCCGTACGCAAGATTGCCTTGGATGAGAAAGCCCTCACCGAGCAGCGGCGTGTCGCTTTGTTGGCGCTCATCGAGGCCAACGACGCGAACCTCCGGGCCGATTGCGAGAAACTCCTTTCCGTCCGCGGCGTTGCCATGGAAGCCATGCAGGGCCTCACTAAGTTTGATGACCCTGCCGTCGCGAGGAAGATCCTCGCCCGCTACCCGCAGCTTTATCCGCATGAGCGCCCGCAGGCCATCATGGCGCTCGTCTCGCGTCCGAAGTTCGCGCGGGAACTCCTCGGTGCGATCGCCGAAGGCAAGGTCTCGAAGTCGGACCTCGGGTCTACCGCCGCGCGGCAGATCCTTGGCTTCAACGACGCAAAGTTAACGGCACAGCTCGTGGCCGTGTGGGGTGAAGCGCGGGAGAGTCCGGCGGACAAGCTCCAGCTCATCGCTGAACTCAAGGCGCGGCACACGGCGGACTTCTTGGCGAAGGCGGATCTCGCGCAGGGCAGGGCACTCTATGCGGGCGTGTGTGGGCAGTGCCACAAGCTCTTTGGAGCAGGCGGCGCGATTGGGCCGGACCTCACTGGGAGCGGACGACGCGACCTCGATTACTTGCTCCAGAACATCGTGGATCCGAACGCCATCGTCGACGCCGCGTATTACCTCAACACCATCACCATGAAAGACGGCCGCGTCCTCAGTGGCATCGTTGGTGCGCAGACCGAGCGCACACTCACCCTGCGTTCGATTGGACAAGAAACCACGCTCGACAAGACTGACATCGCGAAGCGCGACACCCAGCCCATCTCGCTCATGCCCGAAGCCCTCCTGCAGGCCTTCACCCCCGAGCAGCAACGTGATTTACTCGGTTACTTGATGAGCGAGAGCGGAGTAAAGGCTCGGAAGTAGCCAGATTCGGCGGGTTTTCGGGCCAAGAGCCCGTATCTTTCGTTTTGACGCAGGGGCGGGGAGTCCCATCGTCAGACGACTCAGGACAGTCCGATGGTGTAATGGTAGCACAGGAGATTCTGATTCTCCTTGTCTAGGTTCAAATCCTAGTCGGACTATTTCTGAAACCTAAAGCCCTCCACGCGGAGGGCTTTTTCGTGCCGAT
>SXGQ01245712.1_pt1 | contig 11379 bp, 9 predicted proteins | sample 3178371 | NCBI WGS metagenome assembly SXGQ01 (sample SAMN11356859, study PRJNA531348) | freshwater metagenome | isolation source: freshwater sample F1-20 | place: China: Fuxian Lake, Yuxi | collected 2017-12-25 | reverse complement strand
GCCTGATTGGCTTTATCACAGAGTCGGCGACGGTGCGACAGATACTGGCGCATGTGGGCGAGCCGACAACTGCACCGGCAATCGCACCCGCGCGCTCACCACCGGTGGAGGTAAATGCACAGCAGCTGATTGCTCCAGAAGCAGTAGAGGCAATCCCCGAGCTTGAGTTTGACCAGACGGCAAACCTGACAGCAGAAGCCGGGGATTATCAGTGGAAGTCCCCTGTGGATGCGGATGCAGAGCCGATCCCGGAACTGGAGTTTGATCAAACGTTGGGTTGGTAATCCTGCGCTGCAGTAATGGCACACGCGGCGCAGCATTGGCAATGGTACGTGCGGCGGAGCATAGGCAGGCGTGGTGCAGTCACCAGCTGAGAGCACTGAATGTTTTGCACTTCCGATGCCGGATTGAATACACTATGCAACCTGCGTGTGTTACGCGGCTTGTGTCTCTTTGAATATCCAACAAAAGTGATAGTTGATCATTAAGTAATGGCAGGGGGGAGGTTAGCGCAAATTGGTGCTTGACGAGTGCGGGCCCAGCGCTTACCATTTGGCGGTGCTTGGGAGCTTGAATTTCCTATCCGCAACGAATTCACTTTTGTAAGTTGGTCGGTTGCATGGCTGACTTCTTTCTACTGTGAGGATGGGCATTGCTACCGATATCGATAACCGCATAAATTATTAGGCTCACTTTGTCTGAAAGTCAATATTCATGCGATGCATACTTTAGGCATACATGGTTGTGGATTTGTCGCTCAATCCTTAGTCTCGTTGACTCAAACCTATAATTGAAATGCCTACAAAAAAATGATACTTTGATATCAAGAAACCTTCAAATAAAATCCTATTCTTAAGGCCGTTTATGAGGGATTATTTTTCAGACAAAACGATAGTCGTCACTGGTGCGGCTGGAAACGTCGGTAAACGTCTGGTTGCTCAATTTTGCTCTGCGGGTGGAACTGTGCTTGCTGTCGATCGCAACGCTATACGACTTGAACAACTGAAAATTGAGTTCCCAGACATCGCCATACTGGCTCTCGATGCTGCCAGTAGAACAGCTGCTGCTCAAATAGTCTATGCAGCCAAAGGAACAATTGATGTCCTTTGTAACAACGCCGCGCTGATCGAGGCTGCCGTGATTGAAGATATTGAAGAAGATGTCTGGGATGAAATCATCCGCGTAAACTTAACCGGTCCATTTTTACTCTCACGCCAAGTGGTCCCTTTGATGGTTAGGCATGGTGGGGGCGTGATTATCAACACCGGTGCATCCGCCTCACTTCGGGGTGGGCGTTGTGGTCCAGCGTATACCGCATCAAAACATGGCTTATTGGGTCTGACCCAAAACATTGCGGGTGCATATTTTGATAAAGGCGTGCGTTGTAATATTGTTTGTCCTGGTCATATTCAGCGCAACGAAGGAGACCCAGAGGTCTCTGTGTTGCAGACCAGCCCCCTCATTGTCACCCGACCCTGGCCAAAATCATCTACAGCAAAAGATATTGCCCGACTGATTGTGTTTCTGGCAAGCGATGAAGCCAAGGCCATCAATGGAGCTGCGATTCCGGTTGATGAGGCTTCACTGGCTTTTTAGGTGTTGAAGTGTTATAAGTGGGGCTGTTCCTGTTGAAATCTTAGTTGCGGTTGGCATAAAGCCATGGTGCATAAATACTTGAAGGAGAGTTGTATTTAATTTGTTTCTTCTGTAAGCTTTTTATTCCGGGTTGGACCATTGACGCCTATTCTCAGGGTTTGGTCTTTTTCGTAAATTGTGTTTGACGCGCGGCTCAGAGCTAGGTGAATATCGCTCGCAAGTGGTCTTTGGCTCAGAGCAAATGGTTCGGTGACATGCAGCGCTATATGGTTCTTCACAAGAGTGGTTCCATTATATTCGGATTGTTGGGGGCTTGAATTTCCTCTCCTATAACCACCAGGTGGCTTGCTTGCTTATTGCCGGTGGTAGCCTGACATTTTGAAAGCTAGCAACATGAAGCGCCGCCCACGCACCCTGATTGGCGAGTGCATCCAGGAAATTTCCTCTTTCAACCTCCTGCCTGGTGGCTACAGTAACTTTCCGCTGCAACGCGGTGTAGAGATGTTCGCGCAGGACGGTATCAACACCTCGATTGGCGGCGCTCTGGCGGTGTATCGCGAAAGCGGCATGGAGCCGGTACTGGCCATCAGCGCCTGCGATGGCTCGGCGGGTATCCTAAGGGCGCAGGCCTGGCAACGCTTGGCTAAAGAGGTTCTCCATGCCATCGCAGCCCAGGGCGGCAATAGCATCGACGGTGTTTACTTCTCCCTGCACGGCGCCATGGCGGCTCAGGGCGAACTGGACCCCGAAGGCTATCTGCTGGCTGAAACCCGGAGGCATCCGGCTTGCAGATTGCAATCGTGATTTCGCTGAACCTTCCCGGCATCCTGACCGACCACATGCTAAAGCAGATCTATGGTGTGGCGATCTAACACACCTACCCTTATGTGGACTTTGCCTCCACCGGGCAGCGGGCGGCGCGCGTGCTGTGCCGCCTCGTCACCTAGAAAATCCTGCCTACCATTGTGCGGGAGGTGATCCCGTCGCTGGTACGGGGCGATGAGCTGATCACCAATTCTGGGTGCTATGGCGAGCTGATCCGCGAGTCCAGCGGCTGGAGCTGGAGGGCCTGGCCATGTCTGCCGGCATCATGATAGGCAACATGCTTACCGATGTGCCCGAACTCTGCTGCCAAGTGGTGGTGGCCACGGCCGGAGATGCTGCAGCAGCGGAGCGAGAGGCGCTGCGGCTGGCGCGCGAATTCTGGCCACTGCGGCACCGCATGCAGCGCAAGCTGATCTCGCTCGAACGCGCCATTGCCCACGGCGCCACCATCGCCGGCGCGATGATGTTCACCGATGCCGCAGTCGCCACCTCCTCGGGCGCCACTGGTGACTCGAACCTCATCATCAATGGCCTGCGTGATGCCGGCTACCGCAAGCGGGCGCTGGCGCAGATCGTCGATCCAGCCGCGGCGGCGGCCGCACACCAGGCCGGTGTCGGCGCTCAGATCGAGGTCAGCCTAGGCGGTGCGATTGACACCAAGCGCTTTGCGGCGATGCAAGTCAAGGCCCGGGTTCGCCTGCTCAGACGGCCTAGCGCGCCTGGAGACCCTGAAAATCGGACTCGGCGCAGGCCCTACCGCCGTGCTGGTGTTTGAAAACTTTCCAGTGGTGGTGTTCAGTCGTACCCTCCTCCTGCGGGACCTTACCATCTGTTACGCCAACGGTCTGGATCCGACCGACTTCGACCTGACAGTGGTCAAATACCCGCACACCGAACGCCACATGTACGACGCCTGGGTTTACGACAAGTTCAATATTGACGTGCCTGGCGCCACATCCGCTAACCTGAAATCCTTGGGTCACACCATCTGCGCCCGGCCCATGTACCCGCTGGATGCGGATGCGGTCGTGAACCTGTAGCGACGGTTTACCGATGCTGAGCTGGTATTCTGTTGTGCGTTTTCTTCAAATCGTTGCTCCCCAAGTCCGGACACACTTGGGGGGATCAGGGCAGCGGCGCATTCGGCTCCGCGGCTGATCCTGAAGCGACGGAGTCAGCTACTTGCTGGCCGGGTTCGTCACCAATGTGGAGCAACGGAGTTTGACGCAACGCTGGGAAGCCACGGTCAAGGCTATTTTCGCTGGACCGATGGGGCTGGTTGCTACGCCAACTCGGTAGAACGTACCCCCGATCAATTCGAGAGAGATTGGGTCGTTTTGGCCGTCATGCTCAGGCATGATCGATTGTGCTACAGTTAAGCTTAATGTGATTACCATTTGGAGATTGCCTTGAGAGCGCTTGCATATCCTTATCATGCCCGAGCTAGCAAAAGCCAGTCTGTGAATAACCTGTGGGTTGTTTTATGTCTATCGCTCATCCGCGCATCGGAGTCGACTGTACCGACGCTATCGCCAAGTTCCACGTCGAAGGCTGCGCGCTGCCGGTTGTAAGGTCGTCGCTGTCGCGCAATTTACAATGGCTTTCCGCCCTTTGGCCTAGTTTTCATTGCTAAAATTGGAGGCACCATGAGTCCATCCGTTCCTCTCCAAGTTATCCCGAGTGCTTACGCCGGCTTGATGGGCGTCTCGAGGCGTGACACGACGCCACCGGAAGGCATCTACGCCCGCATGTGGGGTGCCTCCACGCACGACCTCGCGGAGGGCGTCCACCGCCGCCTCTGCACGACGGTGCTGGCATTGCAGGCAACAGCTGGCGATCCGCTCCGGCTGCTTGTCGGGATCGACCTTGCTCTTCTGGGCGACTTCGGTGCGATCGCTGACTCCGAGCGGGTACTTGCGCCTGTCCGCGATGCTCTTGGCCTGACCACGGGACAGCTTCTCGTCAACTGTTCGCACACGCACAGCTCGCCGTGGGCAGCCACGAGCCGGAGCCATATGCCTGGCGGCGAGCTAATCGGTCCCTATCTCGACCAGATGGGCCGCGCCGTTCTTGAGGCTGGGATCGAAGCTGTCGCAAACATTGGCCCGGCCACTCTGACTTGGGCAACAGGTAACTGCGACCTAGCCCGCAATCGCGACCTGACCGACCCGGAGTCCGGCAGCGATCGCGTCGTCTGCGGCTACAACCCACTCGAGCCCGCCGATGACACGCTGGTAGTCGGGCGGGTAACGCGCGACAGCGACGGCGGTGTCATCGCGACGATCGTAAACTACGGCTGCCATCCGACAACACTTGCCTGGGACAACAAGCTGATCTCGCCGGACTACATTGGCGCCATGCGCGAGCTGGTGGAGTACCACACCGATGGTGCACTTTGCCTCTTCCTGCACGGCGCCTCCGGCGAGCTGGGGCCGGCCCATCAGTACGTCGGCGACCCGACCGTGGCCGATCAGCATGGGCGCCGCCTCGGGTTCAGCGCGCTCGCGGCACTCGAGGGCATGCTGCCCCCGGGACAAGCACTAAGCTACAAGGGAGTGACGGAGTCGGGCGCGCCGCTGGCTGTCTGGCTGCCCACGCCGTTCACCCCGTCGCGCGTGCTTTCCGGTGACGCAATCAGCGTGCCGCTGCCCCTCAAGCCGATGCCGACCGTGGCCGAGCTGGAGGCCCAGTTGGTGGCCACCGAGGACCGCCCCATGAAAGAGCGCCTGTTCCGCAAGATCCAGATCGTCAGCAGCCTGGGTGGCGGGGACAGCCACCCGTTCCCAGCCTGGGTGTGGCGAGTGGGGCAGAGCCTGCTCGTCGCGCACCCAAACGAGGCGTACTCTTGCTTTCAAGAGGACCTGCGGAGCGCCTTTCCCGACTGCACCGTCGTAGTGATGAACACAAGCGGAGCGGCCGAGGTCGGCTACCTCTACCCGCCCGAGCTGGACGCGGTCAACATTTACCAAGTGTGGCAGACCCCGTTTGGCGCAAAGGCTCTTCCCACTCTGACCGAGCACTGCGTCGCCGAAGGCCGGCGCCTCTTCGCAGGCGACGCGTGACGCGACGGCCGGAATTCGAACTCATGATCGGCGGTAGTTGCTGCGGCATCCGTTACGATCACCCATACAAGGCGCGTTAGGGTCGAGAGTGGCCAAAGGTTGCGTTTGCGCTTGAACAAGTTGATGTGTTCTGGCTTGAAGACTTCACGCATCCGGAAAATCTCGCGGGACACCGTGAGGTCTCTGAAGCATGTGCGAACCTGCGCGTAGCGGCTATTGAGCAGATATCCAGCTATACTTGCCCCTACTGTTGCATCACAGAAGGCGGTGCCCACGTTCTTTCGCCAAATCCATCTCGCTGTGCCAGATTGACGGTTGGCAAGCAGATCGCTGATCTGTTGATACGTCAGCAAATCGAATGCGCGCCACACGCCTAGCTAACCGATCTGTTGAAGGCATGGTCTCTGCACCTCAACGCATCGCTCATGAATTTGCTTTTTCTTGCGATCAATGATTTGTCGGCGTCGTAGTTAAACTCGAGGTGTTTTCCGCAGATTGAAATGCACGAAGGTGACATTCTGGTACCAAATGCGCGTGGAGTCGGCGTTGATCTTGACCGGGGGATGCTGGAGCGCTTCCGGTCGCTTTAGAAGCATTGCACGCCAATCGAATTGAACGGGAAATGAGATAGAGCGTTTTTTGGGCAACCCTCGAAAGAAATTAAGGAGCAATCATATGGTCATGCGAGAAGGAGATGCCGAACTTCTAGGTTTTATAAAAAAAGAGCTGTATGTCGCGGCAGTGAGTGACATTCTTGACACGCTTGGTATTCGCAATCAAGTAATGCATTCCCGGCTGCGGCCTTTACTCCCGGATCGGTACAACTGCGGTTTCGTGGGTCGTGCGCGGACGGTGCGTTGGATTGAAATCGATCACATTGTAGAGCGCGACCCATACGGACTCGAAATTGAGGTGATGGATTCTCTGAAACCGGGTGATGTGGTTGTCCATTCAACAGATTACGCGGGAACAAATGCCCCATTCGGAGAATTGATGTCGACCGTTGCGAAAAAAAACGGAGCGGTTGGCTGCATCTGTGACAGTCAAGTTCGTGACTGCTTGAAGATCATAGAACTCGGCTTTCCTATTTATTATCGTGGAATTCAGGCGCTTGATTCAATGGGGCGGGGACGGGTCGTCAGTTACGATGAGCCCGTCCGTTGTGGCGATGTGCTGGTAAAGTCTGGCGAACTAATTTTTGCCGACTTCGATGGAATTGTCGTCATTCCGAGCGAGGTTGAGTCGCAAGTTGTGCGTCTGGCGAAAGAGCGAGTCGGTAAGGAGTCACTGACACGCGCCGAACTGATGGCGGGAGCAACACTTCGCGACGTCTTCAATAAGTATCACGTTCTTTAGAACAGTACATGAGGTCCATCAATCGCTGTCGCGACTTGATCTTGCACATACCCTGAGTTCCGGCGCTTAGGTATCTTGGGCTACCCCGATTAGCGAAGCGACCGTGACGGGATGGGTGCGCGCTCTTGGAAATTGAAGTTAGAGAATTGGGTTTCTGCATCTGCTAGGCTGAGAATTGAACCCGCAGCGGAGGTGTCGCAACTGACTGGCGCCAGTTTTTACGTCGAGGACACAGCGCTCCCCTCTGACGTAGATATCTGTGGGTCATTTGGCGCTTGCGTGCGTTTTGGCGGACTTCAAAACAGCAATGCGGTGTTATTGATTTCTAAGGGCCTTTTATGCTCTCATGTCAATCGTTTGGTGCTGAATGGAATTGCAGAAACGAACAAGTCAGCATGGGTGGCTAACTATTTGGATGCTCAGCGCGGAGGCGTCATGGTGGTGGCTGAACACGATTGCTGTGCCGCAGGAGTCTGCAACTTAAGTGAGCCGGGCTGAGTAATTTGTTGTCGACTTCATTGATGGTGATTCCGGGTGGCAGTGGCAAAGCCTCTGTCGGGGCATGATTATTTACGTCGCCCGGCACGACTTGGCGGTGCCTGCGTTGTGGTGAAAGCGATGGTGCCCGACAAGTCGCTAATGGCTCTCTTAATCGCCTTTACGGTTAGGTACCTTTTGTCTGGCCTCGGCCCAGTACGCAATGTTCCTTCACGGTGAAGCAATGGACAACCAATGGACATTGGCGATTGCGACCTGTCATGTGAAGTGGCGGTGATTGTAGAAATCGGCAACCACCACAAAGATGATTTTGGGCTCTCTGGCAAATGGTTCACGCCGCGCCGGTGGTGGGTGCGCGAGCAGTCAGATGCGAGGTCATCTAGCCCACGCAGTTGGTTTCCATTACGGAGCTGGCGCGCATATTGCAACTGAACCATTGTCAGGCCAAAGTTTATTCCATAAGTTGTGGGGTGCTTGAATTTCCCATCCATTTGTGTGTCCTGTGGCTTCAATTCGGATCTGAGCTCGGGAACTGTGGTCGTCCTACTCGACCCGGCCGCTTAGGCCGATCGCTTCGGTTGGGTTACGGCGTGTTAGCACATTGTGGGCTCGCTCAAGCAGGGGCTGCAACCGCTGGGCGAGAGCGTCCACGCCATTGCGCGTCTCGGTAAGTGGCTGGGAGACTGGGCGGGCTTGTAGACTAGGTCCGCCGCGTCAAATCTTGCCACGAGGCAGTGACGATTGCTCTTGTCGCAGGACCAGACTAGAGTCGCTTCCATTTTGTAGACGCGCCAAAGTCGCTGTACAACGATGGTTCGTTCGGGGGGATAGCGAGTCATGCCACACATCATCCGCACTAAAGACGGGGCCGCCACATGCGAGCGGAGCTTCGGCAAACAAGTGCGCGGCGACTCGCCGGGTGTCGTCGTGGCGTTCACGCATCGCGGCGAAGTCGTCCATCGCGGCTATTACGGCATGGCGGACATCGCGCAGGGTGTGCCGCTGGACAGTCGATCGGTGATTCGCATCGGCTCCCAGACCAAGCAGTTCACAGTTCTGCTGGCGCTGATGCTGGAGGCCGAGGGCAAGCTGTCGATGGAGCACGAGATCCAGCGCTACCTTCCCTGGCTCCCGAAGTTCGAGCGGCCGGTCACGCTGCTGCATCTCGCGAGCAATACCAGCGGCATGCGTGATTTCCTCGAAGCCCTGACCTATAGCGGTGCTCCGATCACGTCGCAGTCGACGCGCGAATTTACGTGCCGGGTCATCGCCCGACAGACTGAGCTCAACTTCATGCCAGGGGAGGCGCTGATCTATTGCAACACCGGCTTCTTCCTGCTGTCGGAGATCGTCGAAAAAGTTGCGGGTCGCAGCTTCAACGAATTGCTTGGGGCGCGGATCTGCGGACCATTGGGCATGGCGGATTCGCGCCTGATGATCCGCGACAGCGCCATCCTGCCTCGTCTGGCCGGCCATCACACGCGCGACGCCGAAGGCAATTGGAGCCGCGCGAGCTGGGGCATCGATCTCGGCGGCGAAGGCGGCATGGTCTCGACGCTCGACGACATGCTGATCTGGCAAGCCAATCTCGCGAATCCACGGATCGGAACCGCGGCGATGTGGGATCGCATGAAGGCGCCCGTGGTCTTCGCCAATGGCACGACCGGCCTGTATGGCCTCGGCCTGGTCTCCGCCGAGTATCGCGGCCTGCGTGCGATCGGGCACGGCGGCGGCGTGGCCGGCGGACGATCAGATTCGCAATACTACCCGGCGGCGGAGTTCGGCATCGTCATCCTCGGCAACCACGACGAGTTGGCGCCGTTCTCGCTCGCGCGACGCATTGCCGATGCCTGCCTGGGCGACGCGCTGCAACCTCCGCGTCGCGCCGAGGATCTCGCGCCGCTGACGGATCGGATCGGCATGTACCGCGAGGCCGGCGGCGATGATCTGTTCGAGCTGCGCATGAAGGATGGCGAGCCGGCTTTCGGCGGAGGCGCCGGCACGATCGCGATCGACCGGATCGCGCCGAACATGTTCATGCCCGAGCGCGGCGTCGTGCAGTACGTGTTTTCGCCGACGCGCGACGGCGCGATCGACGTCGCCTGGTGCGGCCATCTGCGGACGTATCGCCGGCTGTCTGCCGAGCTACCCGTGGCCAGCACGGCCATCGCGGGATGCTATGCGCATCGCGGTCTCGGCATGCATGCGACGATCGCGGAGGAAGGGGGGGACGGGCTGGTGATGCGCATCACCTCCAGCTTCGGCGTGATGACGATGGTGCTGACCCGCGCCGATCATGATCTCTATCTCGGTCGGTCCGGGCCGGCGATGCCCTCGCCGCCGCTCGGCAAGGACTGGCTCTACACGGTCAAGGTCGACGAGCGCGGAATCCTGCTCGACAGCGATCGCACGAAACATCTGCGCTTGATGCGCGTTCAATGAACACCGAAAACGCCGAGAAGAGGAAGCGCATGTCCTACGAATCGATGGATCCAAGGGAGTTTCTGGAGCTCAGCTATGAGCAAGCGTGTCGTCATGCTCTGTTGCGACGCGGCATGCTGGCGACCGCCGCCGGCGCCGGTGCGCTGGCCCTCGGCGGCGATGCGCTCGCCCAGACGCCGCGCCGCGGTGGCATTCTGCGTTGCGGGCGCAATCAGGAACCCGACAGCCTCGATCCGCACAAGACCGCACTGTGGCTTTCAAAGCGACGATGCGGCTAATGTACAGCTCTTTTGGGATGCATCGACACCGACGGTGCCGTCCAGCCGACGCTCGGTGCGAGCACGACCGAGGCGGTGATTTCGGGCTCATGGTCAAATTGATCCACACCGCGGTGGCGGCGGGTGTCCACACAGAGAAGTTCCACCCTATTCAGCTCGAGCGGCTTACCTCCGCGACGGAGGCGTTGCGCGTAGTAAAACTCGACAATTTTCAGATTAGCGGTTATACCCTGCTTATGTGGTTGTATTTTCTATCCGCATGAGGGACAGCGCCCGGCCCGTGAACGCTAGAACAGGAACAGCCATATGAAAATAAAAGTCACAAAAGTTGAAACCATTCGTGCCGACCGCTTCATGTACGTCAAGATCAGCACTGACCAAGGCATCGCAGGCGTTGGCGAGCTACACCCGGCCTCCGGCACGGGCGGAACGCCATTCCTGCCCATTGCAGGCGTTCAGTACTGCGCCGAGTACCTCATTGGCAAAGATCCGCTGCAGATTGAGCGACACTGGCAGCACATGTTTCGGCGATGCCTCTTCCGTGGCGGGTCGGACGTGATGGCGGCGATAGGCGCGATCGACCAGGCACTCTGGGACATCAAGGGTAAGGAGGCCGGCAAACCCGTCTACGAGCTACTTGGCGGCCCGACGCGCGAGAAGGTGCGGCTTTACACGCATATCTCTGGAAAGACCGCGAAAGATTTGGCTGAGCAGGCGAAGGCATTGGTCAAGGACGGATTTACGGCTGTACGACTCTACCCGTTCGGCGAGTTCGGCAGACACACGTTCGAAGAGGGTACAGGCCTTGAGACCATGTCATTCACGTCAATGCAGCACAACGCAGTTGAGCGTGTCGGCGCGGTGCGTGACGCTGTTGGACCCGATGTAGATGTCATGATCGATGTTGTGAATCGCCTCACGCCCGCCGAGGCGGTCGGCGTCGGCCGCGTGCTCGCCCCCTTCAACCTGTACTTCTTCGAGGACCCCATCGAGCCAGAAAATATGGACCAGTGGCAGTACGTCGCTGAGAACTGCCCGCAGCCGATCGCGATGGGTGAGCGGCTATACACCATCTACCAGTTTCAGGACCTTATCAACCATAAGGGTGCGGCGTATGTGCGGCCCGACTTATCACTTGCCGGCGGCATAACAAACATCAAGAAGATCGCCGCCATTGCTGAGGCCAACTACATCGGCGTCGTGCCGCACAACCCGTTGTCTGCCGTACTCACGGCCGCGTGTGTGCACCTTGACGCTGCAACGCACAACATCCCGGTACAGGAATATCCGTACGACGACGACAAGGGTGTGAAGCGCGACCT
>SXGQ01270157.1_pt1 | contig 11380 bp, 11 predicted proteins | sample 3178371 | NCBI WGS metagenome assembly SXGQ01 (sample SAMN11356859, study PRJNA531348) | freshwater metagenome | isolation source: freshwater sample F1-20 | place: China: Fuxian Lake, Yuxi | collected 2017-12-25 | reverse complement strand
TTTAAGTGTTTTCATTTGAAGTAATTACATAAGACATAGCCCCATTGAAGGGGCTATTAAATAAGTTCGCGAAGGTTATTTAAGGAGACTTCTGAAACAAAAAGAATTCTGCCATAACTTAATTGTAAAAAAAAACAAATTTCTGTGAATATTAATTTTTTGTCACAAATCTTAAATACCTTTTATATAAAGTATCGAAGTTGATCTCTTCAACATAACTTTAATAATTGAAAAGGAATAATTAATGAAGCGCACTTTAGCATCAATTCTTGTAGGTTCAATCTTTGCTGTTTCATCACTATCAGCTTTTGCTGCTAAGGATATTGTAGACACTGCTGTTGCAGCTGGTAATTTCAAAACATTAGTAGTAGCGCTAAAAGCTGCTGACTTAGTTAATACTTTAAAAGGTAAAGGCCCATATACTGTTTTTGCACCCACAGATGAAGCATTTGCAAAAATCCCAAAAGCTGACTTAGATGCATTATTAGCTAACAAGGAAAAGTTATCAGCAGTATTAACTTACCATGTAGTGCCAAGTAAAGTCATGGCTAAGGATGTAAAATCTGGTGATGTGGCAACAGTGAACGGCAAAACAATCAAAATTACAACTGCTAATGGTGTTGTAGTTAACACATCAAAAGTTACGGCAACGGATATTGATGCTTCTAACGGTGTGATCCACGTTATTGACTCAGTTTTAATGCCTAAATAATAATTGATTTTGTAATCGAAAAAATTAATTAGTAATACCCTAATAGGGCATGAAGTTAAGTGCCCTATTTTATTTTTATGCTTGAAATTTCAAAACACTATATTTAAATTTTTTAAAGGAATCACATGCACGATATTATTGACACCGCAGTTGCGGCAGGTAAATTTAATACCCTAGCAGCAGCAGTAACAGCAGCGGGTTTAGTAGATACATTAAAGGGTTCAGGTCCGTTTACAGTTTTTGCACCTACGGATGAAGCATTTGCAAATCTTCCTGCTGGAACAGTTGAGGCACTATTAGCAGATATCCCAAAATTAACAGCTATTCTTACTTATCACGTAGTTGCTGGTAAAGTAATGGCGAGTGATGTTGTTAGCTTAAATGGTAAAAGTGCAACAACTGTTAATGGCGCTGATATAGCAATTAGCACCGATGGAGGCGTCAAGCTTAATGGTTCAGCAAATGTAATCACAACTGATATTGAATGTACGAATGGCGTGATACATGTAATTGATGCTGTGATTTTACCTGCCTAATTTCTAGGTTAATAGAATTAAAAAAGCCCAGCAATTTTGTTGGGCTTTTTTTACACACCCCTATTTCACCCCCGCCAAAATCCCCTGCCCTGGACCCTCTACAACACCCACAAATACTGTAAAATATCCCATTCTGGGGGATTAGCTCAGCTGGTAGAGCAGCGGACTCATCAAAGTCTATTTTTAGAAAATATTTATGAAGAAATTCATCTGATGACAAATATGTAATCTGATCTTTTTTAGATAAAGTCATCGCTTATCTCCTTTAGAGGAAAGTAATGGCTTACTTTTATCTAATTGAATACTGAATAAGAGCTTATTCTCTAATATCAAAGTTTCTAGAAAATTTGACCTTGCATAAGAGTAGCTTTGACCTAACTCTTTGAGTTTGGGATTTTGCTCTACAGCTCTTTCCCATAGCACTTCACTTAATTCAATAGCAAAAGCTGCAAGCAATATATATTCAGGTAGTTCCTCATTGTTATTTTCGTAAGCATAATATTGATAAGGATCTAAACCTAGCTTATCTGCGGCAAGTTCTTCTGTTAGACCACTTCTTTGACGCCATTTTTTTAGATTAAAATCTGACATACTAATTCTCCTTGTTTAGCCACTTTGACAATTGTCTGGGTGTGGCAAGTTGAGGTTAAATCCACCCGTATAAAACAAAAAACCCGATTCAGCTAAATGCTAAAACGGGTTACTAGTTCGTTTTAGCAGATTACGCCCTGCAATCGAATCAAATCGGCGTTATGTGTATATTAATACTTCTATAAATTTTTACAATAATTATTTTTTGATTTAGTTTCCCGTAACTAGACGCTTATTAAGCCTCCAATGCCTTCCTAACAAACTGATCTATATTGTCTTGGTTGAGTAGCCAAGTCTTATAATCTCTAGGTATGTCAGATATAGCTACACCTTTATGTTTACCAAAAGGCATATGAGTGGGAATACGAGCTTGTTCACTTATCTTATATAGATCTTCAAGATTGGCTACACCTAATTTAGCAATAATCTTTTCTAGAATAAAAGCACAATTCTCAACGTCAGCAAGGGCTGAATGAGCATTCTTAAGTTTTTCACGGGCATTATGCCTATCCACAAAATAAAGCATTGCGCTTTGGCTATGTGAATCTAATGTTGGCCACGCACGCCTTGCTAGAGCTAAAGTGCAGATACGCTTGATATCAGGTTGTCCGATAATATTCCAATCATAATCTATGTTGTGTCCAATGATGTATTCAGTATTAGCAGGCAGATTAAATTCAGTATAGTTAGGACAATCAACCAATTCTTCATCAAGAATATGATGTGTGGCCAATGCAGCTAATTCGATTGGCTTAAGAGGATTGTATCGTTGATTGAATTCTTCTGAAGTTGAAAAAGGATTAATGCTATCTAATCTTATCCAAGCGGCTTCAATTAATACAGGCTCGTTTTTACCTGTAGTTTCAGTATCAAAGATGATGGTGTTGATCATTATTTGATTAAATGTTGAGCGCCTAATTTATATAATACTTAGACTTTAATTTGCTCTTCATCTAGGCCTTCAATAGTTTTAATTTCGTCAACTGAAATTTTGTAAAATGTGTAAACCATATTATCAATTTTATTTTCTAATAAAGAAATATCCGAATTAGATTTTTTTAAAATTAATATCTCATTTACTATTTTTACAAATGATTCTTTTTCTTGCTCCGTTATTTCAGGTATCGGAAAATTTTTTATATCAGTAACTAATATTTTAGGAAAGCCACCCTTTGAAGCTTTAGGAGAGGAATTAAAATGATAAAAGGTAGCCAATTTAGAATTTAAAATACCTAAAATAAATTTAAGATCAGCCGCAGTTTTTTTGGGGATAATGTTAATTATTTGAGGGTCATTTATAAACTCTTCTTCAACAAAGCTTGCAATAATATATGGATTAGTAATTTCTCTAACTAATACTCTTGGTTGATTAAAATACTTTATATCAACGTAGCCTGCCAAGTGTTTACCATATTTTAAAAAGCTACTCGGAGCTTTATAAGCAAATCTAGAGAGATTTTCTCCAAACAATTCAGGCTTGAAATCTTCCTCTACTTTAAAAGTAGAATGCCATAAACGTTGATCTACTATCTTGTTACCTTCTATCTCACCATAAGTTTTAATTAAATCTGATCTGCGATATGGAATGCAACCTTGTGAAACGTCAAATAAATCTGTAATTAAGTTTTTATTCTGTCGAATTTTTTTTGTTAAAGATGAAACTTTTTGATTTAACTTAAATAGTAAGCTCCAGTTTTTATTGCCTTCAATAACACTATCTCTGGATAACAAAAGCGTTTTTCTGTTTGATAGCTCTGCAAAATTCTTGGCAAAAGCTGTTGGTTTATAACCAATATTATTATTTTCAGAATTTTCTTTAGTTAGTAATGTAATAGCATTAAACACAGTTGCAGAATCAAACAACTTAAATGCAGTGCAATCAAGAATACATTTAGTAGACCAGTTAGTTAGTAGTTTTTCTCGATAAGTTTCAGCAAAAACATTAAATAAAAAAGTATTAGGCAGGATATAACTATTAATGCCAGAAGGTTTCAAACGGTTATAAGCTAACTCAATAAAATAGTAATAAATTTCAAAATCAGGAACTTTGCCGAGTTTTTTAACAACATTTTTTCTATAATCATCTTTAATCGATACTCCATATGGTGGATTCCCAATAATAATATCGAAATTACTTACTCCGTGATGTAATTCGGGATCATAAAAAGTTGATGATGCATCAACTTTAAATGGTTGGTAACTTTTTAATTGTTTAGTTTTTTCATCATCAAAAAGACCTTCATTGTGTGTTAATTTTAAATACTCATTTTGTAGTTTTATTTTTTCTGTTTTACTAACCGTATTAAAATATTTGTCCCTAATTACCATTAACTTATCTTTTAAGTTAGGGTCGTTTAGCAAGCTTTCCTGTTTAATTTCGCTTAAAGGGACGAGTGTATTTGCGCAGACAAATTTAAAATCTAAGTTAGGTAAAGGTTCTATCAAATCTCCAGGTGCTATATCTACAATTATTGATAACCAAGCTCTTAATCGACATATTTCTATCGCTGTTTGTTCAATATCAACCCCATATAACGATTTTGATAAAATAACTCTTTTTAAATGCGATACATTTTTCTCATACTTAACATCTAATCGGCTAAAAACTTTAACTAAAAGATGAAGCATTCCCATCGGAAAAGCACCCGACCCTACCGCGGGATCAAGAATTGTAATTGGGTTATTAGCATCAGATCCATCAAGTGCTTTTATAATAGATTCTGAATATGGTTTCCAATCTCTTCTTTTGTTACTATCCTGATCTCTAAAAATTGTTTCTGGTAAACGAATTAATTCTTCAATTTTTCTATCTCTATCCGGAGAAAAAGGTAATTTGAATTTTAAAAATTCAATTAATGATTCTTCACACATATAGCTGACAATATCTCGCGGTGTGTAAAAAGCACCGGTTTGTTTTTTCTTGTCTTTACCGGTAGTTTCATCTACTTGTTCTGCTAATAAGCTTTCAAATATCCGACCTAACATCTCTGGATCAATAGCAACGTGCTGAAATTCAGGGCTACTTTCGTCGACTGTAAAGTTATATTTGTTTAAAGTATCAAAAAGATGATTAAAAAAACCGTTTGGAAAAGTTAGTTTTGGATCATTAAAAAAATCCGTTGAATTTATATCAAATAATCCACCATTTAAATATGGTGTTGATTTGTCATCATTTATTCGTGATGAAATTTCTTGATTAAGAACATTAAAGAAAAGAACTTCTAAGGCATTTCGATAAAAATCATTTTGATTTGTATATTTATTTATGTCGAAATAATTGGTGTGACTGTTAATCAAACCTTTCTTTTTTAAGAACCAAATAAAAAGCAAGCGACCTATTAGTCTCGTTGTAAACATTACCGAGGACTTTTTGCCAAAATCTTTTTCTAAATGGTGAGTTAATAAACTAAAACTCTCTACAAGCTCTAAATAGAATTTTTTATTAATAGGCTCAAAATTAAATGTTTCCCATAATTTGCCGTGAAAGCTTGCTTTAACGGAGGTAATATCTTCATCGGTAGTGTGTTTTATCGAGCTCCAAGCCTTAAATATCTCTGCTTGTGTTGATGTTATGTGATCCTTAATTTCTAAGGATCTAATTTTGTATTGCTGTGAAAGTAAAATTATTAGGCTATCGCCACTTTCCGGAACAGCAAAGTCTATACCAATATTTGCAAAGTCATTAGCTGCTGAGTCTTCAAAGTTAGGGGTAAGTCCAACAATCCAAGATAAGTTAGTCTTGGTTGTATTTTTTAACCAATATAGCTTGAGATCAAGATAATTATTTTTATTATTAGGGATTTTGTAAGCGGCAGCTTGTTTTAAAAATAATGGAGCAGGTTGAAATCTATGTATTTCATTATCAATTTTAGTGATGTCTAATAATTCTCTTTCATTAGTTTCTACATCAATTAACTTCATTAATTCTGAAATGACAATTTCAACAGTTTCTAGATTTTTATGAGTAGCTAAATCCTTTAATAAAGGGTCTAACCTATTTTTTATTTCAATTTCAGTCATTAATTATTTGTTTTCTCGAACAAATCCAAATATTGGATTTACAGAATTAACTTTAATTTCTTCTTGTATATCAGGTAAAGTCTTTTTGATAGAATTGAAAACATCTTCAGCTTGAGATTTTTTGCCTTCTTTTATAAGCTCTCTTATCTCTCTAGTAAATTTTCTGGCTCTTCTTTCTTGAAAGATATTTCTAGTAGTAAGTAGTTTTTGGAGTTTTTCGCGATCAACTGATGACCAATTAGCAAGTCTTGCTTCTTCTAAAATTTCATTTTGAGAAGGGGTTAGTCTTTGTGAATCTCTATCATATCTTGCTATTTGAGGACCCAACTTAATTACTCTATTAAATTGCTCTTTTCGATTTAAAGATATCTGATCAATTTGACGAGTTTTATCACTTGATCTTAATATTTGTAATGCTTCACCAGCTAAGAGTAAATCAATAGCTTCAGCGTTTTCATTATTTCTGAAAAAGGTAAATTGAGAGTCACCGCTAGAAAATTCTGTTTTTGTGAATAGAATCACAGGAATTTTAGATGCTTTAGATTGATCAATTACCCCCCATTTATGTGTTGGTATTTTTCTTAAAGCGTTTAATTGCTCTTCAGATGCTGTTTCATAAAAATTCTTAAGATCGATCACATATTCATCATCAGTAAATACATCTGCTTCTTTTTCTAAACGTTCATATTCTTTTGTAGCAAGGGCACTATCTTCATCATAGATACCTTTGTAGTGAATAGAATTAATTTCCTCACCTAAAATAGAAGAATCACTGCCAATAGTTGCTTGAATAAGACTAATCTTATCTTCAAGCTTGCTTACAAGCCCCAGAAACTGATTTAGTTCTTTATGGGGCACCATATTCATTACTTCAATTTCTTTAAATAAAGAGCCTAATCTATTAATACGGCCATTACGTTGAATCATTCGAACTGGATTCCAATGTAGATCATAATTTATCAATAGTCCGCAGTCTTGTAAGTTTTGACCTTCAGCTAATACATCAGTGCTAAAGAGGTAAGTTAAAGAACCAGATTTTTCAACTTATGCTAAAGCTTTTTTAGCAACAGGGGAGAATCTATCAGCTGATTTAAGCGCATCATTTTTACTTTTTCCGGAAACAAAAGCTGAATTGGTAGAAGTTAAAGCTGTTTTGTCTTGAAGAGATTCTTGAAGGTAATTTATAGTGTCACTAAAGAATGAGAATACAAGAATCTTCCTTTCAGGATCGGCTTTAGTAATTTGATCTATAGTTTCTTTAAACTTCTCAAGTTTACTGTCTTGATTTTTAAATGCTTCAGCTAATTCAACAATAGAAACTAATATTTCTCTTTCTAACGCTATATCTTCTAAAAGAGATTTGATATCGTGAGTGTCTTCAGAAACGGGAATACCTAACTTATCTGTTTGTTTAATTATATCTTCATCTGTTAAATCTAATTCATCATAATCATCTTCTGTGAATTCATTAATGATGTCAGTAATAATAGTTAAATTTAATATGACTTTTTTAGTTTTTAAAATATCTTCAAATACTTTTAATCTATTTTGATATTTTTTAACTGATGCTAGAAGCGCAAATGATGAAGATTCAAATCTTTTAAGTAAAACAATTCTAAGAAGGCCATACATACTCAATTGTCGGGCAAGCTTCTTTTTATCTTCATTAGCAAATTTTATTTTCTTTAAGTCTTCTAATGTCTTTCCATATACTCTGTGATCATACATAGAGGTTCTGTAAGGCACGAATGATAGAGAAAGAATGTATTGGTAAAGTTTATAGATTAGTGTGGAATCTTTTGTATCAAATTTTTCAGAAGTAGGAAGTCGAAGTTGTCTTAAGGGATGAATTAAAATATCAGTAGTTATTTGAATTGTCTCAACTGAAGCGTTTTCAATGGGCTCAATTGAGGACTTAATATTAAGACTGTTGTAAAAGCCTGAGTCAAAGCCAATATTTGAAATTTTAATGTCAGGGAACATTTGTTCTTTTCCATCTTCTCCCACAAGTCCGTGACCATTTAACTCTGCCTTAATACTTTGACGAGTATTTCGAATCACAAATTCGCGCAATATAGGATCAATCACCTGACGAGCCTCTTCGTAAATAGGCTTCATATCTTTAGCTTCTTGGCGGTTTAAACTAATACGTCTTTTAATGTCTGATAACGCATTATAAAATGATCTTGATTTAACAACCCCTTCAGAATTTCTAACATTTACTTTTAATAAGTCTTGCTCACCTCTCGTGCCTAATAAAATTTGATTTGTAAGATCATCAATAGAATTATTTACAGGAGTTGCTGTTAATAGAAGCACATCAGCATCTTCATTGTTATTAAGCCAACTACTAATCAGTTTAAATCTTTCACTATCGTGTGTTCTTAAGTTATGTGATTCATCAATCACAAATAAACTAATTGGCATTAAATGATCACGCTCTATTTCTTTTTCTATTTCTGCTCTGTTTTGTAGAGAAACAACCGTAATACCCAATAAATTTTCACTAATAATTTCCGTTTTCCATTGCTCTGTGAGTGAGGCGGGAGCAATAACAACTACGCGTCTTCTGTCATATTGTTTCATTACACTGATTGCGGTGATTGTCTTACCTAATCCCACAGAGTCGGCTAGCATAGCCACTCCATTTTTTTTAAGTCGCCAAGATATTTGTTTTACGCTTCTTTCCTGAAATGCGTGTAGGGTTTTAGAAGACAATGGTTTGATATCTTGATCTTCAGTTAAGAGATGGTTATACATAAGATCAAGTGTTTTGATATACATTTCGTAAGGACTGAATAATTTCTCGCCGTGAACGGATGTATCAACTAATTCAATAAATTGGCCTGTCCAATCTATACATTTGTCATCATTCCACGCTTCTTCAAACCAAGATAAATGCCCGTTTTCTTGTTCTTTAGATTGCGGGGAGTAAAGAACTACTCTAGTGTCATCTTCCGAAGCATTGAGTTCAAAGTTGTGCGTAAGACCATTTAATGTGAAATTGGAAGATCCAATAAAGCCCACTGCGTTGGTAGATTTGAAGTTGCCAAATATGTAACATTTGGCGTGAAGGAATGTTTTTTTGAATACTTTAACTTCCAATACTTTTGAATCTATTAATTTTTTTAAATTAATAATAGTTTTTTTAAGTTTAATGTCAGGAGTTAGGGCTTGTAAGTCTTCAAAAATATCACGATCAGGAAAATCTGCTTCTATTTCATTTAACTGATGTCTTGGAATAAGCAGTTCTCTGCCTATTAGCAATCTTATTTTTTTATATTGTTGAAGGTAAGGAAGAAGTGCTTCAGTTCCTTTAAGATCCCAATAACCAGTAGCTATAGATATCTCATCGTGGTCTTTGCTAACTTCAATTAGAGTGTCTAAAAGAACTCTTCGACGATTATCAATAATATGTGGGATGTTTTTCATTGAATATGGCTATATTTTAATAGCTATATTCTACGTCATTAGGGCTGCCTTATAGGCGATTTTCGGGTAAAAATTAGACTAGATTTGCGAGTTGCTTCTGGCCAGCTTTGATCTTCTGCCGTGCCTTTTCGGCTTTGATAGATTGTTGAGTTCGTTTAACTTGATCCTGCATAGATTTAACTCGCGCCTGATCTGGTGTTAATGGTTTAATCATTTTAATTTCATACATTCTCATTTCAGTGACCAATTCTTTGCGGTGGTATCGATACATTATTCATTCCATATTGATATTGAGCTAACAATCTTGCATGTATATCGTTATCAGCAAATATGATGGTCTTAACCATTGAGCCTTTAACCTTCACATAAACTTGATAACGATACATACAAGTATTTAGCGAAGAGGCCTCAATCTGTATGCGAAAAGCTTTTCGCATGATTTCGAAAGCAGCTGCTTTCGATTTATGTTGATCACTAGCTGTGATCAAACTTTGAACCGCGAGCTCCGCGGTTCTATTTTGGATTGAGGCCCTGCAAGCGTCTATGTGCTAGACGCTTGCTTTATTAAATCTTCGTAAAACGACTTCTCAAGTGTGTGCTGGCTTCTTCGATTTGTGAATCAAGCTCACCACCTTCAACTGCAGTCTTGATAATCTCTAGTGCTTTAATCAATGCATTGGGATTATCAACTTCAACACTAGGTTTACCTTTTGAAATTTCTAATGTTTGTGATCCATATCGAATATTCAAACAAACCTTGCCTGCATCCGAAATAAACCACCAAGGCCTAATACGTTTAGGCATCTCTACTTGCTTCTTTAAGCCTGTAGCATGATCACGCACACTTCTAAAGCGTGTCACTTGGAAAGGCTCACCACTGATCTGGCTTTTAGCAAGCTGTATCTGTTCCCACAACTTTGAAGATAACTTATTGCGTCTAACTTGTATTGCAGGCATATGTAAGGGTTTTTTACTTGTGCCTAATTTCAATGTATTTAATGTGCTCATATATTTCTCCTTTTAAGTTAATAAGCACTCATGAAGTTAATGTCGGTTATTTGGTTTGAGCAACCTCTTTATAAACTCTGCCATTTTTGAAGTAAAAAATATCAGTTTTAAGCTGGTTTTCTTTTGCCTTGCATAAATATTTACGAGTTGCAGAATAAGTTGCTAATAAGAAATAGTTACAAGTTACATGTTGCGGACAAATGAATAGCTCTCATTTACCGCAACTCGCGTAACAGCAACAACTTCTTGTCAGAGGCGACCTCTGCGACTAATTCAAAAATAAAAGGAGATTTATAAATGAAAAATATCGCAGTGCGCTTATGGAACAATCAAATGCTTGGAACAACTTATGGGAAGGGTCTTAGACGACAAGCCTACTTTAATGGCACCGTTCAAATTGCTATTCCACCTACTAAGTATTTAATCGATTTAGAACCAATACTTAGTTGGTTTCATCACGCCAAGTCACCCATTCATCTTAAGATGCTTAAAGACTTAAACATTCAACCTGTTAATGACCCAAATATTTTAATGAGTTGGATTATCCGTTATGAAGGAGGAGTTAAAACACCAGTCGATGGATTGTGTTGCTATGACTTAAGTAATAATACAATTATTGTTCGAATAAAAGATCAAGCATCAAAGATTGAAGAAGAGTGGGAATTGTCAGTTAAGGCATGTTTGAATAGAACGCCAGGCAAACCCACTCCTAATTTAATAGCGACAAACTATGAATTAGAAAAAGTCAGCGTCTAGAAACAGGACACACGAAATATTGGTGTCAAAAACACCTCTTTTAGCTTCTATAGCGCATTTGATTAAGTTTTGGCTACAACTACGCTTGAATTTAACGATGCGCTATAAATAGCTATATAAGTAATGAAGTTTTGGTAAAGAATAGTGCAATATTCTTATCCAAAAAGCTAAGTCATTGATTCTTGGAAGGTCTTTGCTTAGACTTTTTCGGTAGACCATTTTTATAAAAGAAAACACAATTTATTTGTATTTTTATTTATCTTTTAGGAGAAAAAAATGGCACAAGCTAAAGTTCTTACACAAGCTGAATTAGATCAAGTATTAA
>SXGQ01080562.1_pt1 | contig 11380 bp, 11 predicted proteins | sample 3178371 | NCBI WGS metagenome assembly SXGQ01 (sample SAMN11356859, study PRJNA531348) | freshwater metagenome | isolation source: freshwater sample F1-20 | place: China: Fuxian Lake, Yuxi | collected 2017-12-25 | reverse complement strand
GCCCGCCCCGGCTCCGGCCCCTGCGCCCACGCCGGCCCCGGCACCCGCGCCCACTCCGGCGCCCACCCCGGCACCCGCGCCGGGCGGCACCACCGTGACGCGCACCATCACGACCGACTGGGGCAGCGGCTTCTGCGCCGAGGTCACCGTGCGCCCCGCCTCGGTGGTGCCCATCACCTGGTCGGCCGAGCTGCAGGTGGGTGGCACGATCACCAGCATCTGGGACGCCACCACGCCGGGCTCGTCGGGCACGGTGACGGTGCGGGGGGCCTCGTGGAACCCCACGGCCTCGGCCGGGTCGCCGGTGAAGTTCGGGTACTGCGCGCAGCGCTAGCACCGTAGTTCGGGCACGGGGCGGCAGCGTCGGTCAGACTGCCGCCCCGTGAACGTCCCTCTCTGGGCATGGATCGCCCTCGTCGTCGGCACGGTGGTGATCATCGCCGTCGACCTGCTCTTCATCTCGAAGGGCGACAAGGAGATGAGCCTCAAGAGCGCCCTCGCCTGGACGGGCGTATGGCTCAGCCTCGGGCTCCTCTTCGCCATCGTCGTGGGCGTGGCCTTCGACACGAAGTACGCCACGGAGTACCTCTCGGGCTTCCTGCTCGAGTACTCGCTCTCGATGGACAACGTGTTCGTGTTCATCGTGCTCTTCGGCTTCTTCGCCGTGCCGCCCGCGGCGAAGCTGAGGGTGCTCACCATCGGCATCCTCATCGCGCTCGGCCTCAGGCTGATCGCGATCCTCGTGGGCGGCGTGCTCATCGCGAAGGCCGAGTGGGTGCTCTACATCTTCGGCGCGTTCCTGATCTACACCGCGTGGAAGCTGCTGCAGCACGCGGACGAGCCCGCCGACCCCGAGAAGTCGCCGATCCTCAAGTTCCTGAAGAAGCGACTGCCCCTCACCGGTACCTACGAGGGCCAGAAGTTCCGCGTGAAGGTCGACAAGAAGTGGATGTACACGACCCTCACCGTGGTGCTCGTGATGCTCGCCGGCACCGACCTGGTGTTCGCGCTCGACAGCATCCCGGCCGCCTTCGGCGTGACGCGCGAGCCGTTCCTCGTGTTCGCCGTCAATGCCTTCGCCCTCATGGGCCTCCGGTCGCTGTTCTTCGTGCTCGAGGGCCTCGTCGACCGCTTCCCGTACCTGAGCTACGGGCTCGCGATCGTGCTGGCCTTCGTCGGCGCGAAGATGCTCGTGAAGGACTTCTGGCACCCGCCGATCTGGCTGTCGCTGGCAGTGATCGTGGGCGTGCTGGGCACCAGCATCATCTACAGCTGGATCAAGACGAAGCCCCCGCGCCCGGCCTGATCCCCGGGCCCACCGCCTGACACAGGTCCCGCGCCACGCGCGGTTCGGCCGGCAGTGGCCGGCACGGGGATACGATGGCCGGTGGTGGACCAGCTCTCCGTCATCTCTCTCGCCGTCGCGTTCGCGGCCGGCTTCGTGTCGTTCATCTCGCCCTGCGTGCTGGCGCTGGTGCCCGGCTACCTGTCGTTCATCTCGGGCGTGCCGGCCGACCAGGTGGACAAGCGCTGGAAGTCGGTCATCCGCCCCACGGCGGCCTTCGTCATGGGCTTCGCGATCATGTTCGCGATCTTCGGTGCGAGCGCCGGCCTCATCGGGCGCTCGCTCGCCCGCGACCGCGAGATCCTCAACCTCGTCGCCGGGATCATCCTCATCGTCTTCGGCATCGCGATGATCGTGCTGCCCCGCCTCGGGTGGTTCCAGTCCGACCGGCACGTGCGCCTCTCGAAGCGACCCGAGACCCTCATCGGCGCCGGGCTGGTGGGCGCGGCGTTCGCCGCCGGATGGACGCCGTGCATCGGGCCGATCCTCGGGAGCATCCTCACCTACGCCGCGCCCACCGGATCACCGGCCGCGGGGGCGCTGCTGCTGTTCGTGTACTCGCTCGGCCTGGGCATACCGTTCCTGCTCGCGGGCATCTTCATGACCCAGACCCTCTCGGCGTCGAAGTGGCTGCGCGATCGCTGGTACGCGGTCAACGCCATCGGCGGCGCGCTCATGATCGTGCTGGGCATCATGGTGCTCACCGGTAACCTCGAGCGCATCACCCAGCGACTCGCCACCATCGGATTCGCAGGCCTCTAGGAGCCTTCGTGCGCATCGTCTCCCTCGTCGGGAACCGGCCCCAGTTCGTGAAGGCCGCGCCCCTCTGCATCGCCCTCCGCGCCCAGGGGGATGAGGTGCTCGTGCATTCGGGGCAGCACTACGACCCCGAGCTCGCCGACCTCTTCTTCGACGAGTTGGGCATCCCGAGCCCCGACCACGCGCTCGAGGTGGGGCCCGGCACGCCCGTGCACCAGATCGCCACCATCATGGAGCGCTTCGAGGGCGTGCTGCGCGACGAGAATCCCGACGCCGTGCTCGTGTACGGCGACACCACCACCACCCTGGCCGGGGCGCTGACGGCCGCGAAGTGCGGCGTGCCGCTCGCGCACGTGGAGGCCGGGCTGCGCTCGTTCGACAGGTCGATGCCCGAGGAGCAGAACCGGGTGGTCACCGACCACCTGTCCGACGTGCTGCTCTGCCCCACGCACCAGGCCGTGGACAACCTCGCGGCCGAGGGCCTCACCCGCGGCGTGCACCTGGTGGGAGACGTGATGTTCGACGCCAGCCGCATGTTCGCCCCGCTGGCTGAGCAGCGGAACGCGGCAGCCGGCCACGGGCTCGAGCCCGGCGGCTACCTGCTGGTGACCATCCACCGCGCCGCGGCCACCGACACCCCCGAGGCCCTCGACGCCATGGTGGAGGTGCTGTCGTCGCTCGGCGAGCCGGCCATCTTCCCCGTGCACCCGCGCACCCGCGGCAAGCTGCAGGCCGCCGGCCGGTGGGATGCCCTGGCGCAGGTGCCGGGCCTCGTGCTGGCCGCGCCTGCCGGCTACCTCGACTTCACCAGCCTGCTCATGGAGGCGCGCGCGGTGGTCACCGATTCGGGCGGCGTGCAGAAGGAGGCCTACTTCCATGGCATCCCCTGCATCACCCTGCGCGACACCACGGAGTGGGTGGAGACCGTGGCGGGCGGGTTCAACACCCTCACCGGCATGGATGGCGCCGCGGTGCGGGCCGCGCTCGCCGGCGTCGCGATGCCCGCCGAGCGCCCGCCGTACTACGGCGACGGGCACGCGGCCGATGCCGTGGCGCGCGCGGTGGTGGCCGAGCTCGGCTAGAGGTAGGTGCCGGGGAACTCCGGCGGCGCGTCGTCGCCGTCGCGACGCCCCCGTGGCAGCTCGTAGGCGTCCTGGATGCCCATGCGGGCGATGAGGGCGTTCGGACGGAGCATCAGGAAGATGCGCGACTCGTGCTCCTCCTCGGCCTGCACCCACCTGCGGGCCTCCAGCCGGTCGATGATGCCCCCGCCGATGCCCGCACCGGCCACGAGGGCCGCGGTGGCGCCCACGTCGCTCACGAAGGTGTCCAGCAGCAGGAGGATCCCCACGCCGAGGAACATCACCGTGGCAGCGCGCACGCGGCGCTCGCGGGCATCGGCGACGGTCTCGTGCACCACCGACCGTGGGGGCCTGAGGGTGAGCATGGCGTGGGCGAAGCGCCGCCGGCTCGTGACCCCGCCCAGCACCAGCGCGAAGAGCAGGGCGGCGGCGAACACGATCCCCGCGAACAGCGGGTCGACCGGTCCCTCGACCAGCCAGAGGATGATCCAGTAGGAGAGCGAGGCGAGCCCGAGCGACGTGAGCACCTGCCCGCGCCACCTGATCTCGTCATCCGCCCGCACGATCCGGGGTAGCCCGGCAAGCGCCGCATCGGCCATGGTGACTACGATACCGCCGCTGCCTGTGCCGAGAACCAACATCCCCAAGGACGCCCCATGAGCGCTCCATCGCCGCGCATCGGCGTCATCGGACTCGGCTACGTCGGGCTGCCGCTGGCCGTCGTGTTCGCCGAGGCGCGCGTGCCCGTGGTCGGGCTCGACGTCGTGGACGACAAGGTGGCCGCGATCAACCGCGGCATCTCGCACATCGAGGACGTCCCCTCCGAGCGCCTGGCGCCGCTCGTGGAGTCGGGGATGCTGCGCGCGAGCACCGACCTCGATGAGCTCCCGGCGCTCGAGGCCATCGTCATCTGCCTGCCCACGCCGCTCGATGAGCACCGCGAGCCCGACCTCGGCGCGGTGCTGGGAGCGGCCCGCGACATCGCGCCGCGGCTGCAGAAGGGCCAGCTGGTGGTGCTCGAGAGCACCACCTACCCCGGCACCACGCGCGAGGAGCTCGCGCCCCTGCTCGAGGGCTTCGGGCTCACGGCCGGCGAGGACTTCCACCTGGCATTCAGCCCCGAGCGCGTGGACCCCGGCCGCGAGGACTGGACCACCCGCAGCACGCCCAAGGTGGTGGGCGGCCTGACTCCCGCCTGCACGGCCAAGGCCCTCGAGGTGTACGGCCTGGCGTTCGACACGCTGGTGCCGGTCTCCACGCCCGAGGTGGCGGAGATGACCAAGATCCTCGAGAACGTCTTCCGCAGCGTGAACATCGCGCTGGTCAACGAGACGGCCATCCTGTGCGACCGCATGGGCGTGGATGTGTGGGAGGTCATCGACGCCGCGGCCACCAAGCCCTTCGGCTACATGCCCTTCCGCCCGGGGCCCGGCCTGGGCGGGCACTGCATCCCGATCGACCCCTTCTACCTCACGTGGAAGGCCCGCGAGTACGACTTCCACACCGAGTTCATCGAGCTGGCCGGGAAGATCAACTCGCAGATGCCCTACTTCTGCGTGAGCAAGCTCGCGCGCGCGCTCAACGAGCACGAGAAGGCGCTCAAGGGCGCGAAGGTGCTGGTGATCGGCGTGGCCTACAAGGCCGATGTGAACGACATGCGCGAGAGCCCGGCGCTCAAGGTCATCTCGCTGCTCCTCGAGCGCGGCGCGGACGTGAGCTACCACGACCCGCACGTGCCGGAGCTCGAGCCCGGCCACGGCATCGATCGTGCCATGACGAGCGTGGACCTCACCGACGAGGCACTGGCCGGCGCCGACGCCGTGGTGGTGGTCACCGCGCACTCGGGCATCGACTGGCAGCGGGTGGCTGACCGCAGCCCGCTCGTGGTGGACTTCCGCAACGCGGTTCCCAGGGGGGAGAACGTGTGGACGCTGTGACGCCGCTTCGCGTGGCCGTGGTGGGGATGTCGTACTGGGGGCCCAACCTGGCCCGCAACTTCGACCGCCTCGAGGGATCCGAGCTCGCCTGGGCCTGCGACCTCGACGCGTCGCTGCTCGACCGCCACCGCGCGGCGTTCCCGCGCACGGCGTTCACCACCGACCTCGACGAGGTGCTGGCCGACCCGGATACCGACGCCGTGGTGATCGCCACCCCCGTGCCCACGCACGCGGCCCTGGCGCTCAAGGCCATCGAGGCCGGCAAGCACGTGTTCGTGGAGAAGCCCCTGGCCCTCACCACCGCCGATGCCCGCGCGGTGGCGGAGGCCGCCGAGGCCGCCGGCGTGACCCTCATGGTGGATCACCTGCTGGTGCTGCACCCGGGCGTCACCAAGGTGAAGGAGCTCGTGGAGAGCGGGCACCTGGGCGACGTGCACTACCTCTACGGCAACCGGCTCAACCTCGGCATCGTGCGCAAGGACGAGAACGCCCTGTGGAGCCTCGGCCCGCACGACATCAGCGTGATGCTGCACCTGGTGGGCGAGCCCGCCGTGGAGGTGTCGGCCACCGGCGCCTGCTACCTGCAGGACGGGGTGGAGGACGTCGTATTCGGGCGCATCCTCTTCGAGAGCGGGGTCATCGGCCACCTGCACCTCTCGTGGCTCGACCCCCACAAGATGCGCCGCATGACCGTCATCGGTTCGGAGCGCATGGTGGTGTTCGACGACATGGAGAGCGAGCGCAAGATCACCGTGTACGACAAGGGCCCGGTGCCGCGCACCGGCGACTACGGCGAGTACATCCAGGTGCGCTCCGGGGATATCTTCAGCCCCAAGATCGACAGCGCAGAGCCGCTGCGCCTGGTCTGCCAGCACTTCCTCGACAGCATCCGCGCGGGCACCGCCCCCGTGGCCGACGGCTGGGCAGGCCTTGCCACCGTCGAGGTGCTCGAGGCCATGGACACTTCGCTGGCCGAGGGCGGCCGGCCGATCACCCTGGAGGGGGCATCCCGATGAGCCGCGAGAACCTCGTGCTGGGAGAGGGCGTGCAGATCGCCGACGACGTCGAGATCGGCGCCAACGTGGTGATCCACGCCGGCACCGTCATCGGCGCGGGCTGCGTGATCCAGGACAACGTGGTGCTGGGAAAGCAGCCCAAGCTCGCGCGCAAGTCCACGAGCAAGCGCGAGCCGCTGCCGCCGCTGGTCATCGGCTCCGGCGTGTCGATCTGCTCGGGCGCGGTGATCTTCGCGGGCAGCTCCGTCGGGGACAACACGGTGATCGGCGACCAGGCCTTCGTGCGCGAGAACGTGCAGATCGGGCAGGACTGCGGCATCGGCCGGTCGGTCTGCGTCGAGAACCAGACGATCATCGGGGATCGCTGCAACATCCAGAGCAACTCGTACATCACCCGCCTGTGCGTGCTCGAGGACGATGTCTTCATCGCTCCGTGCGTCACCACCACGAACGACAACTTCATGGGGCGCACCGAGGCCCGGCACGAGCTGCTGAAGGGCGCCACGATCCGGCGCGCGGCGCGCATCGGCGGTGGGGTGGTGATCCTCCCGGGCATCGAGATCGGCGAGGAGGCCTTCGTGGCCGCGGGCGCGCTTGTCACCAAGGACATCCCCGCCGGCAAGCTGGTGGCCGGGCTGCCGGCACGCGTGTGGCGCGACGTGCCCGACGAGGAGCTGCTCGACAACCAGTAGCGCCCCGGCGCGGTATGATCCGCGCCGCCAAGGGGAGTACCCCGTCAACGGCACCGGTCGTCACTACGAGCCCCCGGGCTCCGGCCGTGCCGCCCACCACCGGGTGGGGGAGACCTCGGCTCGACATCCATTGATCGAGCGGAGGTCCGCACGCGGTGAACGAGGCACTCGACTTCGCGGTTCCCCTGTGGGCGTGGTTCGCCCTCGGCGGCGGCATCGTGGTGATGCTGGCCATCGACCTGTTCCTGCATCGCGACGACCACGTGGTGTCGTTCCGCGAGGCCGCCATCTGGAGCACCATCTGGATCGCCGCCGGCCTCGGGTTCGGGCTGATCATGCTGTGGTGGCAGGGCGGCGACGCCGCGGCCACCTACTACTCGGCGTACCTCATCGAGAAGGCGCTCTCGGTGGACAACGTCTTCATCTTCGCGCTGATCTTCGGGTACTTCGCGGTGCCCGACCGGTACCAGCACCGCGTGCTCTTCTGGGGGGTCATCGGCGCGCTGGTGATGCGCCTGGTGTTCATCTTCGTCGGGTCCAGCCTGCTCGAGACGTTCTTCTGGACCGCCTACGTCTTCGGCCTCTTCCTGGTCTACACCGGGTGGCACATGGCGTTCAGGCACGATGCGCCGAAGGACCCCGGCAACAACATCATGGTGCGGTTGATGCGGCGCATCATGCCGGTGACGGGGGAATACGACGGCAACCGGTTCTTCACCCGCCTCAATGGCAGGCGCGCCGCAACCCTGCTGCTGGTGGCGCTGGTGGCCATCGAGTCGAGCGACCTCATCTTCGCCATCGACTCCGTGGCGGCGGTGCTGGCCATCACCACCAACACCTTCATCGTATGGGCGTCGATCGCCATGGCGGTGCTCGGTCTGCGCGCCCTCTACTTCTGCCTCGCCGGCCTGCTCAGGCGCTTCGTGCACCTGCACTACGGGCTGGCGTTCCTGCTCGTGTTCGCGGGCGTCAAGCTGATCCTCTCCGAGACGCCCGTGGGCAAGCTGCCCATCTGGCTCTCGCTATCGGTGATCATCGGCGCGCTCGCGGTCTCGATCATCTGGTCGCTGTGGGCTACCCGAAAGGATGGTTCTCACCCGGGCCCGCCCGTGGCCGGCTGACGCGCTGATACCGTCGCCCCATGGGCAGGGTGCTGGCGATCATCATGGCGATGCTGGCCCTCTGCACGGCCCCTGCCGCGCTCGGGGTGGTGGGCGGCACGCCTGCCGATCCGGGCACCGGCGACCACGTGGTGGCCCTCATCGACCCGACCCAGCCCACGGCGCGCGCGGGCCAGTTCTGCACCGGGACCCTGCTCGACCCGCAGTGGGTGGTGACGGCCGGGCACTGCACCGCCGGCCTGCGCCCGGAGCAGCTGGTGGTGGCCGTGGGGCAGCCGGTGCTGTCACTGGTGGCCGACGGCAACCGCCACGCCGTGGATGCCATCGCGCAGTACCCGCTGTACGACCTGCGGCGATGGGGCCACGACATCGCGCTCGTGCACCTGGCCCAGCCGGTGCCCGCGTCCATCAGCCCGGCCACCGAGCGCTACCAGCGCGGACCGCGGGCGTCGTACGCCGCCAATGGATGGGTGTCGGGATGGGGCGCCACCGCCGAGGCGCCGAGCGGCAGCGACCAGCTGCTCACCGGGCAGATCTCGGTGTCAACCCCCGCGCAGTGCTTCGCGCTGGGCGCACCGTGGGGAACCATCTGCGGCACGATGCCCTTCTCCACCGAGGCGTCCGCGTGCTGGGGCGACAGCGGCGGACCCCTCGAACATGAGGGCGTGCTCATCGGCCTCGTCTCGTTCGGCCCGGAGGGCTGTGACAACACCACGCCCACGGCCTACACGCATGTGGGCACCTACAGCACGTGGATCGACTGGGTGCGCGCAGGTGGCGATGCCCGCGTGAGCCTTCCCGAGGTCACATCGATCACGGCCAGGCAGATCCCGCGAACGCGCGCGACGCAGCTCACCATGCGCTGGTGCCAATCGGGGGGCATCGGGCACCGCATCGTCACGCGCTTCCGGGCCGCGCACTCCGGCGAGGACTGGCACTACGCCCGGGCCACGTCCCGCACCATGCGCAGCCGCTGCGGCGCGTGGTCGGTGACCCACCGCCACCCGCATCCGCGTGGCCAGGTGCTGACGGTGTTCGCCGACGTTCGCGACGCCACCACGGGCATGCGCTACTCGAGCACCTACCCGGTGAGGGTGCGCATCAGGTGATCGCGGTCAGCGCGAGGCGTAGTTCTTCGCGTACCACTCCGCGTACTCGCCGCTCTTGATGGGCTCCCACCAGGGGCGGCCGTCGCGGTACCACTCAACCGTCGCGGCCAGGCCCTCGTCGAAGTCCACCTGCGGAGCCCAGCCCATCGCCCGCATCTTCGAGGTGTCAAGGGCATAGCGCCGGTCGTGACCCGGGCGGTCCTCGACGTAGGTGATGAGGTCGTCGGAGGCACCGGTGTGGGCGAGGATGCGCTGCGTGATCTCCAGGTTTGGCCACTCGTTCCCGCCACCCACGTTGTAGACCTGCCCGGCCTCGCCGTTCTGCATGGCGAACCAGATGCCCTCGGCGTGGTCGCGCACGTGGATCCAGTCGCGCACCTGCTGGCCGTCGCCGTACACCGGCAGCGGCAGGCCGTCGAGGGCGTTGGTGATGAACAGGGGCACGAGCTTCTCGGGGTACTGCCGGGGGCCGTAGGTGTTCGAGCCGCGGGTGATGACGATGTCGTATCCGAAGGTGTGGTGGATCGCCAGGGCCTGCAGGTCGCCGCCGGCCTTGCTGGCCGAGTAGGGCGACGAGGGCTGGATGGGGTCGGTCTCCCGGAAGGCCCCGGTCGGGATGGAGCCGTACACCTCGTCGGTGCTCACCTGCACGAAGCGGCGCACGCCGGCCGCGCGCGCGGCCATGATCAGCGTGGCCGTGCCCACCACGTCGGTCTCGATGAACTCCGTGGGGTTGTGCAGCGAGCGGTCCACGTGGCTCTCGGCCGCCAGGTTGATGACCACCTCGCAGCCCTCCACCGCGGTGGCCGCCACCTCGGGGTCGGCGATGTCGCCGTGGATGAACGAGTAGAGCGGGTTGCCCATGAGCTCGGCCACGTTCGCGGGGTTGCCCGCGTAGGTGAGCTTGTCGAGGTTGACCACCTCATGACCCTGCTCGATGGCGACCCGGATGACCTCCGAGCCGATGAACCCGCACCCGCCGGTGATGAGGACCTTCACGAACGCTCCCTGACGTAGTCGGCGAGGGCATCCTCCCACGCGCGCAGGCGCGGGGCACCCTCGTGGGTCACCTCGAGCACGCTCACCGCGGGGCGGGGCGCCGGGCGGGCGAAGGCCTCGGTGGTGGTGTCGCGCACCTCGCACTCCACGCCGGCGAGCCGGTAGGCCTCGCGCGCGAGGTCGGCCCACGTGGTGCTGCCCCCTCCGGCCACGTGGTACGTGCCTGCGGGCTGGTCGACCAGGGCCACCAGGGCCGGGCAGAGGTCGCGGGTCCAGGTGGGGCACCCCACCTGGTCGGCCACCACGTCCACGTGCTCGCGCGCGGGGTCGGAGCCCAGGCCGATCATGGTGTCCACGAAGTTGCGGCCGTGGGCGCCGTACAACCACGCCGTGCGGCCGATGCGCGTGCCCTCCGGATACTCCAGCTCGGCCAGGCGCTCGCCGGCGAGCTTGGTGCGGCCGTAGGCCTGCAGGGGGTCGGTGGCGTCGTCCTCGGCGTACGGGCCGCCCGTGCCGGGGAAGACGTAGTCGGTGCTCACCGCAACCAGCGCCGCCCCGGCCTCGCGCGCGCCGATGGCCACGTTGCGGGTGCCCTCGCCGTTCACCAGCAGCGCCTGCTCCTCGTGCTCCTCCGCGGCGTCGACGTCGGTCCAGGCCGCCAGGTGGAACACGGCGTCGGGCGCCGCCTCGGACACCGCGCGCACCACGCGCCGCCGGTCGGTGATGTCGAGCTCGGGCAGGTCGAGGCCCACGGCCTCATGCCCGGCGGACGCCAGGTGGTCCATGAGGTCGGTGCCGAGCATGCCCCGGTGGCCGATGACCAGCGCCCGCATCCCAGCCGCCTAGGTGAGGCCGATCACCGACGAGTCGCCGAGCACGAACCGGTAGGCCCGTGGCTTGGCGTCGGTGCGGGTGATGGTGACGTCGCGCCCGATGAGGCTGCTCTCCACCCGGGCGTCGAGGTCCTCCACGTGCACGCGCTCGAGCAGGATCGAGTGCTCGATCTCCGCCCGGCGCACCACGCACCCGGTGGAGATCGAGGAGTACGGCCCGATGTAGGCGTTCTCCACCACCGCGTCGCGGCCGATCACCGCCGGCCCGCGCACGTGGCTGTTCACGAGGCGTGCGCCGGCCTCGATCACCACCCGTCCCTCGATGTCGCTGTCGATGATCTCGCCATCCACGCGGGGCTCGATGACGTCGAGGATCAGTCGGTTGGCCTCGAGCATGTCCTCCACCTGGCCGGTGTCCTTCCACCAGCCGGTCACCACGTGGGGCTCCACGCGCCGGCCCTGGTCGATGAGGTACTGGATGGCGTCG
>SXGQ01037215.1_pt1 | contig 11380 bp, 16 predicted proteins | sample 3178371 | NCBI WGS metagenome assembly SXGQ01 (sample SAMN11356859, study PRJNA531348) | freshwater metagenome | isolation source: freshwater sample F1-20 | place: China: Fuxian Lake, Yuxi | collected 2017-12-25 | reverse complement strand
AGGAGGAGGAAGAGGAGGAGGAGGATGAAAGAGATGCAACAGATGATGAAGAAACAGTCAATGATGAAAAATACATTGGATGAAATATAAGAGTAATAGTACTATTAATTAATCAAAATAAACTCTTTTTCAGAAAAAAATATGGAGTGTATTGCCACCAGTAAACTGCAGGAGTTAATGATTCAAGCCAAACCTTTAACTCCTCACAAACAGAAACCAAATACATTTAATAATGCTCTCATAGGTAAGTCGTTTTTAAGCATGAGCATCTTTTGTTAAAACCTAACAATTTTGTTTTGATTTTTTTTCAGATTCAATTCTGCACTATATTTGGCATAATACAAACCATTCATTCTCACACTATGATGAACTTTTAGAACAAATTAAATATACTGCTCGAGACTGGAACAAAACAAGTAACATTATTACTTTGTTAACAAATATTACATGGATATTTCAAATAGACGTTACAATTATTGGTTTTAAAAAAAATCTAAAAAAACCACTGTGCACTTGCCAACAGCACTCTCAATGTCAAATATCCTATCCATATTATAAATTTCAAAACCCAGTTGTAAAATTATTAAAATCATATTCTAAATTAAATATTATTTTCTATCAGAATAACTACTTTTATTATGATCAAGAGGATTTAAGACCTATGTTAATTAATAAATTGTCAAATGAAGTAATAACATTTGAAAATATAACTATATCTAACAATTATATTTTAGATATACTACACAAAGCAGAGCTAAACTTACCTTTTTGTGTTAACATTTATTCTGCATATTACTATGTCAGGCAGAATTCTACAAATCAAATTAGTAACTGTTTAATTGGACAATATGTTGCAACTAATAATTCAAAAGTTTTGCAATTGTTTATCACACCACATTTGCAGAAAAATACCTTTCATTTAAATACTGTAATGAATATTGTTTCCAATTCTTTGTATGATCAGAAAATTATGTGCTCCACAAAGCATATTACAGAAAAAATTAAGATATTTCAGCGAAAGAAGGAACAATCCGAAATTGATAATAAAAATATTTTAAATCAAGATCAATGCATTTGTGAGCATCCAAGTACAACAGGTCTTTTTTTAAAATCTCAACAGTCAATGTTTAAACCTTTAGGTAATTTAAGACTCTCAAAATAAAAATAAAAAAGATTAAATGTACTACTAATAATTTTTGTTTTATTTGCAGTTAGTCAGAAGAACAATGAAAAGTATTTATACGAAAACTTAGGTAAGTGCAATTCTAATAAAGTTGCTAGATTTAGACATGCCACCCTAGGTTAGGTTAGAGTATAGTACTTGATCTTTTTTTTGGGTGGGTTTCAAATATCCAACCACCTACAGCACATCTTATTGTATTGCAAGTAAAACAACTGGTTAACAGATAGAGTCTATAACAAGAGATGGTAAAATAATAGGGGCAAAACTTTTTTATTTTATTTTTTTTATTACACACATGACAGCATTTTGTATTTTCTCTTCGTAAACTAGTAGTTCACTTGCAATCTAATAAAATTGTAATGTAATCACACACACACACACACAAAAAAAAATTGACGAATTTTAATGTTTAATGCTTTAAGCTGTTTTTTGTTTGATAATATTTTAGACATGCTTGGCTTGTTAGATGACAGAATGAAATCAATTCTACAAATTTGTAGTGAAATATCTTTACTAAGGTAAAATTTATGCTAATACGACGTATCACATAAACAAATTACTAATTTACTTTTACAAATTTTAGTTTTGATACTGAAGCATTGAATAAGAATATTCATTCAGAATTATTAACTATGGATTCCAATGCTTTTGTGCATCAATTTCAACAGACTACAACTCAAAAAGTCATCTATGGCATCCAACAATTATATATTATAGGTTAGTTTTTTAATTTAAACAAACAAAGGAATAACTTTATGTAACCCTCCTGTTTTGTAATGTTTAGGTCTATATGATGCCCTGCCACATCAGGAACTGTTGTCTATTCTATACAAATATTTACCCCAAACTTGTTATACCAAACTAAAGAAATATGTTACTACGGATTATAAACAGTTAAGATGTCATATTCATTGGCCATATTTTAAATCACAATTACAAACTCTTAATATGAATCAATGTTCAGAAGAGCTTTTAGAAAAACTAAACAACTTACAAATTACAGAGAATTCAGTCCATTTATTTCACATTAACAACAATGAAAATAATAAAATGTGTAATGAACCCACTACAGAACAAACTACAAAAATGATATATCATTTTCTGACTTTTATTTATCAACGTAATGTTTTGTCATCACTTGTCAAGTATATACTTTTAAAAGATCTTCTGAACAAATTTGAAAATTTTCCACATATTAAACGAGGAATTTTTAGTCATCTGTATAAACGACTAAATGCCATAATTTTTGAATGTAATATTACCGCTTTTAATGGTTCAAATTATGACAATTACCTATTGTGCAATTCTCTTCTAATTATACAATCAAAATTAAAACAAAAAATGTTTACTTTTAAAAAAGGTGCATCAATTTCAACAATGTATCTAAGTTTTAAACATAATCTAAATAAAATAAACAATTCTCTAACAAATTCTGCAAAAATTAAAAAAAGTAAATTTGCGGATAAATGGTCATTACAATTATACTTTAAAGATATCAGAAATTTAGTTGCTGCTAATATGTCTTTAGATAAAATTGGTAAATTATTCAACTTACCTGTTTCAAAATTATGCTTTCCATATAATCAAGCGTTGTCAATTAAAAAATTAAAAGAAATAGACTCACTACATCCTAATGACAATGCATTTTGGCATGATACTTTTAGCACCAAAGTTATACCCATTGAACAACGATTAGCAGCACAAGTATTATTTACAGAAAAAAAATTTAAAAATCTTTATGAGTATAATATGTACTATCTTAAATTAGATTGTGTGTTGTTACATTCTATTGTTTTAACATTATTTAGAAACTATTTGTTAGACCATATAAACATATTTTTACGAAGAAATTATTCTCAATCTAGTCTATCCTATGAGCAGTTTTTTATTATAGAACCTTCTCAACAAATTAATTTTAACAATGCACCAAAAATGATAAACAATACATTTATGAACTACTTTATAAAGTCAGCCATTACAGGAGGACTTTGTACTAGTTTTGTTCATGGATCAATTTCTAAAGATACTACTATTATTAATGAACACTTGAAATATGTAGATCCATCAAACTATAACAAAAAAATTTGGCCCAACTTACATAGTAGTAATTTATGGAAAACAATGTTTAATGAAAAACCTGCTGGTATTTCAACTATTGACATTCGTTCTTTGTATCCGAGTGCAGCAATTAAAAAGATTCCTGTAGGTACACCATTATTATTTTCACGCTTTGTTCCCCAAGACTTTTTCCATGTTAAGAATAAAAATCTATTTATATATAATATTCACAGTTTTTGTACAACAACTCAACGTGAAGGAAACCATAACAATGACTTTTTTAAATTACTAAACAAACCTGTTTATCTCAGATATGAATATAATGCTTTAGAATTATACCTTAAACATAGTCTTCCAAATAATATAAAAATATTGAGATTTCAATCTAATTTTACTGCTTTTGGTCAATTATTCATAAATAATATACCAGTAGATGGATTTTTATCTTACTATAATTATTCCGATAAGAAAATTTACATTAAAATCCTGCAATATAATTCAGTGCGTTTTCATGGACATACGGAAATGTGTATGTTGCCCAATAGTGACATTGAAAACATGTATGCTAACAGAACAAAGATTGTTAAACAAAAAATAACAAGTATTTTTAACGACTTTATAGATCATTTTAATCTATCTCATGTTAATTTTGAATATGTTGAGATTTCAGAATGCAATTATGAAACTCATTGTATTCCTCAAATTAAACCTAATATTTCCTATAATTCATATTACACATATAATTCTTTTCTTGAATCAATTTATAGTAATCAAATTAATGGATTTTTAGTTGTAAAAAATTTAGAAATTAAACATCAAAATCAAAATCCTTTTTTTGGTTTTATAATACAAAAAGCGGATTATGACGTTAACAAAATTTCTCCTTATTCTCAAAGTCAAATTAAAAAATTTTTGAAAACTCCTAGAGTTGTTAGTCTTCATAAAAGTAAATCATTTATGGTCATTAGCACTGAATATTTTCGTTGGTTACACAAAATTTTTGGTTTTGAACAAACACCTGATATTTATCATGCTTTATTGTTTCAGACTGAACATTATCTTAGGGGTAGTATTGAAAATAAACTTAAACAAAGACAAATTCTCAAAGGTATGATTAAAAAGGAAACAAACACTGATTTAAGACAAACAATGGAAATAAAATCAGAATTAATCAAATTAATGTTAAATTCCTGCTATGGATTTACCCTTTGTAATGTTAACTCTGAAAAATTTAAAAAATTTCACATTTTATTTAAAGTTCCAAAAAGCAATAAATATAATTCTTGTATAAAACTAAATGATAAAACATACTTGGTTGAATCTAAAAAAAATGCTGAATATCCCCATCAAACTTTGCTTGGCCATGTTGGTTGTTCTATTTTATTTCACAGCAAAATAATTTTATTAAAAAGACTTTTTTATTTACTTAAATATCTTAATCCTTGCAAAGCTCAGTTATTATACATGGATACTGACAGTGCACATTTTTTGGTAAAACATGAAAACTTTGTTGATAATGTAGACTCTCAGTTACAACTTTCTTTTATGAATTTATTTAATAAACATTTTGAAACAGGTTCAAAAATTAGTGGAATATGGGTTCAAGAAGGATTTTTTGAATATGGAGAATACATTGGTGAAAAAAGTTACAAATTAAAACATTCTAATAATAAAAGTTTAATACATATGAAGGGATTAAATAGTTATTTTCAAAATACATTGTCGTCTCAAACTATAGATCTTCAAACAAATCCTTGTATTGCATATAATTTGTTTATGAAATCACCTGATTTTTTGCTTTTTAAAGTACATATGAGTAAAGATTTATTTTCTAATTATGTTCCTATTAAACGGTACTTTGTTTGTGCTAATGGTAGCTTACCCCTAAAATTGTAATTTCAGAATCATCTATTAATATGGCAACTAACGAACCTAACATGAATAATTTACAGCCCCCTCCCCTCTCCAATGACACCGTAATTGAAATTTCATCAGAAGATAATCAGGATAAGAGTAATGATGTACTTTCAAAACAAAATGAACCGATTATTGTATTAGAGGTAAAGATTAAAATTATAATTTATTTTATTGTACTCTAACCTAATATTTTTTTTTGTTTTTTTAGGATCCTCCAAAAAGTATTTTAAAGAAAACTTCCAAGCTATCTCTCAAGGAATGTATGCAAACAATAATGAAAAAAACTTTGCATGTTGTTAAACTATCCGATAATGCTATTATTCCTACTAAGCAAACAGCAATGTCAGCAGGATATGATCTATATTCAGCTTATGATTACATTATACCAGCCCAAGGAAAAAATGTAATCAAAACCGATTTACAAATTTGTGTTCCTTATGGAACCTATGGCAGAATTGCACCTCGTTCAAGTTTAGCATGGCATAACTACATTCATGTCGGAGCTGGAGTCATTGACTATGACTACAGAGGAAACGTTTTTGTTGTGCTTTTTAATCATAGTGACAAAGAATTTATTGTTAAAGCTGGTGAACGAATTGCACAACTTATTTGTGAAAAAATAGTTTATCCAAATATTCAAGAGGTAACATCTTTGAATATTACAGAGCGTAATCAAAAGGGTTTTGGTAATCTTGACACCAACCTTTGCATATTCTAATTCTATAACATACAATGTGATTTATGTATTTGCTATTAAAGGATTCCTTATTTGTTGCATATCTTTTTAGTGTGATACCACTGTCAAAAAAGTGAAATTTCATCTCACACCAATAATAATTTATGAACCACCTGAACTTAGTGAATTGTTAAGAAATGGTAGAATAAGTGATTATCCTTGGCGTATTTTTCAAAAATTACGCATGGAACATATGCTTTCTCCAATATTTACAGAAGAACACAGACAAAAAATTATATTACGTAACCAAAATTTATAATTAGTTTCAGATACATAACAATGAAACACATTTTTTTCCTTTCATCTTTGCCTGCTGCCAACCTGTACCATATAAACTATAAGAACATTATCAGTCAAACATGTGACACCATTGAACCTGGTGAAATTGTAACTCTTCTAATGATGAAAATAGCCAAAAATGTAGTAATTCCCATCACAGATACAAAAATTAAAATTTGTAAATATGCTACATTTTCATTTTTATATGCAAATCGGTCTGATAAATATATTTATGTTTATCCTGGAGATAGTTTAGACAAGCTGCTTGGTGTAAAAGATTTTAAATTACTACATGAATAAATTTCAGAGTGAAAAAAATGACATCCATAGTTTTTATGTCATCGTCTGCTGCAAGGGATATTTATAATATTAACCGCAGGAACATATACTGCATGCAACAAGTTGAGATTGAAGCTGGAGAAATTGTTACTTTTGTAATTCTGAATGCTATTGAAAAGATAGTGCTGTTAACATCACCAATATCGTGGAAGATCTACACAAATCTTCAAATATGTGGACAGTTTGTGAATAACACTCAAAAAAGTATTTTTCTAAAACCTGGGGATACAGTTGATAAAATACTAGGAGAAAAGTTAATCATGTTACTTCAACTTTAAAAAGTTGTTATTTCAGATAGTTCCTATAGTAAAAATGACATCTGGCACAAGAATTGCTATTGCCTATTATACATCCTTTGAAGATGATCTTACACAAGATAAAGTTCCGATTGGATCTACTCTGGTCTCTACATTTAGCAATGAATCTATCTACACAAGAGTTTGGAGACTTCCTATTTGTATAACAATTAATGACATTCAATATCTGAAAGGAGATGGATGGCTTTCAAAAATTGACACACTTCTCTATGAATGTAGTATACCAGTACAATATATTCAAGCTTTTGAATTTGTCAATAATCATACAATAAAATTGCATTTTCAACGTCAATTATTAGCTATTCGAATTAAGAAATTATTAGAAAATTATGTAAAAAAAAATTATGAATATGGAATTACTATACATATGTAAATTTTTCAGAACAAAATGTCTGTGACTAAAACTTATCTGGCCACATACAAAGTACGTTTTGACAGCAATGAAGAAGATAGCTCAAAAGATGATGTTCCTTTTGGAGCTACCCTACTTAGCAGTGAAAAAAAAGTAATACTTCCAACAAGAACAATGTATTCCAGAATATGGCAATTACCCATCACCATTGCAATCAGTGGTGTACTTCACCTAGAGGGAAAAAAATGGTTGTCTAAAATCGAACAATTATTTTTTCAATGTGGATTATCTGTTGACCTTATATGTGCATTTCAAATACCTAATCCTAATATTGCTATACTTCATTTTGAAGATGGCTTTACTGCTTTTCGTGTTGAAACACTGTTAAAAGAATACTTAAAAATTAAATATACAAATGTTAAAATCATATAACATGTTTCAGATAAACAGAATGTCTACCAATCTAATAAACATGGGGTCTGAATACAATCGACTGAGCAATAACTACCAAATCTGCACTAGTATGAAAAAGGAATGTTCAAAAGATGAGGTGCCAACAGGATCAACCCTCATTGGTACAGAAGTTGGTGAACATAAATCCAAAAAAATCATCTATACAAGAACCTGGCGACTTCCCATGACAATATCTATCAGTGGAATAGACAATTTACCTGGCAATAATTGGATGTCAAAATTAGATAAAAACTTTAAAGACTATATCTCCTTCGAATTTGAAGAAATAACAGCTTTTGAAATTCCCAATAAAGATACTGTTATACTTCATTTTACAGACAAAATAACTTTTATTCGTATAAAAGATATTTTATGTAAGATTGCAGCTAATTTTTATCCCAAGTTAGTTATAACTACTGCATAAATTATTTTCAGAATAAAACAATGTCCAATACACAAAGTAAAATGAGTGCTGCAAGTGTAAACAGAGATATTTTACATTTATCATCCTATGACGAAGATTGTTCAGAAGATAATGTTCCATTTGGGTCAACATTAATTAACAGCAATCTGAATAAGAAACACAACATATACAAACGAAAATGGAAACTACCAATCTGCATTACAATAACTGGTATACTTTATTTGCCCGGAAATAATTGGCTGTCCAAAATTGAACAATTATTTAAAGAAACAAATTATTCTGTTTCTTGTATTTCAGTATTTGAAATTGTAAATGCTAATATTGTTAAACTTCATTTTAATAATAAGATAGCTGCTAACTATGTAAAGCATATGTTAAACAAACATGTAAACACGCATTATCTTTATTATATTGACATAAAAATGTAGTTATTTTCAGAAATATTATTAAGTGAAAAATGACCAAGTCAAATGAACATTCATACGTGACAATTACTTCATTCACAGATGAGTGTACAAATGACAGTGTTCCATTTGGATCAATCCTTATTTCTATGGAAGAAGACTATTTTAATGTAGAAACTCCAATCTATATTAGAACGTGGAAACTACCTATTTGCATAACAATTAGTGGCGGAGAACATCTACCTGGAAACAGTTGGTTATCAAAAATTGGTCAGTTGTTTAGTGAATGTGCTTTACCTATATTATCCATCAATGCTATTGAAATTATAGATAATTTTAATATAAAAATTCACTTTCAAAATAAACCTTGTGCACGTTACATTCAACAAATATTACAAAAACATATTATAGACAATTATTCTTCGAATATAACTATAACATTTTAATTATATTTTCAGAATTTCAAAAACCATGAGTGATAATACTGGATTTTGTTTATTTCTAATCTGCTGTATTTTAGGCTTATGCTTAATACTTTCATTACCTATACTGTGTTTAATAGAACTTATGTTACGTAATAATTGTGTAGCCTCTTCCACTGAATCTATTCAAAATTCAACTTTTGATAAAAACGTATAATTTTCAGAATAATAATAAAATATGAGTAGTGAAGGTGATACAATAGTTTGTTGTTGTTTATTTGGAATAGTATTTATAATACTATTTCCTTTAGCTTGTGTTTTTAATTCAGCACCACATAGTATATTATCTCAAAACAAAACAATTACAGCAACTTCTAATGTAACTACTTCCAGTCCAATAAACAATTCTACAGCAATTCCAAACCTAAATAATTCTACTTTAGTAGAACAAAGCGAGTTGTCTGAGGTACAAAGCTCTCCCAGTCAAAAATTAAAGGTAAAACAATTTTAAAAAACTCAATTTTTATTTTAAATATAAGCTAACTATAGTTTGTTTAAAGGAACAATGATGTCTGACACAGAGAACTTTTCTACTAATAACAAAGGTAAATAATTAATTTTAAGAAAATTAAAAAAATAAAAATTTATACCTATTTTAATTTTCAGCTTCAAGTTTTGAGCCAGCCACTGATCTTCATGAAGTCACTACAAATGCCGAAAACAACTACTTTATCCTTCTACCTTCAACTACAAAAAGAGTAACTTTCTTCAACAACTTTAATACAAACATTTCAGCTTCTATAAACATAAATTATAAAAAAAATTCATATTGACGTTTTATCAGGAAGAACTACAGTGACCTTAGACACAGTCAAGCCTGCAAATTGTCATGTGAATTTGGCATCAGTTATATATCCAGATACATTATGTACCCATATTTTTACTGCTCATCTTGCGGAACAATTTGAAATTATAATTATAATAGTTAAATCTGTCAATGAAATACCAATCTATTATAATTTAAAAGAGAAAAAAAAATTGTTACATTCTTAACCCAGTATTAATTAGAACATTGTTTAAACCAGAACATGATATTTTGTTGCATTCATCTATGTTTAGTAAACAAATAACAGCACCAAACAGTCCCATGAATATATAATAATGTTTTTTCAGAGAATCATGTCCAAAACCAGAGAAGAAATGTTAGCCAGAAGGAATTTTAAAAGAAACATTGGACCGGCTAGTTCAAGATATGATGAAAAAAACAAATTTAAATGTACCATCTATTTTTTAAAACTACATGGACTGACTTCTATCAAACATTGTGAAAACATTTCCGCTCAAATTAAGTTTATTTTACAAAGGTCTAATGTACCTCTATATAATGTTTTAGATATTAAATATCCTATAGATCATTCTATAGATAGTGCTGTACTTTATTTTACAAATTATCATGTAAGAAATTATACCAAGAAACAAATTGAAAACTATCTAAAAGAACATTTTGCAAACAACATTATTGTAGACTAAGTCAATAAAGTGTATAAAAACTATTATCGCAGCAGCATTATTTAGATAAAGTATAATATATATAGTTATATAATAAAGTTTATATATATAGTATTAGATAGATGGAGAGTGAACAAAAACAAGAGTTACTGTAGCTAGAATGCTATTAGCGGGGACCCAGAGAGAGGGACCCCTTAAAAAAAGAAGCTCGTGCCCCCCTCCCCCCACTCAGCGCCTTTCGCTGTGTGGGGGGAGGGGGGCACTAACCAAAAAATGTTATGACCCTAACGTATATATATTTTTTACTGTAACCATAAAAAAAAAGCAAAAAAAAAAAAAAAGTCTGCTTATTTCATTGGCACAGCAGTAAAAAGTAGAAAATGAAACAACACACTAAGCAATACATTCTTTTTGGGACCACTGATCTGAATGCTCAACAACCGCTTAACAAACTATTAATATTTAACTCGCTCAACAACTTGGAGCCCCGTTTATTATTGAATTTTAGTTCAGTTGAACGGTTTTTTTTAACGATAAGCAGAGGCATCTAGCGCATAATATGGTAATTAAATGGTTATGATAGGTGCGTGCACAGCAACAGAAGATACTCCGAGAGCGGTGGAGGGGCAGGAGGGGGGGGGGAGGAAGTGGGAGGGACCAGGGTAGGGGGAGGGGAAGACGTAAGCAAACGTAAAAGGATAAAATAAATGTCGCCGTCCATGATATAATAATAATATTACAACAGTTGTAAATTGATGCGGATATCTTTTTTTCCCCCATCCTGACTACGCGGTTTTCCACCACGTTAAAACTCTGAGCATAAAAATCTATAAAGTCATATTTTAAGAAAAAAATACCATTCTTAGTACAGTAGTTTAATAACGAAAAATAAAAAAACCCTGTAAAACTTATAGTAAAAAAACCATTTTCGTATATAGTAAAAAGTTAAAGTTGATTGATTGATTGAAGAGTTGCAACCCTGGGGTT
>SXGQ01850283.1_pt1 | contig 11382 bp, 11 predicted proteins | sample 3178371 | NCBI WGS metagenome assembly SXGQ01 (sample SAMN11356859, study PRJNA531348) | freshwater metagenome | isolation source: freshwater sample F1-20 | place: China: Fuxian Lake, Yuxi | collected 2017-12-25 | reverse complement strand
TCATCGACATCGAAACCGATGGAACTATTGAGCCACGTGAGGCACTTGCATCAGCAGGCGCAACACTTCGTTCATTGGTCGACCTTGTAGCAACCATGAGCGATGCGCCTATGGCACTCGAACTTGGTGAGCTTGCAGGCACGGGTGCCGGTTCACCAGACCTCGACTTGAGCATTGAAGACCTCGACTTGAGCGAACGCCCACGTAACTGCTTGAAGCGTGCACAGGTCAACACTGTTGGCGAATTGCTGCTTCGCAGTGAAGAAGATCTTTTGAACATCACCAACTTAGGTCAGAAGTCGTTGGATGAAATCAAATTGAAGCTCGACGAACGCGGATTGTCACTGCGCATCTGATAGCGCACCAATACGCACCACTTCATAGGAGACGATGAGACATGCCAGCAACACCAAGACGAGCCCGAAGCTTCGGACATAGCGCACACCATCAAAAGTTGTTGATGGCGAACCTCGCTGCATCACTTTTTGCTGCTGAGGGCATTGTGACCACCGAGGGTAAGGCCAAGGCGCTTCGCCCAATCGCTGAGAAGTTGATCACGAAGGCAATCAAGGCGCAGGGTGAAGGTCCAATGCGCATTCACCGCATTCGTCAGATCCAGTCGTACTTGAATGACAAGGAAATGACCAACAAGTTGGTCAACGTTGTTGCACCTCGCTACACCGGCCGCAATGGTGGATACACCCGCGTGCTCAAGCTTGGTCCACGCCATGGTGACAATGCACCAATGGCGCGCATCGAACTCGTCTGATTCATCATGGCCATGCGTCGCGCACGCATGACGATCGCCTACAAGGGCGATCAATTTCATGGCTTCGCTACTAATCCTGGAGTTGACACGGTCGCGTTCACGATTGAAGGCGCACTCGCACAAATTCTGCAAGAAGAAGTAAAGATCACTCCTGCTGGACGTACTGACGCAGGTGTGCATGCGTGGGGACAAATCATTGGCGCAGATCTGCCAGACCGCGTGAATTTGCCAGTCTTAATGAAGCAATTGAACTCGTTGTGTGGCCCGTCTGTTGCAGTGCGTGAAGCGGTGTGGACAAAGCCTGACTTTCACGCACGGTACTCCGCGCTGTGGCGCTCGTATCGCTACACCGTATTGAATACCGAAACGCCTAATCCCTTTATGGTCGATTCGGCTTGGCACATCATGAAGCCACTCAAGCTTCGAGCCATGCAGCTCGCATCCGATGCGGTGATCGGCGAACATGATTTCTCGGCGTTTTGTCGCAAGCCAAAACCTGCCGATGAACATGACACCTTTGAGCACTCCATGCGTCGGCACGTGATGAATGCTGAGTGGCGCAACCTTGGCGAGGGAGTGTTGAGGTTTGATATTCGGGCTAATGCGTTTTGCCATCAAATGGTCCGAGCGCTGGTCGGCACCTTCATCGAGATTGGTTTGGGCAAGCGCCCGCCAAGCGATATGCGTGGACTCATCGTTTCTGGTGATAGGGCACAGGCAGCACCCGTAGCACCCCCACAAGGCCTGATTTTGTGGGAAGTTGGCTACCCAGCCGATTGTGATTAGGCCCTCTCGACCCCTATCCTGAAACGGTCCATAGGGGCAGCGTTTGGCGGAGTTTTCGGCCAAGTCCTCAGTTTTCGAAAGTAGTTTTTTATGATGCGCACGTACAGTCCAAAAGCGAGTGAAATTAAGCGCGAGTGGCATGTTGTTGATGCTGACGGCTTGGTTCTTGGTCGCATGTGCACAGAAGTCGCAGCAATTTTGCGCGGCAAGCACAAGCCAATGTTCTCCATGCACATGGACACTGGCGACCACGTTGTCATCGTCAATGCATCGAAGATCGTTCTTACCAGCGGCAAGGCAGAAAAAGAACTCGTTCACGACTACAGCGGTTACCCAGGCGGTTTGCGCTCACAGACTTACGGCAACTTGTTGAGCCGTAAGCCAGAAGATGCAATTCGTCGCACCATCCGCGGCATGTTGCCTAAAGGGCCACTGGGTCGTCAGATGATTAAGAAGTTGAAGGTTCACGCAGGACCAGAGCACGGTCACGAAGCGCAAGCACCAAAAGTTTTGAACATCCCGCACGCAAAAGCGCGCTGATTAACAAAGATCGAATAGAGGAGCAACCGTGGGAACAAAGCCACTGACACAGACAACCGGTCGCCGCAAGGAAGCAGTCGCACGTGTGCGTTTGCGTCCAGGTACGGGCAAGGTAGTAATCAATGGACGCGAGTTTGAGGATTACTTTCCAAACGCATTGCAGCGTGCCGCAGCAACCGAAGCTTTTCGTGTTGTGGAAGCAGAAACGACATACGACGTTGACTGTGACATTCAGGGTGGCGGAATTGCTGGCCAGGCTGGCGCACTTCGCATGGCGATTGCTCGCTCCATTCTCGAGTTGGATGAAACAAAGCGCTCAGTGCTTCGTAAGGCTGGCTTGCTTACTCGCGATTCGCGCAAGAAGGAAAGCAAGAAGTACGGCCTCAAGAAGGCGCGCAAGGCGCCTCAGTACACGAAGCGTTAATCACGTGTTGGTTCGCGCGATGTTCGTCGCGCGGATGTGTGTGTAAACGATGCTTCGATTTGGCACCGACGGTGTGCGTGGAGTCGCCTTCACGGAACTTACCGAGGAATATGTTGCAGAACTTGGGTTGGTTGCTGCGCGTCAACTTGGTGTCACCAAAGTTTTGGTAGGACGTGACACTCGTGAATCTGGCAAACGATTGGAGACCGCACTCGCGAACGGGTTACTTGCAGGTGGTGTGTCAGTCGAATTACTCGGAGTAGCCCCAACACCGGCGATTGCATTTTTGGCCGCGAAACGAGGCTGTGGCAGCGCGGCGATTACTGCATCACACAACCCGTACTCAGACAATGGCGTGAAACTCTTTGCCAATGGCGGCGTGAAGTTGAGCGATGCACAACAAGACGCAATTGAATCGCACATGACTGGTTCGACCACAGTGCCTGCTGCTTCTGCTGCACAAGTTGATTTGCTCGGCGAGTATGCGGCCCACATTGTTGGCCTGTTTCCAGTTTTAGCTTTTGCCAACATTCGCGTGGTCTTGGATTGCGCCAATGGTGCAATGAGCGATGTCGCGCCAGAAGTTTTCGCCCGACTGGGTGCAACGGTCATTGTGTTGAACGATCGACCAAATGGAAAGAACATCAACGAAGGTTGCGGTGCAACACATCCAGAAGTGGTGAGTGAAGCAGTTCGCTTACACAAGGCTGATTTAGGTCTTGCATTTGATGGTGACGGAGACCGTGTGATTGCTGTGGACCATATTGGTGACGTTGTAGACGGCGATCATTTGATTGCACTTGCTGCGATTGATCTGCACAAACGTGGAATGTTGAAGTCAAACTCGGTTGCAGTAACGGTGATGACAAACGCTGGTTTTCATCAAGCAATGACAAAAGCGGGAATCAACGTGGTCACCACACCAGTTGGCGACAGAAACGTTCTTGTCGCCTTCGACGAACACGGAGTGGTGTTGGGTGGCGAGCAAAGCGGCCACATTATTTATCGTGACTATGCAACAACGGGCGACGGCTTGCTAGCAGGGGCAATGCTTGTGGACTTAGTTCGACGAGAAGCAAAACCGCTGGCAACACTTGCGCGCAATGCAATGACTTCACTTCCACAAACCTTGATCAACATTCGTGTTGCACAAGTTGTGAACAGCCCGGCAGACGATCTTGCGACCGAAATCGCGGACGCAACAAAGCGGTTGGATGGAATTGGTCGCGTGCTGTTGCGAACAAGCGGAACTGAGCCGGTTGTTCGTGTGATGGTGGAAGCTGCAAGCCAAGAAACCGCAGACGCTGTGGCACAAGGGCTTGCCGAGGTTGTATCGCAGCGCTTCGGCGGGGCTCGGTAACCTGTAACCATGTGCGGCATCATCTGCGTTGTGTCGCGGCCCTCGGCAAGACCATTGCCACTTGCCGCCGACATTCTGGATGCCCTTGACCGAGCAATTGCTGCCGGTGCTGCGGGGAACATTGCTGAATCTGGTCGGTTGGTAGCCGAAGCAGATGCGGCGTTACGCGGTGAATCTGGGCTTGGAACGCTGATTGACAACATCGCTTTGGTGAGTGGCCTAGTTTCACGTGTCGATCAATTAGACGGCTTGGCAAGCGGAGCCGAAACGCAATTGGAATCAGAGTCTGGGCTGTCAACCCGTGAAGTAGAACGTCGCAGTAACGAACTCATTGCTCTGCGCGACGCCACCTGGTCGTTACGAAACGATCGATTACGCACAGCAAAGGCTGTTGGCGAATTAGCAGGCAAAGACGCAAGTGCAAGTGCGCGCAATGCATACCTATCAATTCAGCAAGCTTTTTCTGCACTTGATCGCATGGAAGTTCGCGGTCGTGACTCTGCCGGCGTGCATGTGCTGGTGTGGGGCCATGGCTTAGACGTAACCGATAAGCGAGTTGCTCCGTTGCTCGCCGGTCGACTTGATGACACGCTGTTCACCAACGGCTCGGTGCGCGTTGGTGCAGGCAATCGAGCGTGGTCGTTTGTGTATAAAGCAGCGGCTGAAATTGGCGAACTTGGTGATAACACCCGTGCCATGCGAACAGCGGTTTCCAATGACGCGTTGTTGCGGCTGCTCGTAAGCCAGCCAACTGCTCGAGTGTCCATTCTTGGGCACACACGATGGGCGAGCGTCGGAATTATTTCTGAACCAAATGCGCATCCAGTAAACAGCGAAGAAGTGGGTGGCAATTCAGCTGCTCCGTACATGCTTGCCGCACTCAATGGCGATGTTGATAACCATGCCGATATCAAGGTGCGCAACGGACTACATATTGCAGAGCCAATTACCACCGATGCAAAGGTCATTCCAACTGTGGTCGCGCGCAAGAACGCAGCAGGAATGGCATTTGTGGATGCATTCAGAGAAACTGTCGCCGAGTTTGAAGGCAGTGTGGCAATTGCAGTTGCAAGCGCTGACGAACCAAACTCGATGATGCTTGCACTTCGCGGCAGCGGTCAAGGTTTGTATGTCGGTATTGCCGAAGACCGTTTCATCGTGGCCAGTGAGCCATACGGAGTTGTTGAAGAGACTTTGCACTATGTGCGAATGGACGGCGAGTCGCTTGCCGACGCGAATAACCCATCGAGTCGCGGTCAAGTGATTGCGCTCGATGGCGACAACGCAGGATCGCTGGCGGGCATGCGCATGCTTGCTTATGACGGAACGTCAATACCGCTAATAGATAGCACCGTTTCGATTGCCGAAGTGACGACACGCGATATTGATCGTGGTGAGCACAAGCACTTTTTGTCTAAGGAAATTGCAGAGGCACCACTGAGTTTCCGCAAGACCCTGCGTGGGAAAATCTCTGAGCGCAATGGTCAACTTGAGGCATCACTTGACACAACAGTGTTGCCTGATGATATTCGCGCAAAACTCACCGCTGGAACCTTCAGGCGGATTCGTGTGATTGGTCAAGGAACTGCAGCAATTGCTGGACGCAGCCTGGCGCAATTGCTGCGCACGATGGTTGACCACCGCGTGCAAGTGGACGCATTGCCAGCAACGGAGTTGTCAGGATTTGAATTGCAACTCGACATGACCGACACGCTGATCATTGCGATCAGTCAGAGCGGCACAACTACCGATACCAATCGCACCGTTGACTTAGCGCGCACACGCGGCGCTTCTGTTATTGCCATCGTGAATCGCCGAGGAAGCGAATTATCTGCGAAGGCCGATGGAGTGTTGTTTACCTCCGACGGTCGCGATTTGGAAATGAGTGTTGCCAGTACTAAGGCGTTCTATTCGCAGGTTGCTGCTGGTGCGTTGCTTGCGTGCTCAATTTCGGCGGCGCTCGGAACCGGAACCAACGACGAACGTCATCAATTGCTTGCAGCCTTGCGCACGATTCCAGACGCCATGTTCAAGGTATTAGCGCTTCGCCCACAAATTGCGGAGGCAGCCCGTCAGTTCGCTCCAGCACGTCGTTACTGGACGGTTGTTGGAAATGGTTTCAATGCTGTTGCCGCGGAAGAAGTTCGCATCAAGCTTTCCGAGCTGTGTTACAAGTCCATTGCGTGTGACATCACGGAAGACAAAAAACACATTGATTTGTCTTGCGAGCCAATGATCATTGTGTGTGCCACGGGGTTGTCAGATGGCACGGCATCGGATGTGGCCAAGGAAATCGCCATCTACCGTGCTCATAAAGCACTACCGATCGTCATTGCCCAAGAGGGAGAGCAGCGCTTTGATGCAGCGGCTGCTGTTATTTCTGTGCCACGCGTTGACCCGCGAGTCGCGTTTATTTTGAGTGTGATGGTTGGTCACCTGTTTGGCTACGAGGCAGCTTTGGCAATTGATTCACTTGCACGACCATTGCGCTCGGCACGTGAAGTTGTTGAACACGCAGTGGAACGCGGTGGGGTTGGCAGTCAACTGCTGGCCAAGGTTCGCTCAGAAATCGGCGTGCCAGCAACACGGTTCTTTGACGCTCTTACTACTGGCATGTATGACGGAAACCTTGAAGCAAGTACTGCGGTTCGGGTGGTCACGATGTTGCGCGATGCAATGGCGAGTGATCCTTTGCAGGCCTACCAACAGAGCACTGGCAAGATCAGTTCGCCAGAAGCAATTCTTGATGATCTCACCAGTGCGCTCACACGTTCAATCGATGAACTAACGCGTCCAGTCGATGCCATTAAGCATCAGGCAAAGACAGTGACCGTGGGAATTTCACGTAGCGATGAAGGCTTGCTGGATCGTTCGTTGGTGCAAGAAGTGCTGAAGGCTGGAGTGTCGCGCGACCGCTTGTCGTACAAGGCGCTAAAAGTAATAGCCGATCTCGACCCGGCTGTTGCGTCGGTTGTTGGCTTCACTCGTTATGCAATTGAGGGCGATGTTGAAGGAAACACGGCCACGGTAAATGTGATTGATCGCGGTGGAATTTCGCGCGAACTTACGTCACGAGTTGACCGCAACTCGACGTTGGTAGGAACAAAGCACCGCGTGGCAACCGATCGCAATGTGTTGGTTGCACGCGGACGCCGCGACAGTCGTACAGTGATTTTCGTTCCAGAAACCAAAGGAACAGAAACGACGGGCATCACCTTGCTTCACGTGTTGTTCCATGATCGCTTGCCTTCGTCAACCATGAAGAACGTTTTGCAAGGTTACGACGACAGATACAACCGACTTGTGGACTGGGTAACGGAAACTGAGGGTTCGTTCCGCGAAGACCGTCTGGCCGAAGTCTCTGTTGCAGACCTGCTTATTTTGCCAATCAGCGAATCGGCAGATCATTGGCGCACCTCGCAAAACGGGGCATAGTCATGCATGGTATTGGCATTGATGCCGTAGACATTGAGCGATTTCGTGCTGCACTTGAGCGCACGCCGCAGTTGCGAAATCGTCTGTTTACACACGATGAACTGCAATCAGTAAGCGCTAAGTCAGACCCCACATCCAGTCTCGCCGCGCGCTTTGCTGTGCGTGAAGCCGCGATGAAAGCACTTGGTGTTGGGCTGGGAGCATTTGATCTACACGACGTATCGGTAACGAAGTTGACATCTGGACAACCAACATTGCGCATTGAAGGAAGAGCCAAACAACTTGCAGATGCTCGGGGCATTACTTCGTGGCAAGTTTCAATTTCTCATACCGACAGCGTGGCCATCGCTGTTGTTGCGGCTGAGTAGTCACCAATGAATGCACAACGCTGGGCGTGGGCGCAAATTGATCTTGGCGCACTCCGCCACAATGTTGAAACGCTTGCAGCCCACATTGCTCCTCAGCAGTTGTGGGCCGTTGTCAAGGCAGACGCATATGGTCACGGCGCTGTTGAATGCGCGCGAGTTGCTTTGCAGTCGGGTGCGCACGGGCTTTGTGTTGCGTTAGTGCAAGAGGGCATTGTGCTTCGTCAGGCCGGAGTCAATGCACCGATTCTGATCATGAGCGAACAGCCGCAAGAACAGTTTCGCGACATTATTACTTATGGACTGATCGCCACGTTGTATAACGAATCAACGATTGTTCGCTTCGCGCGCACAGCAAGCGAACTCGAGATCATGGCTTCAGTTCATGTGAAGGTGGACTCGGGAATGCACCGTGTGGGTGTACAACCAGACAATGCGGTGAGAGTTGCGAGTCTGGTAGCCGATTCACAGTGGCTCATACTTGACGGCATGTTCACGCACTTGGCTACCGCCGATGTCGCCGAAACTCAAATTGCACAACAGCAAGTTTCTACGTTCATGCGAGTTGTAGAGCAGGCACGTGCATTGGGAATTGAAGTTCGTCACGTGCATATATCAAATTCAGCTTCTGCAATTCGAAGGTTAGATACTGGCGCTGATTGCACGATGACTCGAGTGGGAATCGCCATGTATGGAATTCCTGGAGATGCAGCAACTGATTCCTTTGGTGCAGACCATCAACTTGACCTTCGACCGGTTATGTCGGTACATGCTCGCGTGTCTCATGTGCAAAAAGTTGCTGCGGGACAAGGTGTGTCGTACGGTCTGAAGCGACCACTCGAAAGCGATGCAACAATTGCCACTCTTCCGCTTGGCTATGCAGACGGAGTGCCGCGAGGTATTTGGGAGAGCGCATCAGTGCTAATTAATGGAGTTCGTCGTGCATTTGCTGGTGTGGTCACGATGGATCAGATCATGGTGAACTGCACAGACGATGTAGTGAGCGTTGGTGACGAGGCTGTCCTCATTGGCGGGCAAGGCCTCGAACTCATTACGGCCAATGAATGGGCAAACAAAATGGGCACAATTGGCTATGAAATCGTGTGCGCAATAAGTGCCCGAATGCCGCGTAACTACATCAATTAGTTCGCCCGAGTTACTACCTAGGCTGAATACGGCTTTTCCTCATGATTACCTTGACTGCACCGCGCCAAACCGACACCGCTGACATTGCTGGAGTGATTGCCGGCTTAGCAAAACCAGGAGACATGTTTGTGTTGATTGGTGAGATGGGTGCAGGCAAAACCTTTTTTGCACAACAATTTGGCAAGTCACTTGGCGTGTCTGAAGCGATTACTTCGCCAACATTCAATTTGCTCCACAACTATTCAGGTGGGCGAATGCCGATGCATCATGCCGACTTGTATCGACTGGAGCGCACTGGCGAACTTGCTGACTTGGGTATTGCTGAACTTGTTGAAGCGGGCGGAGTCGCACTGGTGGAGTGGGGCGATGTTGTGGGTGACGATCTTGGTGACGGACTCACCATCACGTTGAGCCAGATTGAGGGAAGTGAAGACTCACGATGCATTGAAATTGGCTGGCGTGGCAAGCAGTGGGAATCGCGATGGGACAAACTCCGCAGTTTGCTAGCGCGGTGGTCAGCATGATTATTTTGGGAATTGATACTGCAACCGATGCCGTAAGCGTTGCGTTGCACGATGGCGATGTGGTTCTTGCAAGCAGCGAAATTCGCAGCGATCGTCAACATGCCGAAGCGCTCACACCAATGATTGATTTTGTAAGTAAGCAAGCTTCCGTTGAATTGTGGGATGTGGGCGGAATCGCTGTTGACATTGGCCCTGGCTTGTTCACAGGGATGAGGGTGGGAATCGCATCTGCTCAAGCAATTGCGCAAGTAATTGACGTGCCAATTATTCCGGTGACCAGCCTCGACATTTTGGCTGCAGCGGTACAAACAAGCAACGAGGTCATTGCTTCAGGGGTTGATGCTCGACGTGGTGAGGTGTACTGGTCGTTATATCGCATGAAGGACGGACAACTGAAACAAGTTGGCAAGCCACAAATTGGGTCTCCAGAAATGTGTGCAGTGGATGTGCTTGACCGTGGACAGTCAACGTTGCTTGTTGGGACTGGCGCGCTGAAACACGAAACCGAGTTTCGCGAACGACTCAACCCAGTATTACCTGCGTTGGAAATCGCAGACGACAAATACTCAATGCCTCTTGCGTCGACTCTGGTTGAAATTGCCCACGAGCGCGCATTACGCGGAGAGTAGGTGCAGGTTGATGAAGTAGTTCCGATGTACTTGCGTGCACCTGATGCTGAAATCAATTGGGCTACAAGGAGCGCGCAATGAGCATTCTTGACCGATTTATCAAGAAAGTAGATGCCGGAAACAACCAGCATTCACAGGCTCATCCAGTGCTCGAGGTTACACAAATGCACCGCCGCGACATTCGCGACATCATGCCAATTGAAGAAGTGGTGTATCCGAAGCCGTGGACGCAAAAAGTGTTTGCCGACGAAATTGAAATGATGAATAGGGGCCATCGGTACTACGTGGTTGCCCATATTGGCCGTGAACTCGTGGGGTATTGCGGTCTGTTGTTTGCCGACACCGATGCACACGTCACCAATATTGCGGTACATCCGGACTGGCAACAGCGAGGCATTGCAACCGAGCTCATGCTTGAACTTGCATGGCATGCACGCCAACGTAAATGCGAGGCACTCACACTTGAAGTTCGTCATACCAACACCGCAGCGCAAGAGTTGTATCGCCGTTTCGGTTTTGTTCCTGCAGGGGTGCGTCGTAGGTATTACGAAAATACCGACGATGCCATTGTGATGTGGTGTCAAGATATACAAGACGATGCTTTTCGCGATCGCTTGCGAAGTATTGAAAAGACCAGGCCATGATTCGCGTTGATGAAGCCACGGTGGTGCTCGGCATTGAGTCGAGCTGTGATGAAACTGCGGCAGCAGTAGTCATGGGTGGCAACGATGTGTTGTCTTCTGTGGTTGCCACACAAATCGAGCAACATGCTCGGTTCGGTGGAGTGGTGCCAGAAATTGCAAGCCGCGCCCATGTTGAAGCAATGACTCCAGTCATTCGCAAAGCTCTTCAAGATTCGGGAATTGGATTTGAGCGCATCGATGCAGTTGCTGCAACAGTTGGGCCCGGACTTGTTGGTGCGTTACTCGTTGGTGTTTCTGCAGCAAAGTCAATTGCACTTGCTTTGAACAAACCATTTATTGGCGTGAATCACCTTGAGGCGCATTTGTATGCAGCGCTACTTGATGATCCGAACGTTGAGTTTCCGATGTTGGTCGTGTTGGTGTCGGGTGGAAACACGTTGCTCGTAAACATGGAGTCGCACGGTAAGTACTTCATCATTGGTCAGACCATTGACGATGCAGCAGGTGAAGCATTTGACAAAGTTGCGCGTTTCCTTGGACTTGGTCATCCGGGTGGCCCTGCAATTGATCGCGAAGCAAAGTTGGGTGATGCACAAGCAATTGAATTTCCACGTGCAATGTTGCACGACGGTTTCGATGTGTCGTTCAGTGGATTGAAAACTGCGGTGGTCAATTATGTGCGCAAGAATCCAGCAATTTCCACGCAAGATGTTGCTGCATCATTTCAAACTGCAGTCGTTGATGTATTGGTGGCAAAGTC
>SXGQ01427035.1_pt1 | contig 11386 bp, 20 predicted proteins | sample 3178371 | NCBI WGS metagenome assembly SXGQ01 (sample SAMN11356859, study PRJNA531348) | freshwater metagenome | isolation source: freshwater sample F1-20 | place: China: Fuxian Lake, Yuxi | collected 2017-12-25 | reverse complement strand
CCAATCAACTACTTGACCTTTTGGTTTCCACTTCTCATTGTTCCACAAGTTAAATTCTGCCTGTTCAGCCAACTGTTTCACTTTGTCTTTCATATTACCACTCATTCTTCATCTCGAAAAAATGCGAATAAAAATTGGTCCGATGCGAAAGTCGCGATACAGATTGCCACTATTGAATCGCACAGTTGATCCAAAAGACCAATAGGGTGTCAACTGAATATCAATCCAACGCTTGAATAATCTAAATCCCATCATTACCTTCGACCTCAAAAACAAATTCACCATTCACCACAGTGACCTTGACCAACTTGCCATCAGTATTGCTGCCACTCGTGCGTAGATAATCACGACCACCATCAATCATGTATGGTCCCTTCTGAACACAATCGTGCCGATAGCGACTCACAATCACCTCATCATTTTCAGTCAGCAAGCCAGTGATAGGTTCACTGAATGCACTTGCAGCATCTGTAATCATCACACCCTGTCCTGGAACAGTGAAAATTCCAAAGTAGTGAGAGTGACCCTTGGACAAATCAGGATTCGGTTGATAGAAAACATCAACTGGCATCTCGCTCCAACCACCATCACGCTTGATTGCCCAGTATCCCATGTACTTGGCTTTGTACTGCTCTTCGATAATGTTGAGAGCATACTTGTGGTCAAAGTGATACGATTCAGGAGTTTTGATAAACATCATTGCACGCTCCGATAAGTCTGTTCTGTTTCACGAATCCAGAACGCTGCGGCTTCTGAATCTGAATCCCAATCTGCATCAGCATCATACTGACGCAACACTTGCTCTGTCGTTTGCAGGTCATCCAAATAGCCACGACCAAACTGTGCAAGTTGTTCTTGCACATCCTGACATGCAAAGTCGGAGTCCCAAGAGAACTCTGATTGGAATGCATCACAGTGATCGCAAGAGCCAAATGCACCCTGCACCCAGCCACGCTCGCCTTGATACTCAACTAGCGCGACCCAAGAGCCTTGCCAGTCACCAAACTCCTGGAACGAGATTACTCGCGCACCAGCAGCCTCTAATGCTTGTTCATAAGACATTTTGTATTCGTATCCTTCTAAATTTTTATCGGCAATCTGCCTCTTACGAGAAAGAGGCATCATATTCCATTCCAACGATGACTCACATATGAGACAGGGTTTAACACATTACCACGAGCAAAGTTCTTTGCAGGTTGTGCCCAAGAAGCAGCCTTCAGAATGTCGCCATACTTCCAGGTACCATGTTCCTTGACACAGATGAAACTGTGAACATGCTTTGATCCCCATGAAGTTGACACAACTTTCAAAAACTTCCGGCCTCGATCAAATGAAATTTGATACTCACCGTCGCTACCGCTCTTGTTATAGTTATTAACAAGATGGTCAGCATACTTATAGAGAGCCATGTCGAAATCATAATTTTCAAATAACATTGTATAATCCTCTTAGGCAACCATGTCGCCAATATTACGACCACTCAGATAACCATACGGCACGCCGAGATTGTATTCGAGATACTCGACATCGCCGTTTGTGTCATGCTGTTCGTGGAGATAGCGAATCGCGTCCTTACGAGTCGAGCCGGCGACCGTCGACAATATGAACTTGATTTGATCCTCAAGGTCATGGATAGCCTCAACCTGAGCCTCACGCTCGTTCTCAACAGCACGGTCAAGGTCATCGAGGAGGTTATCCCAGATACGCTGCTTGCCGTCGTTGTCCTGAGCATCCCAGTGAGACCAGAAGTACTCGCCAGGTCGGGTGCCATAGGCATCCTTGTGGAGGTCGGAAACGATGTTCTCGTCAAATGTGTATTCGCGTTTGTTCATGTCGCTCACTATACGCCATTGGTCAATTAAGACAACACGTAGAATCAAGGAGTTACAAAATCTACAGTAACTCGTTGATTTTTAAGGATTCGTAACTTATTGATTCTAAAGGACTTTTTAAAACAGCAGGATCCAGCACTTCGTTTGGCAGGATATCGATCATTAGATGCACCCTACCAACGTCTGTGGGGTTCTGAACTCCATGTTGCACAAGGTTGTTGAGTTCATATATCCAGCCTCTCTTCAAGTGAACGCTCTTATCTGTAAGAGTGAATAAAATGTCTGGATGTGTAATGATAGGAACATGAAGCCTATGAGTATCAACAAACCAACCACCATCTGTATGAGGAATAATGTTTGTTTTTGGTTTCAACTTAACAAGAACAATTGCTCCTGCCTTCCTATTATAGAACTTTTCTAGTTTATCAATGAGAGGCTTAATTGCTTTCCAGATCTCTGTATCTTGGTTATACGTCTTTGGTGGTTCTCCATACTCAGAGAACATAAAGGGATAGGACTCTGTGGCAGAATGGACTTTGTATCTATTCTGCCGCAGGTCCCATTCTATCCATTGCTCATTGGTTAGAGCATTTACATACTCTTCGATCTTTGAGGTGTCGACCTCTCCAATCTTATAAAGCAAGCCTGGCAGCTTCATTGGATAGGAAAAATTCTACTATGCTTAGGAATTCTACCAATTAGGAATTCCATCTGGTCAGCTAAGATCTTTCTATTCCTAAGAATCATCTTTTCGAAGATATTAGGAACGTACGGAACATAGAGAAGATGCATCTTTGCCTCTTCTGGAGTCTTATTGCCTTTCCTATGATTACATGGCTTGCAGGCAGCCACGACGTTCGTCCAAAGATTCTTACCACCTCTCGAACGAGGTTGGACGTGGTCGATAGTTAATTCTTTTGGTGCAAACTGATTGCCACAGTAAGCACAAAGGTGGCGATCACGTGAGTATAGAACATAACGATCAGCATAAATTGACTCTCTATCATAAAAGTGTGAACCAAGGATTGGACCAGATACACCTAGGATTGATGAGATAGTGATCTTGGATTGTTCACCAAGATTATTATGGCCGCCCAGGAACTCTCTTATTGGTGAACCTGCTTCCCAGACAACTTTGTCTTTAGCATAATAGCAAACAGCAGTTTCAAAATTAACCCAATCTTTAGGGGTACCAGCACTATCAGCAATCAACACAAGGGACACGATGAACTCCTAATGGTCAGTATGTAATATTTATTATACTAGCCCTTGGGTTTTGAATCAACAGCTGACTTTTGCAATTGTTCGTGCCAGGTGTAAAGCGTAATGAAGTATTGGAATCTACGTGGCTCTTGGAGGGGGTTTGGTAAGTCGTCGCCATATCGTTCAACTAGTTGGTTGAACCTTCTTTGCACTTCTTCGTTGTCCATCTTTTTTCTTCTTATCCTTCTTACCAAAGATCCTTTCCCAGTTCTGTCTATAGGCATCAGATGCTAATTTTGTCTGGATAGCATCTCCAGTAACATCATTTTTTGTCGCCATGTTTTACATACTCCAAAATCTCGTACTTCGTTGTTCTATCAACGATAGTTGTAAAATAGCTATCCCCGTTTTCTTTGAGTAGGGTGACCATTATCTTATCCTTGATTATAGCTTCTTCGTATTTCTGGTTTCTTCCAGAATCAATATACTTCTTTGATTCTCTCTGAAGAACGATATTTATGTTGTCGTACGAATTCCAAACTTCATTGATGAACTTACAGAAGTATTGAGGATAGTAGTCAGGTGGTGTATAGGCAAGACCTAGAAGGATAGGGGAGTCTGTGATAACATAATCGACCTTACCTTTTAATCTTACAAGGCGTCTGTTCTGGTGGGCCAGGACATAGAACTCATCATCTAAATAACTAAAGTGCCCCTCCCAGGTAACTTCTTTAGCATACTCATTCACTAGTTCTACATTATGCCCCTCTCTCTTCATTAGAGCAAAGAGATCAGCGGCAATAGTAGACTTACCAATGCCTGGCCCACCGAACAGATTAATAACTTTCACTCTATTATTTCGACTTCTGATTCTGTAACTACAGCAACTCTTGCACCACATGAAAGTAATGGTTTGTCGTTGCCTGAATATATTACTTCGCTTGGCCCAAGAATCTTTACCTTTTTGCAGTAGGTATTCTTTGAGCCTCTTTTGACTGTAATAACTGGTTCGTCGTTTCCATTCTTTTTGTTAGAACGGATTACATGCTGATTAACATGAATGTATGTCTTCACAACATGATCCAATAGATAGCAGCAATACCAATTACAATGGCTAGTTGAATCTGTAGCCATGTGTCCTTCTTGAAGTTAGCCCATGTAAGTTTTGGCTTACTCATTTATACTTCTCGACAGTGACTTCACCAAAGAACATTCTATCGTTTTCTTCATCCATCCAACCGGCGTTGTTGACTTCTTCTAAGCCTTCCCAGTAGGCATTTTGAAATTCGGCCTGTTCTTCTGCTGTTACATCATCAGAGTACTCAAACCATGTACCAACGCCATCGTCTGTCTCTTGATCGTAAACATCATAATCGTAGATATTGAATCCGTCAGCATTGTTATCAAAGACAGGCTTTTTCTTAGATTCAACAATCACATAGCCCCAGCGCCAATGCTCTTCTACCTTGGCCCACTTATTGTCGTCGCCATTCTTAATGAAAAACCAATGATCAACAACACTCTTTTTATCAACAGTTGATATCTTCCACAAGCTCATAACATGCCTCCAATATGGTGCCCAGGAGAGGACTTGAACCTCCATGACTTTCGTCGACGGCTTCTAAGACCGTTGCGTATACCATTCCGCCACCTGGGCATAATGCTAACTAATTATAGAAACATTATACACGAAAAGCTTCTGCTAGACAACTAGAACATCTGGGAAAAGCTGACCCAGAAGAGACGAGAGTCACCCATCCATGTGCCAGCATACTGACCAATAAAGAGGCCGCCTTCTGGATAACTTTCATCAGTGCAGTTTGTGCAGCCAAGACTAGAGGTCATATTGCCATTTGTCCATGATAAGGAAAAATCCACAATATTACCAGGACTTGTTTTATCCACACCCCTACCAGCTAGGGCTGGAGCAGTGAATGAAAGGTTAGCAGGTGTAATTCTATACTCGCTTACCTTATAAACACCAACATTAGTAACTACATTTTTCCACTCAGCCTTAGCCCCAATCTTACCCTGGAACTTAGGTGCTCTCTGTAGATCTTCTGCCAAGTTAGCTGGACGTGGTGACTTATAGGTTGCATCCAATAGACCAACCCCACCATAGAAAGATAACCAATCATTTACTAACCAGTTACCTTCAAACTCAGCACCTTTAATCTTGGCATCAGCTGTCTGGACAGCAAACACACCATTAACAGTTAGAGTGTTAAATAAGTCTTCATAATCAGTACTAAAGACTGTGGCACTAAATCTCCAAGATGGATCACTCAATCTTAGACCTGCTTCTATAGTCTTTACATTTTCTGGATTGAAGTTAATGTACTGGTCTACTCTTGTTGCTCTACCAGTCCAACCACCAGCTCTAAATCCTTCTGTATAGGAAACATAGCTAGTTGCAAAATTGCTAAACTTGTATGTTGCACTAAAGCGAGGTGTTACGTCACTATATGTTTTGCTTGTTGCAACACCACGAGCCTTCAGAGCGGCTGTATTAAAGTTGAACAATGGAGCAGGGTTAGTGCTTGTTTGAACAATGTCGAGCTCTCTATCTTCTGATGTGTATCTTGCACCAGCAGCAAGAGTAAAGTTATTCCAAGTATATTCAACCTGACCATAGGCAGCATAATTTGTAATATCTACATCAAACTTCTTCAAAAGGTTGAGAGCAGGTGCTATAGAAGAGGTTTTTAAAATATCATTTAGATATACATCAGCCTTTTCATTAAAGTAATATACACCACCAACATATGATGTGTTGTCATTCAACACACCAACAAATTGGAACTCTTGACTTACCTGCTTTGAATTTTGACGCTGGTCAAATGTATACAACGATACAGGAAGACCTGATGCGTCAGCAAAAATAGTCTGCTGTAAGTTTCTATAACCAGTAATTGATTGAATCTCAATCGAATCAATATTACCAAACTTAACATTCAATGACCCACCATATATTTCATTAACATTCTTCGCATCTACAGCTGACTCAGTAGTGAAAAGACTCGAAGGCTTTGAAGTCAGGATACCAGCAATGTCTGTTGAGAAATTGCCGTTCATATTGACTCTCGAATAGTCTAATGATAAGTTCGCATCAAACAAATTATTCGTGTGGCGAAGAGCAAGACGACCACTATATGAATCACCACCATTAACATCTTTGTTTAAGTTCTTGGCGTGAACAAATCCATCATAATCATACCCACCAAGATTAATACGAAGAGATGTTGTATCATTGATTGCCTTATTAGCAATAACGTCGCCAAACTTGTAATTAGCTTCACCATAACCTATGTTATAATAAAGTGAATCATCTTGCTGTGGCTTCATAAGATTAATTTTAACAGCACCACCGTTAGTATTACGTCCATAGAGAACGCCTTGCGGACCTCGAAGAACTTCTACACTTTCAACGTCGCTCAATCCAAGATTATTAAATCCCTGACGAGCAATGTATACACCATCAACATAAACACCAACGGATGTTTCTGCTGTAGCAAGGTTCTCTGTGGTACCAACACCACGAATGAAAACACTCAACGCAGTAGACGTTGCTAGGTTATTATTACCTAGAAGGTTTGGAGAGTTTGTAAGTAGCTGCTTAACAACTTCAACTTGACGAGAGTCAAGGTCTTCTGCTGTTAGGACAGAAACAGAGACTGGAACGTCTTGAATGTTCTGTACCTTACGCTGAGCAGTGACAACTACTTCCTGTAGTTCAGCTGCAGCAGCAACTTGTGTGAATGCTAAAAAGATTAATAATAATTTTTTCATAATTATATCCTATCAACAAAATCAAGTAATAACAAATTGTGTTTACGATCATGCCAATGTTTAGATAGGTACTTTCTATCATACCAGTCTAATTGGCTTTCTGGATGGCAACCTATCAGTCCTATATTTCCTTGGATGATTGCCATTGGTTCACCAGTCACATAACTGGCTACTACATTACATTTATTTATATCGCCTTTGAAGGTTGTCCCATCAAAAAAATACATTTGCTCATGTTGACCTAACCATTCAACTTTAATTGTGGTTTCAAAGGATCTTCTTACTTTAGCATTTGGTTGTATGATATACTGCTCGCAACAAATTCCATCTAATATATCAAGGTAGTAATGGCCAGCCCAGTAGGCACCCAAACAGATACCAAGATACTTACCACCATTTGAAACAAATTGTTCAATTCTATTACCATCCTTACGACCAAAGTGTTTGTGGAATTCATCAGCATCCTCTACCCCACCTGGCATTACTATCATATCATAACATTCTAAAGATGGCAAATTGTCAAAACGGTCAACAGTATGCTTCAGAGAGAGCACGCGCTCTGTTGCATCTGTACAAGTTGGGTCACCGTTGAATAATGCTATTTTCATAAAATTGGCGGAAGGGGTGAGATTCGAACTCACGGACCACGTTAATGATCGACAGTTTTCAAGACTGTTGCGTTAAACCGCTCTGCCACCCTTCCATTGTTTGTATTGTATTACAAATTACGTTAACAATCAACTACCTGTGTGGTCCAAAGACCATATTAATAACGACTCTTGTTTCATGCTCGACTGGTGTCGAGCCAGCATGCCATGTTTTTGATGGATATATAGCAGCTGTTCCTTTGACAGGCTTTGACCTGCTCACACATTCGTCGCCTTCAAAAAAGAATGTGTCTCCATCACTGTTATTAACATAATACAGAATTGTTATAAACTTATCTATCTTTGTGTCAGGGTGGGGAGCATTCATTGTCCACTTTGGTCTGATAGTTTGAATGTTTGTCATTAATCTATACACAGAATAATTTTCTGGGATATAAGTTGACTGTAAATGATCGACAAGCTTGGCTACATTTGGAAAATGTTTGTTATAGCGAGAATTGGGATTGTTGCGGATATCAATAAATTTAATATCAGGTCTCGCAAACCTGTTAACATACTCATCAGTAAATCTTTGTGTATCAACTACAGGACCATACTTAGCATTAATGTTATCGAGAAGAGATCTTATTTCTGGATCTGAAACATCATAGAAATAGTTTGTCATGCCGACAAACTGCCATAGCGGCTTGATGCTAAGAAGTTCTTTTTCTACTAAATCCGCTAGTGAGGGATCCACTTTAATAACATCAACCATACATCACCTAAATGGAGCGGGATGCGAGAATCGAACTCGCGCGTAAACCTTGGCAAGGTTTCAGGCTACCATTACATCAATCCCGCTTTGCTAATATAATATTGATCACATACCTGTTTCTATTTATACAGGGTACCTGGCCTGCATGAGGTGTGTTGGAAGGAAATAAAGCGCCGGTGCCTTTTATTGGGTCAACCTCACAATTAATTTTTCCATCTTTAAAAAATACTGTCTTACCATCACTACTGTTCACATAGTATAGAAAGGTGTACATTGAGTCACCGTTAGAATCGACGTGTGGTATGTTGAGATAAGTTTCTGCCGAGGGCATCTGAGTTGTTAAGTTACCCATCACTCTTTTTACTTCATAACCGGGTAGTAATTCTTTCTTTACCCACTCTGTAAGAGGCATAATAAAAGTTCTATCTTCATTGGCTGTTTTTGAATTTGGATAGAAGTAGTGTGTAAACCTTGGTAAATCTTTTATTGTATACGAACATTCATCTACAAGTGTTTGACCTTTGAGGTCAGTGCCGAGTGTGTGGCTGAAATAAAACCATGGGATCTTAGAGCTTGTTACCCATGTTTCAACTTTATCTGCTATTTCACTTGGTACAGTATATAATTTAACCATCTTTATAAACCAAATCTTGCTTTCAGTGCATTATAGTTATCTTGAACTTCTGTGGACGTTATTTCTCTATTGTAACACATTACGTGAGAAATTCTACCATTTAAAAAATTGCCCACACCAAATGCAGCAATGTTTGTTGATCCATTGCCACCGTGGGCTGTTTTGTTTGCTGTGTAAGAACTATCAAGAGCGCCATTAAGATATAACTTCATTCCATTGGTAGTGCTGAATGTTAGTGTGGCATTATACCAGGTACTTAGACTTAGGTTAGCACTTGAGGGAAAGGCTGTATAGACACCCCAATTTGCATGGCCACAATAAAGCTTGGTTGTACCAGCCATATACATGAAATGGCCGCCAGTATCACTACTTACTAAATTATTATCTGTAAACGAATTTAAATAAAACCAAACAGATTTAGTGTAGGCAGTCGATGGTACGACGTTTGTGCCAGAACCTGTGCCACGCTGGTTTGATCCATTAAACGTAAAGTATGATGGTGTACCAGAAGTGAATGTTGGAGAGTTTACAAGAGTGATATTGTCTTCAGTTCCTGCAAGATCTGTCCATGTGGACCCACTACCACTATAGCTGGTGGTGTTAGCAGCGTCGAGATGTAATGTCAATCCTGATGTCGCAATTACAGCAGTTGCCGCTGGTCTGTGCGGCAACTTCATAAGCATAATGCCGCCCATTAGGTTACTCCAGCACCATTAATGAACCACACATTGTTGGCTACTTTGAGCAATGTTGCCATACCATAAGCCCCGATCGTTCTATCTGCATCCGTATTATTTGCTGCTAAATAGAGCGACACACCCGATCCCCTTGCTACCGTGATTGAACCAGCACCATGAAGAACAATACTAATAGCTGATCCAACTGGAAATCCAATTGTAGCATTATTTGCAATAGTAATTGTTTGGGAGGTTCCATTGGCACTGTAGATATGTTTGCCGCGATCTGTCAGTGCTAGTTGGAATGATGTGTTCGAATAATTCTGCGGCACGTCAAGGTAGCCGACTGTAAAGCCTCGTGTGTTGCCAGTTAGGTCACCACTCAGAGTAAGATTACCTGTTGAAACTATTGATGAGTTTACGACGGTGTTAACTGTACTATTGCCCACTGTTAGCGTTGAGCCATTAAGTACAATGTTACCGCTTATGATTTGTGTATTGACAGTTGAGTTGCCTACCGATATTGTAGTTGTATTCATAAAGACATTTGAACCAACTGTTACAGTGTTAGCAAATGTTGCAGATCGTGTTTGGCGATCTATTGTAATTATATCCGCATTAAGATCTCCTCCACCAAAATTTATACGAAGCTTTAATGTTTCGCTGTCAGTAATCGACCATCCAAAGTATGGGAATGTGCCAGATCCATTACTGTATAAAAAATCTATATTACTTGGTGTCTGAATTCTTCCGGGTGCTGCTAAGACACCATTAGCACCATCAAATGTCCAGTTGCCAGTATTGCTCTGTATTACAAATGTCTTGTTTGTTACGTTAGCAAAAATATCACTGTCTGAAAGTAATGTTAAGTCACCATCATTGGACTGAATTAAAACCTCATCAGCTGACATTGAGTTGCCACTGAATGTAAAGTCAGCAGTATTGGCAGCAGGTCCAACCACATTACCGACATTAATAGTGGCTGTATTAGACAAAGTAAGAACTAGATTGCCACTAACAATATTAGCTGCTGTGATACTGATACCATTAGCACCTGTAGCGCCAGTGGCTCCTGTTGCACCTGTGGCGCCGGTAGCGCCTGTCGGACCTATTCTTGTGTTATCAGTGACTACAATAGTCTGAGTAGTTGTTACTTCAGACACTATAACCGTATTAGTTGCTTCAACGTATGTAACTGACATTATCGTGTCACTTCGCCATAGACTGTTACATCACCCCAAAGTAACTTAGTTACTGCATTGCTCGCATTTAGTAATTCTAGATCATACACATACATTGACTTTGGGGGCTTAGAGCTTGAGTTTAAATCAACTGTAATGTTTGCTGTTCTAGCTGCTGTTAGTGTGAGTGTCAATGAGCCAGCAGTTGCATTTACTGTTATCTCACCATTAGATGTCGTAAGGGATTCAGTCACTGAGCTAGAACTATAGCTAGAACGGATTTGCATTCTTGCTGTGTGACCTGTAAGATCCCTTACAGCATTATTGGCGTCTTTAACAACGACAGTTAGGCCAAATGTGCCGCCTTGCCAAATTGTGATATTGTGTCTACTATCTGCTGCTGACATTATTGCACCTGTTTTGGTACGTGATGCTATTATTTATACTAGCAGAAATGTCGGGATTGGTGGGACAACATGGGCTCGAACCATGGACCTAAGCGTTATCAACACTTTGCTCTACCAACTGAGCTATTGTCCCTCACATAGGTGGAGTTGCGGACTGGAATCGCACCAGCATAAAAGAGTTTTGCAGACTCTTGCATAACTTTTCTGCCACCGCAACAAAAAACACATCACCTTTACGACGCCTCTCTTTCGAGACTCCAGCAATACAGAACGACTCAGCGGTCTTTGTGATGTGCGTATT
>SXGQ01398080.1_pt1 | contig 11386 bp, 6 predicted proteins | sample 3178371 | NCBI WGS metagenome assembly SXGQ01 (sample SAMN11356859, study PRJNA531348) | freshwater metagenome | isolation source: freshwater sample F1-20 | place: China: Fuxian Lake, Yuxi | collected 2017-12-25 | reverse complement strand
CATCGATCCTTCTGAAATTCCAAGTTGTTTCACCTTGGCAAACACTTTTTGTTTTGCCATTTCTGCAATTGAACTTCTGGAAATGAATGTACTCATCCCTTTCAACTGATAGACCTCTTGCTGTATTTGCATTTCATAGAGGTCATTCGTAAAGAAGTATAATGTATCATGCTTGATGATCAAGAGCGCACTGGATCCGGAAAATCCGGTGAGATATCGTATTGAAGGTAGATGATTGACTAATAATGCATCCATCTTTAATTTCTGCATTTCCTTGCGTATTCTACGAATGCGTTGTTCGGCTGATTGGAGTAATTCATTCATGAGATTTTCAGAGATAGTATGAACGATAAAACATCATATAGTTATGACAGTTCCACGCTCTGGTATCGAAATGGATGTGAAACCGACATCTTTTAGTGATTGTGCAAGGAGCTCTTGCGCCTGCAGCTCACCGTGAACCAAAAATACTTCTTTTACGGAAGTTATTGTTCGGTCCGATAGATATTGTATCATCCCTGCATGATCTGCATGACCACTTAAACCGGGAAGCTCATGTACATCGGCTCGAACGGTAAAATAATTTCCAAAGATGCGTACTTCTTTATTGCCCTCCACAATTTTTCTTCCAAGCGTATGCGGGGCATTATATCCTAAAAACAAAATGCTAGTTGATTCTTTTTCAATAGAATGTGCCAAATGATGTAATATCCTACCTGATTCACACATGCCACTTCCGGCAATAATGATGGCTGGTCTTTTCAATGTGTTTATTCGTTTGGACTCATTTGCATCACGGACATACGTTATGCCTGGGAATGAAAAGAGATCCTCGTCGGCATACAGCATGCTTCTTGTTTGAGAATCGAAGCACTCAGGATGCATTCGGAATACATCAGTGGCTTTGATTGCAAGCGGCGAATCCACATATACATCTATCGCAGGAAGAAGGCCTCGATTGTGAAGATTATTGAGATACCAAATCAATTCCTGTGTCCTTCCAACGCTGAATGCCGGAATCAATAGTTTCCCATGTTTATCAATCACATCATGAATGATGGACAATAAATTCCTCTCTAGATCTTGTTCTATTTCATGAAGTCTGCCACCATATGTGGATTCACTGATGATAAAATCCACATCTCCTATTGTATCCGGATCTTTTAAGATCGGTCTATTCTCCCTGCCTATGTCTCCGGTAAACAACAGTTTCTTTTTTTGTTGTTGCTCTTCCCATTCCACAACTACTGCAGCTGAACCAAGGAGATGTCCTGCATCATAAAAAGTGACAGACAGACCGGGAACAGGTGAAAATGATCGATGGTATGGAATTGGATCAAAGAGATTGAGTGTATCGGCAACATCATCAATGTCGTACAATGGTTGAATATGCTCACCTCTATGCTTCAACAAATGCTCGGCATCCTTCATTTGTATCATAGCACTGTCCATGAGCATCACGGCACAAAGATCACGTGTTGCAGGCGTAGCATAAATGGATCCCTTGAAACCATGCTTCACCAATGTAGGAAGATTACCTGAATGATCGATATGCGCATGGGATAATATCACTGCATCAATTGATGCGGCATCCCAATGAATTGTTCGATTGAATTCCTGTGCTTCACTTCTTTTTCCCTGAAATAATCCACAATCGAGCAATATTCTATATTCACCGAATGTGAGAAGATGTTGTGAACCTGTTACTGTTCTTGCTGCTCCATAAAATTCTATTTTCATCAGTTTAGTTACCTGCAGAATTGTAAAAATCTCGACGAGCGAAGCGAAGTTGATGAACCCATTGAATCAACTTGTTGTGACCATAAGACCATCACAGCTTTTCCTATGATTGTCGATGCAGGAACCAATCCCCAATCTTTGGAATCAAAGCTTTGATTACGATTGTCGCCAAGCACATAATAATAATCCTCGCCGACTATATATGTCGAATCGGAATATGAACCCGGATCACCAATCATGTTCAACATGGAGGCCAGTATGGAAGCAGAAGATATAACCATTCCTTTGGCAGGAATCACATCACCGGTGATGGGGTGTTCATCACGCGGACCGGCAATGATACGCTTGACAAACATTTGATGTTGCTTTGATTCTGCACCTGCCGATTTAGGTGCTCGGAATACGATGATATCATTCTTCATTGGTTTTGAAAACCAAAAACGAAGATTGTCCGAAAAGCGTAAACCAAATGCATCTCCTGAGGGACCTATTGCATAGGCGATCTTCGAAACCAGGATATTATCTCCTGCAAGCAATGAGGGTTCCATGCTTTTACTGGGTACGAATAATATCTCTGCAACCAAGATTCTCAAACATAATGCCATGATGATTGCCAATACTATTCCGAAGACAATATCTTTTATATCAATCGAGAATTCATGCTGTACTTGTGATGATGATGGTTCTTCATTCATGTTATACGAATTCTCACTGTTTCATGTTGGTGGTGCATGCATCTGCCTATAGGCTTGGTTGATAATTCGGGTGTATGTACTGCTATTAATTGTTCAACTTCATCAGCAATGTTTGGATCAACGGAAATCAATAATCCACCACTTGTTTGTGGATCAGACAAAATATGCTTCATCGATTCCTCAATGCTCCCTACTTTATGTCCATAACTGTTCCAATTACGAATTGTCCCACCGGGGATTGCTCCTTGTTCATAGTAATCAATAACTGAATCCAGGATTGGAATACTGTCCGCATACAATTCAGCATCTATATTACTTCCCTCGCACATTTCCGACAAATGCCCCAATAATCCAAAGCCGGTGACATCGGTCAAAGCATGAACACCGTCAATCTTCGACAATGCTTGTCCAATCGAATTCAAACGCATCATCCACGAAGCTGCTAGAGAATGGTGTTCTTGTTTGAGCATTGACTTCTTTTCGGCAGTTGTGAGAATTCCTATGCCAAGCGGTTTTGTGAGATATAGAAGGTCTCCTGGCTGCGCACCGGTATTTTGTTTTAACTGATGAATCGGAACAATCCCATTGACGGCCAAACCGAATATTGGCTCGGGTGAATCGATTGAATGTCCACCGGCTAGAGCAATTCCTGCTTCTGCACACATTGCTCTACTTCCTTCAATAACAAGCTTGGCTGTTTCAGGAGAGAGCTTATCAATAGGCCAGCCAAGAATTGCAATGGCCAGGATGGGCTTCCCTCCCATCGCATACACATCACTGATCGCATTTGCGGATGCAATCTTTCCGAATAAATAGGGATCATCAACGATGGGCATGAAAAAATCCGTTGTGCTAATCAAAGCAGTTCCATCACCAAGGTCATAAACTGCGGCATCATCCCTTGAACTATTTCCAACTATGAGATTATCAGTATGTGGCAATGCTTCATTTGTATGCAGAATCACATCAAGCATTGCCGGAGAAATTTTGCATCCACAACCGGCACCGTGACTGAATTGGGTCAATCGTATTTCACTCATTGAACATTCTTCCATGTTCTGATGATTTCAATTTGTACAGTTCGACTCAGAAATCTACTTTCAGGAAGTTCATGTGATTTTATCCCGGGCGGCAATGCAGTTGAACCAACACCATCAACCTTGATGATATTCGCTTTCGGCTTGATGCTTTGAATATATCTATGAACTGTTTCAGCACGTTCTTTTGATAATTCAAGATTTGATTGTGCATTACCCAAATTGTCACTATAACCTATGATGCTAATGGACGCATTATCTTCCAAGTCTTTCAGAAAATCATTGATTGCGCTTTTCCCCTGCTTGTCCAAACTTGCCTTTTGTACTGGAAAATGCATAAGTGACAAACGCTGAATGGCAAGATTGGTGGTATCTCTTACTATTGGGATATCAATCGCATTACTACCCAATTCACCTTCAGCATCTTGGAGGATCATAGACATATTCATAGTTGGAAAAGCTGAAAGTTGAATAAATCTGGCTTGATCTTTTGAAAGTGGAAATTTGAACCACTCAGGTATTGAAGATCCATCCTTTCTATGCAAAACAGAGTCGCCGATTGTGCACGCAGCATTACAATTTACAATGTCTTCCCCAATCGACCCTTGAGTATTGATATAAAGTTCTTTCGGTGAAAAGTCTGTCAATTCTACATATCGCGTTCTAATCACCGGAGACAGAATCTCTTTTGACTCGGATGAAATTTCAATTCTTCTGTTTTCTTCATAACCATGCGCATTTCGACTCAATGTTGGATTCTCGGGCATGCAATTTCTGCGATCGATATCAACAGACATTCTGGCTTTGTCAATATTCCATACATTGAATAAATATTCACGAATTGTTTCCACTCTTTGTTCGGCAAGCGAACAATCTGATTTTTCGGTTGTAGGATCGCTATACCCCTTTAACTGAATCATAGCTTTTGGATTGCGATTCAATCGTTCCCCGATGATATTCAAAATGTCTTTATGCTGTTCAGTGACTAATGGTTCGAGTTGGTCGGAGGAAAAACCCTCAATTGTTCGAAGTTGTTTATAATTTGAGCTGAGAATTGATTGGCTTTCAGAAAAAAAAACCATTGGGAGAATCGGAAATGCCTCTGTCACCAATTGACCGGTTACCGTCACCTTATCAATGGTACCTTGTTGCTTATCTATCGATGAGAACACAGCAATCGATGGCTTTGGAGAGGGCTTGGGAGGTAGGCCTATCTTGATTGTATCGGTTCTCTTCATTGTTTCTGTTATAACTTTATGTGCTTCGAATTCTTGGATCGATCTTGAGATAGTTGGTATTCCTGTAATGATTACAGTGCCAATTCTCTCTTTTGAATGAATCTGCACGGTATCTATTAGCTCTATGTTACTCATTACTTCTTCTTTCACTGCGCCAGAGCCCCATCGCAATGATACCCCTAACATGATTGAAGTTTGAGTCCATTCGGATGCTGTACGAATCGCATTGAATGGGATTGAAACGGAAATCTCAGGAACTACCACCATAGATGTATTGATGGGAATATGATGTCCAATCCCGACATTAACTCCAAATTGCAAGTTATTTACATTCGGTATGGACTGATTGACAAACACGGTGTCTCTACTACCGGATTGAAATGTGACATTTTCAGGTGCAATAATTGTGGAACTGCTTGTCCATATCGGATTCAATAAATAGCCAATGCTCGGTCCGAAAAACAAACGTGTTGATCCGAATGATGTTTGCAAACCTATGTCAAACAATGCTGCAGACAATGTTGCATCCATAGCATGTTCTCGAATCAAAGGGACAATTACTCCTTGTCCATTTTTGACCTTTGCTTTTTGATCGGTTGTCGTCATATGTGATGTGCTGCTTGCAATACCAAATTGAGTTCTTAATCCCCAAGAAGTGGGCATCCACTCAGCAATACCAATAACTCCAAATCGAAATCCCGAACCCTGACTGAAAGTAGGACAGGCAGGATCCCCCAAACAACGAAGCGTGCCATTTGTGGATTGCACATTATAGCCCATGAGAAATCCACCACCTACATGAACAGGATTATACAATACGTAGCCGTCGGTTTGCGCAAAAGCAATGGAGATCGAAAAGCAATACACAAAAGCTGCTATGATGTAAACTTGTTTCATCTACATTATTCCATTATCATGAATAATGAAGATTCTATGTTATTTCCGGATTCATAAATCAATGTATACACTCCACTTGGACATATATCAATCTGCATGGACAACTCATGCTCTCCGGGTTCAATCATAGGAATATTGATGGCATTCATTACTTGTCCAATAGCATTAAAGCAGATAAATCTTCCTGATATTCTTTCCACATTTGCATATCGTATGGAAAGTTCTGTTTGAGCTTGATTCAATCGAACAGACTTCAATTGTGCATTTGTTCTATTCACCTTGATTGTAGATAATTCACAACCATATGTATCCAATGAAATGGTATCATGCATATTATTCAATATTGGATCAATGCATGTGTTTACGCTTGAAAAGTTCGTTATTCTAAGCCATGGTTTCAATGTTTCTCCAACAAGGCCGGTGAAATGTAAAAAAGCTTTTGCCTTGGATGAATCTTTACAATCCTTCATATATATATTGATTGTATCTCCAAACCTGGAATATGATACACCACAATCGAATGATAGGATTGAATCGAGTTGCAAAGTGCTATACTCATGAACAATTGAAAGATTAAATGATTGCGGAGTTTGCAAACGCTGCTTCGAGAGATTGTCTATTTCCAACATCTTTATGATTGGTTTATCAAGGGCATGAATAGTTGTGTCTTTGTTCCAAGACAATGCATATGGATTTGAAATTACTCGAATATTCCACGTGAGCGTGTCAATCTCTCCGCATTCATGTTTCAAAGTGAACTTTACAGGTATCAGCCCGGGTGTCATACCAAGATATTCCACGGTTATAGAGTCTCTACCATATGGCTTCATGAATATGGAACTGCGTGAAGAAGAAAATCCGGTCTCAGTCGAATTAATTGCCACAGTTCCACTTAATCCATTTTGATTAGTGATTGTGATTGTTTGTCGCGTAATATCAGTTCTACATATTTCAGTTATTGAATCAAGTGTATAAACAAATGATGGATTCTGAACATTGATGAAGCAGCGAGCAGTTTTGAGAGAGCCACAATGATCCGAAAATACAATGCTATACTCTTTTACTCCAATTGTTTGAACTCCATTGAATGTGATTGGAATCAAGATTGCAGAATCGGCAGGGATCAAAATGCTGTCTGATTTTGCACTTAGTGCGGTATCCGATAATGAAACAATGGAGATTATCAAATCAACATCAGATGTATTGGTGAGGGGCACTTGCAAGATAGTTGATGCATTTCTACATAAAACCAGTGTATCTGCTAAGCTCTGAGCGGATACTGCCTTTGAATCAATAACTTTTACTAATACGGTATCAAATCTTGCACATCCATTTGTATCAACTGTCTTGAGTATATAACTCATGCTCATCGGTGGGGAGGCAATTGGATTTAAACAAGTAGTACATGATAATCCAAGGGCCGGACTCCATAGTATCTCCTGCAATGAATCCGCACTAATGGCATTTATCCTCACTGAATCTCCGGGACATATAACGGGTACTTTTGCAATTGTTAAACCCGGTCTATCGAATGCAGTAACTTTTATGGATTCAGATCCAGTACAACCACTTGCGTCTGCGACATCAACAGAAAAAATTCCTGTGCTTTTTACAATTAATGTTGATGCATTAGCACCCGGTATTGGAACATTATCCTTACGCCACTGATAAGAAATAAGATTGCGCGAAGTTGCATCCAATACAACGGAATCCCCTTTGCAAAATGACAGATTACCTATTTTATCAATGGTTGGCTTTAATGGTAAGATACCAACTTGAAGTTTAACAAGAAATCCATCTCTTCCATTAGTAGATGAGGCGTTCACTTGAGCGGATCCGCCAAGATAAATGGCACCTGATTGATCTACATAAATTCCGTTCAATTGATCACCCTCTTCATTTCCAATATAACTTGAGAAAACCAAAACATTTGCAAGGGCATTTAGTTTTGTTACAAACCCTTCGTTTTTCTGTATTGTTGAATCAGATGCATCAAATGTTATTGGAAAATCACTTGATGTTGTTGTTCCTGTTACATAAGGTGCTGCACAAACATCAACACCCAATCCCAGCACATAATCGTCACCACTGCCGCCTATATACGTGGAATATTTCAACTCACTGTCTACAAAGGGATTAAGCTTGCAAATAAATCCATCGTTATTTCCACCATTATAGGTAGTATCATAAGCACCTTTCGTCACCGGAAATTTGATAGGATTTTGAATACCGGAATGCTGTATACCGTCTGAGTTAGTGATTCCCGCGAAGATAATACTCTGTGATTGTTCATCAAAAACCAAACCTGTTATCCTCTCATCACCGCTTCCACCTATATAAGATGAATATTTCAATGAATCGCCCTTCGGCGAAAGTACAGCTATAAAACCATCACTTAAGCCATGATATGTATTTTGTACTGCATCTTTTGTTATCGGGAACAATGAATCACTCGTTGTTTCACCAGCGACAATCAAGTCACCATTTTTTGCCAAAGTTATTTTGAATGCAATATCACTTTCATTGCCGCCGATCAAAGTACAAAACTGTAAATCACTATTGCCTTTTCCTACTGGGTTCAACTTAGCGATGAATGCATCAGATGATCCTCCATTATACGATGTATCAAAAGCATTCTGAGTCTTTGGGAATGTATGCGGATTCCTACTGAGTATTCGTGTTTCACCCGCTACATATATGCCTCCTTGTTCATCTACATTTATTGAATGAGCAATGTCGGTTGTCATTCCCATCATAAATGTTCCATAGAGCAAAGAATTGCCTTCAGCGTTTAATTTGATAACGAAAACATCTTCATTTGGTAATGTTTTATCTGTTTGAAAGGCATTTTGCGTGGTTGGAAAATTCTTAGATGTTGTACTGCCAGCAGCATAAACTTGACCCATTGTATCAACAGCAATTGATGTCCCCAATTCCACTTGATTACCACCTATGCGTGATGAATAGATAATATTTTTTCCAGTTGAATCAAATTTTGCGATAAAAATATCTTTGGGAACTGCATTCGGGGCAATATATGCACCTGTTGAAATTGGATAATTGGGTGAATCAGTTTCGCCTAAAACATATATGTTTCCATTTTGATCAAGTGTGATTGCATTGATTGTTTCCGATAATGTACCACCTATGAAAGTTGTAAAGAGAAGTGGAACACCAAGCAGTTGTTCATTCGTTTTTTTCGGGATACGAAAGGCTATTCTTCTATTGTCTTCTTTTACCATAGTCATTGCCATCGACTGACCATTTATGGGCTTGAGAAGAGGAGCATGCATTCCAAATCGCAATGTTCCAACATGCATGTATAATTCACCAAGGGAATCATCAATGGATATGGAGTCAGCACCTTCAATCATATATTCAACTTCTAGTACATCTGAATTGATGATCCATTGCAGACCATGTTCATTCATCGCAAATGTTGAAATATCTGACCCAAATTTATCAAGCATTGTAAGCGATTGCAGGCATTCCTCCTTCGAAACTTCTTTTCCGTGTATCACATTCCGCTCTTGAATGATAGATCCCTTTTGTAAGCGAACTTGTTGATTTGGAAATTTCATGCGTATGGCATATCCACCCGATGGAGATTGTACATCAAATAAGAGCCCTTTCGAATCAAACCAAATGATTGCATTCCCTGAATGCGCATAAGCATATACAGAAGAAGGGTATTGCCCTGCATTAAGGACAATACCCTTCGGAAATGTAAAATTCTTAGTATCCCTGGCAATCGCATCGTCAGAAATGATTGACAAGAAGAACCCAATGAAAAGTATGGATAATACACACCTTCCATTGCCTGAAACAAATAATCGAACCATGCTTTTAGCTGTAATTGGAGATAGCTCTGTCATACTGCAAACAGAGATTCTACGAAAATACCATGGTTCAGGCAGAGAACAAAAGATTTATGCGTTAACCTTTCAACCTTGGACTTTTTCTCCAACCCAAGCACCAATCATGGAAAGAACTCCACCCAAAATCAATGCGAGCATAATTTCATCAAATCCTGGTGGCACAAGTGCCAATGTTAGAATGTCAACATTGATCACAAGAGTGAACAAGCCCGCCAAAGCTGCTTCCATGATCGTTACACCTGCAGACCGATATCCAATCAAAAATCCCGTGAGGAAGAGTCCGATCACAAATGCAATCAATAATGGAGTGAATTCAAATCCCAAAACGATGATCAACAATGTGGAAACCAAAATTGAAACCATGACACCCAGAATTGTTCCGGCCAATACCCAGCCCCATTCCAAATGCTTTACTTCTTCAGCAGTTTCCATTGTTCCTTGCAACATTTCACCGGCCCATGCACCGGCAAATGACAACATGATGCCATTCAAACCAATTAGCAAAATATGCTCAGGATGGATGTCGGCAAATCCCTGGAGATTCAATCCCGGGAGAAAGAAATAGAGAGCTATGCTCACAATCACGGATGAGATGACAGGTTCTGAAATAGTCTCTCCTTTGGAGAGCAATCCGGCCACCATGCCCGTCAAGATGAATCCTGACAATAAAGAAAGAACCGGAAATGGCAATGCGGCAAAAGTTGTTCCGCTCATCCACCCCAAACCGAAAACGGCAATCAATCCAATGATGAGTGAACCCGCCACACTTTTCAGATCCAATGAACCAGTTACACCATTGCTCATGTGAGAATCCTTGAAAAATGAATATGAATAACGATAAATTCTGGAAATTGCATAAAAGCAACACGCTAAATAGTGCATTGTCAAGCGAATACGCAAATTTTTTTGCAAAACGCTTAAAGGATGCATGATTTTTGCAGTGATTCAGACTCACATTTTAGTGAATTCATGCGCATTCAAGATCATATTGGCAAAATCACCTGGACCATGATGGACAAAGGATTATTCATGGTATATGGATTGGTCCGACTCTATCAAGTGAGCTTGATGGACCCCTCCGAATTCGGACTATTTGCTCTCCTGGATGCAATCATCATTGCAATTTCCACCCTCACGGATAGCTTTGCTCTCAATGGAATTGTCAAATATGGCTCTCGCACACCAGAAAGAGCCAAATTCAATGTATTGATCGCTGTATCACACATTGGCTTATCCTCAATATTTTGCGGCATAATCTATGCATCGCGATTTCAATTGGCGAAATTGTTTAATGAACAAGGAATCATCGCAATGGCAGAGTATGTGCCTATACTGATGATTCTGACTCTTCCGCGATTATTCTTCATAAAATTTCTTTTGCGGGAAACAAAAATGCGTGAGGTGTTCATAGCCAATGGAACATGGTTCTTCACGATGATTGGATTGACATTGTTCTATGGATCCAATGCCGGTTATTTGACCCTTGAAAACATGGTGATGATTTCTTGCATCGGAACGGCTTTGGGTTCGCTCATAGGAGGACTACTCGCATTTTCTCACATTGAGTTTTCAAAACCGGATACAGTAATATTCAAAGAATTCATCACATTTGGCGCCTATCAAGTTGCATGGAACATTCCTGCAACCATCATGCGTCATTTGGATTTGTATATCATACAGTTTTTCTTCGGTACAACAATTGTCGGCATTTTTCAATCCGCAAAAACACTGTATCGCTTTTTCGAAGCATTGATTGACGGCATAAGCGGACTCTATTATCCGGCACTGGTTCGCATGCATGCAAGAGGAGACAGAGTAGCCGAGCATGGCATGACATCAAAAATCATTTCTTTCACAATGCTAGGCATGATATTAATCGTTTTTGCATTGAGTCTTGGCAT
>SXGQ01783470.1_pt1 | contig 11387 bp, 10 predicted proteins | sample 3178371 | NCBI WGS metagenome assembly SXGQ01 (sample SAMN11356859, study PRJNA531348) | freshwater metagenome | isolation source: freshwater sample F1-20 | place: China: Fuxian Lake, Yuxi | collected 2017-12-25 | reverse complement strand
GCTCCTCGGCTACGCGATCGGTGACGGCGGCTACACGGCCGTGCAGGGCTTCTTCGAGGAGCCGTTCCGTGGGGTGCTCGCGCTCTTCTTGCTCGGGCTCGGCATCGAGGCCGGCTTGCGCTTGCGGTCGCTGCAGGATGCGGGCCCGGGCCTGCTCGTCTTCGCCGCGCTCTTTCCGTTCGTCGTCGGCAGTGCGGTGGTCGGGGTGTCGGTGCTCGCTGGGCTCGGCCAGGGCGGCGCCGTGGTGCTCGCCATCTTGTGCGCGAGCGCCTCATATATCGCCGCTCCGGCCGCAGTTCGCTTCGCGCTGCCCGAGGCGAACCTGGCGATGCCGCTCGCGGCGAGCATCGGCGTGACGTTTCCGGTCAACCTCGTGCTGGGCATCCCGTATCTGACGTGGCTGGCGGGAGTGCTCGTCGGGTGACCGATTGCCAGGCCGAGCATCGAGAGAGGTGCGCTAAACGTATGATGTAAACGAGCGCGCACGTCGAGTTCTCGCTCGCCCGAGCAATGAGGAGCCGTAGATGGCCGCGACGCCGACCTCTCTGCTCGTGCAGCCCTCGGCCCGACTGCTCGCCGAGCTGCGATCGGCAGGGCTGGAGCCCGCGATTCGCGCGACCGATCGCCTCGCCGCGGCGCACGATGCCTCGCATTACCAATTGACTCCGCAGGCCGTGGTCGCCCCGCGCGACGCCGACGAAGTCGGGGCGGCGCTCGCCGCGGCCAGCGCCGCGCACGTGCCAGTGACCTTCCGGTCGGGCGGCACAAGTCTCAGCGGCCAGGCCGGCTCAGACGGGCTGCTGCTCGACACGCGACGCCACTTTCGCGACATCACGGTGCTCGACGACGGAGCCCGCGTGCGCACCGGCCCCGGTGCGACCGTGCGCGCCGTCAACACCCGCCTCGCGCGACACGGCCGCAAGCTCGGTCCCGACCCCGCGAGCGAAATCGCGTGCACGATCGGCGGCGTCATCGCCAACAACTCCAGCGGCATGGCGTGCGGCATCACCGGGAACACGTATCGCACGCTCGAGTCGGCCGTGCTCGTGCTCGCCGACGGAACGGTCGTCGACACCGCCGCGCCCGATGCGCTTGCTCAGTTGACGGATGCCCGCCCCGAGCTCGTCGCGGGCCTCGAGGCTCTGCGTGATCGCGTGCGCAGCGACGCGGCCTCGGTCGCAACGCTGACGCGACTGCACGCGATCAAGAACACCATGGGATACGGCCTCAACACGTTTCTCGACCACGACGACCCGGTGGAGCTGCTGCTGCACCTGGTGATCGGCAGCGAGGGCACTCTCGCTTTCGTCGCCGACGCGGTCTTTCGCACGGTGCCCGTCGGCGCTCATGTCGCCACCGGCTTTCTCGTCTTCGACGACCTGGGTGCGGCGACGGCCGCGCTGCCGGCCCTCGTCGCCCTCGGTTTCACCGCGATCGAACTGCTCGATGCGACGAGCCTGCGGGTGGCGCAAACCGACCCCGAAGCGCCGCTCGAGCTGCGCGCCCTCGCGGTGGAGGGGCACGCGGCGCTGCTCGTCGAGTTTCAGCGCGAATCGGCCGAGGCGCTGAGCGCGAGCGTCGCGGCAGCAGAACCTGTGCTCGCTCAGCTCGTGGGTATGCGGGCGCTCGGCGCAGCATCCGTCGACGCAGCAGCAAACGGTGCCAGTGCACTCAGCAGCGATGCCCGCACGCGTGCCCAGCTCTGGCACCTGCGCAAGGGCCTCTTCACGGCCGTGGCGGGCAGCCGGCCCTCGGGCACGACGGCGCTGCTCGAAGACGTGGCAGTGCCGGTCGAGCGGCTCAAGGCAACGTGCGAAGGGCTCATCGCCCTGTTCGAGCGCGAAGGATACGAGCACGCCGTGATCTTCGGGCACGCGAAAGACGGCAACATTCACTTCTTGCTCAACGAGCGATTCGACACGGCCGAGGGGCTCTCGCGGTACGAGCGCTTCACCGCCGACATGGTCGACCTCGTGCTCGGGCAGGGCGGCTCACTGAAGGCCGAGCACGGCACGGGCCGCATCATGGCTCCGTTCGTGCGGCGGCAGTACGGCGACGAGCTCTACGAGGTCATGCGCGAGATCAAGCGACTGGTCGACCCTGCAGGCCTGCTCAACCCCGGCGTGCTGCTCAACGATGACCCCGACGCGCACGTGCACCACCTCAAGCCGGTCTACCCGGTCGAGGCCGAAGTCGACCGCTGCGTCGAGTGCGGATACTGCGAACCGGTGTGCCCGAGTCGTGACATCACCCTGACGCCGCGCGAGCGCATCGTGCTGCGGCGAGAGATGCAGCGAGCCGAGGCTGCGGGTGACACCGCTCTCGTGGGCACCCTGCGGCGTGAGTACGACTACGACGGCGTGCAGACGTGTGCCGTCGACGGCATGTGCCAGACGGCGTGCCCCGTGCTCATCAACACCGGCGACCTCGTGCGCCGGCTGCGCGGCGAGAACTCGGGCGCGCTCTCGGAGAAGGGCTGGAAGACGGCTGCAGCCCAGTGGGATGCCGTCACGCGTGGCGCCTCGATCGGCCTCACCGTGGCCGATGCGCTGCCCGCAGCGTTGCCGGGCGCTGCGACAGTCGTCGGCCGCGCGCTGCTCGGAGCCGACGTCATGCCCCGCTACAGCGACGAGTTGCCCGCGGGCGGCAAGCGCCGTCGCGAGATCGTCGACGAGCCTGACGGCCCGTTCGCAACTCAGGCTGTGTGGTTCTCGAGCTGCACGAACACCATGTTCGGGCCTGTTCAGCCTGAGTTAGGAACAGAGGCCGGGCTCGGCGCCGCAGAGTCGTTCGCGGCACTGTGCGAGCGAGCGGGCATCCGGCTCGCGACTCCGCCCGACTTGCCGAGCCTGTGCTGCGGCACCCCCTGGAAGTCGAAGGGGCTCAGCGAGGGCTACGCCGTCATGCGCGACCGGGTTGCGGCTTCTTTGCGCATGGCGACGCGCGACGGCGCCCTGCCGATCGTCGTCGACGCGAGCTCGTGCACCGAAGGCTTGGAGGTGCTGCTCGAGTCAGCGGGCGAGCTGGGCCTGCGCGTCATCGACGCGGTCGCGTTCGTCGATGAGCACGTGCTGCCCCGTCTGCCTGAGGTCGGCACTCGCATCGGCCGCCTCGCGCTACACCCCACGTGCTCGTCGACTCGGCTCGGCATCGACGGCGCGCTGCGTCGCGTCGCCGACGCGGTGGCCGACGAGGTGCTCGTCCCCGATGACTGGAACTGCTGCGCCTTCGCGGGGGATCGCGGCATGCTGCATCCCGAACTCACCGCGTCGGCGACGGCAGCCGAAGCGGCCGAGGTGCGCGCCGCGGGGGCGGATGCTCACGCCTCGCTCAATCGCACGTGCGAACTCGGCATGACCCGGGCGACGGGGCAGCCCTACCAGCACGTGCTCGAACTGCTCGAGCGCGCGACGCGCCCCTAGTCGCGGCGCAGCAGTGCGCCAATGCCGGCGACTGGGCGGCGGTTCGCGAAGGCGACCACAGCATCCACCGTCTTCCAGGTCACCTTGCCCTGCGACATCTGGGCGAGTCCGCGCAAGGGCAGCTCGCTGATCGTGCGATCGATGAGGGCTTTCGACGTCGGGTCGTTCTTGTCGTCGTCGCTGAGCGGCATCATGCGCGCGATCGCCGACTTCAGTGCTCGACCGGTGAGGGTGTGCGAGATGTCGCCGACGGTCGACTCGCGTGTGAAGGGTCGCGCGGCGTCAGGCTCGGGAATCGGGCGACCGAGCCTGTGCGCCCACTGCTCGTCGGTCGCGGCGATCGCTGCGGTGCTCGGCGGCTCGGCGGAGTCGATCGCGTCGCCCTCGACGCGCACCTCAACCGTCGACTCGATGCGCTCGCTCGACCGCGCCACTTCGAGGTTCAGCGGGCACCGGGGCAGGGCCCAGGCGTGCGTGCGCACATCCCAGAAGCGCAGCGCGTCGGCACCCACCTCGATCTCGACCACACGGGTCTCACCGGGTTCGAGCGTCGTGCGTGCGAAGCCGACGAGCTCGCGTCGTGGGCGCAGCACCACGCCAGACACGTCGTGCGCATAGACCTGCACAAGCTCGTCGCGCGGGCGATTGCACGTGTTCGTCACGGCCACCGAGACCGTCACGCTGCCGCCTTCGGCGACGGATGCCGCGCTCGCGCTCGCCGCCCCCCACTCGCTCGAGCCGTAGCCGAGGCCGTGCCCGAACGCGAACGCCGGGGCGATGCCCGCAGTCGTCGCATGCCGATAGCCGACGAACAGCCCCTCGCGGTAGTGCACCTGCGCGAGGTCGCCCGGAAAGTAGGGGTCGGCAGCCACGTCGGCCTGCGCCACGGGCCACGTCTCCGCAAGGCGCCCGGCCGGCTCGACCACGCCGAGCAGCGCATCAGCGAGCGCTCCGCCGCTCGCCTGCCCGCCGAGGTAGCTCAGCAGGATCGCCGCGACGTCGTCGCGCCACGGCAGCAGCACGGGGGCGCCGACGCTCAGCGCGACGACCGTTCGCGGATTCACCGCGGCGACGGCCTCGACGAGGGCATTGTGCTGCGTCGGCAGCGCCAGGGTGTCGCGGTCGAAGCCCTCGCTCTCGGCGATGCCCGGCAGCCCGACCATGACGATCGCGACGTCGGCGTCGCGCGCCACGTCGACCGCCGCGTCGAAGAGCGCGAGGTCGGGTGCCGACCGCACCGGTTCGTAGCCGGGGGAGTAGGTCACGTGCAGCCCTGCCGCTTCGAGCGCCTCTCGCGCGGTCGTCAGCCGCGTCGGCGTCACGAGCGAGCTGCCGCTGCCCTGGTAGCGCGGCGCCTCGGCGAACGCACCGATGAGGGCGACCCGGGTGCCAGGCTTGAGAGGCAGAATCCCATCGTTCGTGAGCACGACCGAGCTCTGCGCCGCCGCGCGGCGGGCGAGCGCGTCATGCGGTTCGAGCAGCTCGGCCATCGCTGGCACGGGCTCGGCAGCAGCATCCCGAGCCGACGGAGCATCCAGCGCCAGGTCGATGACCCGCTGCGCCGAGAGCGTTACGTGCGCGGGGTCGAGGGTCCCGTCGGCGAGAGCAGCCCGAAGCGCAGGTTCGGTGCCAGCGCCGCCGGGCATCTCGAGATCCATGCCCGCGGTCACGCCCGCGACACGGTCGGCCTCGGCGCCCCAGTCGCTCACGACGACTCCCTCGAAGCCCCACTGCTCGCGCAGAATCTCAGTGAGCAGCCAGCGCGCATCGGTCGCGTGGTCGCCGTTGATGCGGTTGTAGGCGGCCATGACCATGCGGGGGCTGCTGTGCCGCACCGCGTGCTCGAAGCCGCGCAGATAGAGCTCGCGCAACGTGCGCTCATCGACGATCGCGTCGATCACGAAGCGCCGATGCTCTTGATTGTTGACGGCGAAGTGCTTGAGGCACGCCCCGACACCGGTGCTCTGGATGCCCGACACAGCGCTCGCTGCCAGCCGGCCGCTCAGCAGCGGGTCTTCGCTGTAGTACTCGAAGTTGCGGCCGCACAGCGGGTGCCGCTTGATGTTGAGGCCGGGGCCGAGCACGACGTCGACGCCGAGTGCACGAGCTTCACGACCGACGGCCTCGCCGACCTCGCGCACGAGCTGCTCGTTCCAGCTGCTCGCGAGCGTTGCCGCCGGCGGAAAGCACGTCGAGGCCACACTGCTCGCGAGCCCCAAGTGGTCGGTCGCCTCGAGTTGCGCCCGGAGTCCGTGGGGCCCGTCGGCGAGCATGGCGCTCGGGATGCCGTGCTCAGGCAGCGCGCGCGTGCGCCAGAAATCGGCCCCCGACAGCAGCGAGAGCTGCTCGTCGATGGTCAGGTCAGAGGCGGCGGCAGCGGTGCGGTCGGACACGGGGTCGAGACTATGTCATGGTCGAGCCGGAGTCGTCGTACGCTGTGCTGGGCACGCCAGCCGCCGTCGCAACGTAGCATCGGGGTCGCGGGTGCCGCGAGAGGAATCCGCGATGGCGACGACGTCACCTGAGCCCGCCGTGGTCGAGTCGATCGTGACCGAGCGCGTGCGCATCGAAGGCCCGCTCCGCAGCCTGCTGCTGTGGTTCATGCCCGGCACCCTCGGCATCTTCATTCTCTGGGGCGCGATTCCGACGGTGCTGCTGCCGCTACAGGTCGAGCAGCTCGACCCGGTCAACAAAGTGGCCAACCTCGCGATCGTCACGACGATCGGCGCGCTCGCCGCCATGATCATGCAGCCCGTCGCCGGCACGATCAGCGACCGCACGCGCAGCCGCTTCGGCAGCCGAGCGCCCTACATCGTGGGCGGCGCCCTGATCGGAGGCGTCGCTCTCGTGGCCCTCGGTCTGTCGAGCAGCATCCTCATGGTGGCCCTGTGCTGGACCCTCGTGCAACTCTCGTTCAACGTCGTGCAGGGGCCGTTCTCGGCGATGCTGCCTGACCGCGTGCCCGAATCGGTGCGCGGCACCTTCGCCGCGATGATCGGCGCGATGACGATGGTCGGCTCGCTCGGCGGGGTCATTCTCGCCTCGGTGCTCTCGGGCAGCATTCCCGGCGCGTACCTCACGCTTGCCGGGCTCTCGGTGGTGCTGCTCACGCTGTTCGCCGTCTTCACCGGGCCGCGCGACAACCGCGGTGAACCACGGTCGGCCTTCCGGGTGCGCGACTTCGCGATGACCTTCTGGGTGAACCCGATCGCGCACCCCGACTTCTTCTGGGCGTTCACGGGTCGATTGCTGCTCTACACGGGGTACTTCTTGATCGTCGCGTATCAGCTCTATCTGCTGCAGGACTACATCGGGCTCGGCGACGAAGCTGTGACGCTGCTGCCGCTCGTCTCGGCAGCGGCACTGCCGACGCTCGTGCTGGCGATCGCGATCTCGGGCCCGTGGTCAGACCGGGTCGGCCGGCGCAAGCCGTTCGTTGTCGCATCGGCGCTCATCGTCGGCCTCGCTCAAGTGGTGCCGTGGGTCTGGCCGACCTTCGAAGGCATGATCGTCTTCGCGCTCATCTCCGGCTTCGGCTTCGGCGCTTTCCAAGCTGTCGACACGGCGCTCGTCTCGCAAGTGCTGCCCGACTCGCACGCGCACGCGAAAGACCTCGGCGTCGTCAACATCGCGGCGACGCTGCCCCAGACGCTCGCGCCCGCGCTCGCCGGTGTCGTGGTGCTGAGCTTCGGCTTCGCCGGGCTGTTTCCTGCCGCGATCGGGCTCAGCGTGCTCGGTGCTCTCGCAGTGCTGCCCATTCGCTCTGTGCGCTGACCGCGCAAGCGCTGCTACCAGATGTCGAGGTCGATGCGGTCGGTCCACTGACCGTCGAGAGCCCCGACTCCGACAGTGAGCGGCGCGCGACCGAGGAGCACCTGGCTGGCGGCCGTCACCAGCACCTCGTAGGTCTGTCCCCACAGCCCGTCGAGATGCACGAACCGCGCCTTCTCGGTGACCGCGGCAACCAGCTCGTCCATCAGAGCGGGAACATCGGTCGACTCGGCGAGGGGGATGCGTTGATCATTGACGACCAGGGTCATGCCGCTCCAGTGAACAGCCGCGTCAGAATCTGAGGTCTGACTCTGCAGATCGAGTCGATCAGGTGATGGTGCCGCGGTGGAGGTACTCAGATCGTCCGGCATAACTGTTCCTTCGCTGCGAGGTCTAGGCGCGATGGCGTGTGCGTGGATGGTTCGTTGTCCTCCACGGTGTCATGCCTGCCTGAGTCTCACAACGGCCAGTCGGCCCTTGACAACCCTGCGTGTACGTGATCTCCCATGCACACGGCCCTGCGGGCCGGCTCGCGCCTCACATGTCGAGGTCGATCGCAGACGTCCAGGGCCCACCCGTGCCGCCCGATTCGAACGAGATGGTGCGATACCTCACCATGACCTGCGTGGCCGGGGTCACGAGCACGTCGTAGGCGTCGCCGTGCTGACCATCGATGTGCACGAAGCCGCCACCGTCATCGACAGCCGACATGACTTCCGAGATCAGCGCCCCCATGTTTGCGTCGTCGGCGAGCGGTATGCGCTGGTTGTTGATCATCAGCACTGCTGCGTCCATAGTCGAATTGCCTCCCCATCGACTTCGACGGTACGCCTGCACTCGAGATGCTGCACAGGCCTTGCGCATCGGCGCGCATGCGGCTACACGGAGTCTTCGCAGGGCCCCGCCGTCGAGGTGCTACTCGACCGAGGTGACCGGGGGGTCGTCGGTGAGATGCACGCCACCCGTCGCCGATGACAAGATGAGCGACTCGATCCACTCGCGGTTGATCTGCGGTGCACGAGAGCCCGCGAAGGTCATGTGCAGCGGCACTCCGTTGTCGATCCACAGAGCATGGCGCCCGCTACCCGACCCGGCAGGCACGGCCCACGTCAAGAAGAAGTTCTCTGAGCGACGCAGCTTGGTGCTGATGACGATCTGCAGATGCGCGAGCATGCGGTCTTCGAATTCGAACTCTTCATCGTGATAGCGAAGAACGCCCACTGTGATTCCCCTTGCAAGAGTGATGCCCGCCACCGCGGCGTTCAACCTGAGCATAGCGCGAAATGCCCCCCGTTCGGGGGCCATGCTGCTCCTGTATCACGCCTCCGCGGCGCGGACAAGGGGTGTGCGCACATCTTCGGCCTGTGCTTATGTGTTCCGGGCCTTGAACTGCGAGGCCCGCAGCATCTACTCGACTGGGAGGTCGACATGGGCATCATTGGATGGATCATTCTTGGACTTATTGCCGGAGCCATCGCGAAGGCGATTCTGCCGGGCCGTCAGGGCGGCGGCTGGGTCATCACGCTCGTGCTCGGCGTTGTCGGCGCACTGCTCGGTGGCTTCATCGGCAGCCAGCTCTTCGGCGTTGGCATCGATGGCTTCTTCGACATCAGCACGTGGTTGCTCGCGATCGGCGGCTCGATCATCGTGCTGCTGATCTACGGCCTCGTCACGCGTGGCTCGCGCACCGCGCGATAACTGACTGACTGGTCGCGCAGAGCGCGGCCGTCTCGCACCACGGCGAAGGGCCGATGCCATCTCTGGCATCGGCCCATTCGTCGTGCGATGAGCAGCTAGACGCTGTCTTCGGTTCCCGCGACGTGCTCGGGGTCGCTCGTGTCGATCAAGCCGATCGCGACACCGGGGTGAATGAGCAGATCGGCAGTCTTGAGCTGCCCGCGGCCGTGATTGACCCGCAACCATCCTGCAGAGCCCGTCGAGAGAATCGCCTCGATCTCGACCTTCAGATCACTCGCGTGACGCGGCACGATGTACTCTTCGCCGTCGTAGTGAATGGTCGTGCGCATCACGAATCCTCTCCGTCGCCGTCGGCGGTCGGCTCCGGAATCATGTGCAGACCGGATGGAGTATTGGCCAGGAGCATCAACTCGTCGATCCACGCACGGTTGATCGACGGCGGTCGACTGCCGAAGAACTTGAAGGCGACCGGAATGGTCGGATGCATCCAGATGACGCTGCGACCGTTTCCGATCGAGGCGTCGTCCTTCCAGCTGAAGTAGAACGCCTCATTGCGACGCAGCTTGGCACCCATCACGATCTGCAAGTGCGCGAGCGTGCGGTCGTCGAAGTCGGCCGACAAGGTCGAGTCGTACGTCAGTGTTCCCATGGATCCCCCTCGGCGAGCGGACCGGGTAGAGCCGCTACGAGTCGAAGTATGACAGTGCAATTCTGTCACGAGAAACTTCTGCTCGCCGTCTGCTCAGGCGAGCACCGCGCGGGCGACCGTGGGCCGGGCGAACGGCTCCTCGCTAGGCTCCCACCATGACCTGGCGCATGCCCGCAGAGACCGCCCCGCACGACCGTATCTGGATGGCCTTCCCTCGTGAGGGCGAGGTCATGGGCGACAGTTCGGCAGCTCGAGAGGCGACGTACGCTGCGTGGACATCCGTCGCCCACGCGATCGAGCCGTTCGAGCCCGTGACGATGGTCGTCGACCCGAGCGAGCGCGACCGTGCGCGCCGCATGCTGAGCAGCGAGATCGACATCGTCGAGGCACCGCTCGACGACTTCTGGATGCGCGACATCGGCCCCACCTTCGTCATCGACGACGAGACCGGCGAGCTCGGCGGCATCGACTGGGTCTTCAACGCCTGGGGCGACCAGGGCGGCGACTTCGCGCGCGATGCGCTCATCGCCGAGTTCGTGCTCGAGCATGCGGGCGTCACGCGGGTGCCGAGTCTGCTCGTCAACGAGGGCGGCGCCATTCACGTCGACGGCGAGGGCACCGTCATGGTCACCGAGACCGTGCAGCTCGACCCGGGCCGCAACCGCTACGCCACGAAAGAGCGCGTCGAGGCCGAGCTCGCCCGCACGCTCGGGGTGACGCAGACGATCTGGCTGCCGCGCGGGCTCACCCGCGACTACGAGCCGCTCGGCACACGCGGACACGTCGACATGATCGCGACGTTCGCTTCGCCCGGCGTGGTGCTCGTGCACGAGCAGCCCGCCGAGTCGCACCCCGACCACGCCGTCATGCGTGAGGTGCGTGCCGTGCTCGAGCAGGCGACGGATGCCGCGGGCCGCAGCCTGCAGCTCGTCGACCTGCCCGCGCCCGCGCAACTGACCGACGACGAAGGCTTCGTCGACTGGAACTACGTCAACCACCTCACCGTCAACGGCGGCGTCATCGCGTGCGGCTATGACGACCCGGTGGCGGATGCTCGTGCCCGTGAACTGCTGAGCGAGGCGTACCACGGCCGCGAGGTCGTGACGGTCGACGCCCGCGAGATTCTCGCGCGGGGCGGGGGCATTCACTGCATCACCCAGCAGCAGCCTGCGGTTTCTGCACGATGACGCGCATCCCGCTCGTCGAGACCGACATCGCCACCCTGGCCGCTGCGCTCACCGCAGGCCAGGTGACCGCGGTCGATCTCGTGCAGGGCTACCTCGACCGCATCGCGGCCTACGACCGCGAGCCGTCGAGCGATGGCTCGCGACCCGCGCTCAATGCCGTGATCGTCGACAACCCTGAAGCGCTCGACGAGGCGCGGGCGAGCGACGCGCGTCGGGCATCCGGTGCCGCACTCGGCCCGCTCGACGGCATTCCGTACATTGCGAAAGACAGCTACATGGTGCGCGGCCTCACGGTCGCGAGCGGCTCGCCCGCGTTCGCCGACCTCGTCGCCCAGCACGACGCGGTCACGGTCGAGCGGTTGCGCGCCGCGGGCGCGATCTGCCTCGGGCTGACGAACATGCCGCCGATGGCCAATGGCGGCATGCAGCGAGGGCTGTACGGTCGCGCCGAGAGTCCCTACAACCCGGCGTACCTCACCGCCCCGTTCGGCTCGGGCTCGTCGAACGGCTCAGGCACCGGTCTCGCGGCGAGCTTCGCGGCCTTCGCGCTCGCCGAAGAGACCTGGTCGAGCGGCCGCGGCCCCGCGAGCAACAACGGCCTCTGCTGCTACACCCCGAGCTGGGGCGTCATCTCGGTGCGCGGCAACTGGCCGCTCGTGC
>SXGQ01589501.1_pt1 | contig 11387 bp, 3 predicted proteins | sample 3178371 | NCBI WGS metagenome assembly SXGQ01 (sample SAMN11356859, study PRJNA531348) | freshwater metagenome | isolation source: freshwater sample F1-20 | place: China: Fuxian Lake, Yuxi | collected 2017-12-25 | reverse complement strand
ACAAAGAACAAGTTCTTCACCCTCTGTATACTTATCTTCTAAACTACGTCCTATAACATTCCAAGGAGTGATTTCATTTTTTGAACCCACTCTACCTAATCCATTACCGGCACTGACAATTCTGTCGCCCTTACGCACCTGTCCGATTATTCTTACAGGAACACGACCACTGATAGCTATTTGAGGATGAGTGAAATCATCGCCAGCTCCTGCATTCATTAAATATCCTGGTTTAGTACTTACTACTCCAAAAATTTCATCACTGAGTTCTTCTTCTTCAAGAGTTACCTCAGCAGTGCCTCCCATGGTAAGTATTGTGCCAGGAATGTAATAGTTGTCGGCTTCGAATCTTTCTGCCAAGTCCGAATACAGTGCTGTAATTGAGCTACCAATAATATAGTCACCTCTAATATTACTTGCACAACGTATATTACCCTGAACACTCATACCACCTAATATTCTTACTGCTCCAGTTACGTTACTGGTAGCATTTTCTGTTCCATTTATAAACAAGTAAGAAGATACATTTGCATTACTGGTGTAGATATTTCCCAAAACCGTTACATTGCCATTGGCTTGAATGCTGTTGCTAGTAAAAATATTACCAGTAAGACCAATACCACCTACTACACGCAATGCACCTGTAACATTACTAGTGGCTTCTGTGCCTAGTGTAGTTCTTATGTATCCCGATGTTTCAAATGCACCTGTGGTCTGTAGATTTGCAATAGTTGTAGATCCATATACACCGTTGATTGTAATAGCATCAAAAGGAACACCGCCGGTGTTAGAACGTATCTTTGTATCTGCATCCGAAACGTTATTGAATAAAATTGCAGTGGTACCACTTTGACTTATAATAAAGTTATTTGCTGTGCCTACCTTTAGTCCGTTGGCGTTATTAACTACTACTACACCAGTAAATACACTGTCTACATCGTTTCTTGCATAGCTAGCAGCAACAATATCACCCAACTTTTCACTGTTTGTGGCATTACCTTGGAATTTGTAATCTGTTCCTGTAGCAAGCTGAAAACCAGGCTTAATAGTTGTAAATCCAGTAATTGCACTTTGAGGAGTAAATGTAGCATCCTTACTAATAATACCGACCCTTGTTACCCCAATATTAACTGCAAGAACATTATGAGCAATATCTGTGCTATCAGTAATTTGTTCAGGAGTAACACTACCCCCAGTGCTGGTAAATGCAGGACCTACAACTACCCAATCACTACCATTGTAAACACCTAGTTGGCTATTTACGGTATCCCACCATCCGGCGCCTGTTACCGGATATTGGGGTGCTGTGGCATTCGCAGTAATACTGCCTATAGTTCTCCAATCTGTACCTGTTAAAACTTTTAGATTCCCACCTGCTCCTGAATTATCCCACCAAAGTTGACCTTCTAGTCCATTTGTAGGTTCGGTGTCGTCGTTAAAATTTTCAAGTAATCTTACATAGTTGGTGTTTAAAATTTGTCCGTAGTTAGCGTAATTTTTACCAACCAGCGTTAAAGGAGTCGAAGTAGTGTTTACTGTACCATCTGCAATGGTAGTAAGTAAATTTCCACTTGTTAATAATATGTTATAAGCCATTTGCTATATCCAGTTTTAAATATTTATGCTATTAATTTACAAGTTTGTACTCAAATTAGTTAAACTCTGAATTCTAATTGTGTAATCGATTTGAAGTAATCTGTTCAATGATTTTTGAACAGGATGGAAAATTACGTGCGTTAATAGTCTTCCATTTTCACTTAGTAAGCCCAATTCATCAAAAACATAAGTTCCACTCATTGACGCACTGTTATCGAATGCTTGTTGACCAGTAGGTTCTGTATAATCTAATAGACAACTTACAAATATATCCGAATAAATTGTACCTGGGGTGTGACGAATTTCTATGTAATTTCTAGCTGGGTCCAAATTTAATGCGCTGGTATTATCAACAATTTTAGCATAGGTTTGATTATATAAACTTGCACTCTGCCCAAAAGTATTTGTAGGCAAATAAGTAATTACTCCAGTAGTATCTACTGCGGTTGCACCATTGCCGAATGCCATGTTATAAATAAATCCTGTGCTCTTGTTGCCTAAACTTTGGGCAAGAGCTTCACTGATGTTTTCGTAATGAATCGCATTTCTTTTATTGACTAAAATATCACCCGATTCTGGACACCAAATTTTTACATGACCTTGTATAATTGCTTTATTTTTGTCTATCATTTTAGTCCTATTAATTCCCAGTTTCAATAACTACTTCGCCGGTCTCTGGATCTGTGATTTTAAGAAAACCTCTAATGTACATGCCCGATGATTCATCTGGTTTTTGATTAGACTTTTCCTGATGTTCTAAAGTTTTTTCTTTTATTTCATTATTTATCATGTTTTTAACCGGTTATGCTATAGTTACACCATAGGAACTTAATATATACCAGGAACCCAGATTCCACATCAGAGTGCAGGTATCGCCCACATCATTAAAGGTAATGGTACCGCTCATTGAGGGCCCCCCTTTCCATGCAGCACTGTCTACAGTCAATGTACAATTACCTCCATCAAAATACATATAAAATATTTTTATAAAACCTTCATCCGCACCATCCGTAAGACTAGGAGTTAATGGCCCGCCTGTTGTATCAATATAGCATTGAGAATATTCGTATGGACTTGGAGATCCTGCCCCTACTGTGTCAACAGCTATATAATCAATTTGTGGACCCACTACTAGCGTTTTTGCTGTTGCCCATTCATGTATGCCGATTGTGGTTACTGTAAGATTACCGATAGATGCATTGGCAACGGTTGCATTACTTCGAACCGTTAAATTGCCTACTGTGATATTGCTACGTACATTGGCGTTGCCTATAATTGCGTTACCACTCAGTATAATATTATTAGCATTTATTGCACTACCAAGCACAATTATGTTTGAACTAAAAGAACCAATACCCGCTACAGCTAAATTACCCGCTACACCTGTACCACCACTTACAATTAATGCTCCGTCATATGGTCCAGTTGTAGGTGTTGTAGAATACACCTGAATATTAGAACTGTAAATATTACCGGTAATATTTACAAATTGTGCTTTAATTTTTACGTCACCTGGGTCCAGAGGATCGTTACCAATTCTTACATAAGAGAAAATATTTGTAGTATTTCCAGCAGTCAAATACATTACACCCGGTGATACATAATCATTTGTTGCTTCACTAAAAACTGAACAGTTCATCAGCATCAGACCAGTAGCTTTTTTAGTTTGATGCTGTAAAATGTAAGGAGTGTTTGGATAATTGGTAACACTTCCAGCAGCTGATGGATCATTATTAAGCATTTGAGACATAGCTAAATAATCAAGGGCATTTACTAGTCCCGATCCTTGAATGTCCATGCTGGGTCTAACAGTAATTCTTTGATTAGTTGTACCAGGATTTAATCTATTTACTGTACCAGCTGTATTTCCTAAACTAACATTTGAAGTGGTAACTGTTGTAGAAAAAATGTAATCAGTTAAACTTGATAAATTTGTTCTTAGAGTTTCCAATGATGCATTACCGCTTACCACGGGAATTATAGCTGTGGTATTAGCTAATAAATTGGCTGAAGTAATTTGGCCTAGTTCACTTATTTTAATTGTCATAAAAATACCTTCTCACCGTATTTATGGTGTTAACCCCTGTTTCAAAAAGCTTACCTGTATACTATTACTATTGAATAAATTCTGATATTCTTGAGTCATACTGTCAGTGGATAAAATAATATTTGATTCCGTGACTATGTTAATATCAGACTCAGTACCTATTAAATCAAATCCAACTGTATTCCAAATGTTGCTTCTGATATATGTATTGCCTGCATAAAATGTTCCGAATCCATAAAATCTATAATTGCTATTGGTCAATTCAGAATTTGCAGTGAGATTGGCTGTAGTATTGCTTGTAATGTTGGCAATAGTACCTATCAATGTTCCATAAACATCATAAATTTTATTACCTGGATTAAATTCAATTTCAAAGATGGTGCCTGAACCTGTTATAAGTGCAGTATTTCCATCTGTTGTGATATTACCAGTGTAGTTGACAGTAATATTTGAAACGTTAGCAGCAGGTGTATATGTATAATCTGCACTTTCCAAAATTGTTTGAGCCTGACTTCCGTCAAACAGAATATTACCAACATAATGATTTTTTGCGCCAGTGCCCCCAGTGCCGCGGCGAAGTTGTCCTAATGTATTTGCAGTGTCATTTTTATAATTATATACAATGCGTTCACCATTTATCCATACCACACCAGGTTTAGCACCAGCTATAGCTGGTGTTGCTAACACTCTTGCATTAGCAACGTGAATGGTGCTATCAGTAATAGATAAATTTTGAGTCAACGTTGTACTACTTGAACCATCAATACGCAAATAAGTCACTTGATCGTTCATGTCTTTGAAAATTTTGTATGCTAATTTTGGATATGGTGCAGCACTGCTGGGAGCATTTAATAATTTCATTGTAGCTGTAGCAGTTATTGGAGAAATATTCGACCCAAAAACCTTTATTTCAGGCTGTGAAGTATAGCCCGCGCCGCTGTAAGTTACATCAAAACTTATGGCCGATCCGTTACTATTCAATACTACTTGAGCCTCTGCTGGGTAAGGAGCTCCACCGCCTTCGATAACAACAAACACACTGTTGGCATCAAACCCGAATCCTGGATCTATAATCTGAATATAGTCTACACCAATACCTTGATAATAAGCCCAATCCTGATAACTGTTGGAGGTGGGATCTGCTGCTATTGTATAAACGGAAAGTTCCAAAGTATCATATACTCTACCAGGCAATAATTCTTCAGGCGCATGACTTGCGTAAGGTCCAACATTGTAGATAACAAAGTTATTAGTAGAAAACGTATTAGAAGTTACATGAGAATTTACGGTATAATATACTAAATTACCATAACTTACCAAATCACCTTTATCATAATAGGTATTACCTGTCCAATTTGTAAAATAATCATAAACATAGGGACCACCGTCTACAATAATATCTTCAGGTTTAGTGCCCAGTGTAGTGTCTAGATAATCACTGGTTATCTTGGCATCTAATAGAGCATCGCTAATCACATAGATTCCATCTTCATCTATTTGGAAAGGATCGTAAGGAATTACATCAAATCCTCCTTGATCAAAACCACCACTGTCTGAATATAATGGTCCCTGAACTTGGACTCCGGGATAATCTATTCCTGATTCTAATAAACCAAAATCTTTTCCAGGCAAACCTATTTCAGGCTGATAATACGCTTGAATTCTATCATTTGCATTCAAAAACTTATCAACAGAATATTCTGATAAACCTGTCAGACTGAACGTAGACCCGGAAATATAATCTATGGTATTGATAATGTATGCTTTATTATTGTAATTTACAATTTGTCCTAATTCATATGCAGTATTAGGCAACCAGCTCAGTACACTTGTGCTATAAGTATATCTGTCATACTTGATAGTAGTTTTTAATTTTCTTACATAATCGTTGGCTAAATTGGCTCTCGCTATAGCGCCAGTGCCATTACCACCCGATAATGTAATCACTGGATTAGTCAAATAATTACTGCCTGAATAAATTAAATCAATTCTACTGACTACCCCATCGGTTACGTATGCTCTGGCTATAGCATTATTGTTATTAGAACTTCCAGTTATAGTCACCACCGGAGGTATGGTGTATCCAGAACCATTTTCAACAATTTCTATGCTGTCAATATAGTATCCGTAATTAAATAACCAATCTCTATATTGAGGTAATCTTAGGTATTTTGCATCCTCTACGAATTCACCGCTAGGACTTCTGTTTATACCAAGCACTGTGTCAAAAATTGGTGGAACATCGAAATCAGTCACATAGCCTGTAAAATTGTCAGACCCTTGATAGTTAGGTATAAACTCCCGTATTGTGGTACTATAAGGCTTGACCTCTTCAATATAACTACGATAGTATTCTTGTGGATTATTACCATACAGTTGTGGTTGAGTAAATGCATCAATGTTCTGTGTTGCAGTAATGAAACTGGTTTTAAATGCCCAATCTACAAATTTTTGTTCGTCAAAAATATAGTATATCAAAACATAGAATAAGTTAGCAAATTCTGTGTCTAATTCATTGATTAAAATTTGATCCTTGAGCGCAGATAATATCTGCCTTGTTTCCAATGCAGGATTTTGGTCAAATCTATTATCGTCTAATGTATCTGCATCAAATCCCATACCATAATCTACTAGATCATACAGACTATTTTTGAATTGAATTGTACCGTCCTGAATACCCACTGTCACTACTTGTGTAGGAAATACTTTAATAATATACCATTTACCAGATCCATTATTATTAATTTTAATAACATCTCCAAATTTTAAAGATAAATTTGGTAAGTCTGCGCTGGTATCGATAGTATAGGTAGGTTTTTCAGTTGGATCATATCCTTCTGCATACCAATCTGTATATTCCCAATAGTCGGGAGTATAAAATGATTCTACCCTCTGTACGTTCCAAACGTTTAGTGGTCGATATACTGTGAGATACTGTCTAGTAAAAGAACTACCGCTGGTAAATGCAGTGTTTACAAAATATGATCTACCGCTATAAACAACATATTCCCCTCTTCTGTATGCAGTATTTGCTTGCCAATTTCTTGCTTCTCGGTCCTTTACATAGATAACCCATAAATTATCAATTGAACTATCCTGTTTAACCAACACTTTGTAACCTAAGGGTAAAGTTTCTATGTTAATAAAACTTAATTCAGTTAGATTTTCGGCCACAAAGTCATAGGCTCCACTATTGGCAACCGGATATAATTCTCCTGTTTGTAATTCACTTAGGTCAAATCCTTGTGATACCGCAATTTTCTTAAATAAATTGTTTACATAGTCTATTACATTTTCTAGTGCAAGATTTTTATCAATAACCATACTTTGTCTTGGTCTTACACTAATGCCAATTTTGTTTTGTGGTGCTAGCGTAGGATCAGGCACAGGATTACCAAACGTATCTATACCACTTAAACTATCAATCATTTTGTTAATTAGATCGTTTGGTAGATCTCTGGTCTGCGTATTTTTTTCCCTTATTAATGCATATTCATTATGGATTATATTACTGTTAATCTTTGTTTTGTAATCCAAGTGAAATATTGTATCTCGGCCAGAAGTATCTGTATTAGTATTATAGATAGATAAAGTATCATTTCTCAGTGCAGCATAAAAACGTATACCACTGTTAACAGGATTACTGATATAGTCGGCAATAACACTAATAGGCAAAGTACGACCTGTACTGCTAGACGACAGTGTATTTTTTCCTTTGACCCAAAAATAATATTTTACAATGGTAACATTACTCACAGGATCTATAGATTTTAAAACTACATAGTGTTCATTATTAGGATATTTTGGTACTCCTAATCCTACATTTTCTATGTATTGATTTGGTGGATAAGCACTTTCTACCCATTCATAAACATCTATGGAGCTACCTGGAAAAACTCTTCCCCAATTATTTTTTCGATATGTAATGGAATCTTGTTCATAATCCAAATATCTCACTGTACTTAAATCCCACCAAACTTGGCCTACTTGTTGATTTGACCAATATAAAGTATTGTTTATCGCTGATTCTGTATTATTATAGACAGCAGGATCAAAATCTACTTTGTAATTAATTTCTTGTTCAGCTATTCCTAATATTTTACCTTTTGCAGGATCTATAAAATCATAATTGTTTTGAATAACTTTTTCGATCTCACTGTAGGTATATCCCTTGATTAAACAATCTATGTCCACTTTAGGATCTTCACTTCTAAGAATATCCCATCCCAATTTATTAGTTGGGTTAGTAAATTTCCAAACTCTACCAGTATTATATCCTGATCTGGTATTGGTTGGTGCACCTACTAACAATAATGTGTCTGTGATTGCAATAGCAGATCCAAATCTTTCAAAGCTCTGTAAATCAATAGATGCAGATCTTTTAGGAACAATTTGTTGTATAAAATTAAATTTCCCTGGATGGGCAAGCTCATTTCTGTTGTCCGGTGCAAATGCATATATCCATACTGCACCACATTCATCTACGGGTTCTTTAAATCTAGTAGAATTACTATCAAACGTTGTAGGTTCAGCCTCGACTGCTACATTTTGATCGGTCACTGATAGAACCGTATCAAATATTGTGTCTATTAGGGTTGCTGCTTTATCACTGCCTATTACTAAAGTATCACTATTTAGATTTACCTGTATTTTTTGTCCAAAATAATCATAGGCCTTACCCTGAGGATTATTAATAACTTGTGCTTGTCCAAATACCTGTAAACCTAATTCTGTCAGGGCATTTCCAGTATCAGGTAAAATTCGTAACTTATCGGTTGCAGATTGACTAGTGCTGGTGATATTTAAATATCCATTGGCATTAGCAGCAGTGACCCCTGGAATACCTGCCCCGTTTATTGATGAAACTGCACCTTCTAACGACGAAGTTATAAATTCAACTCTAAAATTATTAATTCTTATGGCACCACCACTTGTAATGGTAGGATTTTGTGTTGTGCCAGTTACATTTCCAAATGCAGCACCTTTGTTTACAAATCTATAAACCGATCCCGAATAGATATTAGTGTTAGATCTAAACGGTGCACCTATATATAGACTACAATTATTAGAACAAATATCTACGCTAGATCCAAACTTTGCTTGATTATCTGGAGCTGTAGGATAAAGAGACTGAACTTTCTTAAACTCATTTAAAGAAATACTAATTAATCTTCCTGCTCCAGGACCTCGTGGTATGAATCCTAAGGTTGGATCTGTATAACCAAAAGTCAGTAGAGTATTTCCCAATGTAAGACTATAGTCAACATTTAATGTTTGTAATACCCCATCTAAGTAAATCTTGGAAAATGTACTAGCTGCCACTGGAAGTATAAAGCTCGATGTAGCTAAAGCAACATTTCCACTCACGGTATCCTGGGGTACGATGATATCTAGTACTGATCTATCATATACACTGATAGCCCCTGAATTAGTATAGTTCACAGAATTTACTGTAACATTTGCCTGAGGTTCACCTATTATAATTTGTGCACCATCGGTTGTAGTACTCAAGCTTGAACCAAATTGAGATCCTGCATTGCCTGTTATTTGTGTAAACAATCTATAATTTCGAAACTGTTTTACTGTAATAGTACCAGCTGCTGGATTGCTGGCAAATGTCAACGTCGATCCAGATAACGTATAATCTCTATAAGGAACAAATGTTTTTACTGCCGAAATGATATAAAGGTTATCTATATTCACAGGCAGAAATGCCAACGTAAACACAGATGTAGATCCGTCAGCAGTTAAATTGTCTGTTTGCTCAGATACAGTTCTGTCTAATGCATAAGCATAAACTTTGTAATCATTGGGTGCACCAACATATAGCCAGTTATCATCGGTGCTCATGGCCAAGCTTGTGCCAAAAAGGCCCGTGCTCGAACCTTGCGGACTGATTACTTGCACCGGTGTTAGTTGCCCATCTGTTTGTCGTCTATAAACAAAAACATATCCTTGATTAGTATCACTGGTTGGTGCACCTACAGCAATATAATCTGTACCACTTTCTATTACTGTTCCCATTGCACTAGTTTGTTCTGCAAGCGAACTATAAGTAAAGTTTTCTGTTAAAGTCCCATCGAAATTAACAAGGTAATTTGTAATACCACCGATATTAGAATTATATCCTGGTAAACCAACTACTGCGAAACGATTGTTGTCACTTACTTTGAGTGCAGATCCATACAGATAATTATTAGCCAGTGTTGTAGTAACTAATCTACTGTCAAAAGTCCACGGGTCTGATTTTGTATATACTGCCCATTCTTTATTATCATTATATTCCGAAACCCATACCTTGTTGTTGGCTTGCCAACCTTTATATGATTGTACACTATCAATATCGCTGGGTCTTGTTATTTTAAGACTGGTAAGTTTTCCTATATATCCATTTTCACTTCTTTGTGAAAATGCTCTGACTGATTGTTTGACATCAATAATAAATGAAGTTATTGAATCTACAGATATAACTTTGTAAAACCCTTGATACTTACTGATATTTTTTATAAACACAACATCGTTTTCTAATAGACCATGACTGATATCTGTGGTAACTTTGATGAATGTGTTCAGTGCATTTGCGAGACTAATTACTCTCGATTTATTAATATCTGCTCTATAAATATTCCAAGAATTAGAAAAATCTTTTGCAGTCCAGATTATACTTTGATCACCTATGGCATTAATATCTTGATTTAGAGTTTCTATTTTTTCTAAATCGTAGATAGTAAAATCTACATCTTCTAAATTTGCAAATCCAGCTGTTTGTATATCATCTGAATAATTACTATTTTTAGTTCTATTCAATAATATAGGGCTGCTGAATGGAATATTGTAACTGTTGTAGACTCCGCTATTATCAACAAATATACTGTTAAATTCTGTCTTTCCATTGGAAAAAATTTCTATACTTGTAGGATTTGATGTAGTATATTGTTCATTTAAAATTAATTCAACAAATTGATTGGTAGAAACACTACCGTAGGACGCAGATCTAAATGCCCATTCCTCATTTACAGATACGCTACTTGTAGTGTCACTGAAACTTACATTTCCTAATGCATTTATTGCATTTAGCGTTCCTTTTTGTTTTATAAAACCTTGATAAAATTTTACCTGACTAGCATCGTCTAATCCCAGCTCACTCAAATAACTTCTTGTTCTAAATCCTATTAGGCCCAATGCATACTGATCAAATTGGCTTTCTAAATTAACTTTATCTACGTCGTAGAAATTTTTAAATTGTCCTGCATTTTTTGCAAAATTAGGTAACAAACCATTTTTAATTTTATTTTTATCTACAGGTAACCATACACTGAAATTAAAACTATCATTGCCTGGAATATTGACACTGGCTGTATAGTAAAAACTTTTATATTCTACTAAATCACCTTTGAGATAATCTTTATTAGCTACCCACGATTGTACACTTTTACTGTTATAGATATATCCTGGTGGATTTAAATAACCTGTCCAATCGCCGGTTTTTGTTCCTACAATTTTTAATCTAAATTGACGTTGTCCACTCACTGGATCATATATAATATCATTGAATTCAGTAATATTATTGCAGATAAGTGCATGTTCGTACTGCACAATTTTAACATCAAGAAAAGCAATAAAGGATGTTGTATTATTATGTAATAGATAAAATGTATTATTGTCTCTGACTATTTGAAGATCCTGAACATCAATTGGTTTGTAATTTTGATCTAAAACTTTAGATCCATAATAGCTATTGCTT
>SXGQ01704671.1_pt1 | contig 11389 bp, 23 predicted proteins | sample 3178371 | NCBI WGS metagenome assembly SXGQ01 (sample SAMN11356859, study PRJNA531348) | freshwater metagenome | isolation source: freshwater sample F1-20 | place: China: Fuxian Lake, Yuxi | collected 2017-12-25 | reverse complement strand
CGAGACAGTGCTCAAGGGCCTCAAGGAGCAATACCGTAAGCTGACGGAGGAAGCACTGCCCGAAGCATTGGCCGGTATGAACATGAAAAAGTTCGTAATGGACGATGGAAGCTCAATTGAGATCAAACCGTTCTATTCTGCCTCAATTACTGAGGCGCGCCGTGCAGAAGCTTACACATGGTTGCGTGACCACGGATTCGATGACATCATTAAGTATACTGTGTCAGTCCGTTTTGGCCGTGGTGAAGATGAACTCTGCACCCGGCTGCTGAATCTACTTCGTCAGAATGGCTACCCTGCTGATCAGGCGGAGAAGATTGAACCCATGACATTGAAAGCATGGGTGAAGGAACAGATCGAGCGTGGCAACACGCTTGATTCTGAGCTTTTTGGCGTGTACATCGGCCAGAAGGCAGTCATTAAATCTGTTTAACGATAAAAGGAAAATGAATCATGAGCAAAGCAAACACCGCAGTAGCTGTACAAGGCAACACCGCAGTAGCCCTTGCATCTGTCTTCGAGCAAGATGCATACGCTGGGCTGGACCACATGTCGCAGGACGACTACGCATTACCGTTCTTGCGCCTGTTGACTAACGTCAGCCCAGAGATTGGTGTCGTTGAGGGCGCAATGCCCGGCATGATTTACAACAGCGTCACTGGCGAACTGTACGACGGCAAGAAAGGCATCTTGGTTATCCCTACGGCCTACGTGCGCCAGTACATTGAATGGGCACCAAGGGGTAGTGGATCGGGCGCACCGATTGCAATTTACCCTGCAACAAGCGACATCATCAGTCGCACGCACCGTGAACCGGGAGATAACAAAGATTATCTCGACAACGGCAACTACATTGAGAACACGGCCAATCACTACGTGATGGTGCTGGATCAAAATGATGTGCCTAACCCGGCACTAATCGTCATGAAGTCCACGCAGCTAAAGAAGTCGCGCAAGTGGAACACCATGATGCAGTCAGTCAAACTGCCGGGAGCGAACGGCTTGTTCACGCCAGCAATCTACAGTCAGATTTACCGTCTGACCACGGTTGCCGAGTCGAATGACAAGGGTAAGTGGTATGGCTGGGAGATTGAGCGCGTTGGCTCAATCGAGAACCCAGAGCTTTACCAAGCAGCGCGTGCGTTTGCAGAAAGCATTTCGTCGGGCAAAGTACAGGTAAAGCATGATGGTGACCCCGTTGCACCATCAGTAGCAGAACCGTTCTGATGCAGCGGGGAGGGTAACCCCTCCCCGTTATAACCGAGAAAGTAAGAATGACTGACATCACACGGTTCAAGGCGGTATTCTCTGGCCTCGATATCGCCTATGGAACATACAAAATTGAGAAGGCAAAGGACAACGGCAAGCAAGCTGGGAAAGCTGTTGTTGTTCGCAAGCCTCCAACGGATGATCTGTGGCAAAAGCATCTTGAGGGAGTAGACCCTAGTCTAGGGATTATCCCTATCCGCGCAGACAATACTTGCATTTGGGGATGCATTGACATTGATCAGTATCCGCTTGATCACGCTGGCCTGATTACAAAGCTTAGAAAGTTAAAGCTACCGCTGGTTGTATGCCGTAGCAAGAGCGGTGGCGCGCACGTGTTTTTGTTTGTTAAAGAACCGATTCCTGCGGCAGAGATGCAACGCTATCTCAAGGCATCTGCAAGTTTGCTTGGCGAAGCAGGGCGGGAGATATTCCCGAAGCAGTCAGAAATACTGGTTGATCGTGGCGACACAGGGAACTTCCTCAATCTTCCTTACTTTGGTGGGGACGAGTCACTACGCTATGCAATCAAGGATGACGGCTCAAGTGCCACGCTTGAAGAGTTCTACGAACTATACGACACGTATGTGCAGTCGCTGCCACTTAGTTTTCCAGAAGAACCAAAAGAACCTGAGCACCCAGTCAAAGACGGCCCACCATGCTTACAGGCACTCTGCTCACAGGGCTTTCCTGAAGGCACACGCAACAACGGCTTATTCAATCTCGGCATCTACTTAAAGCGCGTTCACGCAGTAGGCTGGGAAGATAAGTTGATGGAGTACAACCAGAAATACTTTGGTCCTCCACTGGGCATCAATGAACTACAGGTGATCGTTAAGCAGTTGCACAAGAAAGAGTACAAGTACAAGTGTAAAGACGCGCCTATCAATTCCTTCTGTAACTCCGGTCTTTGCCGCACACGTAAGTACGGCATTGGTGGTGATGGTCCGGATTCTCCGCAGCTTGGTTCACTGTCCAAGTACAACAGCGAACCACCGCTATGGTTCCTTGACGTGAATGCCAAGCGCATTGAACTAGACACAGACCACCTATTCAACCAGACGTTTTTCCAGAAGGCGTGCATGGAACGATTGAACCTGCTGCCTCCAACACTACGCAAACAGGATTGGGAGCAGCTACTCAATACGTTACTGCGCGAGATGGTGGAGCTTGAGCAGATTCAAGAAGCAAGTGAAGACACCAGTATCACTGGCCGCTTTACTGACATGGTGGAAGAATTCTGCACGCACTTGCAGCAGGCGATGGACAGGGATGAAATCTTAATGGGACGGCCGTGGACGAGTGAAGACGAAGGCAGGGTGTACTTCCGAATCAAAGACCTTGAGGCACACTTAAAGCGCAACAACTTCGGCGCGTTGTCTGCGCCGAAGATGGCACAGCGTCTACGTGATCTAGGTGGCGAACCATTTAGCTTGTTCTTAAAGGGGCGGACTACGCGTGTGTGGCGGTTACCAACCTTCACGCGTCAGGATTCGCCGTTTGACACACCAACGATGCAGAAAGGGGTTCCATTCTAATGATTAAGATTGACGGTTACGACGAAGCGATTATTGGCCCTGCGATGGTATGGACGGAGAACGGCGCATTCAATCAAGTGTTGGTGTACAACGGGGAATGGATGCGCGGAATAATCATGCGACGCGATGGTATGACCAGCGAAGAAGCGCGAGAGTTCATCGAGTTCAACATTGAAGGCGCGTACATGGGGCCACACACTGCTGTAATTGTTTGGCCGGATGATGTATGGTTTATGTATGACGAAGTCACCTTATGAACATTAAGAAGATTTTCGGTCCCCCCGGCACAGGAAAGACTACGTACCTGCTCAACGCTGTTCAACAAGAGTTGGAGGAGGGCGTATCTTCTCGCCGCATCGGCTATCTTGCATTTACACGTAAGGCAGCAAATGAAGCGAAAGGACGTGCCATTGAAAAGTTTCCTGATCTAAACGCAGATGTTGATTTTCCTTGGTTCCGTACTCTACATAGTCTTGCTTATCAGTCCTTGGGCATTCAAAGCAGCCAGATGATGAAAGCGGAAAACTATAAAGAGTTTGCGCGAAAGGCCGGGCTAGACTTTTCCATTGACACGGGAGAAGAAGACTTCATGATTAAGACAGACCACCCTGTCTTAAATGAAATCAACATTGCACGCGCTAGGCAAGAAGATTTACGGGCGCACTACAACCGTAGCAGGACCACAATCGAGTGGTTTCATTTTGAGTATGTAGAGCGGGCATACCGTCAGTACAAAGAGGCAAACGGACTACTAGACTTCACTGACCTATTAGTACAGGCAGTAGAACATCCAGAACGATTGCCCTCATTTGAAGTATTAATCATAGATGAAGCGCAAGACCTTTCGCGCCTTCAATGGCATTTAGTCATGGCATTAGCAGAACGCAGTCAACGCGTATTAATTGCGGGAGATGATGACCAAGCGGTGTTTACTTGGGCAGGTGCAGACGTGGAAGCTTTCCTCGATCTACCGGGCGAAATCATTGTGTTGAATCAGTCATACCGTGTGCCTGCGTTAATTCACCAACTGGCTGATCGAGTAGTGAAGCGGATTCGTTTTCGACAACCCAAGGAATGGAACCCTCGGGACATTTCCGGCCAAGTCGAAACGCATTTTTCATTTGATTCCGTTCCCGTTAATGAGGGAGAATGGCTGATCATGGCATCAACAAACTACATGCTGAATGATCTGCACTCATGGCTAAAGTCACAGGGACTACTGTTCGAGCGCCACGGACACCGGAGCATCCCTGAGAACGTATTAACAGCAGTGCTGGGTTGGGAGGGGCTGCGTAAGGGCAAAGAGATGCCGTTCTCTGTTGTGCAGCAGGTGTACAAGTACATGAGCACTTCAATGGTCAAACGCGGACATAAGACATTGCGGGGCGTAAGTGAAGAAGGACTATATACGTTAGCTTCGTTGAAAGAAAACCACGGCTTGTTGACAGATGCGCCTTGGTACGAGGTGCTAACCAAGATCGGCAGTGAGAAGAGTAGTTACATTAGTGCTTTATTGCGGCGTGGCACGAAACTACAAAGCAGACCCTTGATTAAACTTAGCACGATACATGGAGCTAAAGGCGGCGAGGCAGACAACGTCTTGTTATTAACAGACTTGTCTACCAAGTTTGCGCGGGAGTATGAATATAACCCTGACGCAGTTAATCGGCTATTGTATGTAGCATTAACGCGCGCGCGACAGTCGCTACATCTTGTGCTTCCTACGGACGGTCAAAAAGGTTTCAGAATATGAGTCAGATGTCGATGTTCCCTCGCCAGACTGAGTGGGTGCCACCAGACCACTTCCCTGACTTATCGGACGCAAAGGAGATTGCAATTGACCTCGAAACATGTGACCCTCACATGGAAAGTATGGGTCCCGGTTGGCCTCGCAATGACGGCTTTATCGTGGGTTATGCTGTCGCCGTGGACGGTTGGAGCGGCTACTTCCCTGTTGCTCATAGCGGTGGGGGCAATCTTGATCGTGGCGTTGTTGAACGCTGGATTAGAAAAGTACTTGCAACCTCCGCCGACAAAGTCATGCATAACGCAGCCTATGATGCCGGGTGGTTACTATCGTCTGGATTCACCATTGGAGGTCGGATTATCGATACGATGGTCGCCGCTCCTCTCATCGACGAAAACCGTTTCAGCTACAGCCTCAATGCGCTTGGCTTCGACTACCTCAAAGAAGTTAAATCGGAACAAGGCCTCAAGGAAGCAGCAGGTGACTTTGGCCTCCACGCTAAGAAAGAACTCTGGAAACTCCCGGCAATGTTCGTCGGCGAGTACGCGGAGCAAGACGCGGCGCTTACGCTAAAGCTCTGGCAACAGTTCAAGATTACGCTGCGTAATGAAGAAGTCGAGAGTATCTTTGGGCTAGAAGCAGAACTGCTCCCCATCCTTGTTGGCATCACTAAGCGCGGCGTACTGTTTGATCGTGACCGCGCACTTGACCTGATCAAGGATTACCAGAAGCGCGAAGAGATACTGATTGCCGACATCCGCAAGCAGTCCGGCATAGCGGTGGACATCTGGGCAGCAGCCACGATTGCCACGGCCTTTGATAACCTGAAGATTCCTTACGAGCGCACCAAGAACGGCCAACCAAGCTTCACGCGTACGTTCCTTGAAACCTGCCCGCACCCAGTGGCGCAGATGATCGTGGAAGCCCGTGAAGTCAACAAGACACACGGCACCTTCTTGCGCCCCTATCTGGAGTTCTCCAAGCATGATGGGCGTATTCATCCGCACGTTAACCAGCTACGGAGCGACGAAGGCGGCACGGTAACCGGTCGCCTGTCCATGGCAAACCCGAACCTACAGCAGGTTCCTGCACGCCATGAGATTACCGGCCCCCTTGTGCGTGGTTTGTTTCTGCCCGAAAAAGATCATTTGTGGGCAGCAGCGGACTTCAGTTCCCAAGAACCACGGCTTTTGGTGCATTACGCTGCCTTACTGGAACTGCCGGGGGCAGAGAAGATGGCTTCGGCCTACCGAGAAGACCCTAAGACCGACTTCCACCAGATGGTTGCGGACATGGCAGGCATCAAACGTAAGGCCGCAAAGACCATCGGTCTTGGCCTGATGTACGGAATGGGCAAACAAAAGCTTGCCAATAGTTTGGATTTACCGCTCGACGAGGCCTCCGAACTGATTGCCAAGTTCCATGAGAAAGTTCCTTTCCTGCGCGGAACCATCGATGCCGTGATGCGCCGGATCGAACACCCCGGCTCCAACGGGTCAATCCGTACCCTACTGGGCAGGAAGTGCCGCTTCCCGCTCTGGGAACCCATGGAATGGGGCGTAAACAAGGCGCTGCCGCGCGAAGAAGCGGTCGTGAAGTACGGACCACGGATCAAGCGGGCAATGACGTACAAGGGCTTAAATCGCCTGATCCAAGGATCAGCAGCAGACCAGACCAAAGCGGCCATGGTTGCCTTATCCAAGGCGGGCTTCGATCTAATGCTACAGGTACACGACGAGATTGCCATTAATGTACGCAATGAAGCAGAAGCACAAGAAGCCGCGCGTGTTATGGAGACAGCAGTGGAACTGGAAGTACCCAGTGTGGTGGATGTAGATATTGGCAAGAGTTGGGGCGAGGCCTCATAACTTTACAATTGTCCTCACTTAGGTTTACAGTATACGTGTCGATTAGCAGCGACAAAGGCAACCATTTCCCGGCCAGCGATGGCCGGGTTTTTTTTCGCCAAGGTATTGCGTAGTGGGTATTCTTGAGATACATTGCAGTTTGTTGTACAAGAAAGGAGAAATTAATGCCAGCGATATACGGTAAACGACGAAAGCCTACGCCTCTGGGTAAGAAGGTTCCTAAGTCACCCGCACGCCGTCACACACCATGGACCACGCTGACTATCCGAAGTGAGCACTACGCCATGTTGCGTGAATTGGCGGACTTTTACGAAACCACCATCGGTCAAGTTGCAATGGATTTGATTGAACGTGATTTCAAAAAACGACTATGGGAACAACAACAAGCCGGGAGGACTAAGTATGTACCACGTGCATAAGCGAGAACTACCACTACAACTGCTGTTTGACACCACCGTGGAATATGAAATACTTCCCGCTGAGGATGGGTTGCCCGAACAGCTAGAGATAACAGCAATACACATTCACACGCTTCACCCCTTGCGTAAGACGCGGCGCAAATTAAATGTGCTCCACGCACTTAGTGAAGGGGAAATCATCAATTTAGAAGATCAGTTGATGGAGGACGCAAATGGACAGTGATTATTGGAAAGAGGTAGCAACGCGCTATCGCAACGAACGGGACATGGTTCTCGAAGAGAATCGTATCCTACAAAAAATCCTTTTGGAGAAAACAGGACGCGCGCACGATGGGGCGGATTACCTACGTGAAATCAAGGAAACCGAAACACGGCCCACGTTCAAGCAACGTATTAATCAACTCTTCGAAAGGACCTTTCGTGGCACCACCGGATAAATCCTCGCACCAGCTACAACTGACCTTCTTCTCCAGTGACTTTGAGAGATGGAAACTCAAGTTCTTCAAGCTTTGGGGGCGATCCTTCTGGGTGCTTCTGTTCTTTCTTGTGGGCTACATGCTTGGGGAAGGCGTGACAGAGAAGCGCGTGTTGGATGACTGCCGTTACAGCAATAGCTTTCGCGTGGGCTTTCTTGCTTACACTTGCACACGGAGGAACATATGAAAGACTTTCTTTTCATCGCAGGTGCCGCTTATCTCTTTGGAGCATTGACACATGGCCTACTCTGGATCGGACAGACCCTCGCAGCATGGTTCACGGGACATGTGTGATCCACAGAAATTGCAGTATGCAATAGTGTCGGCGCGTTTATCGGGATACGCGTCAGCATTAAAACAGAAGGACGATCCCGAGCTAGTGTATTTACTAATCAAGGCGGCGGCACTACTTGAGAATGTTTGGGTAGATTATCAACGACAGATACAGCAGAAAGCGAGAGAGGGAAATGACTGATAAACAAATGCTTGTAATGGCCGGGGCGGTCTTCTTAGCCCCGCATTTGCCCAGATACTTTGCCTACGTGTTGGCTATTACATATTTCATTATGGGACTAGTTTGGGGACAATCATGAACAGAGAAGACATTATTCGCATGGCGCAGGAAGCCTGTGGTGATCCTGCGTGGGACGGCGGGGTCGATTGGGTGTGGGGCGAGGTTGAACGCTTTGCCAAGCTAGTCGCAGCAGCAGAGCGCGAAGAGTGCGCCAAGATAGCCTTCAATGCAAAAACATACATGCAAGCAGCGCATGAAATCCGCGAGAGAGGTGCGCCATGACCTTTGTTTTGGTTTGGGTGCTTGTGTCTTTTGATTCATACGCAAGCGGTATGGTGTATTCACCGCCCATGCAGACGTTAGAAGATTGCAAACGGCTGCAAGAAGCTGCGATGAAGCTATCTCAGCACAGCAAAAACACATGCGTACAAATTAATGTACTACGAGGGACGCAGCGATGACTGACCGAGAACTGATGCAGCAAGCGTTGGATGCGCTGGAGGGTTACGCAAGGAACTGTCGGTGTGAAGGCGGGGGTGCGCCATGTGATGCAGCAGAAGCACTCCGCGCCCGACTCGCGCAGCCAGAGCTGGAGCCGCTGGCGTGGTGGCAACCCAACGAGTACAAAATCGAAAAGTCATTCTCTTGGCATAAGAAAGGCGGGTTTATCAAGCCACTCTACACCGCCCCACCACAGCGCGAATGGCAAGGGCTGACGGATGAGGAAGTGCGGGACTTGTGGTCGTGGTCAATGACCGCAAAAGCGGAGCGCACGGCAAACACACAACAACACGCCTTCGCCCGCGCCATTGAAGCCAAGCTGAAGGAGAAGAACACATGAAAACCCCTGTCTTATCCATTTACTGGAAGGGTGATACAGACGAAACCGTACTCATCCTGTCCGATTCATTCCAAAGGCTACATGGTGTCACAAAGATTGACCTGTTAAGAGATAGCCTATATTTAATCGAACGCGCGCATAAAGATGCATTAGAAGAATTTGCCGAAGACACTTTAAAAAGTTTAGCGGAGCAGACAAATGGAACAACGTAATCGTGAAATACGCCACTACAACGGCTGCATCAAAGAAGCAGATATGTTCCTAATGAGACGTGGACAACGCAAAACCATCCTCATTGAAAGCGAACTGGGCTATTTGAAACGTAAGTGTTACCTGCTAAATATTAAACGCTTTGACAAAGAAAAGTCTTACCTACAGAAGGTCTACGTGGATGCCGTCACCGGTAGCATGTATGACTTCATGAGCGGCGAGTGCTTAAGTTCCACGCGCTTGCGTATTGTTGAAATCCTCAAGTGACAAGGAGCACGGATCATGGAACAGCGGCAGTGGCAAGACTTAACTGATGAAGATATCATCGAGATAGTCAAGGCAGCGGAGCTTGGACACCCGTCCCTGATCCCGCCGTACACTAAGTGGTTATTCCAACAGGTCGCACAGAAACTGAAAGACAAAAATGGATTTTCTTCCCAGTGAGCTTGACCCTGAGCGCGCGCCGTTCATGCAGGTCTTACGGCTGCGCATTGATGGCGTGGAGTACGATTTCTTCGGTCCGGAATTGAGCGGAAAAGGGGAAATCGTGGAACTGGCCGAGGTCGCATTCATCGACACCGTCCCCCTGCCTGCGGTAATGCTCATGCTAACCGCCGCGTGGATAAGCTATAACTCAGAGGAAAAAAATAAATTGCAGTAGCAGGTATTTCTGCGATACACTTCGCAGGCAGTCCAACCAGAAAGGAGAAATTAGATGGAAGCTATTTCATTAGATGTACGCAACGTGACCGAGGTTATCGTCTCGGACGTTCGCACCAGCGGCGAAACCTACTGCTGGCGTGAGCTAGAAATCCTCGACAAGAACGGCGTAATCCTGCGCATTAGCTTGTTTTCCGCAGACGTGAATGATGACGCGCTGCGCATCAGGGCATGAGGCACGTTGCCCACGTTGACTTTCGCCTGCAAGGCATTCCCTGCGTTATCGGCGTGCTTTGCTACGAAAGTTATACCCCCGCCTACACCAGTGGTGCCCCCGAACGCTGCTACCCAGCGGACGGCGGCATCGGTGAGTACGAAATCCTCGACAGACGTGGTCGCCCCGCCCCGTGGCTGGCGAAAAAGATTACCCCCGCCATCGAGGAAGACATACAAGAAGCTATCTACATTGCCATGGAGGAATGATGGAAGAAGACAAAATCGCAGCAGCATTTGCCACGTTTCACGCCGAAAATCCCTTCGTTTACCGCCGCCTGCGTGAACTCGCACTGGCCGTGCGCCGCGCAGGTGTCTACAGGTATGGCATTTCCGGCTTGTACGAAACCCTTCGCTACGAAATGCACCTCGACGCGAAACACGACGGATTCAAGCTAAACAATAACTACCGCGCCCTCTACGCACGGGAATTGGCACGCAATGAACCCGAACTAGAAGATTTCTTCGAATTTAGGGTGCGTAAACCACGCGCCACGCAGCACCTAGCCCCACGCACTGACGCATGGGATAACCCACTTCGGTTTCAATCAATTAACGATGCGTAAACGCTCCAAATACCGGCCAAAACCGGTACTCAAAAACCCCCTCGGCTACGTCATGGAAAGCATGAAACCCATCGCCGAACATGACAGCTACCTGATTGACCTGAAGATCAAGAATCACCTGTCCATGTCCCGCCTGACCCAAGGCACCGCCTCACGCGACGATATGGACAGGCTGATCGTCATAAACAATATCGTCCACGCCCTGCTACGCCTCGGATTCGGTACAGAATTCAAGCAGTACATGGACACCGGCCGCGATGCACTCTACGAAGTTTGTAGTAGAGGCATGGCCGAACAACGATTCGTGTGCCGCGCACCAGAAATCACGGCACTGAACGACTTGCTCGAGCTTCACGACGCACAAATGGCCGTCCTAACCATCAAGGATATGGAAAAGGCAATCGCGTTAGTGGAACTCGAACACCGCATCGGCCGGATGGTGCCGATTAAACCCAAGGAGAAGCCCCATGGCAAAAGCAAAGAAAAGTGACCCCGCTACCCCACCAAAACGCCGAGGAAGGCCTCCAAAGGCCGCTAGAACGGCTTCTGAGCCAATTACCGTACCAGAAGTGGTCACGGCGGTATTTAACGCCCCTGATGCCGATTTTGACGCGTCATTGGATGCCTACATCGCAGAGGTGGAAAAGACCGGCCAAGTCATCGAGGCAATGAATCTCGCCCTACTCCGCTTACAACGCATTACGGCTACCCTACGCCTCGCTACCCTCTTCCCCGTCGGCGAAGACCGCAACGACGAAGCACTCGCCCTCGCCATGTCTATCGAACTACTGGACGGGGTTCACGAAGCACTGTCCATGGGACTTGCTGAACTGAAAACAACCATGTAACACGAACCACGCACGTTAGCCCGCTAACGTGCGTGTTTGTTGCCGGTTTAGAAACGTGAGGAAAGTACCCTGTTAAACGGGGTTTATTACGTCTACACCCCCCTTTATAGGGGTGTTTCTAGAAAAAAAAGTGGTTTTGTTTTTTTCGAGTGAAAAGTACCGT
>SXGQ01596717.1_pt1 | contig 11389 bp, 13 predicted proteins | sample 3178371 | NCBI WGS metagenome assembly SXGQ01 (sample SAMN11356859, study PRJNA531348) | freshwater metagenome | isolation source: freshwater sample F1-20 | place: China: Fuxian Lake, Yuxi | collected 2017-12-25 | reverse complement strand
GCCGTAGAGAAATACGGCCTTCAGATCAGTAGATTTTTGCATGCCGGCGATTATGACGCCTACAAGGCACTTTGCACTGAAATAGTGAATCCATGTGACAACTGAACATGGATTGATGGGTATTATGGCGGAAGCGGTGTCCTACGAGCATGAGTGCGTTAAGTATTTTTTCAGATCAAATCTTCAATAAAATCAGTAGCTTATTCAAATAAATAGTTTGCACTAGTTCATACGATATCATTAGAATCTGCTTAATTAATGTGGGTAGAAATGTGGGTAGGCTATGGCAAGACTAATTGAAAAATTAACACCTTTGTGGGTCAGTAAGGTAAAGAAACCTGGCTACTACGGCGATGGTGGTGGCCTATGGCTTCAAGTATCAATTAGCGGCTCAAAGAGTTGGATATTTCGATTCACTATCAATCGCAATCAACGAGAGATGGGGCTTGGTGCACTCCACACCGTAAGCCTTTCGGATGCACGAATAAAGTCAAGGGACTTGCGTTTAATCCTTCAAGAAGGCGTAGACCCAATATTTCAACGAGAAGAAGCGAAACAAGCAGCCGCCCTTGCAAGTGCGAGGATGATGACTTTTGACCAATGCGCCAAGGAATATATTGAAATACATCGGAGCGGTTGGAAGAACACTAAACACGCAGGCCAATGGGAATCCACGATTGCCACATATGCCAGCCCTGTATTTGGCTCGTTTCCTGTTTCTGAGGTGGACACACCTTTGGTGGTGAAAGTTTTGAGTCCCATATGGAAAGATAAAACTGAAACTGCAAAAAGGCTACGGGGACGCATAGAGAAGATATTAGCTTGGGCAACCACTAGTAAGTTTCGACAGGGCGAAAACCCAGCACGATGGAGAGGCCACTTTGAAAACCTATTGCCCGAACCAAGCAAGATTCAAATAAAAAAACACTACGCGTCTTTGCCTTGGAAAGAAATTCCAGGTTTTATGAACGCTTTGAGTGAGCAAAAAGGAACTGCAGCTCGTGCTCTTGAATTGCTAATTTTTACTGCTACGCGTACTAGTGAAACTCTTGAAATGACATGGGATGAGTTAAACCTTGAAGATGGTGTGTGGGTGATTCCTGCTGAGCGTATGAAGGAGAAAGTTGAGCACGAAATTCCATTGTCTAGACAGGCTATTAATTTGCTGTGTGAAATTCCAAGAATCAGTAAGTTCGTCTTTACGAGTTCAAAGTACAACAAGTGTTTATCTGACATGAGCCTCACAGCAGTATTAAAGCGAATGCACAACAAGAGCATCAAAGACGGGGGCAAGGGGTGGATTGACCCCAAGCAAGATAACAGGCGAATTACATCTCATGGATTTAGATCAAGTTTTCGTATGTGGGGGGCGGAATCGACTTCTCACTCATTTACCCGCGAAGTTATTGAATTTGCTTTGTCACACCAATTACCAAATAAAGTTGAGTCGGCATACCAGCGAGGAACAGTCTTTGAAAAACGTATACCGCTAATGCAGGCATGGTCAGATTACTGTTCCAATTCGCAAGTTTCTGCTACCGTTAGTCCAATTAGACTAGCTATAAATAGCAAGCACTAAAAAACTATTGCAAACTTATTTGACATGTATTAGACTTAATTCAGCGTAACAAGATAACCACTTCGGCCTTGTTGCAAGTCTTGAAGATTTCAAGGCCATGACTCGGATTATTGCGGCTTCGCGCCGGATAAATTCGCAAGACGCCCACCACAATTACCACCGGTGGATAACGTCTCAGGTAACCCTGGGACAAGTCTTGACTAAATTTCTGACAAGTCCCAATGCTTTGGAGAAGCTATGTCAGATACCTTTTTACGATTACCCCAAATCATCGGCAACCGAAACGCTGTACCGCCCATTCAACCCATCATCCCTGTTTGTAAAACAACGTGGTGGGCAGGCGTTAAATCCGGCATTTTTCCAGCGCCAATTAAGCTGTCGCCAAGAGTAGCCGTTTGGCGTTCAAGCGATATTTATTCATTAGTAAGCAAACCCAAAAAATAAAACCGAGGTAGCGGTAGCAACGCTAAACCTCGGTCTAAATTTATTCATCTAGCAATGATATTTTAAGCCTTTTGCGTATTGCTGTCGCACGTCGGTTTTTCTTCTTAAGGAAAAATCATGACAATAATTTATATAGTCCGTCGTTTGACTAAAAAATCAATAGTTAAATTAGCGCTTTCTGACCTTATAACAATCAAGCTGGCCGATTGGCTGATACAGCGTGGAGGTTTAAGCCATGACTGAAATCAATAGACTTCTTGATGCCATATCAGTAATCGGCCTACCGCCGCCAACTGAATCTCAACTTGTTGCCGCTATTGAAAATCGGAAACCTGCTAGGTGGTCAACCAACGGTAAGAAGTTGGATCGTGCTGGGTTTTGCTTCTTGCGACAAATCGATCAAATCCTTGTTGCTAATTTTGGTTGTATGAGGTCAGGCATTAGAGGATATTGGTCATCCAAGAGTCAAAATGATATGGACTCAAGCCAGTGGCAAGCTCATTTAAAGCACAGGGAAGAGCTATCAAAGCAACTTCAAGAGGACGCCCAATTCAAGGCCTCAGAGGCGGCTATAAAGGCTCAGGAGCGATGGAAAGTAGCAAGATCAGCAGATAAGTCATTCCCATATCTTTTGGCCAAAAATGTCCTTCCTTATGGCTTACGGGTAGAGGGTGAAAACTTGTTGATCCCCTGTCACCGATTTGATGATGAAGCTGGCTCGTTCATTATTTCCACACTACAAACTATTTCACCAAGCGGAGATATGTTTTTTATGACTGGGGGCACAAAGAAGGGTGGTTTTTATGAAATCACAAACAAGGAATCACCCAAAGACCAGTTCATTCTATGTGAGGGATTCGCTACTGGTGCATCGATCTTTGAAGCCACAGGAATTTCTACGGTTGTCTGCTTTGACGCTGGAAATTTACTACCTGTTGCCAAGACAATTCGAGCTAAGTGTCCCGACTTTAAGTTGATCATTGCTGCGGATGATGACTGGAAGAACGACCCTAACACTGGACTTGTAAAAGCAAAGGAAGCGGCATTAGAGATTGGCGGTTATCTGACTGTACCTAAGTTTCTAAAGAATAGGGGCGATAAGGACACTGACTTCAACGATTTAGCCCGCATGTCTGGGATTGACTCGGTTCGACTTCAAATTGAATCTGCAACAAGGGTTGAAGTTATTAAAGATGGCGTGAAACTGATTTGTGGCTCAACTATCAAACCAGAAAAGATCGATTGGCTTTGGGTTGGTTGGTTAGCCATGGGCAAATTAGCTATCTTAGCGGGCGAACCTGGAACAGGAAAGACAACCATTACCAACAATATGGCCGCAACTGTTACCACTGGAGGTCGTTGGCCAGATGGTTCAAATTGTCCTGAGGGTGATGTTCTTATTTGGTCGGGGGAAGATGACCCAAGCGACACCCTAATGCCAAGACTTATTGCTGCTGGCGCAAATATCAATAGGGTTTACTTTGTGGGCGATAACACCGTTACAGGCAAAAGCAGACCTTTTGATTTGGCTACAGATGTTGAACTACTTTTGGAGGCTGCCTTCAAGCTGCAAAAACTTAGGTTAATAGTGTTTGACCCCATCGTTAATGCAGTGGCTGGGGATAGCCATAAGAACACAGAGGTTCGTCGTGCCTTGCAACCATTGGTTGACTTTGCCTCAAAGATTGGCGCATGTCTAATTGGCATTACTCACTTCTCTAAAGGTGGCCAAGGCTCTGACCCGACTAAACGAGTCATGGGTTCAGTTGCTTTTACTGCGGTGGCTAGGGTAGTTATGGTGGCCGCCAAAAACAAAGACGACGAGGGTAATGAGCGTCGAGTATTTGCAAGGTCTAAATCCAATATTGGCCCTGATGATGGTGGCTTTGAGTACAGTCTTGAACAGGTAGAAGCTTTACCGGAGATTTGGGCAAGTCGTGTGGTGTGGGGAAATGTTTTGACTGGCACTGCCAAATCTTTGCTGGCTGAGCAAGATGAGGATGAGGGAAGCGGTTCAGATGTGGTCGATCTGCTACGAGAAGCGCTAAATGCGAACAGCTGGACAAACGTAAACGAAGTGCAGAAATCCATTGTCTCTTATGGGTTCACTAAAAAACAAATTTGGTCTGCTTCAAAACGACTAAATGTCATTCGTAAGCGTGGTGGCTACCAAGGTGCTATGTATTGGAGATTACCAATTGAAGCTAACTTAAAAATACCTGACCTTCCTATTGACAAAAAAAACCTGTCCATAGATTCCATAGATTCCTCTTTTCAAAGCAGGGAATCAATGGAATCACTGATAGTGAGTGGAATCAATGACGACCTTCAAAACTACGTTTTAGATGATCAGGGGGTATCTATATGACAACCCAAGAAGTCATCAACCACCTTCACACGGCTGGGCTTTCAGTTGCAATGCAAAAAGGTGAAATCATTAACTTGAAGCCAACTAACTTGGTTACCACTGACCTAGTTAATTTGGTCAAACTCCATAAGCAGGCTTTGATTGAGTATTTCAAAGAAAAGGACGCTACAAAAACCCCATTAGCAGGCTTTCACTCGATCTACGATGGTGATCCTTTACTTGGAGAACTTCTAGACCTTAGCAACCAGATTTGTAATCATTGGAATGATTCTGAAGCTGCTAGGGCTGAAATGAGGTCAGACATTCTTTCTTATCCAACTCACCAAAGGGAAGCTCTAATGGCCACATTAAAAAACTCTCTAAGGGCTGATAAGCCAATGGGAAGCCTCGATGGTTTTACATCAGCACCCTCAACACTAAATTCTAAAGAATGTGGGGGGAGCAAGCATCCTTCCCTCACCACTAGGAGAATCTATGCCGAGAAAAGGCTATAAACGCGCTCCAGGGCGTTCTGTAGGGATGCCACAGGTCATGGTAGCCCATAACTTCAATCGTCGAATTACGGCTGAGGAGGCTTTGATCTTGGCTACTGCTGGAGATGGGTCTAAGACTGAAGGATTTAGAAATCTCTTGAGTCTTTATTGTGAACTGCATAATATTGGCTTTCGGTGTCACTTAGACATTAGCGAGTTCATGGCTCAATTTAATTTGCAACGAAAATAAATTAAAGTCCCAATAGAACCTAAAGAAATAAATTCCAGAAACGGCATTTAATATGGGTGTCATCACAGACCTGACTATAGTACGCAGTTCAGACATGTAAATGAAAACCAAGGGTCAAAATATGAAGTCTCTACGAGTAGCCCTTGCCACACTCTCAATGGTTGCGGCAACTTCATCAGCCGCGCCCCCGGATGAGGGAGTCCTTGCCTATGGCGTTGGCGGGAAAGGATGTGGTAACTATATAGAAAACCGCAGAAAACCAAATCAGAATTTCGATAATGAAATGGTGGACTGGACGTTTGGCTTTATTTCCGCTCATAACTTGTATCTGCTTAAACCACAGGTAAAGCAAACGCTACCCGGCTCAACCATCTTGGCTTACTTGGATAAATACTGCCGGGAGAATCCACTTGCTACCACTGGGCTGGGTGTTGCTGAGTTAATCCAAATTTACACGAAGCCATGACTAAGGCCATCATGCGCATCCACGTGAATGGCGGGGCCAGGAGATCAACTGTTTCCAAAAGAACAGGAAGTTGCATCAAAGTCAATTGAGAAACTAGTTACATCAAAACTCCAGTCTGTATCCTTTTGTTACCTCCAAATGAAATTCATAATCACTACAATTTTTTCAATTGCATTCTTAAATTCAGCAGATGCAAAAAGTCTGGAAATAGAAGATTACTGCAACTACAAGCAATCAGCCTCGCACGTAACAATAAATTTACCAATCACTTTGAAATATAAGGATGGAACTTCGTTTGCAAAATATCTTTTCATTTCATGTAGCAAGGGTCGGTATTGTTCTGGTTTTATTACAGGCGGTGGCGCTAGTATCAGGGCTGCTAACGGTGGAACTTGGGTACTTGACGAGCTGACGGTTAAGCACATGGGTAAAGATTCAGTTGTCTTAGTTAGCGGCATCAACGAATTTCTGCTTGATGTTCCAACTAAATTATTTAGATGGACTGAAAATTCATCAACTGGTGGCATTGCTGAATACAGATGTTCCAAAATCTTTTCAGAATGATTGACTATGCTGGCATTCCACCAATTCAGTAGAAAATATTATTGTCAAAATTTGATTGAAATGCCTATTCGCGCTACAAATCTAAATTTAGGCTTATAGGAAATCAAGTAGAGCTTACTATGAAGAAATCTAAATTGAACCAGCTATTACTTCAAATAACTTTGTTGATCTGTTTCTCAGTACCTGTAAATGCTCAAGTCGAGAAATCATTGGTTGGCTTTCAAAATATTCCATGGGGAACAAAACTATCTGCAATCAAAGCCAAGCAATCGAATTTGCAAGTTATTGATATGTGCGTAGATTGGCCGCTAGGAAAGAAAGCTGCAAAGGAAAGTAATAGCAGCTGTCGAAGACTTGAAGATAAGAATTACTTGGTCGGATCAACGAATTTAGAACTTACGTACAGTTTTGATTTTGATGAACGACTGACTTATGTGACCTTAAATTATCAGCCTGAGAAATTAGCTTTAGATGAATTAGATTTGCTAAAGAAGTGCTCAGCTACATTTGATAATTTATCTTATTTACTAACAACAAGGTATGGTTCAAGTTTTGTGCCCTCAAACTCTTCACCTCAATTTGGATACGATGTGTCAGAATATCAAGCATGGATTCCACATCCAACTGAAATTTGGATTGCAAAATCAACTGGCTCACCATTAAAGTCATTTCATCCTTGTAGTGTAAAAATTAAATACTCTCCAAGGCAGCCCATGGAATCAAAGAAACTTTAAGTTTCACCAAATCCAAAGGTTCTGTGAGTAAGCCGCCTGGATGACAGTCCCATCGGTATTACTTAAACTAAGAACTAGGAATACGACTATGGAATGCTACTGATGGCGGGTATCGTTTTGGCTATTACAGAGGGTATTGCTGGATTTCGGAGGGGTTTGGCAGTGCATAAAGTTATTTCAAAGACCTGTATTTCAGTGCATTTCTTTTGCAACAGGCTTTGAGCCAATGAAAGTCAAAAATGGAATACGTCATCACAATTGCCTTACTTTTTACTTGCTTTAATGTTTGGGCCACTGCCCACAATACAAAGCAACTAAATGATCGTTTAAATGAGCATTTAAATGAATCGAACTTACTGCTGAAAGAAATGAATGAAGAGTTGGCGTCACTTAGGTTGATTGTGAAAAATCGTATTGAAAAAGACGAAAAAAACATCCACAGAGCATTTGAACCCTAAAAGATCACTATGAAAAAGCTTTTATTTTTACTTCTTTTTGCCTTGTGACCCTTCAAAGTGCCCCATATGCGGCGAAACTAACCAGTGCGCTCATGAGATTTCTAAAGCCACTGGAAGGCCTCAGGAGCCTTGCTGGTGTATGACTGCAGACTTCTCCGCAGAGCTTCTTGATCTAGTCCCAGAAGAGGCTAAGAACAAGGCTTGTATCTGTAAGAAGTGCGTGACTTAAAGTGAATCAAGTATTGACTTCTTCTTTTCTAAAAAGTCTTTTTCGTTGATGAGACCTTGATTAAACAATTCAGTCAAATCTCGAAGTCTTTTTGCTATCGGAGTGTCAATAGTCGAAGATATAGGCGATACCAAAGCAGGTGGTTGAATTAAATTTACATTAGTCGGCTTACTGTCAGGGATTAAAACCTGAGCAATGTCAGTCGTTTTCAATGAGTTAATGTTCGGCAAACCGCTAATTCGTTCCGGTAACTTTTCTAATGTTTGTCTTTCAAATGACCAGTTAACAGTTGGTATCCATGAAGTAACAATCAAGACTTCATTTGCAAGATCAAAAACAGTCCAAGCATAGGTTAAGTTGTTTTTTGTTGATCTAAGTTGTCCTGAAATATGAAAACGAAGAACGGGAATGCCGTTTATTGTGGACGAGATAATTTCTGACTCATTAGCATTTGTCATCCCGTTTCTAAAATTAGCAAGTCTGTCCCTTGCTAAAGACATCAAATCTACTTTACCTACTCTTGGGGTAGAACTTACAGAAAGCCATGCATCTGTCGTAGGCTGAGAACCTAAAAAAATAACACCACTAGATTTATGTGACTCTGGGATCGTGCGCTGAGTCCAACCGCCCTGCCCCATAGGTAAATCGATACCAATATTTGATGATCCAGTATTTGAAGTTAAATTAACTGTCTCTAAAAGCGCTCGAATTGGATGTATGGCATCCGTGCATCTACTTGAAGTTCCTGAAATCGATTTGACTATCTTTATCTCACCGTTTGCTAAGCGAATTTGACTTCCAACTTTTGCATCTGCACCTACGCAATGCTCTCCCTCTGCACCTGAGATTGCATCAGTTATCTTCCCTGTAACAGACCCAGGTAAATAGAAGAAGAACCAAGCCTGTGCACTTGTGCAGCAAATTAACAGTGTCAGTCCAATTAGCTTTGGAAAAAATCTCATTGGATTTATGTAAAAGTTATAAGTTCTGAAATTGTTGCTTTTAAACCGTGGCCTGTCAAACCGTGGCTTGATTTAGGATTTCTAGGAAAACTCATGACTTTTAGAGAAGTCATGCGCAATAAAACCGTAGAGGAGGTCAGAGCAACTCTGGCCATGAATTTGAGAACTATTCGCCTATCAAAGGGGATCGCTCAAGAGCGCCTTGCTTTGGACGCTGGGGTGGATAGAACGGTTGTGAGCAAGATTGAAAGGGCTGTTACAAACCCATCAATTGAAGTTCTTCTCAAACTTGCAAACCAACTGGATGTTGATTTGACTGATTTATTTGTAAATTAGCACCGTTTTTTTATTAACAAATAATTACTTTCTGGTTTCTAATGCCTTTACTCCAGCATTTAGGAACTTTCAGTGACCTCTTCAAAGACAGAAGCACTTGCCTTTTCAGTGCGCCTAAGGGCTGCACTTGAGGCAAATGGGGTAAAAGTATCGCCAACTGTAGTAGCGAATTACTTTACCCTTCAAAATAGCCGAGGAATTACTCCTCACACTGCTCGCAATTGGATACTGGGTAATTCAATGCCAAGGCAGGATCACTTGAGAGTTTTAGCAAGTTGGCTCAAGGTTAGCCCCGACCAGCTACGATTTGGAAGGTCTGAGGCCAACACCACCATTTTTAGAGGCTATGAGGTCAGCATTGAGGATCAGGAATTCCTAGCGAAGTACTTCTCACTTACCCCTACTCAAAAATCCATCGTTCGGTCTGTAGCAAATTTTCCAATTTGATTACTTATGTGGATTGGAGTTGATTAGACCTATTTAAGCTTGATCGCAGACAACACCAATGCTAAGTCTTTGGGCAACCATAAACAAATACCTTCATGAACTTTAATTTGGTAGAGCCTAAAAATTAAAAGAGCTAATTCTTAAAATAAAAATCACCTAAAACTTGATCGTAAATAGCAGGTACTTGCTCATGCCCAACAGTTTTAGCCAGCTCAGCCACTTCGTTGCGAACATTTTTAACAATTCGGTCAATGCTAATCCCCGGCTTCTGCATTTCTTTCAAAAAAGTTCTTGTGAAAACTCCGTTTTTATTTTTATCGTTATTTCCGAGTCGATCCAACGCTTGTTGACCTGTTCCAGCCGAAAAAACAACCATCTGCCCTGTCGCGGCTGTTGTAGGAGCCAATCCTCTTCCGCCTATATTGCGACCTGTGGACTTAAAAGGGTTATCCCTGCAAGCATCAATCATTGCCAAAGTAAATTTAGCCTTCTTTTCGGTCATGTCATCCAAAATTCTTTGAAGTTGAATTGCTTCATCTTTGACTTGCGCTTCTGACTCACTACCAATATCGGTAGGCAATAAATAATTAGCGGCTCCCAATTGAACGCCATGCCCGGCAAAGAAGAACATGACTTCATCGCCACCTTGAACTTGGCTTGAGAAGGTTCTTAATGCAGTCTTCATCTCCTTTTCATTTAAATCAAGCTGCAATGTAACCTTGTATCCAACAGCAGTTAAGTTTGAGGCAATCGCTTTAGCATCTTCGCGGGCATTCAAGAGCTTTGTGACTGATTTATATGTGTCATTTCCAATGACCAAGGCTTTTCTATTTGCCGTTGTTGTAATTGCAGATGTCGGGTTTACTTGGTTTTGTTCCTTGGCGAGTCTTAATTGCTCTTCAAGTTGAGCTTGCTTTCTTTTTGATTCTTCTGCTTCAGCACGGAGCCGGCTAATCTCAGAAGCCTCTAGTGCTAATCGCTGTTGTTCTTTAATTCGTACTTCATAAGCTAAGCGTTCTTGCTCTTTATTTAAAGCCAACTCTTTTTCAAGTTCTTGGCGTTTCTTGCGCTCGATCTCAACTTCAGCGTTAAGTCGATCTCTTTCGGAATTGTTAGGTTGTACCGCTACTATTGGTAATGTTTGATTAACACTGCTTGCTTGTTGTTGTGGTGATGAACCAACTAAATTTAATTTATCAGAATTTGTAGACTTATTAAAACCATACAAAGAAGCTTGATTTTGAGGTACTAAAACAATTCCATCATCGATTACTATAGAACATGCACATTCGCTTGGACAGCTGCTTAAAGCATTAATGGATGCCTCTTCCTTCGCAGATGCCATGGATGGAGGAGGGTTGTACGCAGTTGTCCCGATTGTTACTACATCACACTTTGATGAAGCTGCAATCAAATAATGTCCCGAAGTTCTGGCTATTTCAAAAATTTTTGATTTCCGTTTTTTTTCTATGAATTGTGAAAGAGGAAGATCAGTTAAGCAGCCTTTATCTCCATTTTGGTATTTGATAATTAAGGATGCTGGACAAACAGGTAGATTACTTTGAGCGTAAGCACCCCCGACCATCAGGACAAAAGTAAGAAAGCTAAGAAGGTTCTTCATATCCCCAAATAGTACTCAAAACAAGAAGGGGTGGCTAGTTTTGGCTAGTTGCACATTCACCATACGTATTTAATTGAACCAAATGGAGCATAAAGGAAGGTAGGAGTCCCATCGCCAATAAGTGGGGGTACAGGGTGGGCCTGGCAAATTTGCTTCTTATGTGGATGGGTAGCACCACAACTACTGGAGAAAGTGTGTTACCCCTCCCCCCCCCTCATTAGCCGCCAAAGTCAACCAATGATTGAGGTCATGCTGCAGTCTATTTATTAAAGACTCATGTGGGTAGAAATGTGGGTAGGAAATAAAAAAGCCCCGTAAGGGGCTTATTCATTGGAGTCTTGGCGGAAGCGGTGTCCTACGAGCATGAGTGCGTTAAGTATTTTTTCAGATCAAATCTTCAATAAAATCAGTAGCTTATTCAAATAAATAGTTTGCACTAGTTCATACGATATCATTAG
>SXGQ01284906.1_pt1 | contig 11389 bp, 9 predicted proteins | sample 3178371 | NCBI WGS metagenome assembly SXGQ01 (sample SAMN11356859, study PRJNA531348) | freshwater metagenome | isolation source: freshwater sample F1-20 | place: China: Fuxian Lake, Yuxi | collected 2017-12-25 | reverse complement strand
TTGGTCAATGGGTGCCGGTCCCGGCTGCGACGCACAATATCTGTTCGCTGAAGATGTGCTCGGTGAAAATCGCGGGCATATGCCGCGCCACTCCAAAGTTTACCGAAATTTTGCTGCCGAATACGATCGGTTGCAAAGGGAACGCGTTGCTGCATTTTCTGAGTTTGTAGCTGATGTCAACAGCCTGAGATATCCGGAACAAAAACATTTGGTAAGGATGGACGCGGAAGAACTCAGGCAGTTTGTGAAGCGGATTGAATAATTCTGATCACCAGAGGTACATACTATACGGCCATCGAAACTGCGCGCCTAAATCAGTTGAGTGATTACAGCCTTGTTGGAGTGGACGCTAACAAGGCAATTCAAGCGGGTCTGGCCGAAGCCACGTGGTATGCCTCGCTGGTATCCAAAATTCAAATGGGTAAACTGCCGGAGCCGCGCGATGCACAGACTTTGGCGGGCATCGCCTTGTGATTTCTGTTGTTGATCAGTTTTGGGGTGGCAGGCATTCAGGCATGGGCTAAGGGGTGGGCCAGTATTTCCAGAATTTGTTACGCCGTGCTATATGCCTCGACCTCCGATGCGCGCTGGCACGAAATGTGGCATGGCACAGCTTTCAAAACCGATTGGCCCAACACCATGGTTCACGAGATCGCCTCGTTTATGGTGCTGCGCGAGGCGACAGTGTGGCGCTGGAGCCACACCCGGCGCGATATTTGCGGGCACAGATGCTGGCGCGCATCTACGGGGTGTTTACGATCAAGTGCAGCGGGTGCAGCGGGTGCGGCGGGCGTTTGCGCCCGATTGCCTGTCTCACAGAGCCGACGACGGTGCGGTAGATACTGGCGTATGTCGGCGAGCCAACAACTGCACCAGCAATCGCACCCGCGCGCTCACCACCGGTGGAGGCGAATGCACAGCAGCTGATAAATCCAGAAGTGGTAGAGGCAATCCCCGAACTAGAGTTTGACCAGACGGCAAACTAGTTAGCAGTAGCCGAACAACATAGGTTTGTGGCCGGTGCGACTGCAGAGCCTGTCCCAGAGCTGGGGTTTGATCAGACGGTGGGTTGGTAATCCTGCGCTGTCGGAATGGCAGCGCGCGACGGAGCATAGGCAGACGTGGTGCAGCCGCTTGCAGAGTGCACCGAATGTTTACGACTGCCGATGCTGGATTGAAGACAATGTGCAATCTGCGTATGTTACACGGCTCCTATTTCTCGAAATAACGAACAAAAGTGATTGATTGCCATTCAGCCATTGCTGGAGTGGAAGTAGTGCAGGGTGGAACTTGACCACTGCGGGGCCAGCGCTTACCATTGCAGAGGGTTGGAGAACTTGGATTTCCTATCCATATAGCTTTCCGCATAAGCATTGTCCCCGCGGCTTTGCATACGAGGTTAGCAACGCACAATTTCAGCGAAAGGGAGAACACACCTTATGCCTTTCAGTGGATTCGGAACTGCTGCAACACACGATACAAACTTCACTGCTTTAGACGCATGCCTGTCCGAAATAGTTGACGCCGGATTCTCTCACGCTGAGCTTGCGTGTCCGGATTGGGGTATATGGCTCGGTGGTGCGATAAATGTTCCTCAACTGAAGCGACTGACGAAAGTTACAGATAAATTCCGTGGCCAGCTAGGTTTTACGGTCCATGGCCCGATTGCATTTCACCTCATGAGCCAGGACGACTGGGTCGGAAGGACGCGCTTGCTTCGGGCTGGACTCGAAGCAACCCGGGAACTTGGTGCTGAAGTGATGGTGTACGAGAGTGGATGGATCCAAGAATGGCCGGCTGGCGGATTCACCAATATGCTTGATTTTATGGTGCGCGAACGCGAACTTCTCCGCGAGGTGGGAGAGGAATGCCTTTCATGGAAAGGCAAGATCGCGATCGAAACAATGGCGGGGGCCGAGTACATGCGGTCGTATACGGACTGGCCGCACCAGTTGGTGGACCAAATTACTCTTACAAACCACCGTGCAGTTGGTGTTTGTATCGACACAGGGCACAGCAACATCGCCGCCTCCCGGCTCGGGTACGACTTTCTGGATGGTGTGCGGCAGCTTGCGCCATATGTATTCACTTTCCATTTGCACGACAATTTCGGCACTTGGGCTTCGCCCCACTTGGGATTGAACCACAAATCCCCCGAGTCGTGGGCTTTAGGTCTCGGAGATCTCCACCTACCACCCGGGTGGGGCACAATTCCATTTGAAAAAATGTTAAAAGAGGTTGCATTTCCGCAGTCTCCAATTCTTATGACAGAGATCAACTGGGATTTATACGCACACCTAATGCCCGAACTTCAGGTGCAACTCTCTTCATGGAGCTTGTCGGCTGCGAAAAACACGCCGCCGAATAATCTTTAGAACTGGCATCATTAATCTATCTTAATGATGCAGTTTGTTTTTGCGAGCCACAAAATAATTATGGTATTTTGACAATCCTGACCTTGTAAACTATACTCAACATATGGGTTATTCATCATCCCCGCGCCCAACATTTGAGCGTGCTACTCCGATTCCCTATATGTCGGTCACCCGACACCTGTGGGGGGATAAAGAGAGTGGTGAGGTTGCGGACTGGATTTATGTGTCGAGTAGTAAAGTACACTGCCTCGTATTTGGTCTGCCGCCCCGTGGCTGGTTCAGGCATAGTGACAGTTTTCGCACAATATTTGGGGCTGATGTAACGTACCTTGTACTCAGCGGGGTGATGGTAATTGCAAACCCAGAAACCGGGGAAGTGCACCGCGCCATTGCTGGTGACACGGCATTTTTCCGGCGCGACACGTGGCACCACGTCTACAACTACAGCGCCGAAGCCTTACGAGTATTGGAGTTTTTTGCGCCGCCACCCTCCACGGGCTCAAGTGGTGCTTACGCTAAAGAGAAACCTTTGTTGGTGGAAAACAAGTACACCCGCGACGAGTGGCTGGGGCAGCTTGCCCTAGACGACAATAAGCTGCGAAGGGGCAACAGCATAAAAATTGTACGTGACGCTGGCTTGGAATGGCGCTTGCACGGGAGTGGTTTTCCGACATTAGTGGGATTGGTTGTGTCCACCGAACACTTGACTGTCGGCAAGATACTGTTGCTGTCCGGACAAAATACTGACTTGGAAACGCACGGCGGTGATGAGGCGCTTTATGTTACAGAAGGAGTGATAAACCTACGGGTCGACGATGGTCAACTTCCCAATTGGTTTGAGATCAAGACTGGTGATGGATGCTATATTCCTCAAGGAGTAGCGCATGAGTACTACAACATCAGTGGCGGGCAAGCGACAGCTATCTTTGGTGTTGCTCCAAAGTACGTGCCATGAATATTGATTGTTGGGCCCAAGCCGCGGGTTGTCGCCGCGGGAAAGTTGCTAGCTCTCCCGTTTTTATGTCGTGCACCCCAATATTTTTTGACACGGAAGCATGCACAATGTGGTTTCCACAAAGGAGTTGAACAAAGTTGTAATTTCATTCACGCGCTTACATATAGTTATCTAATATTTTCGACAATCTAAACTGGAGACTAAGATGAAAAACAAGAATGTGATAAATAGGCGAGATTTGATTAGTATGGCCGGACTTGCGGGCACCGGTGCGGTCTTGGCCGCGTGTGCGCCACAGGTATTGGCACCGACGGCCGCACCAGCCGCAGAAGTATCTGCGGGCCCTGAGCCTACAGCGACAACTTACGCTCAAGTAGGTGCCACAACAGATAGTGAGTCAGTAGCGTTCTGGACCCCAGGAGGATCAGCACCATATTGCGCGAACTTTAATGAAGTTTCCAAGAGCTTTATGGCAAAAAATCCGTCTATTAAGGTCGCTGAAACGCAATGTGGGGTCGGCGAGCAGAATTTTATCGAAGTGTTCCTCGCGCGGGTTGCCGCTGGCAATCCACCAGACACATCAATTATTTGGGATGCCCCGGCCTCGCTGGCGGTGCGCGGCGCGTTAGAGCCACTTGATGAGCTAATGGCGATTTCAGAATTTTCGCAAGTAAGCAATTGGCCTGCCGGCGTTCTGGCAAGCTGCCAGTATAAGGGAAAAACCTATGGCTTACCAGTAGCTGCCAGTACATATGCAATGTTTTACAACGTACCAATGCTAGAGAAAAAGGGTATTTCCCCCAAGCGCGAGGATTTTCCTAAGACTTGGGCTGAGATGCGAAGACTCTCGAAAGAGCTTACCGTGTGGGAGGGTGATGTTTTGAAAACAACAGGTTTTCTCGCATACCCACCAATTTTAGACCATGTGGAACTAAACATCTGGTCCGCGCTCAACGGCGGCCAGCTTTACGATGCAAACGCGAACAAGTACACCATTGACTCTGAAAACAATATTGAAATGTTCCAATACTTCCTAGACTGGCTCGATGAGGACTACAAAGGTGACTTGACTGCTATAAATTCCTCCGCCAACTGGAGTTTCTACCCAGACAGCAACGGGCGACCGCCCGAATTTCAAAAGGGCACTATGGGAATGCAGTCTAGCGGCTTTTGGGTTGCTGGCGATATGTACACGTCAGAGTTCAGCCCGGAAGGTAAAAACTGGAATGCGGCACAGTTTCCAGTGGGGCCAAGTGGCTCGGGCACTAAAAGTGGGTACTGGCCAAACTGGATGGTAATCCCTAAGGGCGCAAAGAAGCCAGAAGATGCTTTCAAATATATGGACTATATGGGTAAAGAAGGCGTCATTTCATGGTTCGCAGTTGCACCAGATATGCCCACAAACAAAACTGTAAATACTTCTGTACTTCAAGTACCGAATGTACTGAAGAATCTCGGAGAAGAATTTCACAATAGCCTTCTTAAATTTTTCTTCGCCCAAATGGATGTTGCGACCCCGATGTGGAATTCGCCGATACAAGCTTTTGCGAATGACCAAATCACACGAATGATGGAACAGATCTACAATAAGACAGCAACTCCGAAGGACGCTCTGGCGGAGGCACAAAAGACATGTCAGACTGAGCTTGAGGCAGTGCTCAAAGCGTAAGTATCGCGCAGCTCCAGCGCAATCTTCAGGCAGGGCTGGCTGAATCCGCAGAATGTACCACTGCACACCACGCCAACCCTGCCTGAAGATGTAACAGTCTACCCTGCAACCTGATTATTTCTTGCATGCGCACACGCACTCAAATGACCAAGACACAGCGCAGTGAGGCAATCGCAGGCTTTGCGTTCGTTCTCCCATGGGTTTTCAGCTTGTTGGTCTTTACAACTTATCCGGTACTTGCCTCCTTTTATTACTCCTTCACGCAGTACTCAATAATTGAACAACCAAAATGGATTGGTGTTGAGAATTACGTAAAATTATTTACGGTAGACCCTGCGTTTGCAATCTCGGTTTACAACAGTGCATATTATGCTTTTCTATCAGTGCCGCTTGGGCTGATCTCGTCGCTGGGCATGGCGCTCCTGCTCAATATGCGCGTCCGTTTTATCGACCTCTATCGAACAATGTTTTATCTCGCATCGCTCACTCCACCTGTTGCTGGAACAATAATTTTTTTGGTTATGTTTGAGCCGCGCAACGGATTAGTTAATGGTGTTCTTGGCTACTTTGGAGTGAAGGGGCCTGCGTGGTTCATAGACCCGGAGTGGGCGAAACTTGGTTTGGTAGTGCTAAGCCTCTGGGGGGTAGGTGCCAGCTCACTTATCTTTCTTGCCGGTTTAAAGGACATTCCCAGCGAACTACTGGAGGCAGCCGCAATAGACGGAGCAAGTCATTGGCAGCGCTTTTGGGCAATTACAATTCCGCTGCTCACTCCCGTGATTCTTTACAATTTAGTGACGGGATTAATCGCATCTTTTCAGGTATTTACTGCCGCATTTGTCATTGGAGGAACCACGGGCAAACCCCAAGAGTCTTTGCTAATGTATTTTGTTCATCTCTATCGCAACGCTTTTCGATATTTCAACATGGGTTACGCCTCAGCAATGGCCGTTGTGCTATTTATCGCAGTATTGTTTGTTACCCTCCTAGTGTTTCGAAGTGCGCGGATATGGGTTTTTTACGAGAGTGAGCCGGCAAGTTGAGTATGTCCAGTAGAACCGCGAGGGGTGTCTTCCCTGTCAGCACACCATCGAAACACATTGTTTTTCACTGGGCGAAGATCGCCCGCACAGTGAGTGCACACCTGATACTTATCGGTTTAGCAATTCCTTTCATGCTGCCGTTTTACTGGATGATTATTACGTCGCTCAAAACCAATGCCGAGGTGTTTACCAACCCCATTCAATGGCTTCCATCCGCACCGCAGTGGCAGAACTATCCACGTGCGATCAACTACCCCAACTTTCCCTTTCTGCGCTTTTTATGGAACACTGCGTTTTATTCAGTAAGTGTCACAGTCGGCACCGTGGTTTCGTGCGCGGCCGTAGGCTACGGGTTTGCACGGCTACGCTTCCCATTTCGCAACTTGTTGTTCTACATAACAATCGCAACTTTGATAATTCCCTTTATTGTGACTTTTATTCCTACCTATATTTTATTCAAAAATCTTGGTCTGCTTGGCGGATACACACCACTGATCCTGCCCTCCTTTCTGGGCAATGCTTTTTATATTTTTATGTTGCGGCAATTTTTCTTAGGGCTGCCAAGTGAGTTAGCTGATGCAGCTCGCGTTGATGGCGCAGGTCATTTTCGTACATTCTGGCAAGTAATGCTTCCATTAGTGAAAGCGCCGCTAATGGTGGTCGCCGTGTTCACTTTTCTTGGAGCTTGGAATGACTTTCTAGGCCCGCTTGTTTATCTTGGCGAAAATAACCAGTTTCCTTTGTCATTAGGTCTTTATGCCTTCCGAGCTCAGCGCACCACGGAGTGGGCACTGCTCATGGCGGCTTCAACGGTAACAACCTTGCCCTTGATAATTATCTTCTTTTTTACCCAACGATATTTTCTGGAGGGGATTAAGTTGAGCGGGCTAAAGGGGTGATTCGCCTGATGTATAGGTTGGTGGTTAAGTGCAAGAATTCTGGCGGTTCAGAGACTCCGGGTGTCAAACCGTGCCATACAAAATAATTCAGTCCAAGGAGCAAATAAAAGCATGACAGCGAACAAGAAAGTGCGCATTGGCATTGTCGGGTGCGGAAGCGTAATGCGTGGCCCGTACACCAATCAGATCCGGCGTATTCAACTGGCAGGGTTAGCCATTGATGTGACTATGACCTGCGATGTTACACAGGAGGGTGCTGCCACAGCGCAGCGGTTGTGGCCAGAAGCTGAATTTGTGCGGGACTACCATGCTGTAGTTGAGTCCAACCGGGTCGACCTTGTTTTGGTTCTCACCTCGATGCAACTGCATTTTGAAGTGACCAAGGCCGCACTGCTGGCTGGCAAACATGTATTGGTTGAGAAGCCTATGGCCACGACACTAGCCGAGGGCAAAGAGCTGCTTGAGATCTCAAAAAAGAGCAGGGGCATTCTGCATCCGGCGCCGCATGTAGTGCTTAGCGCCACTTTCAAAGCAATGAAACAGCACATTGACTCAGGCGACATAGGTAAACCCTATCTGGCGCGCGCGTTTTACGGATGGTCTGGCCCAAATTGGGGCAAGTGGTTCTATCAACGCGGTGGCGGAGCACTGTTCGATCTTGGCGTCTACAATGTGGCGACCATGACGGCGTTACTGGGACCGGCTAAACGCGTGACCGCGCTGGCTGGCACCGCAATACCCAAACGGGTCGTCGACAATGAGATGACCACGGTGGAGGTGGTGGACAACGCACATATCAGCCTAGATTTTGGCGATGGCGTTTTTGGCGTGATTTCTACAGGTTTCACTATACAGGCCTATCGCGTGGCCGGCGTTGAAATTTACGGCAGCGAAGGCACCATACAAATGCTTGGGGATGACTGGGCCCCCAAAGGCTATGAACTGTATCGCAAGAGCACAGGTAGGCCGGGGTGTTGGGAACTGTATCCGGATATGGATTCTTACTGGCCCTGGACTGACGGGCTGCGCCACTTGGTGCAATCCATCGTTTCAGGCGCACCCGATGTCGTAACCCCTGAGCATGGCTACCATGTACTTGAGATAATGCTGAAAGCTGAGGAGGCAGGGCGAACCGGCATAACACAAGCCATCGCCAGCACTTTCCGGCCCATTGAGTCTGAAGCGGCAGTGGCACCGAAAGCATCAGTTCACGATCCAACACGAGTCGATGACTAGCCAATATTTTGCTGTCTATTACTAAGGTTTTCTATCGGAGTTTTTATATTGTCTAAAATCAAACTTGCACTTCTAGGCTGTGGCGATGTTGCACAGCGCGATTACCTGCCAGAATTTCATCGCCTTTCCGATCGTGCCGAGATTGTTGCGGTGTGCGGGCGTACACCCGAGCGCGCGCAGATGACCGCAGACAAATATGCCATCCCTCACGTTTACACTGATTATGCAAGCATGTTGCTCCACACGGATGCCGATGCCGTTGTCAATCTCTTGCCTATGCAGTTACATTACGAAACTAATCTTGCAATTTTGCGGGCTGGCAAGCATTTGTACTCTGAGAAAACCGTTGCTGCCAGCGCGCAGCAGGCACAGCAGTTAAGACATGAAGCCCAAACGCGTGGGCTCCTAATTGTGGCTGCACCCTGCATCATGATCTGGCCGCAGATTATTCTCGCAAAACAACTAATTGAGGAGGGAAAGATCGGCGAAGTTCACAGTGCGCGCGGGCTAGGGCATGGAGGAGTACCGCCCTGGGATGATTTTGCTTCAGACCCGACGCACTTTTTTGCCCGCGGCGGGGGTCCGCATCGCGATATGGGGGTTTACCCATTACATGCGCTCACCGGCCTGCTCGGGCGGGTGCAATCCGTCAAAGCGATGAATACAACGGCACAAAACAACGGCTTCGTCATCCGCGAAGGCCCCTTTGCGGGCAAACACGTAACAATGGAAGAAGAAGACACATGGTTGATGGTGCTCGATCATGGCAATCGGGTGATCACCACAGTTGAAGCGAACAACAGTGTTCAGGCAAGCCAAGCACCACAACTGGAGATATTTGGTCTGAAGGGCACAATCGCTGCCAACTTGATCAATGGTGCAGCACCCGTTCAGCTGATGAACGACGGTAAATGGCACGATATACCAGTTCAACACATGCGCCCATCCGGGCCGGATCATATTTTGGGCGTAGAGCATCTGATTGATTGTTGCCGGCACGGAAACCAGCCAATACTAAGCATCGAACACGCCGCACACGTAGTGGCAGTAATTGATGCGGCCGCCCGGTCTGCTGCAGACGGAGCCGCCACCCAAATCAACAACGATATCTAGGTTACTCTGAGCCGGTCGCGAACACAACAACTCTCAATAGACACAAAAAAATAAATTCGGAGCCAGCATGCCCAACTCTTTAACAGCTGCGGTTATTGGATGCGGAAGCATCACTCAACGGGGTGTATTGCCGCACCTTATGTGCTCTGACGCCAAACGGCGGGTGCAGGTGGCTGCTGTTGTGGATATGGTGGCAGATCGCGCCCGGCAGACTGCCGAGAAATTTGGCGTGCCGGCTTGGTTCGACACGATAGAAGAAATGCTCGCAACTACCGACGTGGATATGGTGCTGGTGATGACGCCAATTCAAATGCACTTCGAACACGCGATGGCTGCCATTACGAATGGCAAGCACGTTTATGTACAGAAGAGCATGACAGCGACCCTTGATGAGTCGAACAAGCTGCTGGCTGCCCGGGACAAAGCCGGTGTACATCTAGTAGCTGCCCCCGGCTTTGAGCTATTCCCCACCACACAACGCATGCGCGAGATCATACAAAGCGGCTTGATCGGTAAAATCGGCTTTGGGTATACATATGCGTGGGGATTTGGGCACGAGTTTGAGACGGTACGCAACGGAGCTGATATGCTCAACAATATCAATCCGATGTGGTATTACAAGAAAGGTGCAGGTCCGCTGCCAGACGTGACAATTTACTCCCTGCAACTTGCAACAAGTATCTTGGGGTGCGTCAAGAAAGTTACTGCGCTAGGAAACAAATTAGTACCTGAGCGAACTTGGCGCAATGAGACCATTCAGATAGAAGTTCACGACAACGTGGTGCTTTTGATGGAGTTTGCCTCAGGGGCGATTGTCACAGGTGTGGGTGCTGACACAGCCGGATCAAGAAGTAATTTGTGGGGTTCAATGGGACTGTACGGCACCCACGGCTTGCTTGAAATTTGTGACGTTGATATGGCAACTGGGTACCCCCTCAAATTTAACGTATTTGGTGGAGGGGGCTGGGGCACCCGTGGCAAAGAGGTTGGCGACCGCGTTTACCAAGAGGCGTTGACGGCACAAAAGTACCTGCAGGGGGATCATACAAATATCGAGGAGGGCCACCTTTATGTTGACATCATGGAATTGGCGGACTCTATCGAAGAACACCGTGCGCCACTCGCAACAGGAGAACAGGCACGGCATGTGGTCGAAATTATTGAGTGCGCCCACAACGCGATCGAATCCGGCAGGACCCAGGATTTAACAACCGTATTTTGAGTACCATTTGTCCATCACTTGCTTTGCAGCTGTGGACGGTTCGGGCGCAGATCCAGAATGATTATGCCGGCACTTTGCGCACTCTGGCAAAGTTAGGGTTTACCGCAATCGAACCGTTTGCCCTGCTTGGCCTAAGTGCCTACCAATTACGCTCACTGGCTGACGATCTGGGTATGCAAATCCCTGGAATGCATTTCGGATATGAGCGCTTGCGCAATAATATTGAAGCGGCCGTAGGGGAAGCATTACAACTAGGTTGTAAATACATTGTCTGCGCCGGAATACCGGCTTGTCAAACTTTGAACGAATGGCATGCGGCAGCCCGCGAGCTGAATATTATTGGGCAGGTTTGCAGCGCCCGTGGTTTACAACTGGTTTACCACAATGAGTATGATTTTGCGCCATTGGGGGAAATCTGTGGTTTTGAAGCGTTATTTAATAGATTAGATCCTTCACTGGTACAGTTCGAGTTGGATGTATTTTGCGCTGCTGCCAGCGGCGGCGATCCAGTGGCTTGGTTAAATCGACTAGCTGGGAAACTGCCTTTGGTTCATCTTGAGAACAGGACACTAGGGTCAGATCCACCTACTGCGTCTACTTGGCTAGGTGAAGGCGACCTTTCAATAACTGCAATTGTCCAAGCTGCTAAAAAGTCAGGCGCGCAATGGCTAATAGTGGAGCATGACAAAGCCCTGCCTGATCCATTTCTTTCTGCAACCTACAGCTTGAATTATCTGCTGGAAATTGTCGAGGAGTAGACTCACCATATTCGCGGATTTCTGGTTGCGCTGCCAGTTTAGTCAACCAACAAACACTCCTTCCGCGACAACAGTCGCAGTGCATTGTTAAATTCACTAATCAAGGGGGTCTCCAGCAA
>SXGQ01850352.1_pt1 | contig 11391 bp, 9 predicted proteins | sample 3178371 | NCBI WGS metagenome assembly SXGQ01 (sample SAMN11356859, study PRJNA531348) | freshwater metagenome | isolation source: freshwater sample F1-20 | place: China: Fuxian Lake, Yuxi | collected 2017-12-25 | reverse complement strand
TTCTTTTGCTTTCAAGGCATCGACCAGAGCTTGTTCGTCAACAATTGGTCCGCGTGCCGTATTGACCAAAAACGCTGTCGGTTTCATCTTCTTAAATTGAAGTGCGCCAATTAGATGGTGAGTGCTCTCATTCGACGGGCAGTGAACCGAAACAACATCGCTCTCCGACAAGAGTTCGTCGAGCGAAACCTTTTTAGCGCCAAGTTCATTTGCGATTTTTGAATCAATCTCACTTCGCGAGTAATAAACAACGGTCATTCCGCAGGCTTTCGCTCGCCGGGCCGTAGCAATACCGATTGCACCCATGCCCACGACACCCAAGACCCGATTGGTTACTCCCGTACCAAGCATGTAGTGCATGCCCCATTGCCAAGGTGTTCTTGACCTTATTAATCGCTCGCCTTCGGCTAATCGTCGTGTCACCATCAAGATCAACGCCAATGCAATGTCTGCAGTTGCATCTGTCAGGACTCCTGGCGTATTTGTAACTGTGACTCCTCGCGCTTTGCACGCCGCCACATCAATGTTGTTATAACCAACTGCGACATTGCAGACAGCCTTCAGTTGTGAACCGGCCGCATCCAGCAATTCGTTGTCAATTTTTTCAGTCAGCAATGTCACGAGAATTTCTGCGCCCTTAACTTGCTTGAGCAGCTCTTCGCGTGGCATCACCGTGTCTTGAGACCATGCCTGCGGATTCAAGCCGGCTTTGCGCAAAACCTCTAGTCCGGCGTTTGGTATTTTGCCGGTGACGACAATCTTGCTCACTTCGATGAGACCCAGGCTGCCAGTCTTGACAGACCCTTTTCGATCTTCTCGTTGTCAATGCCGCTGTAAGCCAAACGAATGTAGTTGCCTTTTTCGTCTGCTGCCGGACGACCAAAATGTCTGCGAGTGCAAAAAGACATTCCAGAGTTGTGAAGTGCGTCAAGCGCAAACTCGCCGACATCTGTGTGCCCTGTTCGCGACATTGTCTCTGAAACTTCTGGGAATACATAGAACGCACTGTTAGGTGTGTGCACTCGCATGCCAGTCACTTTGTTGACACCAGCGATTGTGGCATCTCTGCGTGATTTAAGAACACGCACCAACTCATTTGCACCCGATTGATCGCCATTTATTGCTTCAACACCGGCCCATTGCACGAATTGTGCAGTGCAACTCTCTTCGTTTGTATTTAGTTTCGAAATACGATCGACGATCTCGCGCGGCCCGATTGCTGCGCCGAGTCGCCAACCCGTCATCGCAAATTTCTTCGAAAAGGTATACAAAATTACGGTTCGATCTTGCATACCCGCCAAAGAAATAATGCTCTTGCTTTCTCCGGCATAACGAATATCAAAATATGCTTCGTCTGACAACACCCAGAGATTGTGTTTGTTCGCTAGGTCTGCCAATGCTTGGCGCTCAGCATCAGTCATTTCAGCGGCCAGCGGATTTTGCTGGTCGTTTAGAATTAGCGCCTTTGTTTTGTTATTGATCTTTGATTTCAGATAGTCCAAATCAATTTGAAAACCGTTCGCGGTGTCGAGATATCGATACGGAACCGCAACGCCGTCATTGAATTCGATTTGGCTCTCATAAATAGGAAACCCAGGGTTCGGATACAAAACTTCGTCACCCGGGTTCATCACCGCGCGCAAGAACTTTCCGATTACTGGTTTGCCGCCGGGTTGCACTGCGATGTTCTCTGGAGCAAACACAACGTTGCGTTGCTTGCCAAGGCTTTCGGCGAGAGCAAGTCTGAGTGGCGCAATACCAGCGTTAGGGCAATAACCGGTCTTACCCTCTGCGACTGCTCGCTGCATCGCCGCAGAAATGTTGGCGGGCGTAGGAAGATTTAGGTCGCCGAGGTGAAACGGAAACACTTCGTTGCCTTTTGACAACCAGTCGGCTGCAGTAGCAGCAACTGCAAAGGCTGTTTCGGTGCCAAGTCGATCTAAACGATTCGCGAATTTCACAATGCCCCCGAGCTCTTATTTTTTCGTGCCAGTAAATACTAGACACAAACGTTTGTCGGGCTGGCGGGATTTGAACCCACGACCTCTTGTCCCCCAGACAAGCACGCTAACCAAGCTGCGCCACAGCCCGAATATCAACTATCGATATCTGTCAAGGTATCTCAGATAAACAGAGACACAACTCGCCACGATAAATAGCCGACTAAAAGTGCGACGAGTAACTTGAAATGCCACGGAATCTTCTCGTCCTCTCCGTTAGATCGAGCAAGGCTTTTAAGGTCGAGTGTCTTGTGAGTAACCGGTCGATCTAAAGGTTTTCCGTTGATTGTGAATTCGGCGATTTCGCGTCCACATTTTGGACACTTGCCCTCGAATGTTAGAGCATTTGGTACGAAATATTTGGCGCACTCTTGACACCAAGGCATGGCTGTTTACTCAGCCCGCTTTCGCACGCGAATTTTGATCGGCACTGAACCAAATTCAAAACCTTCACGTATTGAGCGCTCAAGATAACGCAAATAAGTTTGCGGCAATTCTTTGTTGACAAACAATGTGAAAGTTGGCGGATCAGAAGCGCCCTGCAATGCATAAAGCACTCGCCCGCCACTTGGTGCGGGTTGTTGCTGCTGAGCGCGAGCAATAACTCGGTTCACATCGCGAGTTGGCACTCGGCGGTGATATTGCTCGATTGAATCTTTCAACACCGGAAGAAGTTTTTGAACACCCTTGCCAGTCAGCGCACTCATTTTGAGCACTGGCGCATCACCTACAAAAAATAATTTGCGACCAATTTCGATATCGATTTCGTCTCTTTGATCTGCGTTGAGAATTTCCCATTTGTTGAGCACGACAACGACTGGACTGCCCGATGCATCTATGCGTTCGGCGAGTCTTTGATCTTGACTAGTGATGCCTTCGGTTGCGTCAATCACGAGTAGGGCAATATCAGACTCATCAACAGCACGAAGTGCACGCACAAATGAGTAATACTCAGTTGATTCATCCACTCGACTGCGACGACGCATACCCGCAGTATCGACGAAAGTAATTGGGCCATCTGGCGTTTGCACGACCGTATCGATCGAATCGCGAGTCGTGCCAGGCATGTCGTGCACAACCGCACGGTCTTGACCAACCAGTCGATTAAACAGTGTGCTTTTGCCGACATTGGGTCGACCGACAATTGACACGCGCGGAATACCTGGTGTGCGGTTGGCATCATTGCGATCGGGTTTGACAACTTCTTGGTCGTCGCCTTCGCGACGCGGTAGACGTGCCAAAATTTCATCGAGTACGTCGCCGGCTTTTCGTCCGTGCAGTGCCGAAACCGGATACGGATCACCGAGCCCTAGAGACAGAAACTCCCACTTATCAAACTCGCGCTTGTCGGTATCGACCTTGTTGGAAACGACGAGAACCTCTTTGCCACTTGTACGCAGCCATTTGGCGATTGCCTGATCGTCGTCGAGCACACCTGCGGTTGAATCGACTACAAACAAGACGAGATTGGCCTCTTTTACGGCCGCCTCAACTTGTCGGCTTACTTTGCCATCAAGTTCTGAACCACCGGGCATCCAACCGCCCGTGTCAACAACATTGAAATGCCGGCCTTGCCACTCAACCTGACGTTCGAAACGATCGCGCGTGACGCCCGGTTGGTCTTGAACGATCGCAACCTGCGAGCCCATAAAACGATTGAACAATGTGCTCTTGCCAACATTTGGCCGACCGATGATGACAACAGTTGCAAGATTCGATGTCACACTCAACAGTTTACCTTTGCTAGTTCAAGGTATTCTTCAAAGCGGTGAATAAGATCGAAAAAATCGTTCTCGCATCACCGCGCGGTTTTTGTGCAGGCGTTGAAATGGCGATCAAAGCTCTCGCGTGGATGGTTCGCACATTTGATGCACCCGTTTACTGCTATCACGAGATTGTGCACAACAAAATCGTGGTCGATCGCTTCAAGAAACTTGGCGTGATCTTTGTCGATGACCTGGGCGAAATACCTCCGGGTAGACCAATCATGCTTTCAGCTCATGGATCTGCACCGCAAGTTGTGCAACAGGCGATCGCTAAAGGAAGCTACGTCGTCGACTCAGTGTGCCCGCTGGTAACCAAAGTGCATCACGAGGTAAAGACACGTGCATCAAAAGGCTTTCATATTGTTTATATCGGCCACGAAGGACATGAAGAGGCAGTCGGCACGATGGCGGTTGCACCAGATTCGATCACCCGAGTCGAAACACTCGCCGAAGTTGATGCTTTGCCAATTTTTGTTGAGCCTGTAGCGATCTTGGCGCAAACTACTCTTTCGCATCGCGATTGGAAAGACGTCGCCGACGCAGTAAAGGTTAAGTTTCCGGAAGTTTGGTCACCCGGCAAAAGTGATCTGTGTTTTGCAACAACGAATCGTCAAGGTGCACTGATGAAAATTGCAGAGCAGTGTGACGCAATCATTGTGATCGGCTCTGATAACTCGTCGAATACCCGTGCCCTAGAGAAGTTGGCCCGTGAATTTGGGTGCCAAAATGTTTATCGGGTCAACGATGTTTCTGAATTACCAGAATCACTCACGGGAGTAGTGGGCATAACTGCTGGTGCTTCTGCACCTGAAGAACTAGTAACCCAGATAATCACGCAGTTGGCACCGTCGCATGGTGTCGAAGAAATCAAGATTGCCCAAGAAGACGAATACTTTCCCCCGCCACGTCATATTCGGCAATTACAGATCGCAATAGAGACTGCCACGACAGTGATGCTTGGTGGAGCGTTAAGCGATAGGAAAATAGTCGATGACCGCAAACTTGCGGCGAGCACTGTTCTCGCGCTGTTAGCTATCTAATTTTAATTCCGCGGTGAAGCTCGCTGAAAGGCGCAAATAAAATTTTTGCTAGTTGCGCGGTGAAGCTCGCTGAAAGGCGCAACTAAAATTGTTGCTAGTTGCGCGGCACTTCGTGCCAGGGCTTGTCGCGATCAACACGAACATCGCCGGGCAACCCAAGAATTCGCTCACCAAGAATATTCTTCATAACTTCTGTTGTGCCGCCTTCGATGCTGTTGGCGCGGCTGCGCAAAAATGCTTTTGGCACAGAATCGAAACTCATCGCAGTTTCTGGTCGAACCATTTCATAACTGCCATAAAGCATTCCGTTCGCACCGAGAAGGCCGACACAAAACTCGTACGTATCTTTGTTCAACTCGGCACTCGCGACTTTGCCGATTGAGCCCTCTGGTCCTGGAGTGCCAATTCGACGATTCTGTCCAGCGCGAATATTTGTCAAGCGTAAAACCTCGGCTTTGATCCAAAGTTTCATCAACTCGTCTTTAGTTGCCGATGATTGCATTTCTGGTGACAGGGACTCCCAAATTTTCAAAGCCTCGCGAATCGGACCAGTTGCTTTGCGCGGAATTGCTCCGCCGATTGCAACTCGCTCGTTCATCAGAGTCGTCAAACTGACTCGCCAGCCGTCACCCGTGCCGCCCAAAGTTTCTGCAACTGGCACTCGAACATCAGTGAAATAAACTTCATTGAATTCTGCCTCGCCGGTCATTTGTCGTAATGGCCGCACTTCTACTCCGGCTGCTTTCATGTCAACAATGACCGCAGTCAGACCCGCGTGTTTAACTGCTTGTGGATCTGTGCGCACGACCAACAACCCAAATTTTGAGAGATGCGCGAGAGTTGTCCAAACTTTTTGCCCGTTGATAATCCATTCGTCGCCATCGCGGACACCTTTTGCCGACAATCCTGCGAAGTCTGAGCCAGAGCCTGGCTCAGAAAAGAGTTGGCACCAAATTTCTTCGCCAGTGAATAGTGATCGTAAATACTTTGCCTTCTGCGCTTCGGTGCCCCACTGAATGATCGTCGGGGCACACATGCCGTAACCGATTGGATTTCGCGCATAACTCGATGGCCCGTTCGCCGCCGCGATTGCCTCATTAACAATTTTTTGATACTTAGGCGATGCCCCTAAACCACCGTTACCAACTTCAAAATGCACCCAAGCTAAGCCTGCATCAAATTGCGCACCCAAAAACTCGATGGCCTTCGTTCTGTTCGGTGGATACTTCGCAATCAGAGAATCGACCAAGGCGCTGACCTCGGCTTCGGTCACGATGTTTTCGGTTTCTATGACAACCATGATTCTCCCAACTTATCTGTCTGATACAAAGTTTCTGAAGTTGGCAGATGGTTATCAAAACCGACTAGTTTTCAAATATGTTTCCGGGGGCGATCGCTGCTGAAGCACCTAATCGACCAGCCGTCATCATGGCATCGACTGGCCAAGAAATCACCTTCAAAGAACTAGATGAGGCTGCCAATCGACTGAGTCAAGTTTTGCGCACTGCTGGCCTTAACCCCGGTGATCACGTTGCGTTTTGTATCGAGAATCATCCTCGTTATTTCGAGATCTTGTGGGGTTGCCATTATGCGGGCCTTATATATACGGCATGTTCTTCAAGACTGACGACTGACGAACTCAATTACATAATCAATGACTGCGGAGCAAAGGCGTTCATCACAAGCAAACACAAAGCCGACCAGGCGGCCGAGGTTGCCAACACAACACCGAATGTTTCGTTGCGTCTGATGCTCGACGGAAAGATAGATGACTACGACTCTTACGAAGACATAGTTTCAAAAGCACCTGCAACTGAGTTGGCGAACCGCGTCGACGGCGTTGACATGCTTTATTCAAGTGGCACGACTGGCAGACCAAAAGGAATCAAACTCGGTCTTGCAATGACCCCCCTGGGCACCCCAACTTCACTAAGCGGATTGTGCTCGATGTTGTTCGCGATCGACAAAGATGCGATATATCTTTCGCCGGCTCCGCTTTATCATGCCGCACCCCTGCGCTTCACAATGACGACGCATCGACTTGGCGGCACTGCAATCATCATGGAGCATTTTGATGCTGAAGAATATCTAAAGTTGATCGCCAAACATAAAGTCACACACTCACAACTTGTGCCCACAATGTTCGTGCGAATGCTAAAACTCGACGAAAAGGTTCGCCGACAGTTCGACACTTCAAGTCTCAAGTGCGCAATTCACGCAGCGGCACCATGTCCGGTTGAAGTTAAAAAGAAAATGATCGACTGGTGGGGCCCAGTTATTCACGAATATTACGCGGGCAGCGAAGGCAACGGTTTTGTCTATTGCAATTCTGAACAATGGCTTGCCCACCCCGGCACAGTCGGCGTGGCGCTTAATGCGACCGTTCATATCTGCGGCGAAGATGGCGAAGAGTTGCCCTTGAACGAATCTGGCACGGTCTATTTCGAAAGCAACGTCAATTTCGAATATCACAATGACCCGGAGAAGACGAAGAGTTCGCGCGATCCGCTTGGACGCGGGTGGACAACCCTCGGTGACGTTGGCTATCTCGACAAAGATAATTTTCTGTATCTGACTGACCGCAAAGCGTTCATGATTATTTCAGGTGGAGTAAACATCTATCCACAAGAGTCAGAAAACATTCTGATCAATCACCCAAAGGTTGTTGACGTCGCCGTCTTCGGTGTGCCAAATGAAGAGTTCGGCGAAGAAGTTAAAGCAGTCGTTCAGCCAGTCACGATGCCGAAAAATTCGGAAGAAGCCCTCGAGCTAGAAACTGAATTGAAAGCTTTTTGTCGCGCCTCTCTTGCAGATCTCAAGTGTCCACGCTCTATCGATTTTCGCCCTGAACTACCGCGACATCCGACGGGCAAACTTTATAAGCGCTTGCTTAAAGACGAATATTGGAAGAACGCAGGTCGCGCAATTTAATTGTGCGCGAACCCAAGTTTTCGTCTAGTGAAACATCCCTTTCTCAAACATAATTTGCCTATCGCCTTCGCTCATCGCGGTGGCGCCAGCGATGCACCCGAAAATACAATGCCGGCTTTTCAACGCGCAATCGACCTCGGATACATATATATAGAGACTGATGTGCATGCCACCAAAGATGGTGTGTTGCTCGCGTTTCATGACGACGACCTGTCGCGAACTTGCGGAACGCCCGGCTTGATCAGCGAACTCAACTACGAAGATGTCAAAAATGCTCGAGTCAACGGCACCGAACCAATACCGCTACTCGAAGAGTTAATAACCACTTGGCCCAGCGCCCACATCAACATCGACTGCAAATCAGATCAAGCATTGAAGCCACTAACCGAGCGAATCGCCCGTGGTGATTTGTTCGATCGGATTTGCGTTGGATCTTTCAGTGACAAACGCCTCAATAGTTTGCGCGACCAATTCGGTGAAGATTTGTGCACATCGATGGGTCCCAGAGACGTCACCAAGTTGCGTTTAGGCAGTTGGGTTCGCCGCTCGGGCAGCTTTCGAAATATTCACGCTGCGCAAGTGCCAGTGAGTCAAGGGCCTTTGACGATTGTTGATAGGTCGTTCATTCAGGCGGCCCATAATGCCGAGATTCAAGTGCATGTTTGGACAATCGACGACGAAGACGAGATGGTTCGACTGCTAGATCTAGGCGTTGATGGCATAATGACCGACAGGCCTGAATCTTTAAAAAAAGTATTAATCTCGCGTAACGCCTGGTATGGAAACTGAGATATTGTTAGCACTATGAGAGTAGACGCCAACTTCTTCTGCACAGTTCCAATGGATGACGCCGGAAAGGTCGCGCCTAAAGATCGGCGCTACGGCAACGACAGCGTCATCGAGTGCTACAAGAATCTTGTCGCTTGGGCCAAGACTGCTGACGAGGTCGGAATCGACACAATGTGGCTGACCGAGCACCACTTTCAATACGAGGGCTACGAAGTTTTGCCGAATCTAATTTTGTTTGGCCAACATCTGACGAGTGTCACAAAGAATCTTCGACTTGGCCAGATGTTCAATGTGTTGCCACAATGGCACCCTTTGCGGCTGGCTGAAGACTTTGCAATCGCCGACATTGTCACGGGTGGTCGAATGGAGTTTGGCGTTGGTCGTGGCACAGTGCCGCGCGAAGCATGGAGTCTTGGCACGGTTGTTGCGTCAGGCGACAACGCAATGAGCGCTGAACATGACCGCATCAATCGCGAAGTTTTCGAAGAAAGCATGGAAGTCATAAAACTTGCTTGGTATAACGAGCGCTTCTCATATCGCGGCAAACACTTTGTGTTTCCTCCAGACGAAATACCAGACCGCGGCAGTTATGTAGACGACTTGACTTTGATACCCAAGCCATTGCGTCACATCGATGTTTATCAACCAGTGACTTCGCCAGAGACAATTGAATATGTGCCGAGAGTCGGACATAAAGCAATTTATTGGCTGCAAAACGCTGATAGCCAAAAACAGAAATGGGACCGCTACGCCGAGATTCGCGAAGAAATCGGTAACCCAGTCGCGCCTGGCGAAGATCGAACCTTGGTTATGAACATTCACGTTGCCAAGACTCGCGAGAAAGCAATGATCAAAGGCAAGCCCGGTCACGACGAGTTTGCAAACTTTCTGTCGCCATACGGTCGCTTCTCTTCATATCGCAACCCAGATGGCAGCAAAGTTGCATTCAACCACTGCCCTACTGTGCAAGAGTCAATCGATCAAAAAATACAGATCATCGGTTCAATCGATGACGCCGTTGACACTCTAGGTTTTTGGCGCGACTTACTTGATCTGAAAAACATTTGCTTCTTCTTCGACTATCCGGGTGTGACTCGAGAAGAAATGTCAGAGCAAATGCATCTTGTCGTCGAAGAAGTTTTTCCAAAGCTTGGCGAAAAAGTTGAACGTCGACCTCTGCCAAACCTTCAGCCACTGATTTAAACATCAGACGTCGTAGCGAGCAGACAGAAATGTTGCTGCAAAATTGCAAAATTGAAGGTATCCAGCAGCTCCAATGTGTGCGAATCGTCGGCGATCTAGTTGCTGAGATTGCTACTGACCTTGTTGCGTTCGAAAAAGAACAAGTCATTGATGGACGTGGGTCACTTCTGACTTGCGCGCTTGCTGAGCCGCACGCACATCTCGATAAGGCTTTTTTGGCAGAGCGTATTCATAATCCAACTGGTGACCTGATGGGCGCGATCATGGCGATGGAAAAATCGCGAGATCAAATTACAGTTGCCGACACCGTTGAGCGAGCCGAACGAGCTGTGCGACTTATGGCGTCAAACGGAGTCACAGCAATTCGCACTCATGCAGATGTAACCGAATGGAACAATCTCGATGCCATTGAGGCCTTAGTCGAGGTTCGAAACCGCACAAGATCTCTTATTGATCTGCAGATCTGTGCATTGTTGGGCTGGCCGTTATCGGGCGAAGCAGGAAAAGATAATCGTGACCGTGGACGGCGTGCGATCGAAATGGGTGCAAATATTTTGGGTGGTTGTCCACATCTTGACGATGACCCAGAAGGTGCCAACATCGCCCTCATCGAACTCGCTGGCGAGCTTAATTGCGATCTTGACTTGCACACCGACGAACACACCGATTCAAATCGACTCTCACTAGAAGACCTAGCAAATCGAGTAATCAATACTGGGTTGAAACAGGCTGTGGTCGCCAGCCATTGTGTCAGTTTGGGCATGCAAAGCGAGACCGTACAGAAACGAGTTGCTGAACGTGTAGCCGAAGCCAAAATCAGCGTCATCGCTTTGCCGCACACGAATCTTTTTTTGCAAGGTCGAGACTTCGCCACTGCAACGCCGCGCGGTCTAACCGCAGTCTCTAGCCTTCGCCAGGCAGGTGTCAAAGTTGCCTTCGGGGCCGACAACTTGCAAGACCCTTTTAATCCAATTGGTCGAGGTGACCCACTCGAAAGTGCGGGGTTAGCAATACTCACCGCTCACTTGCTGCCCGATGACGCTTTTGATTCTGTATCGACAGTCGCCCGAAAAGTTATGAGGCTTACAGACTCGGGGCCAAAAGTCGGGGCAATGGCAAATCTGATGCTGACCGCGGCAGGCTCGACACGAGAAGCAATCGCCAATACACCACCCCGAAACTTAGTTTTATATAAAGGTCAAATCACCCATTCGCTTTTGGCTGCTGGCAACTAATCAACTATTCTCTGTCTGTGGCTGGGGCGCTCGGGTTCAAAAACGTCGGCATGACGTTTCCTGACGGAACGAAAGCTCTCGGTGGGGTTACATTCGACATCAACCCAGGAGAGTTCATAACCGTTGTCGGACCATCTGGTTGCGGCAAATCAACCTTGTTGCGTATCGCATCGAATCTAGAAACCGAAACCGAAGGCAAATGCGAAGTCGACCGCAACAGCATTGGTTACGTTTTTCAGGATGCAACACTTCTGCCATGGCGAAATGTCCGCAAAAACATCGAGATAATCGCCGAACTGCATGGAATTGAAAAATCGCAGCGAGCAAAACTCGCGCAAGATGCGATCGATTTGGTCGGCCTAACCGGTTTCGAAGACAAATATCCTCGCCAATTATCTGGTGGCATGCGGATGCGCGCTTCGCTCGC